>JABAHO010023360.1_pt1 | contig 11188 bp, 13 predicted proteins | sample 7062071 | NCBI WGS metagenome assembly JABAHO01 (sample SAMN14534356, study PRJNA622989) | marine sediment metagenome | biome: marine biome [ENVO:00000428]; feature: marine pelagic biome [ENVO:01000023]; material: deep marine sediment [ENVO:00002113] | place: India: Gulf of Kutch | collected...
TGAGATCATGAGTGACTCAGAGGCCAGGAGTCCATCCGCTCCTAGAACCTCCCAAGCGGCCTGCTGAGCGGTCGAGTCGGACCAGGCAAGAACATGTCTACCTGCGATCGCCGACTCTAAAGCCCGTGCCAGGTCGATAAGATCGACTTCCGGCCCCACTGCCGCCGAGAGCGCCTCCGCGGCAAGGTCCCTCTGCCTCTCGCGTCTGGTGGGNNATGTGAGAAAACACGTTGGTCGAGTCAATGGTCATGCCATCAACGACCACCGCGTCGCCCGTGCTCAGAACACTCTGAAGCGCCACCGGATCGATCACGAGTACTCCGTCGATGTCTTGGCCTGTGGCCGTTTCCCACATATCGGCCGCCAGACCCGCGGTGACATCGAAACGAGGGGTTGTTGCCAGGTTTCGCAAGTCAGTCGTGGGGGCAAGCTGGGACCAGTTGGCTGCGAAATCATCGTCCGTGATCGCCACTGCGCCAGGTGGGAGCAGTACATCCTCGGGTGAGACGAGCTCACCGACCTCGATAGCGCCGTTCGATACCTCAATCGGGCCAGCGATGAGAAAGCGACCCGAACCGACCCGCATCTCGGACGTGTTCGCCGATAGCAACAAATAGGTCGTCGGCCCCGAGAGAAACTCGCTGATTCCAGCCATAGCGGTCTCAGCGTCGGCGAGCGTCGTGTTCAGGTCAGTCAGTTCATCCTCAAACTGGCTACGGGCATTTGNNGCATCGGCCAAGGATTCGGCTGCGATTGCCGCTGAGTTGCTGAGGGCATCGGCCGACCGGATCTGGGTGCCGATCCATGGAACGATGCGCAAGGGAGTCACCCAGGGCGCTCGCAGGTTTGCTTGGGCGCTGGCGAACTCTTCGGATGCCGCGGAGAGCTCCGCCGTCAACTCACCCGACTCCAATTGCTCGATCTCGAACCCATCCCGGAGGGCTTCCAATCGATCGAGGCCTGCCAGAGCCGAGGAGCGACCGTTGGTAACACTGACCACAGCCAGCACTACCCACAGCCCGAGGAATGTCGTAACGCCTACGGCGATCAGCCGGCGACGGCGTCGTTGTTTAGGCAGTGGAGGGAGTTTCATTCAGTAATCCGGGCGAAGAACGCGGAGAGCCCGCCCGGGCCTCCGCCTGGTCAATCAGCGTAGCCGCGAAGCCAGAATCTGAATTCGGCGTCGCCCGTGGGCACGGGGACAGTACGAACGGTCAGGGGCAACCGTTCGCTCGGGCCGAAGGATTGCCTAGAAGGCGTCAATGATGGCGTCCGCCATTTCGGCGGTCGTTGCGGTTCCGCCCAAGTCTCGGGTGACGTGCTCGCCCGCCTGAGTTACTTGCTCAATAGCGTTATGGATCCGATCCGCGGCCGCATTCTCGCCGAGGAAATGTAGGAGATCCACCGTCGGGGTCAGCAGCGGCAACGGGTTGGCAATCCCCAGACCGACGAGTTCGGGGGCATCGCCGTGGATGGCCTCATAAACGCGCGACCGATCTCCGATGTCGATGCCNNGTGATGCCGTTGCAGAGGCTGGATAACACGTCGCCATATAGGTTTCCCATCAGCATGACGTCGAACCGGTACGGATCGAGCACCAGCTGCATGCAGGCAGCATCGACAATGACCTCACCAAAGTCGAGCTCTGGATAGCCGGCTGAAACATCACGGGCCACCTGCAGAAATAGCCCGTCCGAGAGCTTCATGATGTTGGCCTTATGCACGACGGTCACTTTCTTGCGGTTCAGGAATCGAGCAGTTTCGAAGGCGAACCGGGCTATTCGCTCGGACCCGGCTTGGGTGACGACCTTGATCGACTCGACGACACCGGGGACGATCTCGTGCTCGAGCCCCTTGTAGATGCCTTCAGAGTTCTCGCGGACGATGATCAGGTCGAGGTCGGGGAATCGGTGGGAGACGCCCGGGAGGCTGCGGACGGCTCGAACTCCGGCGTAGAGCTCCAGTCTCTGCCGCAGCAAGACATTGAGGTTGGAGGTCATGTCCTCAGGCCCGCCGCTTGGGGTTAGTAAGCGGGTCTTGAGCGCAATGCCGAGTTCATTGATCGAGGAGATGGCCTGTTCGAGCTGCTCATGGGCGCTGTCATAATCCGGCCCCACCACATCTATCCGGTGCCAATCGACATCTACGCCGGCCGCGGCCACCACTCGCGTCGCCTCAGGAGCGATCTCCTGGTTGATCCCTGAACCGACGACGAGCGCCACTTGGTGGGTCATCTCCGCGGCCTCATAGCGCAGCCAGGATGGCGTCGGTGTATTCGTCGGTGTTGGCCGAGCCGCCCAAGTCGCCGGTGATCGTTGTCCCGGCTTCCAGCACCGACTCGACGGCATGGCGCATGCGGTCGGCGCCGTGGTGCTGACCCATATGACGCAACATCATCTCGGCTGAGAGAATCAGCGCGGTGGGGTTGGCGATCCCTTGCCCGGCGATGTCCGGTGCCGTTCCGTGAACCGCCTCGAAGAGAGCGTATCTCTCGCCGATGTTGGCACCCGGGACAAGGCCTAGTCCGCCCACCAGCCCGGCACACATGTCGCTTACCAGGTCTCCGTCGAGGTTGCCGAGGACAATCGTGTCGAACCTGTTCGGGTCGAGTGCCAACTCCATGACCAGATTGTCGAGGTTGATGTACTCGACTTCGGTGAAAGGGAAGTGCGATGCCACCTCGCGGGCCGACTCAAGGAACAGGCCGTCGGACTGCGGCATGACCGATACCTTGTGAACAATCGCGAGCTTCTTGCGGCCCAGCTTTCTGGCGTGTTCGAAAGCGAAGTGAACGATGCGTTCCGAGGCGTGGCGCGTGATGATCTTCAGAGCCTCAACGACCCCGGGAACCGCCTCGTGTTCACGCCCCGAGTAGAGCCCTTCGGTGTTTTCGCGTACGACGATGAGATCGACGTCGTCGTAATGGGCTTTGTTGGGTCCGGGTAAGGACTTGACCGGACGAAGAGAGACATAGAGGTCGAGGGCTTTGCGCATCGCCACGTTGACCGAGCTCCAGCCCTTGCCAACCGGAGTCTGGAGCGGTCCTTTGATACCTAGGCGATTCCTGCGGATCGACTCGATTGTGGCTTCAGGTAGAGGATCAAACCCGGCCACCACTGCGTTGCTGCCTGCGGTCTGCTCTTCCCACTCGATTTGACCATCCGTGACAGCATCCACCACCCGGACCATGGCGGCTGATACTTCGGGCCCGATTCCATCGCCGGGGATCAGTGTGACTTTCACGGCCACGATTATGCCCCCTTCGGGTGCTTGTTCCGTGGTTAGCTGCGCCGAGGCCCACGGGTGGGTGCGTGTTGCCGGCGCAGCCGCACGGCTCGATTGACGGCGTCGACTAATTGCTCGTTGGACACCGGCCGCGTGATCCGGGCATTGGCTTCGTCCAGCGTCTGGCCGTCCAGGACCCGGCTGGCCAGCTCGGCCAGAACACTGGCTCGCTCGGTGTCATTCGCTTCGACGGCGTCATCGATGCACCAAGCAAGTGCGGCGACGCGAACACTGTCCGCTCTCACCCACAGCTCGGCAACCTTCTCGGCATCGAGGTCGTCGTTGGAGGCCTCAAGATGAAACGTGAGCTCGTCTTCGTCGCGGAGGGGCTTCAGTCCTCTGATCCACAGGTCGAGGTCGCGGCGGGCGGCGGCGATCTCCGGTGTGAGGTAGATCGGCTCGGTCTCATCAGGTACCAGGAGGTGGACCGGTGAGACTCCCAGCACGGCCGCGATGGCGAAAGCGTCATTCAGCAGCACGGAGGCGGGCGAGTCGGGTGTGTAGCCCGCGGTCTCGAGCGCATCCAGTAGGTCCCGATGCTCCAGGCCGCGCGCGGTCAGGATCGCGTCGACCCGGCGGTTGAAGACGTCTTCGACGCTCTCGGGATTCTGTGCCTCGGTCATGACTGGCTATCCGACCAGTTCGCGCTCGATCCGTTCGGCGTGGCCCCGCGCCTTTACGTTGTACCAGGCGTTCGTGACCTGGCCCTCCTCGTCGACGATGATGGTTGAACGGATCAGGCCTTCGTATTCCCTGCCATAGTTCTTCTTCACCCCCCACGCGCCATACGCCTCCGCCATGGAGTGATCCTCATCAGACAGGAGTGGGAACGGAAGCTTGTGCTCAGCGCGGAATGACTCGAGCTTCCCAACCGGATCCGGGCTGACACCGAGGATCTCATAACCGGCTTGCTGGAAGTTGGAGTAGTTGTCCCGAAAATCGCAGGCCTGCGTCGTGCAGCCGGGCGTGAAGACCCTCGGATAGAAGTAGATCACGAGCTTCTTTCCGGCGTAGTCCTCGCGCGTGCGGTCCTCCCCCGTTTGATCGGGTCGCGCGAAAGCCGGGGCGGTGTCACCGGTCTGCAGTGCCATAATCCGTGGGAGCCTAATAGTCAGCGGCTGTGCGAGGCGGGACGATTCAAACCCAGGCAGCAGTTAACGTCGTTTCTGCATGTCCGCCACCAGACTCGCTCTCGCCTTATCGCTCGTCTTCAGCTCCTGCACTTCGAGCGATGCGCCAGCTGCTTCAGTGGCGATTACGACTACTACCAGCGTTGTTGCGCCTACCACCACGACCACCTCGATGCTCGTGACTACCACTGCACCGACAACCACTACGACCACGCTTCCGGTCGGCACCCTGGAAGAGGATGCTCGGGCGGTAATCCTCGCCGGCCTGCCTGGGACGAGTCTCGATGACGCCACGGCCGCCCACCTGGCGGCCGGAGGCCGCGGCATGATCGTCTTTTCAAAGAACATGTCGAGCCGCAAACAGTTGTCGACCCTTACCAATTCGATGNNACATGTCCAGTCGGGAACAGTTGTCGACACTTACCAATTCGATGGCATGTGCGGCGACCGGTGAGATTCTCGTCGCAGTCGATCAGGAGCCGGGCCGGGTGGACCGACTTGCCAAGGTGGGTCTGCCGTCGCCGGACCCGTTCGCGGATCGCGAGGTCTTCATTGCCGAAAGTGAGGCGATGGCGATCGAGATGATCGAGCTCGGTATCAACTTGGACCTAGCCCCCGTCGTCGACGTCGCCCGCGGCTCCAACCCAGTCCTAGTTGGCCGGAACTTCGGATCGGACGCGGGGGTCGTGGCCGAACGCGGCACTGATTTCATAACCGCTCTGCGGAGGGCCGGGGTTGGCACCACTGCCAAGCACTTCCCGGGCCACGGCCTTTCGACCGTCGACCCACACCTGGTCGTGACCCCTATCGATGCCGAGCTTTCCACGCTGGAGACGACCGACTTTCCACCCTTCGCCGATGCGATCGAAGAAGGCGTGGGGGCTGTCATGGTTGGCCATCCGATCTACGCCGCGCTCGACCCAATCAATCCGGCGAGTCTCTCACCGGCCGTCCTCGATCTGCTGCGCAATGAGTTCGGCTTCGATGGGGTGGCGATGACGGATGCGTTCTCGATGGCCGGCGTCCGCCAGGGAACAACTCTCAGCGACATTGCGGTCGAGGCGTTGGTCGCGGGCGAGGACATGCTGATCATCGACAACCCGTCCGAAGTGGAGCCGGCAGTCGCCGCAATCCTGGCGGCGGTCGACTCGGGAGCCCTCGAGCGGGGTCGTCTGGCAGAGGCAGCCGGCCGGGTTCGCCGCCTGGCGATGTCGGTGGCGCTGGTTGAATGTGAAGCGTCTTAGAGCCTCTCTCCGGCGTTGACCGGCACGCTGAGGTGATTGCTCCGTGGAGCCAACGGGCACGACCAGCCGTCGCTGTGGACGCAGCTCGGGTGATAGGCGTAGTTGAAATCCAAAACGATGAGGTCGCCTTCGCGGCCGAGGTCGGCTCCCTTGACAGTATCGAGCAGGTAGCGTCCCCCGCCGTANNATCTCGGAACGGCAAGAACAGCCCTCCTCCATAGGTTTCCAGCCAATAGAGCGACAGACTTAGTTTGGTATTCCGGAACTCAAATTCGGCAACGCCGAATCGTCGAGCTGGTGTGGCGCCTGGGCCGCTGTGGACCATGGCGAGCTCCTCCGATGGAGCCGGCTGGACCTTGGCTTGCACGCGCCACTCCGGTAGGTAGTCGAAATACGGAAGACCGGTGAACGTCTCTCGATCGTTGACCTCGAGGGGAGACTGCGAGTGGGTGGCGAAGNNTCGATCGTTGACCTCGAGGGGAGACTGCGAGTGGGTGGCAAAGAGGTTGTCACGGCCCTTTCGCCAGTTCTTCCACGTCTGCTCGCCGGGTGGGCGCTCCCGCACTTGGCGGTAAAGGTCATCGGTTACGCGGCGATAGTCGAGCAAGGCAAGGGTTTCGAAGGGTTCAGCCATGCCGAGAGTCCAACTCCCGCGCCGCCCTCAGTTATTCCACAGCCAGGCCGCGCCCCGGACTCCGCTCGAGTCACCGTGCGCTGCAGGCACGAGGCGAGTAGTTACTGCATCGCTGAAGATATGCCGGTCCCAGAGCGCGGGGACCTCGGTATACAGGTTGGAGATTTTCGAGAGGCCCCCGGCGAGCACGATTACATGCGGATCGAGCAAGTTGACCACCGAGGCCAGGCTACGAGCCAGCCTCTCGTGGTAGCGCTCGAGGCTGGCGGTGGCCTGGGAATCGCCGCCGGCCGCGGCCGCGGCTATTTCCTCGGCCGTCGCCATTGATCCGGTCGCCCGCTCATGGTCGGCGGCCAGGCCGGCGCCCGAAAGGTAGGTCTCGATGCAGCCTGTCAGGCCGCAGTAGCAGGCCGGCCCATCGTGCTCGGCCCCGGTGGGCCAGGGGAGGGGGTTGTGGCCCCACTCGCCTCCGATGGCGTTGGGGCCCGTCACGATCGAACCATTGACGGCGATGCCGCCGCCGACCCCCGTGCCGAGGATGACGGCGAACACCGTCGGCTCGGACATGCCGGCGCCGTCAGTCGCTTCCGACAATGCCAGGCAGTCGGCATCGTTGGCGATGCGCACTTCGCGATCCAAGCTCGCGCTCAGGTCGGCCGCCAGCTCCCTTCCGTTGAGCAGCGTTAGGTTCGAATTCTTCATGAGGCCGGTGGCGGGGGAGATGGCTCCCGGTGTGCCCGCACCGACCGGGCAGTTGGCGCCGACTTCAGCTTCGATTTCGAGTACTAGATCGCGAACGGTTGAGATGACGTCCTCATAGTCACGACGTCCAGTAGGAACCCGGCGTCGGGTTAGCTCCTCGCCGTCCTCTGCCAGAGCAATTGCTTCCGTCTTGGTTCCGCCCAGATCGACACCGATTCGCAACATGACGTAATCCTGGTGGACATGGGCCGACCCCTCAAACCCGACCTAACGAAGGACGATTGGCCCGGTCACGGCGCGCGGGCCCGGTCGACCGGAATATGTGCCTCGCAGATCGTAAAGACCGCCAGGAAGGTCGAGGTCACCCGACAGGACGATGCGCACGGTCTCGCCGGGTGAGATGCTTTGCTGGCGCGTCGCCTGGGTGAAGGCTCGGTCCTGACTCCAGCGATACACCTCCGCTCCCGAGTCCCGGTTGGTAAGGACGATGTCGGCGTCCTGACCCGTCGTGAACTCGACCTCCACCGGGCCCAGTCCGGAGTTCGTGACCAGAGCAACCCAATCAACGCGTCCCTGCTCCGCTTCCAGTGGAACCTGAACTCGGAAGCTCAGCCCGGTCGACGCGTCGTAGGTGTTGAACTCAATACTCTGGACCGTCATCTCGGCGCCGGAGGCGAGCACCCCGTTGATGCGGACTCCCTCGGCCCAGAAAACGTTCTGGTTGAAGCTGACACCCGCCAGCTCAGTCACGTTGACCTGGTCGAGAATGATGGCCGGACTGCCGCACTGAGGTGGGAACGACTCGAGCGCAACCGCGCACAATCGATACTCGTCGTCGGCGGGCCGGGCCCAGAAAAAGCCCTGGACGCTGGCCAGCCCGGTCCGTCCCTGTGCCTCTTCCACCGTGAGCAGAGGGGCACCACTCACGCCGGCTTGTTCCCTAGCAGAGCCGCACGCTGCCACGAGCAGTGCCAAGGCCGCCAGGACGACACCTAATCGCCTCACGACACCGGGTTGAGGCGCTGAGCTCGCAGTTGCCCGCAAGCCGCGTCAATATCTCGGCCTCGAGTTGCCCGTAGCGTTGCGTTCGCGCCCCGCCGGCGTAGCCGGTCGAGGAATGCGGCCGTGCGTTCAGCCGGCGGGGCTTGGTCGGAGGTCAGCGGCGTGGGGTTGAGGGCAATGACGTTGATGTGAGCACCCAGCCGTCGGGCGATGTCGGCCAAGCGATCGGCTTGTGCAAAAGAGTCGTTTGTGTCGCCGATGAGCGCCCATTCGATGGATGCGCGGCGGCCAGTCTGGGCCACAAAATACTCGGTAGCTGATATGACGTCTTCCAGCGGATAGCGACGATTGAGAGGCACGAGTCTGCTCCTGAGCTCGTCGTCGGCCGCATGCAGGCTGACTGCCAGGCTCACCCGCCACGGTTCCTCAGCGAGTCGGCGGATCGCAGGCGCGACACCTACCGTCGAGACCGTGATTGAGCGGGGGGACCTTCCCATCGCTCCAGTCATGCGATCGATCGAGACTCGGACATGCTGATAGTTCGCGAGTGGCTCCCCCATCCCCATGAATACGATGTTGGTTATGTGGTCGGGGCTGCCGGGTAGCGGGTTGGCTCGCATGTAAGCCGCGGCGTAAGCGACCTGAGCCACTATCTCGCCGGCCAGCAAGTGCCGCTCGAACCCGAACTGCCCGGTAGCGCAGAAGGTACAAGCCATTGCACAACCAGCCTGGCTCGAGATGCACAGGGTGACCCGTTTCCGATATCCCATTAACACTGTTTCGATACTGGCGCCGTCCGGGGCCCGCATCAGCCATTTGACGGTCCTTCCACTGTCGCCAGTCCGTTCGAGTTCGACTTCAAACGGCCAAAGCTCCAGTCCCTCGCGAATGGTCACCGGCAGGTTGGTCATCTCGGCAGTGGTCATGACCGGCGTTCGATATAGCCATGCCGCCAGTTGCTCGGCCCGAAAATCCGGCTGGTCGGGGATCAGGGCATTCAGATCCTCGGGAGCCGTCAGATAGAGCAACCTCAGCCCTTGAGCTGATTGGCCTGAGCGATCCAGTCTGTGACGTTGGCTCTCGAGTCAAAGCGCTCCGCAACCGTAGCCGGGTCGGCTGCGGCGAGCTCGGCGAAGGTAGTAATGCCGATCGCCTCTAGCTCCCGAGCGGATACGGGCCCAATGCCCTTGATCTTCGTCAGGTCATCAGGCGTCGCTCCCTCGGCAGTTACGGCGGGGTCCGGTACGGCCTTCAGCTCCGGCGGGCGTGCGGTCCACTCACCCCCGGANNCGTGTTATGAAGTACTAACGGTAGTGCTGGTTATAGGCGTATTGCTCTCGTCGTTCGTTGTCGGTTCGGTGGTGGTCGTTGGTGCAAGCGTCGTAGTGGTGGTCGTAGTGGTCGACGGGACGACAACGGTCCCGCTGCCCCAGCAGCCTTTGGACGGATTCCAATGCTTCCAACCGCCGTTTTCGTATCGCAGCCAGGCGGCTACCGCGGTGTTGGCATCCGGATCGAAGATGTACGCTCCCGGAATGCCGGCGGCCGCTGACCGTGATTCCCAGAATCGAGGAAGATGTTGGAACAAACCCGCGGCGCCGCTGGACGGGTTGACTGCATTGGGGTCATAGCGGCTCTCGCACCAGACGATGAGCACGGCGAGCTCGACGTCTTCCGGTTGGAAGTACTTTGCAACCAGCGAGTACACCGCTTCGGGCGGCAACGGGGCGGCGGCAGGCTTCGGTTTGGTTGTGGTGGTGACCACGGGCCTGGTGGTTGTGGTCGTCGAGGACGTGGTCGTTGTCGGCGGCACCGTGGTCGTGGTCGTGGTCGTCGTTGTAGTCGTGCTGCTAGTGGTGGTGGAAGCCTGCAGCGTCAGCAAATCCTGGGAGAACCCGAACGCCGCTTGCCGCCCAGCCGCGGCACCAATATCGGCAGGAATTACCACCGTCGACTCGGTTGCGGAGGTAGTGGGCACCGGTTCTGTCTGATCAGTGCTCGGTGGCGAGAACGCGGCGAATGCCGCTACCGCCAGCAAGGCCACAACCATCCAGGTAGCAAACGCCAGTAACCGTGTGAATCTCAAGGTAGGTACTCCGCCGTATTTCAGGGCCTCAAGCCCGGCGAAGACTAGACCCTAGGACCGGCGCGATGACGGTCGCAAAAACGCGAAAAACCTCCTTAGTAATTGGGTTTTCGCGCTCTTACGAGCAGAGGCCTGTAATCGCTAGCCTTCCACCCGATGAAGATTGACCAATATCTGCCGCCTGGGGCAGTGTCCGGAGCACCCGAGCAGGCTGCCTGGGCGGAAAAAATTGGCTTCGACGGTTTCTTCTCCACCGACACGTCACATGACCCGTTTCTGCCTATCGCGACAGCTGCGCCGGCGACCTCTCGCATCGAACTGGGTACTGCGATTGCGGTTGCCTTCGCTCGCTCACCGATGACCGTTGCCTATTCGGCGTGGGATCTGGCCGAGCTGACCCAAGGACGGTTCCTGCTCGGCCTCGGGACCCAGGTGCGGGCCCACATCATCCGTCGGTTCAACATGCCGTGGTCCAGCCCGGGGCCCCGCCTCCGGGAGTACATCCAGGCGCTGCGGGCGATCTGGGGCACCTGGCAGACCGGGGACAAGCTGGCCTTCAAGGGTGATTTCTATGAGTTCAGCCTGATGACGCCGTTCTTCAGCCCATCCGCGATGGAGCACTGGCAGATACCGGTTTATATCGCCGGGGTTGGTGATTACATGTGCCGGGTAGCCGGAGAAGTTACCGACGGCCTCCACATCCATCCCTTCCACACTGTGCGGTACTTAGACGAGGTGGTCGCTCCCAACGTCGCGGAGGGCGCCGCCCGAGCCGGGCGATCGACCGACGATATCGAGATGGTGGGAACCGCTTTCGTGATCTCCGGCCGCAACGAGCAAGAAATGGCAACTGCGAAGCTGGCCGCCCAACTCCAGATCGCCTTCTACGCATCAACGCCGTCCTATCGGGCCGTGCTCGACCTGCACGGATGGGACTTCGGGCCGGAGCTAACGGCGATGAGCAAGAGAGGGGAGTGGATGGCGATGGGAGAGGTGATCGGCGACGAGGTCATCGACGAGTTGTGCGTGACCGCTCCACTGGATGAACTGGGAGCCGCCGTGCGGGCCAAGTACGACGACCGGGTCGATCGCATCGGTTTCTATT
>JABAHO010008336.1_pt1 | contig 11180 bp, 12 predicted proteins | sample 7062071 | NCBI WGS metagenome assembly JABAHO01 (sample SAMN14534356, study PRJNA622989) | marine sediment metagenome | biome: marine biome [ENVO:00000428]; feature: marine pelagic biome [ENVO:01000023]; material: deep marine sediment [ENVO:00002113] | place: India: Gulf of Kutch | collected...
GCAGGCCGCTTAGCGCAATACAGGTTTTATTGGTGCAGAATTTCATGAGGCGGGTTCCTTTTCGTTAAGAGCCTTTTCCAGGATGTCCTTTGCGGCCTGGTTGCCGCGCTGCGTGGCGATGCCGAGGGCTGTCTCGCCTGTCTTGGAAACGATCGAGGGATCCACGCCGTGCGCAAGCAGCAGGCTGACCAGCTCAGCGCCGCCGCTGGCAGCCGCCTCGTGCAGGGGGGTGCCGCCGCGCTCGCTGAGCGTCATCGGGTCCGCACCGCCATCAAGCAGGGCCCGCGCGGCGTCGAGGCTGTCCTTGGCTGCGGCATGGTGCAGCGGCGTCCAGCCCACCCGGTCCCGGTTGTTGGGTGCAGCCTTGTGCGTGAGCAGCGCCGTGACGATCTCGGCATTTCGGCGCTCCACGGCCAGGTGCAGCGGGGTGCGGCCGGACCCGTCGGCCCGGTTTACATCCGCCCCGGCCTCCATCAGTACCACGGCAATGTCGGTCTTGTTGCGGAGAATGGCCTGCTGCAGGGGAGTCATGCGCGGGTTATGCCCGCGATTCGCCGATTGCGGTTCCGCCTGCAGGTGTCTGCGGACGTCGTCGATGTCGCCGCGCGCAATCGCCTCGTCAATGGTCGGGTAGGGGGCCGCACCGGCTGTATGGATGAGGCAGGCGGTCAGCAGCAGCGGAAGGACGGAGGCCGTTTTCATAATTCCTTTACCCAGATGTTGCGCCATTGCAGGCGGTTTCCGTGATCCTGAAGCATCAGCTCGACGCTCGTGGCATCGGTCCTGATTTCAACAGCATGGTGAATGCGGTGACCGTTCAGGTCTGCCGTGACGAGGGCGCTGCCCCCGCCGGTAAACCGGATCTCCACGTCGTAGGTCTGCCAGGCCAGCGGCGGACCGGCTGCATTGACCTTGGCGGGGAGGTGGCGGTACATCGCTCCCGCCTCGTCATAAAATCCGGCCGTTGTATAGGAATTCAGAATCTGCAGTTCCGGCAATGGATTAAAAAACAGGCCGCTGTTTCCGCGCCCCTGGCCGCTTGCGGCAGGTTCGACCGGGTAGCGGAATTCCATGTGGAAGCGCAGGCTGCCGAAGCGGTGCTTGCAGAGGATGTCTCCGCCCAGCCCCCTCTTCCGGTTTTCGCCCCGGTTCCAGCTCTGTCCCACGGTTTCCATGACGCCGTTGGTTAAGGTCCAGGTTGCGGCCCGGCCTTTCTTGTGCTCCCAGTCGTCAAGGGAGGATGCCGGCAGCAGGACACGGGCCCCCTCCGGCGGGACGGCACCCAGCGATGGCGGTGCCCAGGTCGCTTTTGTCAGTTCAAACTCCGTCACGTTCCTGCCTCGCGGAGCCTTGCCCCTCACGGCTTGCCCGGCGCGGAAATGGGCGTTCCATCCGTCTGCGTCGATCCGCAGCTCACGCCCGTCGGATTTTACCGTGAATTCCGCCAGAGGCGCCGCCCGCCGGTAGAGGTCGGTGACGAAGACCACCCTGTACTTACCGTCGTGCACGGGCAGCACCTGGGCGGCCAGTTGCGGGTAACGGCTGTCCGGCCACCCTTTCGGGTTCAGCCAGCGGCCGGTCCAGTCGCCCATCAGGGGAAAGTCCGCCGGGTCCTCAAACGGGGCCGGTTCCGCGGCAGTCAGCCGATTGCCGGACGACGGAACGCATGCGGTCAATGCGAGCATCGCCGCGAGCCCCGCAGCTTTGAGCAGAAGGGAAGGGCAGTGCCCGGTGCAGGGGATTGCGTTCATTGTACGGCCTCCATATGGTATTCCCGGGCAGTCCCGTTCTGGTTCGTGTAGCGGCGCCGGTACCGAAGCGGCGTGATATTCAGCTCCTGCCGGAACGCACGCGTCATGCCGGTCTGGTCATTGAACCCGCATTGCCCGGCAATGTCGGACAACGGCTCCCGGCCGGAGCGCAGGAGCCGGCAGGCTGCATTCAGCCGGGTTCGCCGCAGGTACATCAGCGGCGTCACGCCGAACGTTCCGCGAAACAGCCGTTCCACGGAGCTGACCGAAATGCCGACTTCATCGGCCATGTCGCTGATCGTTATTTTTTCACGGAACCGCTGCCGGATGAAATCGATGATCCGGCGCATTTCCGGATGGTCGCGATAGACGGCATGGGTTTCCTGGATCACCTGGCAAATTCCGGCCAGTCCCACGACGGACCCGGCGTGGTCGAACAGCGGCACCTTGGTGGTCATGAGCCAGTCGAGAGAATCCCCGGACGGCACCAGCTCGAGCTTTCTGACGATTGACTTCCCCGATTCCATGACCAGGCGGTCGTCTGCCACGAAGGTCTCAGCGAGGAAGTCGGCCGAGCAGTCAAAGTCGGTTTTGCCGATCAGCTCGGAAACGGAGGATGCACCGACGAGGCGTGCAAAACTGCGGCTGCAGGTCATGAAGCGGCTTTCGCGGTCCTTGACGAAGAAATGCACCGAGGGCACGGCATCGAACAGGGCCTCCAGCAGCTGGCCCGGCCGCAATTGACGGAAAAAGTCACGGGTGGGTTGTGCGGTCGAAATCATTATGGGGGCGATATTAGCGATTGATGACGAAAAATGGCAAATAAGAATTAAAACAAAATCAAAAATCGGCCTTAATTTCGCTTTATTCGATTATTTTTTCGTAATTTTATTTTGACAGAATTTGACAAAAAAGGAAGGCTTTCGGGTGATTGTAACAGATCCGCAACCCGTGATCGGAGATTGTATGACGACAACGAAAACTGATGTGAAGGATTCGGGCAGGGAGTGGGGCGCCGCGCTGGGATTTGTGCTGCTGAGGCTGTGGCTGTCCATGCGGGCCATTGTCGCCGGCATCGAAAAATATTCCGGCACGGCAACGAGCGATGCACCCGTCAGTATCGACGGCGCCGTGAACACCTACGGGCTGACCGCCTCAACCAGCCAGAAGACCTATGCGCTTGCCAACCACCACGGCATTCCGGAGGCCCTGGCCGGAAAGTTCCAGGCCGAGCCGCTGTTGCCCGGGTTTGCACTCACGTTCATGGATACCTACCTGGGTGCGATCCTGGTTGTTCTGGGTGCCCTGCTGCTGGTCGGGTTGTTTACGCGAATCACGCTGTTCCTGATGGGTCTCGTCTACCTGGCGCTGACCGTCGGCCTGATCCTGATCGGCCAGGATGCGGGGGTTGCCTGGCTGGGGACGCATGTCCTGATCGTGGCCTTTGCCCTCTCGCAGTCCCGCTACAGCGGGTGCCTGTCTATCAGCGGCCTCGTGGGCTGGTGTGTGAAACTGGTTCGTAAACGCGGCTGAGTCGGCAGCCCTGGTACGGAGGAATGATATGATCACGCGGCGCGAATTTATTCGAAACGGATCGGCCCTGGGAACCGGGCTGGTGCTGGGTGCACCCGCCATTCTGAGTGCATCGGCAAAGAATGCACCCTCGGATGAAATCCGGGTCGGCTTTATCGGCTGCGGAAAGCAGCATGAAGTGCTCTTCAACGCGATGAAAAATATCCCGGGCCTGCGCTACGTGGCCGCCTGCGATATCATGAAGGACCGCGTCGGCGGTGCGGCCAGCCGCATGATGTCCACGTTCAGCCTCGACACCATGCCGAAGCGCTACCTCGATGCTGAAAAAATGCTGTCCGAGCAGAAGGATATGGATGCCGTCATCATTGCCAGCCCCGACTTCTGGCATGCCCCGCACACCGTCATGGCGCTGGAAGCCGGCTTTGACGTCTACTGCGAAAAAATGATGTCGAACACGATCGACGGCGCACGTTCCATGGTGCGCGCGGCGGAAAGCACCGGCCGCCTCTGCCAGATCGGGCATCAGCGCCGCAGTAACCCGCGCTACATTTACACGCTCGAAGAACTGATCCGGAAGAAAAAGATCTGCGGCCAGATCGTCAATATCAACGGCCAGTGGAACCGCGCGGTGGCCTCGTCGCGTGACATCGGCGGCGACCTGATTAACGACCCGAAAAAGCGCCGGATTCTTCCCAGCGATGCCACGCTCGCCAAGTATGGATTCGGGGACCTGCACCGCTTCTTTAACTGGCGGCTGTACCGCGATCTCTCGGGCGGCCCCATTTCCGACCTGGGCGCGCACCAGATCGATATCTTCAACTGGTTCCTCGGTGCCCAGCCCAAATCCGTCATGGCCTCAGGCGGGAACAACTACTTCCGAGACCGGGAACATTTTGACAACGTGATGTGCATCTTTGACTATGATACACCGGAGGGCGGCGCCCGGGCCTTCTACCAGGTGTTGACAACCACCAGCGCCGGCGGCGGCTACTTCGAGGCCTTCATGGGCACCGAGGGCACCATCGAAATTTCCGAGCGGGCCGCCTACACGAACATTTACCGCGAAAGTTCGGCACCGAGCTGGGACGAGCTCGTGGCGCGCGGCTACCTCAAGCGCGGCGCCGCCGCCGGACCGGCCGCCGCAGGCAGCGATGCCATCGCCGCCTACGAGTCCGCACCGCCCGATAAGTTTGAGCTGCCCGGGGATCTCAACAAGCCCCCGCACCAGCCCCACCTCGAAAATTTCTTCGATGCCATGCGCGGAAAAGTTGCATTAAACTGCGATGCAAGGCATGCTTTTGAATCTGAGGCGCCGATTTACTGGGTGAATCCGGCAGCTCTCGAACGAAAAACTATTGTACTTGGAGAGGAGCACCTGAGCGTATGAAGACACTGACCACCCGCGCCGTACGATTTGCTTTTTGCCTGGCAGCCGCCACGGCGGTTACAGGATCCAACTGCCTGGCCGGCCAGGCGCTGACAACCGAAATTCCGCCCGAGATCATCGAGGGCACCCCGATGCCCATCAAGCTGTCGAACCTCGTGCCGGCGCCCGGCGCTGCGCCCACCCTGGAGGTTCCGGAAGGCACGGTGCTGCTCTCCGCGGGCAAGGCCGTGACCGGTAGCGATGACTTCCCCATCATCGGGGAACTCGAATACATCACCGACGGCGACAAGCTGGGCGGGGAAGGCTATTTCGTGGAACTGATGAACGGGCTGCAGTGGATCCAGATCGACCTCGAGGAAAGCCGCGACATTTCGGCGATATGGGTCTGGCACTTCCACAGCCAGGCACGGGCCTACCACGACGTGATCGTGCAGGTCTCGGACGATGCGGAGTTTTCCTCCGGGGTTACCACCCTGTTCAACAACGATTACGATGAGTCCGCCAGCATGGGGCGGGGCGGAGACAAGCCCTACGTCGAAAGCCGTTTCGGTCTGCTGGTTGACGGCAAGAATACGAAGGGCCGCTACGTGCGCCTGTACTCCGCCGGCAACACCTCGAATGACATGAACCACTACATCGAAGTGGAAGTGTTCGGCAAGTAGGCCCGCGCGCCCTCCGGCATGCTGCCCCGGCTGCGGGTTCCGCTGTACGGCGGTGAGCCGGTTTCCGCCCGCGGCCGGCCCCGTAAAGAACCGGTTTAAGGTTCACAGCCGGTTCATGGCGGATACCCGGTTTATGACGGCGAACGGAAAAATGCGGTTCGCGACGGCGGTGCTTGTCGCCCTGTGCCTGCTGATCCTGGCGGCAGGCGCCTGGCTGCGTTTTTCNNGAGACCCAGGCCTACTTTTTTGATCCGACCCACTTTCACGGCCCGCTGCTTGGCATGGCCGCGGAACAGTTTGCCCGCTGGCGCGGGGAGACCTCCTGGAACACACTCACTGCATCCACCCTGCGGATCGGGGTTGCCTGCAGCGGGTTGCTGACCGTCCTGCTTGCCCTGTGTTTCCGGCCGCTGCTGTGCCGCGGAGCCGGGCTGGGCGCCGCGGCCTGCGTCGCCACCTCGCCGCTGCTGGTCTACTACAGCCGCATGTTTATCCACGAGATGCCGTTCACGCTCTTCGGCATGCTCAGCCTCCTCGCGCTGCTGGCCCTGCTCGAGCATCCCCGGCTCCTGTACGCCACGCTGCTGGGTGCCGGCATGGGGCTGATGGCCTCCACCCGCGAAACCGTCGTGATCAGCCTGTTCGCCTGGGGCATTGCCTCCCTTGCCTGGCTCAAGCAGACCCATCCGCACGAGACGGCCGGCGCCCTTGCCCGGCATGTCTGGGAGGTCAAGGTCCCGTTGCTGGTGTTTTCCCTCACCCTCTGCCTCGCGCTGATCGTGCTGCATTACTCCGACTTCCTGCGGCATCCGGAAGGCTTTTTCGATTTCTTTGTGACCTTTTTCATGTACAGCCCGGTGGCGGGGCATGAGAAGCCGGCCGGCTACTTTTTCGAGCTGCTGGCCTGGCCGAAGCGCTCCGGCGGCGTGTGGTGGACAGAGGCCGGCGTGCTGATCCTGGCGGTTTACGGCTACCTTCGATGCCCGCCGGGCACCTGCCGGGTCGCGTGCCGTTTCCTCGTGCACAGCGGACTCCTGCACCTCGCGGTATACAGCGCCATTGCCTACAAGACGCCCTGGCTTTCGTGCCTGGGCTGGGTGCACTTCTGCCTCGCGGCGGGGGTCGGCATGGTGCAGGCACTGGCAGATGCCCGCGGCCGGTCGAAGGGGATCGTGGGTGCCGTCCTGGCAGTCTTTCTCCTGTGGCAGGCCACGCAGAGCGTGCGAGCGTTAGGACGCTTTGCGGCCGATGACCGCAATCCGTATGCCTATGTGCCCACCTCGGCCGATGTCGTGCGCATGGCGGACTGGCTTGAGGCCCTGGCCACCCGGCAGCCGGAGCTGGCGGAAGAACCCGTCTCGGTGATCGGCACCGCCTACTGGCCGCTGCCCTGGTACCTGCGCAGCTTCGAGCGGGTGGGGTACTGGCCGGAGTTTCCCGAGGATGCCGGCTCGCGGCCCCTGCTGCTGATCGTTTCTCCGGAAGGTGTTCCGGGGACTGACCCCGTAAGCACAACCCACACGCTCTTTCCGCGCGGACTGCGTCACGAGGTGCCCGTCACGGTGGCTGTCCGTAACGACATCTGGGAACGCGAAACGGCGGATCCCGCGCCGTGATACACCTGCAGGACAATCCGCGGCTGCAGCTTTTCTCGGTCGACGCCATGAACACCACGTTCACGATTCGCGTGGATCACCCCGACTCCGGCCGTGCAGGGGAGGCTGCCTCGGCCTGTTTCAACCGGCTCGAGGAACTGGAGGCCGACCTCAGCCGCTTCAGGCCTGACAGCGATGTCAGCCGCATCAACCGGCTGGGCGCCGGAGAGTCGCTCTTTATCTCCGCGCAAACGCATGCCTGCCTCCTGAAGGCGGCCGAGGCGCAGGCCATGACNNGCCGCGGGGGAGGGCTGCCTCGAGGTTGCGCCCGACCGGCCGCAGGTGACCTGCAAAACGCCCGGCCGCGAGGTGGATTTCGGCGGCATCGGCAAGGGGTTTGCGCTGGATCAGCTGGCGGAAATCCTGGAAGCCTACGGGCTTGAATCCTGCCTGCTCTGTGCCGGCGCCAGTACGCTGCTGGCCCGGGGACCCGCGCAATGGCCGGTGGAACTTGCAGGAGACCGTCAGCGCATGACTGTCGGGCTCCAGGGCCGCGCCCTCAGTGCATCCGGAACAGGGCTTCAGGGCGCACATGTCGTGCATCCCGATGCCCCCGGTGAAGCGGCGCGCTATACCTACTCCCGCGTCTGGGTGCTTGCGCCTGAGGCGGCGCTGGCCGATGCCTGCTCAACAGCCTGCCTGCTGATGTCCGGGGACGAAGCGGCCTCTTTTGCCGAGGCCTACCGCGACATCGTCCTGCTCTATGTTCTTGAGACCGGGAGCACGGCCGTACGGCCGATGGGTGCAGGCTGACAGAATACCGGCGCCGCGGGATGTCGCCGTTACGGGGCCAGCAGCGCTGAAATCTCCTGCGCGAGCGTTTGCGCTTCGATGCGTGCCTCCGCCAGGGTGGGCCCGGGCGGTTCTCCGGGACCGCCTGGAGCGCCCGGGCGTGAATGCCCGACCGCCGTCAGGACAGCCGAGGTCAGTAACTGGTTGCGCCGGTACACCCGCTCGCGGATTGCCTCGCCGTTCCGGGCAAAAAGGGCTTCCGCACTTGCGGCCCCCTCCNNCAGCACCTGGTTGCGCTGGTACACCCGCTCGCGGATCGCGTCTCCGTTCCGGGCAAACAGGGCCTCTGCGCTGGCGACTCCCTCCGGGTTTTCGCCGAATAGCTGCTCCAGGATTGTGCAGGCCATCAGCCAGTGCCCCTGCCGGTCCGGGTGAATGGTGTCCGGCTGGAAGGTGAAGGCCGGATCGCCCATGCGCCGGGCCGCCAGCGCCGCCAGCATCGCGCCATGAATATCCACCACCTGCCAGCCTTCATCCCGCTGCGAGACCAGCCAATTGCTGAAGTCCGCGAGGCTTGCTTCGTGGGGATCCTCTCCCGCCGCGCCCGCTCCGGGGTCGTGGATCGGGGGCGTGCACAGCACGACCTGGCGGGCCCCGGCTGCAAGCGCCTGCGAACGCAGTGACGTGACGGCGGCGCTGAAACGTTCGACGGTACGGTTGTCGCGAACCATGGAGTCGCCGTCGTTCATGCCGTAGCAGACGATGAGCAGGTCCGGGCGCGTAACCTCCAGCGTGCGCGCCAGGCGTTGGCTGATCAGCGGCCGCGCAAAGCCGTGTGCGTGGAGGTGGCCGGCGTTTTCCTCGGGGGTCAGGTCCGTGGCGGTTTCACTGCTCAGGCCGGCATTCAGAACCTCAAGGCCGAGGCCCTGCTGCAGCAGCCAGCATTCTACATCCGTGGCGTAATGCCCGGCCTGGGTAATGCTGTCGCCGAGAAACACGATGCGCCCGATGCCCTGCAGAAGGGGCGGGCAGGTTGGGGTACATTTTTTCATGCGGGTTGCCTTTCGTGCGGGGTTCAGCGCCGGTGCTCGCGCCGATACTTCCCCGGGGTGAGTCCGAACAGGTTTTGAAATTCCCGCGTAAAATGGCTGTGATCATAGAACCCTGTTTCATGCGCCACGCGGCTGATGGTGTAGTCGTAGTCGAGCAGCAGCTGGCAGGCCCGGGTCAGCCGGTAACGAATCAGGAAGCGTGAGGGCGTCTGCCCGAAGGCTTCCCGGAAACGGCGGTCAAACTGGCTGATGGAAAGCCCGGCCAGCGTTGCCAGGTCACTGATGGTAATCGACTCGGCATAATGCTCGGCGATGTGATCCATGACGCGGGTCATGTGGCGGTGACGGCGCCAGGAGGTCGAATCGCGGTCGAGGTCCCGCATGATGCCAGCCAGCCCGATGCAGGTGCCCCCGGCATCAAACAAAGGAAATTTACTGGTGACGTGCCAGCTCACGGAGCCGTCCGGGTTCGCAACCGGCTCAATGCGCCTGCGCACCGGTTTCCCGCTTTTCATCACGCGCTGGTCATCGGCGTGATAGAGGTTGATCATGTGCTCCGGAAAGAAATCGTAATCGGTTTTGCCGATAATATCCTCCTCGGATGCCAGTCCCAGTTTCTGCAGCTGATGCGGATTGGCCCCCATGAACGCACTCTGCCGGTCCTTCATGAAAAAGTACACGTCATCCAGGCCGGAAAAAATATCGAGGAAGGTGGTGTTGTCCGCGATTGCCGCCAGGAACTTTTGCTGCGCTTTCGGTTGGGAGCGGGTTTTCATCATAAATACCATCGTAGGCTGACCGCGTAGTATATACACATTATTACGCAATGCGTCCAAGTCAATTTCGGTGGGGGTGCTATCCTTTTCGTCATGAGATTCGGTTTAAAACACCTTTCTGGTTTCATCTGCCTTTAGCGATGATGACCGGCGCCTGATCGGGCTTTTCAGGGAGTGGGGCGCTGATTTCATCGAAATGGCGGTGCATGAGCCCGCCGGGCTGGACGCGAACAGCCTGCGCCGGGACCTCGAAGCCGCCGGTATGGACAGGGGACCGGTCTGCGGCATGTTTCCCCCCGACCGCGACCTGCGCGGTGACGACTTGCAGCAGAAAACCTCGCGCGATTACGTCCTCGAGCTGATAGACCTCGCAGCCGCCCTGGGCTCGCCTGTTGTGGCGGGGCCGTTCTACTCCAGCGTGGGACGCTGCCAACTTCACACGGACCAGGAGAAGGCGCAGCAGCTCGATCTGCTCTGCGAAAACCTGTCTGTTTTGTGTGATCACGCTGAAAAATCGGGCGTGGTGCTTGCCATGGAGCCGCTCAACCGGTTTGAGACCGATTTTGTGAATACCCTGGAACAGGCGACCGCCATCATCCGGCGGGTGGGCAGCCCGGCCCTGACGATCCACGCCGATACCTTTCACATGAACATTGAGGAGTCCGATTCCGCGGCCGCGCTTCGCGAGGCGGGCGATCTCATCGGGCATGTGCATGCCAGTGCCAGCCATCGCGGCATCCCGGGACGCGACCAGGTCAGGTGGCACGAGGTTTTCGCCGCCCTCCAGGACATCGGCTATGGCGGGGACATCGCCATCGAAAGTTTTTCGATGGATAACGACACGATAGCGCGCGCGGCGTCGATCTGGATGCAGCGCTTTGATTCCGCGGAGCAGCTTTCGCGCGAGGGACTTGAATTTTTACGCAAAACCTGGACAGAAGTTGAGGAAAACACGAACCAATGAAAAACGCAATTTATGCAATTCTGGGACTGATGATCATGATGCAGACCGGCACGGCGGCGGATAAGGCCTATCAATCACTCTTTGACGGAAAAACGCTGAACGGATGGGACGGGGACCCGGCGCACTGGCAGGTGGAGGATGGAGCCATCGTCGGGCGCAGCACGCCGGACAAACCCGCCCGGGCCAACACCTTTCTTGTGTGGCAGGGCGGCGAAGTCGCCGACTTTGAGCTGAAGCTTGAATTTCATATCATCAATCACAACAGCGGCATTCAGTACCGGGCCTTCCCCGTGGATGACAGCCCGTGGGTCGTGGGCGGCTACCAGGCGGATATCTCCGGCGACAACAAGTGGACGGGTGCGGCATACGGTGAGCGGCACAAGCAGATCCTGGCCCGCTGCGGCGAAAAAACCGTGGTCGGCAATACACCCGCGGATCGAAAGGTTACGGCCGCGCTGGGGGATGTGAACGAAATCCGGTCGCATTTTCGTGAGGGCTGGAACGAGTACCATATCACGGCTTTTGGCAACCAGTGCATCCACCGCATCAACGGCGTGATCACCTCTGAGTTTTCCGAGGATGCCGACAACCGCCTGCGTTCAGGGCTGATTGCCTTCCAGCTGCACGGCGGTCAGCCGATGGAGGTGCGGTTTCGCAACATCCGCCTG
>JABAHO010012974.1_pt1 | contig 11178 bp, 10 predicted proteins | sample 7062071 | NCBI WGS metagenome assembly JABAHO01 (sample SAMN14534356, study PRJNA622989) | marine sediment metagenome | biome: marine biome [ENVO:00000428]; feature: marine pelagic biome [ENVO:01000023]; material: deep marine sediment [ENVO:00002113] | place: India: Gulf of Kutch | collected...
GAAGGCGTGGAGACCACGCAGCAGGCCGCACACCTGCGGGCGCTCGGCTGCCGGATCGCTCAGGGGTTCCTGTATTCGAAGCCGCTGCCCGTCGAAGAGGCATCCGAACTCGTGGCCCTCTCCGACGCTGCTCGAACCACACTGGATTGGGTCCGCCGCGAGATGCAGGACGACGCGGCGTAATTGACGGTCAGGAGNNACGCGGCGTAATTGACGGTCATGAGCACGGGGCGATCTGAGCGCTGCCTCCCGGCGTGCCGGCCGGGTTAGCGGAAGAGCCTGAACCAGAAGGCGAACAGGCGCTTCACGAGGGGCGTCAGACTGCCGCGTCGGTAAGCGTCGCCCGCCCTGCGAATGACTTCGGCCTGCGTCGGATACGGATGGATCGTCGCTGAGAGCTGGCCCAGCGAGACTCCATGGGTGATCGCGACGGCCATCTCGCCGATCATGTCACCCGCATGCTCCGCGACGATTGTGGCACCGAGAACCTTTCCCTTCTCATGGTGAACGCGAAGGAAGCCTTCCGTCCGGCCCTCGAGCCGGGCGCGGTCCACATCGGCCATGGGAATCGTCAGCGTCTCGACGTCGTGCCCCTTCTCACGGGCGGCCTCGGCATACAGGCCGACATGGGCAATCTCGGGGCTTGTGTAGGTGCACCAGGGCACCACGAGTCGGCTGTTGCGTGCCCGCCCGAAAAAGAGAGCGTTCTGCAGGACGATCCGGGCCTGAGCATCCGCCGTGTGGGTGAACTGGTACGCGGAGGCGACGTCGCCGCAGGCGTAGACCCGACGATTACTGGTGCGCAGACGGTCGTCGACATCAATCCCGCGGCGGGGATCGAACTCCACGCCCGCGGCCTCCAGGCCGAGTCCGTCGACATTGGGTTTACGTCCCACGGAGACCAGGATCGAGGCCACCTCGATCTCCTGCTCCTGGCCCGCGGCCGTGAACCTCAGGGCCTTCGCGGCGCCGCGTTCCTGCACGGCCGAGATCGCCGCGCCGAGCTGCAGCTCAACGCCGTCGGCCTCCAGCGCGTCCTGTACGACGGCGGCAGCATCGGCGTCTTCCCGCGGCAGGACATGGTCTTCGATGTCGAACAGCGTCACGCGCGTGCCGAAGCGGGCGAAAGACTGCGCCAGTTCGCAGCCGATCGGACCGGCGCCGATCACCGCCATCGAGGTCGGCAGTTCGGTCAGCGCGAACACGTTCTCGTTCGTCAGATACTCGACCTCCGCCAGACCCGGAATAGGCAGAGCCGCCGCGCGCCCCCCGGTGGCGATGACGGCGCGGCGAAAGCGCAGCGTGTGCTCCCCGACCGCGATGGAATCTCTCCCGGCGAACCGTGCGTTGCCCAGGAACACGTCGATCCCGAGGTCCCTGAACCGGGCCGCGGAATCATGGCTGCTGATCGCAGCGNNCGGCGCGGGCTCCCGCCCAGGCCCGAGCCGCGGCGATGACCCCTTTCGACGGCACACAGCCGAAGTTCAGGCAGTCTCCCCCCATGAGATTGCGTTCGATCAGGGCGACCCGGGCGCCGAGCCCGGCCGCACCCGCAGCGGAGACCAGACCCGCGGTGCCGCCGCCGATCACGACGAGGTGATAGCGGTCTGCGGGCTCGGGGTTCACCCAGTCCGGCGGATGGACGTTGGCAACCAGACGCTCGTTGTGGGCGTCCTCCGGCTGCACTCGAATGACTTCGGACACGACCCCTCCTACGACTTGAGTCCGCTCACGATTCGCCGATCTCCCCGAGGGCCCGCCGCGCAATCCGCGTGACGATCGTCGTGACCGCAATCGTCGCAACGAGGCCGAGACCGAGGACGACCCAGTAGGCGGCGTCCCGGTCTGCCGCCACGCCGCTCGCCAGCGCCGCCACATCCCCGGCCAGACGGCCGTAGTAGACGTAGAGGAGCGTGCCCGGCAGCATGCCGAAGCAGGCCAGGACGTAGTCCACCAGGCGCACGCGGGTGAGACCCAGGCCGTAGTTGAGCAGGTTGAACGGAAAGACCGGGGAGAGCCTGAGNNCGAGCAGCGTGACGATCTTCAGGCCCTGGTCCGCCACGGCCCGATCGATTGCAGCAAACCGGGCGTTACCTTCGAGGCGGCGCTCGACCAGCCCGCGAGCCAGATAGCGGGAGACCAGAAAAGCGAGCGTTGCCCCGAGCGAGGCGCCCAGGAAGACATACACGACGCCCTCGCGGATGCCGAACACGGCTCCCGCGGCGAGCGTCAGAAGCGATCCCGGTGCCATCGCGACGGTCGCGACGGCATAGCCGAGGATGAAGACGAGCGGCCCCCAGAAGCCCAGCTCGCCGACCCACTCGGCAAATCGCGGCAGGTAGGCGCCGAGCTCACGGCCCGCCACGAGCAGCGCTGCGAGAGCCGCAACGCCGAGGCCGATGCGCAGCCAGGGAGTGGTTCGAACGGCTGGAGAAGAACTGTCGGGGAGCGGCATGGTCTTGTCGGACATCCGGGACTCCGCTGAGAACGAGTTCGCGCGCCGGACCGTGGTCCAATACGCGAGGGGGTTCGCAGGGAGTTTGCGATTCGAATCGGATCGGTTTCACCACCGCTGAAATCGGGCTACAACCTAGCGATGGACAACACAAGGTACCTGATCGACGGCCCGAAAGGCGGCGCACGGATCGTGCTGGCGCATGGTGCGGGAGCGCCCATGGATTCGGAGTGGATGAACGAATTCGCTGCGGGGCTGGGAGCCCGGGGGCTGAGCGTCATTCGTTTCGAGTTCCCCTACATGCAGAAGCGCCGCGCCGACGGGCGCCGGCGCGGGCCCGACCGCGCGCCCACTCTGCTGTCCAGCTGGCGTGATGTCATCGACGATCTCGGCGATGCGGGCAGCCTCGTCATCGGCGGCAAATCCATGGGAGGTCGGATCGCGAGCATGGTGGCCGATNNCGGGACCGGTTCGGCACCGCCGACGAGGTCCCCGAGTTCGGGCTCGCGTCGCAGATCGAGCTGCACTGGCTCGGCGACGGCGATCACTCCTTCAAGCCACGCGTGAAGTCGGGACGAACGCTGCAACAGAATCTCGACGAGGCCCTCGACGCCGTCACGGCGTTCGTCGAAAGTCTCTGACTACTCGCCCTCGATTTCCGCGAGCATGCGCAGGGCATCCAGCAGCGCCGGCTTGTCGTCCAGCACAGCGAGCAGCGGATCGTTCTTCATGCGGCGCAGCCGCGCGGGCACGGATCGGATCGTGAAGCGATGCATGTCGAGCCGCGAATTGACCTCGCTCCAGCGAAGCGGCGTCGAAACGGTCGCCCCCGCGAACGGACGCACGCACAGGGGCGCCACCAGGAGACGTCCGGCGCCGTTCTGGACGGCGTCGATATAGACCTTGTCGCCTCGGGACTGAAGCGAACGATTGACGGTGGCGATCTCCGGGTACCGACGAGACACGATCAGCGCGAGCAGATCCGCGAGCATGCGGGAGTGCTCGTAGCTGACCTGCCGCCCGAGCGGCACCAGGACGTGCATTCCCGTCTTGCCCGACGTTTTCGCGTAGCAGGGCAGACCGATCGAGCCGCACAGTTCCCGGATGGCGCGGGCAACTCGGACGACGTCGGCGAAAGATGCCTCCTTCGGATCCAGGTCGAGGACGGTCCAGTCGGGTCGGTCCAGCGTCTCGACGCGACTCGACCAGACGTGCAGCGGGATCGCGGCCGAGTTCGCGACGTAGACCAGGGCGTCGACGTCCTCCACGACGAAGTAGTCGACGTCGCGGTCCCCGGAGTCGGAGTGGATCGTGACGGTGCGCATCCACTCGGGCGTGAAGTGCGGAGCGTGCTTCTGGAAGAAGGACTTCCCGCCGATGCCGTCGGGATAGCGATCGAGAACCAGCGGCCGATCCGCCAGATACGGCAGGATCCAGTCCGCGACGGCGCGGTAGTACTCGATCAGATCGCCCTTCGTGTAGCCCTCCTCCGGCCAGAAGACCTTGTCGGGGCGGGTAATCGTCGGCTCTCCGCTGCGCGCCTCGTCAGCGCCCGGGGGGAGCTCGGCCGTGCTCTCGTGCAGAGCCTCGGCGTGGGCCAGAGCTGACTGCCCGACATCGCAGTCGCGCGGCAGCAGATCCGGGTGGAGACGCTCGAAGACCGGATGCCGGAGCAGACCGTCGGCGGTGACCTCCTTGAACCGAACCGCGCAGCAGACTTCCGGCCGCACCCACACCGCATCCTCAGGGCTGGGCAGATGCGCAAACACCGCTGACTCCCTGTCCGGCAGGACGAGGGGCGGGCTCTCCGTCTCGAGTTCTCCCAGAAGACCCCGGAGTTCCTCGACCTGGCGCTCCCGAAACCCGGTTCCGACGCGACCCAGGTACCGCAGACCGCCGAGCGTGTTCACGGCGACGAGCAGCGCCCCGAAGTCGCGTCGCGCCCCCTTGCCCTTCGCGTAGCCGACGACCACCAGGTTCGCGGTCCGATCGGCCCGCATCTTGAGCCACTGGTCCGAGCGGCCTGCCCGGTAGGGCGCCGCCGCGTTCTTCGCCATCACGCCTTCGAGCCCGAGCCGTTGAACGTGCTCGAACATCTCGCTGCCGCGTTCGTCGACGTGTTCGGCAAATCGCACCGGGCCCTGCCGGGGCACGACGGCTTCGAGATATCGCTTCCGCTCGCGCAGCGGCAGGTCCCGCAGATCGAAGCCGTTCAACGCGAGCAGGTCGAACACGAAGAACGTCGCCGGGTGCTGCGCCGTCGCCGGCAGAATGTCGGATTCACGCGAGAGTCGAGCCCGCTTCGCCAGCCGCCCGAAGTCGGGCCGCGCCGTCTCATCGAGGACAACGACCTCGCCATCCATGACCAGGGACTCGAGCGGCAGGGCGCGCAGCGCCGGGACGATCTCGGGGAAGAGCTCCGTGACCTCACCGCCGTTTCGATAGCGGAGGTAGGGCTGCCCGGCGTCGACGCCCGCGATCATCCGGTAACCGTCGTACTTCAGTTCGAACAGCCAGTCACGGCGCGAGAACGGCTGCTCGCTGACCTTCGCGAGCATCGGCGCAAGACTCGATGCATTCACGGTCCGCCGCGGGGCGCCGGCGGCCTCGAGCTCCGCCTCCAGACGCTCTGCAGGCGTGTCCCCGGCCCCGAGTGCTTCCACGGTCAGGCCTGAATAGACGGATTCCGGCGAAAACGCGGCCTCGTCACCCTCCCGGGCGTGGCCGTCTACCTTCTTGATCAGGAGCCACTCTTTTGGATTCCGCTTCGTGCGCACGAGCGTCCAGCGGCCGCGGAGCTTGTGACCGTGGAGGTCGAACAGCAGCTTGTTGTCGCCGGNNGGGGCCGGCGCCGTAGCTTCCCTCCGGGATCACGTCCTCGAAATCGAGGTACTCGACGGGATGGGGCTCCGTCTCCACGGCGAGGCGCTTGTCGGCCGGATCACGGGACGGTCCGTGGGGAACGGCCCAGCTGCGCAGAACGCCGTCGACCTCCAGGCGCAGATCGTAGTGAAGCCTCCGGGCCGCATGCAGATGAACGACGAAATGCCCCGGCCGCCGCAGACCACCGGGGAATGGCTCGGGGGTCGCGTCCGGTCGGCGCTTCCGCCTGTACTCTGCTAGCTGTGAGTGGTCGTCTCTGTCGTTGGCTGACATCGGCTGGCGGGTGCTATATTGGCGCCATGGCACCAAGGGCAATGGCGACAGGCACTATTTCGTTCGGCCTCGTGGCGATTCCGGTCCGGCTGTATTCAACCACGGTCACCGGCGCAAAGATCGGGCTGAACTGGATCAATCCCGAGTCCGGCTCCCGCGTACGCATGCGGTACTGGGACCCCACGACCGACGAACTCGTGGAGCGCGAGGATCTCGTCAAGGGCTACGAATTCGCCAAGGGGCAGTACGTCATCTTCTCGGACGAAGAGCTCGAGGAGATCGTCTTCAAGGCCACGCACTCGATCGACATCCGTGAGTTCGTGCCGCTCGAGCAGGTCGACCCGATCCACTTCGAGAAGGCCTACTACCTGGGTTCGAACACCGGCGGAGAACGGCCCTATCAGCTGCTGGCGAAGGTGATGCAGGAGAAGCAGCGCGCCGCCATCGCAACGTACGCGGCACGGGGCAAGAACTATCTCGTGCTGCTGCGGCCGTTCGAGGGCGGGCTGATCATGCAGCAACTTCGCTATGCCGAGGAGATCAGGGCTTTCGACGACATCGAGGTGGGTGAGGCCGACGTCGATGACGCCGAGCTCGCTCTCGCCGAGCAGATCGTGGATCAGATCTCCAGCGACGCCTTCGAGCCCGGCAAGTACCACGACTCGGCCCGCGAGCGCCTCGAGGAAATCATCGCGCAGAAGATCGAAGGGCAGGAGATCAGCGCCGCGCCCGAGGAAGAGCCGGAGGGCCAGATCATCGATCTGATGGAAGCGCTCAAGAGCAGCCTCGCGGAGAGTAGCGACGAGTCAGAGGCCGAACCGGCCCGCAAGGCCGCTCGGCGCAAGAGCCCCGGCAGGAAGGCCGCCGCGGGCGGCGCCCGCCGCTCCGGGGCCGGGAAGAAGTAGCGATCCTCGAAACAGCCCCTGGCGGCTACTCGACCGCCGATGTGAACCGCATGCTCGATCTCGAGCCGTGGCGTATCCGCCATCTGGCACGCCGCGGGGTGCTGCACCCGCAGCGCGACGAGCGCCGTCACTACCGCTTTGCCTTCGTCGATCTCGTCATTTTGCGGACGGTGAGCGCGCTGCTCGAGCAGGGCGTCGCGTTTCGCCGCGTCCGTGCCGCACTCGAAAGGCAGCGCACGCAGCTGCCTGCCGAACGTTCCCTCACGGAGCTCCGCCTCGACACCGATGGCAGACGCGTCATCCTGCGGGAAGACGACAATGCATGGGACGCCGAGTCGTTGCAGGGCGTGTTCGACTTCCAGACCCTCGATCTCGCCGATGCGCTCGCGCCTCTGCTGCGGCCGAAGCCGCGCGACGCGATGCAGCCCGCCGCCGATCTGGATGCGGCGGCCTGGTACGAGCTCGGCTGCGAGCTCGAGTTCGAGTGCGCCGCAGAGGCGCAGGCCGCGTACCGACGCGCGATCGCGGCTGATCCCGGGCACGTGGACGCCCGGGTCAACCTCGGACGGCTCTGTCACGAAGCCGGCGACCTGGCGGCCGCCGAAGAGCATTACCGCAAGGCACTCGACCATCGGCCGAACGACCTGACGGCGCGCTTCAATCTGGGCGTGGCTCTGGAGGACGGCGGCCGGCTGAGCGAGGCGCGGAATGCGTACCGCGAGACCGTTCTGGCCGATCCCGACCACGCCGACGCTCACTTCAACCTGGCGGGAGTCTACGAGCGCCTCGGCCGGCAGCACCAGGCTCTCCGGCACCTGAAGGCCTACCGTCGACTCGTCAGTGACATGGCCTTCGACGACGGTAGCCCCTGAGAACCGTCGCGCCGGACGGCCGTCTTCCGGCTACTGCTGCTGACCCTGGCGGGCGAGCTCGCGGAAGTATTCCTCGACCAGATCGCGGTAGCCCTCCGGCACGCGGTCCGAGCCGCCGAGCTGCGGTGAGATGCCCGCGGCCTCATCGGTGACCCTGCGCAGCCAGAACTCGAACAGCTTGAGGTTGTCGATCACGTCTTCACGCAGAGCATCGAGGCCTCGCGTCGTGCCGGCGAAATCCTCGTCGAAATCGCGCATCGCGGCGATCACCCGGTCGAGGTCGGTGACCTGGACACCCTGACTGTCGAGCGCCTCGCGCAACCGCTCGGCATCGGCCAGGCGCTCCTCGAACTCGCGGCCGAGCTGGCGACCACCCGGCACTCCGCTTGCGGACCCGCCTCCGNNCCCCGCTCCTCGAGGGACTCGAGGCGTTCGACAAGGTCCCGCGTGTCCTCCACGGCGGCGCCGAGGCGCTCTTCCTCCGGAACCGTGACCGCATCTTCCGCCGCGGCGAGCCGCCGACCGAGTTCCTCCAGATCGGCACCGATCTCGTCCTCGAATCCCGAGGCGTAGCGCGGGTCACGCTCCTCGATCACGCCCTTGGAGTAGCGGACCTTGTCGGCGAGCTTGGCATCCCGCATCCAGTCCGCCGCCTCCTTGAGCTCGCGCGAGGCCCGCAGCTGGTCACCGCGCGACTCCCGCGCCATGTCATCGAGCTGCGTTTCGAGATCACGCATGTCCTGGGCGAGAGCATCCTTCCGTTCCTTCAGCTCGTCGATGCGCTCCGACGTACGCCCTCCCGCGTCGCCGAGACCCTCGACGTCATCGGCGATTCGCTCCTGCGCGCGCCGCATCTGCTCGAAGCTCTCGCGGGCGGTGCGAAGGTCGCGATCCAGGCGACCGCCACGCATGTCATCGAGCAGGCGTCGGGCGTCCTCGAGTTCACCGAGAGCCCTCGAGCCCTCCGCGGAAGCCCCCTGCTGGCCACTCTGCGTCGCGGCGCGTCGCATGGCATCGGCCGCCTGCTGCAGTCGGTTGGCGGCGTCCGCGAGGTCGGGCCGCGAATTCTGCCGCGCCAGACGTTCGAGCTGCCGCGCCAGCTCCTCGGCTTCGTCGGCCAGCTGCCGNNGCTGCCGCTGGTCCCGCCCCCGACCGCCGCCCGACGGCTCGCGGCTGGCGCGCTGCCGTTCCATCTCCTGCTGCTGTCGGCGAGCAAGCTCCTGCAGTCGCTGCATGGCCTCGTCGACCGCGTTGTCGAGTTCTTCCTCCTGGCCCCGCTGCACCGACTCGTACTGGTTCTGGAGATCCTCGAGGCCGAGCTCGAGCATCTCTTCGATCCGCTCCATGTCGCCGCCACCGCCGCCGCCCTGACTCTGCCCCTGACTCACCTGCAGTTCCCGGAACAGAGCCTCGAACCGCTGCAGCGCCTGCAGGGCGCGCTGCTCGATCGGCAAAGCCGCTGCCGCGTCCCCCGCGCGCAACTGCTCAGCGGCTTCCGTGAGAGCTTCGGTGGCCGTGGTCAGATGCTCCAGACCATCGAGAGACTGCTCCGGCCCGCCGAGCCCGCCGAACATTGCGGACGTCTGCCGCACCTGCTCCACGAGGCCGTCCTCCATACCGGCAAGGAACTCGAGGTCGTCGGCCACTGATTCGCTGCCGGCGGAACCCGGCCCCGGCCCGCTGTTGCCGAGACGACCGTCCCGAACGATCTTGAACGTGGCGGCAACGACCTGCCGCTGCTGCTCGGCCAGCCCCAGCGACGACTGCTGCCCGCCACCTCCCTGCATGCCGCCCGCATCCGCCTGGCGGTACTCCCTCTCGAACGGGCGGACCTCGATGAAGTAGATGTCCGTCGCACCGAGCTGCGCATCGCCGTAGTCCCGGTTGTCAGTGGCCTCGGCCCAGTAAGCGATGAAGTCGCCGGGCTCGAGATCGAACTCCTCGAGATAGAACGTGTGCGCGGTCGTCAGGCGCTGCCGTGCCTGGGCCGGGCCGAGAAGCACGACGCGCTGTTCGTCGGCGCCGTTCAGCGTCCAGACGAGATCCACGCTCCCCAGCCCGAAATCATCTTCCGCGGTCACCTCCGTGAACACCTCTTCGACGGAAGTGACATCGACGTCACGCCGCGGTCTGTCGAAGCTCACCAGAGGCGGCTGATCGGAGAGCACCTCGATGAGATACGTCGACGACGCCTCGACCCAGTCTTCCTCCGGCGTGCTGAGGTCGACGCGGTAGAAGCCGGGACTGGCGACGACCAGGTCGCCGACGAGCTCGGCGCCGTCCGGTCGCAACTCGATCGCGGCACCCTGATCGGCCTCCGCATCGGGGTTCGGCGATTCAGTCTCGAGCACGAGCCGGCCGCCGGGAACCGCAACCGTCGGCGTGATGCGCAGTTGCACACGCGTGCCCGCCAGCGCGGCGATGTCTCCCCCGTCCTCGATGCGCTGGACGGACATGCCGCTGTATTCCGGAAACTCCAGTTCAAGATCGATGCGCTCCACATACGGACGATCGATGACGCGCAGCCGATGCACCTCGGAACGCACCGCCGCGGCTTCGACGAAGTACTCGACATCTCCCGCGACGCGCAGCAGCAGGTATTCATAGCGACCGTCGTCCGGGTTGGACGCCATCGTCTGGCGCTGCCAGTCCCCATCGCCGATTCGGTAGGAGATCTCGACGGAGTCNNACGGAGTCGGAGTCGAACCCGGTCAGGCCGGCCGAGATCACCTGGTCGCTGCCGCGGGCGACGTCGACGGAACCTGGAAGAACGCCGATCGAGTAGGGCGTCTCCACCTCGGCTCCCGCGAACGGACGGAACACCGCCGGCAAACCATGGCGCAGGAAGGCCGGGTTCACGACGAGCACGAGGGCCACCGTCGCGGCAACCGCGCCGAGCGAGCCCACGGCACGGCGCAGCCCAGGACTGTCGACCGCCTTGCCGTAATCGATGTCCCGGCTTCTGCGCGAGGCGTCCTCCACGATCTTCGCGACGANNGACGAATTCCTCGGAGATCTCGGTTCCATCGCCGTCGGAGCCGCGCTTGCCGAACTCGACCGCCGACAGCAGCGCCGAACGCAGATCGGAGTTCTCCTCGACGTAGAGGGCCACCTGCCGGTCCGTGATCCGACGGGACAGCGGCCGCACGACGAAACGAAACGCGGCGTACGCCAGCACTCCGTAGGTCGTCAGACCCAGCACCAGCACCGCCCACGGCCGGTATCGCGCGAGGTCCACTCCCCACGACGCGAGCGCTGCCGTCGCGAAACCCGTGATCAGCAGAAGCGCGAGGCCGCGCAGCAGGACCTTGAGCCGCCAGCGCCAGCGGACCTGGCGCAGAACTGCCAGCAATCGCCGATACTCGAAGGACTCGAGAGTCGCCAGTTTACGTTTTGGCCTGCGCATCATTCCGAACGCTCTCGGGGAAGATCACCGACGGGTGCTGCCGCCCAGCTTGCACGAGATGACAGTCGATTGGAAAGGGCGGCCTCGCCGAGCAGCAGCAGCGCGGCCGCAAGCATGAGGTACCACCACAGGGACTGTGCCGCTTCGATTCGACCAGGCGAGGGCGGCGCCTCGGCCTCACTGATGCCGGCCCCGCTCCCGAGTGCGACTCCGGCAAGGAGTTCCTCCGCATCGAGGGGGGTCAGGTCAGATTCCCGGCGGTTCCGGTTCACCGCGACCTCCCGAGGGCCCTCGGGTGCGGCAACCGTGCGGAATCCAGGCGCCAGTTCCGGCGTGACCAGCACCCATGCGCGCTCCTCGCGGTAGCCGGTAGCGTGCTTGCTG
>JABAHO010007755.1_pt1 | contig 11158 bp, 8 predicted proteins | sample 7062071 | NCBI WGS metagenome assembly JABAHO01 (sample SAMN14534356, study PRJNA622989) | marine sediment metagenome | biome: marine biome [ENVO:00000428]; feature: marine pelagic biome [ENVO:01000023]; material: deep marine sediment [ENVO:00002113] | place: India: Gulf of Kutch | collected...
AGCGGGCAAGACGGCAGGATTGTTGTCTTGCCCGCAGCCAACCGGCAATCCCGAAAACATCTGAACCGCTCATTGCGGACGAGTTACGATGAATAGTCCGGTCCTATCTCGAAAATCACATAAGTGGCTAACACTGGTCATCGGCGTACAAGCGCTGGTGTGGATGCTCAGCGGTGCCTATATGGTGACTATCGATCTCGACTTTATTCACGGCGATCCGCTTGTCAGGAATATGGTGGAAAACCTTAAAATAGACGCCGATGAGTTGTATCCGATCGACGATATTTTGGCGCGACATGATGAGGTCGAGTCTGTCGACCTCGTGTCTCGTCTGGGAGAGCCGTACTACGTTCTGAGCTCTGAATCCGGCATCGAGCTATTCGATGCGCGCACCGGGGTTCAGCGGTCACCGTTAGCAGAGACGCGCATTGTCAGCTTGGCGGAGCATTTCTACGCCGGCAGCGGGACTGTGGAGAGTATTCGGCTGATAACGGATGACGATGCAAAGCCGACTGAATTACAGACCCGACCACTGCCTCTCTGGCAAGTTACTTTTGACGACGCCATCCGCACGACGTTCTATCTGTCGCCAAGTACTGGTGAGTTGATCACCCGGCGCCATACGTTTTGGCGAGCCTTCGATTTTCTCTGGATGCTCCATATCATGGACTACGAGAATCGCTCCGATTTCAACAATAATCTGCTTAGAGTCGCGTCTGCCATCGGCCTGCTAACGGCGCTAAGTGGCGTGTGGCTATTGGTATTCAGCCTGCGCCGGCACCGGCCAGCGATAGACGGTTCGCCCGGAGGCCCACCACCACACGGATCGTTCGATGCTTCTGCTGCGAAAACTACATAAATGGTTCGGCCTTGCGATAGGGCTGCAAGTCGCGATCTGGATGCTAAGTGGCTTGATGATGGGGCTGCTCGAGCACGACCGAGTCCTGGGGCACCACAACCAGGCACATCCTATTGCAGCGACATTGGATGCTGGCGAATCAACATTCGTCGACATATCGGCGATTGTTTCGTCGCTACCGATTGATGCCGCCATAACAGGAATTAGATTGCAGAAGCTGGTCGACCGAGCCGTGTACCGCGTTGCTTTGTCGAGTGACACCAGATTATTTGACGCGTTGACCGGTACGGCAATTGATGTCGATGCGTCAATTGCCTGGGCTGTGGCAAGCCAGGATTATGCTGGTGCCGGCGAGATCTCTGCGATCACCGAAGTGCAGGCGCCGTCCATGGAAATTCGCCGTCACAACGGCAAAGTCTGGCGGGTCGATTTCGATGATACCGATGAAACGTCAATCTACGTTTCGGGGCAGGACGGAGCGGTGCTGGAACGTCGCAATGCGACCTGGAGACTCTTCGATATTTTCTGGATGTTGCACATCATGGACTACCAGAATCGTGAAGACTTCAACAATGCCCTGGTAATCATATTTTCACTAGGTGCAGCCTGGTTATCGATATCCGGCGTATTACTGCTATTCAATAGCTTCAACAGGAGTGAGTTTCTCAGATTGCTGCCAGGTCAAATTGGGCGCCGAAATGCCAATCTGACAGTGCATGCGCCCCACGGTGAGGTCATCGCGAGGCTTAATGTCACAGATGGGTCGACTCTTTATGATGAACTGGCCAAAGAAAACATCGTGTTGCCTTCAAACTGCGGTGGCGGAGGAACCTGTGGATTGTGCGTCGTGGATCTTGGACAGGGAGCACCAGAAACTGCTGCGGACAGGGCACAGATTACGGATCGCGAGCGCCAATCCGGCACAAGGCTTTCTTGTCAGGCGCGGGTTCGAGACGGTATGGAGGTGGGCATTCCAGGCGATGTTCTTGCAGCAGAGACGCTGACTTGCACTGTCGCCAAGACTCGGCTGCTTACGCCGCACATCCGTGAGATAACGCTGCAAACCTCTTGCGACGATTTCTCATACCGGGCCGGTGCCTTTGTTCATGTCGTTATCCCACCACACGAAATTCGATTTGATGAAGCCCCAACCGCCGACGGTATCAGAAAGATCTGGCCGGGCTGCAACGGCTCGAGCGTGAGCGGAAGCAATGAGGAAATCCGTCGCGCCTATTCACTGGCCATACCCAGCGAAGAGAGCGCAGGGCGAATTGTCCTGAATGTGCGCTTCATGCCGCCACCGGACGACTCAGTGCGGGATGCTGGAGTCGGGTCCGGATTCATGTGGAATCTCAATGATGGCGATGCCTTACAGATTGTCGGTCCACTTGGAGATTTCCGTGCGACGGACAACGACGCCGACATGATCGTAATTGGCGGTGGTGCCGGCATGGCGCCGTTACGGGCCATTATTCGTGATCAGTTGCGGCAAAACGGTTCAAGCCGAAACGTCGAGTTCTGGTACGGTGCGCGCACTGAAGAAGATCTGTTTTATGTTGAGGAGTTCGATGACCTGCAGAATCAGCATGAAAGATTTCGTTGGCACGTCGTATTGTCCGGCACGCAGGCAGATTCGAGCTGGTCAGGATTGACTGGATTTGTACACGAATCAGTGCGAAAAAAAGTGTTGCTTGACGATCATCGCTATCGCGAATTCGAGTTTTACATTTGCGGACCGCCGCCAATGCTGGCAGCAACACGTCAGATGTTGGCGGAGTATGGAGTGCCGGCGACGCAAGTATTTTTTGACGATTTCGGAATATAGCTAGCATGCGACACAGTGCCTGCCTTAGCTAATGGAATTGGAAAGGCAAATGAAGGAAAACACAGCGACTATTACTAAGGCGCAACCTAGGTATCGCCAGGTCAAGGACTACATCATCGAGATGATCAATACGGGCAAGCTCAAATCCAGGGATCGCGTGCCGTCCGAAAACGAGCTGGTAAAATCACTGGGTGTTGCGCGCATGACGGCCCATCGGGCCCTACGAGAGCTGTCAGATGATGGCTATGTGACCAGACTTGCAGGCGTTGGCACATTTGTGGCGGACACGCGACCACATTCGGATGTACTGAAGGTCCGCAATATTGCGAACGAGATTCGGTCGCGGGGGCACGAACATTCGGCAACGGTAGTCGCACTTGAAGAAGTATCAGCAGATGACCGATTGGCCGAGCGGCTGGAGCTAAGACCAGGCGCGAGATTGTTCCACTCGGTCATCCTACACCGCGAAAGCGGCCGGCCCATTCAGCTTGAGGATCGCTACGTTTGCCCGACCTTGGCTCCCGACTACCTGAAAATGGATTTCACGAAGATTACACCGAATTCTTATCTGACACGCGTAGCTCCGATGCATACTGCCGAACATGTTATAAGGGCTACGATGCCGTCCAAGGACGTGCGTGATTTGTTACAAATGGGCCGCAACGAGCCCTGTCTCGTAATCAAGCGCAGAACGTGGACCGAAGGACGGCCTGTCAGTTTGGTTGTGCTTAGCCATCCAGGTAATACCTACGAGCTGATCGGCACGATGGGCGACTGATCGGGAAAATCCTATTGGCTGCCGTGGATCATCGGTAGCCTGAGACCATTCTCATTGGCACAATCAACGGCGGCCGGATACCCCGCATCGGCATGTCGATAGACGCCAGAGGCTGGATCGTTCCACAACACCCGCTCCAATCAGCTTTTGCGCCATCAGATCCATCGGCCACGATGACCACGCCGGCGTGTTGTGAAAAGCCCATGCCGACACCGCCACCGTGGTGTATGGAGACCCAAGTCGCGCCGCTCGCTGTGTTCAATAAGGCATTCAGCAACGGCCAGTCGGACACCGCATCGCTGCCGTCACGCATGGCTTCAGTCTCTCGATTCGGGCTCGCCACCGAACCGCCGTCGAAATGATCTCTACCGATCACGATAGGGGCACTCAATTCGCCACTTGCAACCATGTCGTTGAATGCCATGCCTAATCGATGCCGTTGTCCAAGGCCGACCCAACAGATTCTTGCCGGCAAACCCTGAAACTGAATTCGGTCTCGCGCCATGTCCACCCAATGGTGCAAGTGCGGGTCGTCAGGAATCAGCTCTTTAACTCTTTGATCGGTCTTGTAACTGTCTTCGGGATCACCGCTCAAGGCCACCCATCGAAACGGCCCGATACCGCGGCAGAATAGCGGCCGTATATAGGCTGGAACGAATCCGGGGAAATCGAATGCGTTGTCGACACGCTCGTCTTTGGCCACCTGTCGAATATTGTTACCGTAGTCAAATACCGGGATTCCCAGGCGATGAAAACCAAGCATCGCCTCGACGTGAACTGCCATTGATCTCTTTGCCTCGCCAGCGACCAGCGCTTTGTCGTTTTTCTGTTCGTCGAGCCACGTCTCCACCGTCCAACCGATGGGCAAATAGCCATGAGAAGGGTCGTGAGCGGACGTTTGGTCCGTGACGGCGTCCGGCCTGATACCGAGTTCCAGCATCTGCGGCAGAATCTCGCCTGCGTTTCCGAACAGGCCTACTGATTGCGCCTCGCCTGCAGCGATGAGATTTTCGATGATCGTCATTGCATCACTCAGGGAAGTCGCTTTGTGGTCGAGATAACCGGTGCGCAATCGAAAATCGATGCGGCTCTCCTGGCATTCAATATTCAAGCTGCAGGCGCCAGCAAGAGAGGCGGCAAGAGGCTGAGCACCGCCCATTCCACCCAGGCCAGCTGTCAAGATCCACTTGCCAGTGAGGTTGCCGTCAAAGTGTTGGCGTGCCATTTCGACGAAGGTCTCGTAGGTGCCTTGGACAATACCTTGACTGCCAATATAGACCCAAGAGCCGGCAGTCATTTGACCGACAATATTCCGGCAACGGTAGGTGTCGCAGGTTTGAATCTTGCTCCCGCTACCAGGAAACCAAAAGCCCGGCCTTGTGCCGGGCTTTTTTGTGCCTGAATCTAACTCATTGAATGACCGCTTTGCCGCCGAAAGCCGACATTCAGCTGATATGATGATGGCGGGCCGCTACTGACCCGAAGCCGACGTTCAATAATTGCTGTTCAAATGACCGCTTTCTCGGTGAATAGTGTAGAACATAAACTTTCCAATCGGAGTTGCTGAGTTGGCCTTCCGATTAACCGCTTGTTTTCCGTGCTCCTGTTACCATCGCTTTCATTGCGTTATTTCATCCTAAATTGGTCGACTAATTCCACCGAGCAATCTGGGTATGGTCACTTTTATGCTGAGGAGTTGTCCGAGCTACGATCGGCGGTAATGCGCTCTCTCCAAGTTGCTTGAATTTTTGCAGTAATATGGTTATACCACGGCGTCTAGTTCGACATATTGAAATCGACAAGCCGTTTCAGAATTTCGCAACATCAAATCACGTCGTTTGACGAGAAGGATATCGCTAGGTGGCAGCGCGTTCCAAAGAGAAAAACATTGAAAGGCTGAAAATACGGCGAGTCCCCCGCCAACCAAGGTCGCGGGAAAAAGCGCAGCAGATTCTCGACGTAACCGCGGAATTACTCGAGCGAGTTGGCATCGACAATCTGACCACGCTGATGATTGCCAAGGAACTGCAGATATCTGTCGGCTCCTTGTATCACTACTTTCCCAACAAACACGCGATCCTGAATCGCCTGGGAGTGCTCTGGCTCGAGGAAATGACGTTGGTCCTGGTTGAAATAGAAGATATGGCGGTGGAAAAAATGAACTTGTCCAACGTCATTGACGAAGTTATAGACCGGTTGTTAGCGGTATACAGAAACCAACGCGCGGTGCTTCCCCTGGCACAGGCGCTGAATTCAATTCCAGAGCTTCGCTACCTAGACGCGGAACATGACGGCGTGTTTATCTCCAAGATGATGGTGATATTGCGGCGCCTTGGGTTTGATGCGACCGACAACGAACTCAACCGATTGAGCCGCGCTTTTCTGGAAATCAGCCATACAATGTTGATAGTCATCGTCAATCAGCGGCCGGTGCGCTCGGCAAGGAGCCTTGCCGATCTCAAAAGAATGACAATGGCCTTGTTCGATCCGCACTTTGCTGATACCCGAAAAATGACTAGCGACGTAGAGGATCCCTAGCGCGGGGGTCCGGAGGCTCATCCCAATTAATTGAATATTTATTCGGTTTATGCTGGAATCGGGAAGATCGACACATCGAAGTAGGGGGGGGACATGTCGAATCGATTTGGCCGCAAGCGAGGAAATAAAAAGCAGTCGCTTGCGCGAGTGAATCTCGATAAACCGGCACTGCTGACGACGGGCCAACTTACAGCGCTGGCGAGCGCTGTTGCGGTCGCTCTTCCCGGCGCTACCGAGGCGGCCCAAGATCCGCTCGAGGAAATCGTTGTCACTGCGACCCGCCGAGCCACGACGATCCAGGAGACGCCCTACAATATCAGTGCCGTATCGAGCGCTGGACTGGAGAGGTCCGGCGTCGTTGATTTTGGCGATTTGCTGCGGCGGGTTCCCGGAGTCGCGTACCTGGATCAGGGTGCGCGCGTGGGCGGAAATAATCCCAACATCATCCTTCGCGGCATTAACGCGAACGCAATGATCGGTTCCTTCGACTTTCCCAATGTTGCCGTCGCACCGATTTCGGTGTACCTCAACGAAACCCCGGTGTATTTTCCGGTGAAGCTCGATGATCTCGAACGGGTCGAGGTTTTACGGGGACCGCAGGGCACCTTGTATGGATCGGGCTCCATGGGCGGCACGCTCAAGCTCTTGACCAGGCGGCCTGATCCATCGGGTTTTTCGGCACAAGTTCGTGGCGGAACATACTGGACGCGAGAATCTGACGAGCAAAGCTACAATTTCAGCGCCACGTTTAATGTGCCGCTCAGCGATCGCTGGTCGCTGCGGTTGAACGCGGGCTACGAAAACGTCGGTGGCTTCATCGACGCAGGAGGCAGGTACCAACTCGNNCGCAGCCGTGGCTGCAGATTCTGCCGATCTCGTCAATTCGGCCCCGATTATCGAGCAGGTCGAGGACATCAGCGACACTCAAAGCCAGAACGCCCGTTTATCACTGCGGTTCCAGCCCAATGATGATGTCGATGCCGTATTCACATACCTGGTTCAAAGCGACGAGTCAGACGGGCGCCAGATCCAGAACCCGTTTGCGGGCACAGGGGAGGACTATGTGGAATACCATGCCACGGCCGAACCGTACGAGCGCGACGTTGATCTGGCCTCTCTCGAGGTCGATGTCGATTTCGGGTTTGCGACCCTGACCTCCGCGACATCCTATTACAAGAATGAAGCAGACCAGAGTATCGATTACACCGATTTCTGGGTGGTCAATGTCGAACCCTACTACTACTCGGCGTTTCCTCGAGTGGTCGCGCCCGAACAGAGTATCTCCGAAGACAGCGGTTTCGTGCAGGAGTTTCGACTGCGGTCGAATGGAACGGAGCGTGTGGAGTGGCTGATCGGTGCATTTTACTCGGATGTCGAAAACGACGTGCTATCGCTCTATAACGTGCCGGGAGCGGCCGCGTGGAACGACCTGCCGAGAGCGCCAGGCGATCCTGGTCCGTATTACTTCGCGAATAACACTGACGTGAACGCAATCTTCGATCGGGCAATTTCTGTGCAGGATCAGGCGGTTTTCGGCGAGATCACCTACCACGTGAATGACAACTGGCAAACGACCGTCGGCGTTCGTGCGTTTTCCTCGGACTTCGAGCAGGACCTGGTCGAGTTCCTGCCGCAGTGTGGCTACTACTGTGCGACTGACGGCGTGGACCCCGATGGGGCAATCCTCGCAAATGTAAGGGAAGACGACAGTGACGTCGTATTCAAGTTCAACACGTCCTACGATTTTAGTGACAGCCTGATGATCTACGGTACGTGGGTGGAGGGTTATCGACGCGGCGGCGGTAATATTGCGCTGCTCAATCACCCGTTCCTCGCGGATCCACCGGAATTACTGACCTACAGGCCCGACAGCGCCCAGAATTGGGAGTTCGGCGTCAAGGGCACTGTGAACAATCGGCTGCAGTATACGATTGCAGGCTTTTACATCGATTGGGACGATCCCCAGATCGATTCGTTCACGCCATTTGGCAATCCTGCTGTGGTCAACGGAGCCGGAGCGAGAAGCAGTGGAATTGAATTCGAAACCTNNATTGGCGACAATCTGGAATTCAGTTTCGGTTACGCGTACACGAACGCCGAGCTGACAGCCGATTTTGCGGCGCCTGACGGCAGCGTCGGAAGCGACGGCGACGCATTGCCCGGTGTGCCGGATAGTTTGGCGACGCTAACTCTGGACTATACTCAGCCCCTCTCAGGAAATGTTTTTTCAGATATCACTTACCACCTGAATGGGTTCTATCGCAGCAAGACCGATTCCAGTTTCGAGGGCATCCGCTTCTTCGAAATCGACGCCTTTTCGATCTGGGACGTATCCGCGACCCTGCGGTCGGCCTCCGAAAAATGGTCCGTTACTGCGTTTGTCGATAACGCCTTCGACGAACTCGGGGTCACGGGCGGTATTCCTGCGACGAGAAACGGGCCCATCGGCCAGTTTTATTTCGTCACCCGGCCGCGCAGTTATGGGGTCCGGTTTACCTATAATACGGAATGACCGCCTGATGACCGATGCGCACGGCGCCGCCGCGCGCATCCGCGACGTGTGTGCGATGTCGTGACGAGGCCCGGATCGAAGGACAGCGGCGGCTCTGCCGTCAGGAAAACTTTCAAGTTTCGTCAGGCCACTCAGGCGCTTCGGTCGGGCCATGTCGCTAAGGCCCGAACAATCGCCGCGGCGCTTAGTCCGTCATATCCCGATTCGGCCGATTTGTTTTCGCTGCGAGCTGCAATCGATACAGCGGCCAAAGACTATCGAGCGGCCAGGCGGCACATCGAAGCAGCGGAGCGAATCGAACCTTTCAACGTGGGGATACTGGCGTATAAGGCGCATACACTATCGATGCTTCGGGACTATACCCAGGCGCGTGAGGTCGCTGACAAAGCCATGGACCTTGGCAGTAACGAGAGTGACGTCATGGCCACGCTCGGCTCGGTTTATACGAAATGCAGCGAGTACGAAAAGTCGCAGCAGTGTTTCCGTATGGCGGTCGAATTTGACCCGGATAACCCGGTGCACAACTACAACCTGGGTACGGCGCTGAGGTTCAGCGGCGACTTCGCGGGCGCCGAGGAGTGTTTCGATCGTGCCATAGCGCTTCGACCCGGGGACTATGAAACGTATTTCGCACGCAGCGGGTTGCGCACGCAAACCGACGAGAACAATCACGTAGCGCAACTGGAATCGTTGTTGCAGCACGAAATCGATGACTGGCGCAACGAGATGTTTATTTGTTATGCGCTTGCCAAGGAACTGGAGGACCTGCAGGACTGGGATCGGTCTTTCAAATACCTGCGGCGCGGCGCAGACTTGAAGCGCACTCATATGCGATATGACGTGCAAACGGACGTACGTAAGATCGAGAAGATCAGGTCCGCATTTACACCTGACTTTCTTGCATCGACCGACAGCGGCTTTTCTTCGAATGAGCCGATTTTCGTAGTTGGCCTGCCAAGGGCGGGTTCGACGCTGGTCGAACGAATTCTCAGTACCCACGACTCGGTGGTTTCTGCCGGTGAACTGCAGAATTTCGCGATCGAGTTTATGCGCCCGATTTATGCTCGGCTGAGAACAACGCAGGTCCCGATCAATATTCTGATAGAACACTCGCTCAATCTCGATTTTGCGGCGCTGGGTCGTGCCTACTGCGACAGCGCGCAACACGTGGTTGGCGGCTCCGCCCATTTCGTTGACAAGATGCCAATGAACTTCCTCTATATCGGCCTGATCCACCTGGCGTTGCCAAACGCGAAAATCGTGCACGTATATCGCGGGGCCATGGATGCCTGCTACGCGATGTACAAGATGATGTTCAAAGGCGCTTACCCGTTTTCGTACGACCTCGATGATCTCGGGCATTACTATGTTGCCTATCATCGCCTCATGCAGCACTGGAACGAATGCCTTGGGGAACGGCTGTTCAATTTGTGCTATGAGGACCTCATCGCCGATCAGAAAGCTGTTACGGAGGAACTGCTCGGTTACTGTGGGCTAGAATGGCAGGAAGCGTGTATTGATTTTCATCAGCTGAAGACACCGTCGACGACAGCAAGTGCCGTAGATGTACGCAAACCGCTTTACAGCTCGTCTGTGGGTAAATGGCAGCACTTTCGGGAGCAACTTTTTTCTCTCGAGGCGCACTTCCAAGGGCACGGCGTATTGCGTTGAGTCGAGAACCAGACTCACGCCCAGCAGGACGTGTTCAATCGTTTTTCCATCCGCCGCAGAAACACTTAGAATCGAAGTGCTCTCGCTTTCATGCTCAGCCAAGCCCAAGTGAGATGTAACTCCCTGAAAGGGGGGTAGTTCAATGGTAGAACATCAGCTTCCCAAGCTGACGATGCACCCGATGCCAGAAAGCAGACGTTCAAAAGAATCCAGCCCAGAGGCTCCTTCTGGCCGTTAGGCGATGGTCGTCGCTTCTCCAAACAAGACACTCAGGCGGCTGCTATCGGAAAAAGCTGCCGCTCAACAACACAGGCCAGTTCCGACGAGCCTTGCTTGTTCTGCTTTTGTCATCTTGCTCTCCTCTCACCGATGCTTTGAGATTAGAGCTGAATGTGTCACGCATCTATTGGGATTTCACAAAATGGTTACGTGGTATCGGAGCAATCGCAGAAGTGCGTTGTGACCACCACGTGACCAAGTTGTGACCAATTTCGGCAGATAAGCGGATTGGTCTTCTTCAAAGTTAAACCCCTACGAGGAGAGCCACCGGGCGAATTCAGATTCCTCAAAGTCGCCATTTGAATTTTGGCCGATCTTCTTGTCGGCAAGGTACGCAGCCAGGATTTGTCCATCAACGCCAACTACACCTGAGGGCTTGAGCAGGTGCCAAGCGTTCGCACTAAAGCTGCACGCGGCGTAATCGTAGTGCGTTCGAGATGACCGAGACGGACGATAAACTCATCGCCGCCGCCGCAATCATGGGCGAGAGCAGAAGCCCGACTACCGGATACAGCACACCGGCGGCAATCGGTACGCCGGCTGCATTGTAGGCAAAAGCAAAGAACAGGTTTTGCTTGATGTTCCGCAGCGTTGCGATCGCGAGCTTCCTTGCACGGACCAGTCCCGTGAGGTCACCGCGCATTAACGTAATTCCGGCGCTCTCCACCGCAACGTCTGCGCCCGTACTCATGGCGA
>JABAHO010010688.1_pt1 | contig 11155 bp, 8 predicted proteins | sample 7062071 | NCBI WGS metagenome assembly JABAHO01 (sample SAMN14534356, study PRJNA622989) | marine sediment metagenome | biome: marine biome [ENVO:00000428]; feature: marine pelagic biome [ENVO:01000023]; material: deep marine sediment [ENVO:00002113] | place: India: Gulf of Kutch | collected...
TTCGCGATGGCACGCTCGATCTCGGTTTCGATTACCAGTACACGCGCTACGTTTACGACGGCATAGACGGTCGCAATCGAGACCTGCACCGCTTCCAGTTCCCGCTCAGGTACCAGGGCGAGCTCAGCGGGTGGACGATCGACGGCAGCATCGCGCCGGGCCTATCGACCTCGTCCAACGTTCTAAAGGAGTTCTTCGACAGGATCAGCGCCGACGACCTGTTTGCTACCGCCCGCCTGGAAGGACGTCGTGGGTCAGGCAAGCGGAACTGGGTGCTCGGCCTTGCTTATGATCGCGTGTTCGGGAGGCCCCTGGTTTATCCGATCGCGGGAATCGAGCTTTCGCCGAGCGACAGTCTCGATGTGCGACTCGCATTCCCTGACGCCGGATTCGAATACCGGTGGTCGAACAGGCAATCGCTGTCGGGCAGGCTGTTTCCGGCGGGGCACCAGTGGCATGTCATGACGGACGACTTCAGTTCTGAGTTCGACTACCGCGTCGAGGGCATGCGCGCGCAGCTCGGCTGGAGCATTCGACTCTGGAAACAGGTCACGCTGGATATCTCGGGCGGCTACGAGTTCGGGCGCAAGCACTACCTCACCGACGACCTCGGCGTGCGAATCGAATCGGATGTGGACGACCAGTGGCTGTTCCTGTTCGGACTGCGGACGGGCCCGGCGCCGCTCCCGTACACCCATGGCAGCCAGCTTTGATGCGGGGCGTGTGACCACAAAGCAACAAAGTGTTTTTGACAGTTTGGAAAATTAAGGCCGCTCGGGCAAAATGCTAGGCCGCTTTGACGGGCTGACATTTGTCCGGAAGAACGCAGATGAACATTGAATCGATCAAATTCAGAGGACCGGCCCTGCTGGCGGGTACGTTGCTTGCCGGCGCGGTATCGGCCGGCCCCGTATACCAGCCACCGGCAGCCAACCTGACCCTGGGCGACGTGACTCACGGCAAGCGGATCTTGTCGGCGTCGAGCAACCCTGCGGCGGCAGCGGCCGACCGGGCACGCGGTGGCGGCAAGCCTGTACGGGGCACGGTGATCTCGGGCGCGGCGGGCCTCGAATACGGAAACGTCGACAACCTGTTCGACCTGTACAACGAACTCAGCCAGTCCTACAAGCCGAGCGATCCCGGGACGGGCGGCGGCCCGGGCCAGGATCCCGACGACAAGCCCGACGACGGCATCGACCTTGGCGACATCCTCGATCAGCTCGATCCCGAATTTCGGGAGGCGCTCGACGCAGTGGCCTCCGAAGTTGCCAGGCAGACCGTGCTGCTGCTCCTGATCAAGGAAGAAGGCTACGCCAAAGCCTGGCTTACGGCCGATGCGCCATTCGTTTTCGACAGGCAGTGGCTGGGCGGCACCTGGACGCTCGGCCTGAACTGGTCGGGCAGCTCGAAAGCATACGGCCTGACGGAGGAAATCGCATTCGACCGGGATGCCGCGCGCCAGGCGCTCGAGGACTGGGTCAATACGCTTCCCATCAACCGTCCCACTACGCTGCCGATCAGCGACGACCTCGCCCTGACCCCTACTCCCGGGCAAAACGCCGTGTTCCTCGCGATCACCAACGACAGCTCGCTACTCAGTAAATCGACCCAGACGACCGAATTCCGCATCGGCTACAGTCGCGAAGCATTGGCCGGCGACAGCGGTAGTTTGTATTTCGGTGCCAGGGCAAATATCTACCTGAAGCAGTTGTCGCGCCTGAGCATTCGTTTCGGCGACATCACCGATTCGGAAGAGCTGTTCGATGCCATCAGGGATGCGGACTTCCGGACCGACCAGGGTGCGGGTATCGACCTGGGCGTTCTGTGGGTCGCAGACAACTACCAGCTCGGCGCCCAGGTAACCAATATCAATGAGCCGGAATTCCGCTTTCCCGACGTCAATCTCGAATCCTACAGCAGCGCAACGGCTATCCGGTTCCTGGAGAACGACGCCGTCTACACACTGGATCGCCAGCTTAAACTGGAGGCTTCGGTCTTCACGACCGACCGGCGCTGGTCGGCGCACCTGGGATACGACGTGGACCCGGTAACCGAGCCGATGGGCGACCGCTTCCAGTGGCTGACGCTCAGCGGTGGATTGACCACCGACAGCTGGTGGATCCCGTCAGCCCGCATCGGCTACCGGCAAAACCTTGCCGGTACCGAGCTCGGCTACCTCAGTATCGGCGCGACGCTCTTTAAATACGTGAGTATCGACATCGCGTCGGCTCTCGACAGCGTCAAGATCGACGGGCAGAAGCTCCCGCAGGGCCTCATGGGCAGCATCGGTTTCGAGATCAGCTGGTAGCCGATCGACGCTGCCTCACTCGGCGGGCGTCTCTCCGTGTTCGAAGTGGTGCAGATCCGGTTCCACGTGCGGAAGATGATGCTCGAATTCTTCCGTCAGGTGCTCTGCGTTACGGATCCAGCTGCAGGTCTCGCAGGTGCACGTCGTTTCGTCGTGGCGCAGCTCGCTGTGCAGGGCTTCGACGAGCTTGACGCCTTCGCGCAATGAATCGGCCAGTTCTTCGTCGGTCTTATCGTCGCGATGGACGAAATCCTCCAGGCACTTGTCCCAGCCGCAGTCGCTGGAACCGTCACAGGTATGGCAGCGCTCACCGGTGGCCNNGTAAGCGCTTCTATTAGTTGTCGTCGCATGACCCTCTCCTATCAGCTCCACCCCCATACTAGGCGGAACGCCGGGCGCACTCAAGCGCACGCGGAAGCGCAATCATAGGTAATTGCCGCAGTTGAATTTTTCCTTTCCCGGCTAGCGAGTCAGTAGCGATAGGTAAACTCGAGCCCGACCTGTCGCGGCGGGCTCGGCCACGCAATATCGGCAGGCAGGCCGATGAAGCGAGCCGCGAAAAACCATTCGATGTACTGCTCGTCCAGCAGGTTGTTTACGAACAGCCGTGCCGCCCATTTCTCCTGCTCGAGCGCGAAACTCAGGTTCACGAGGTCATAGGCCTCCTGGGTATCCAGGTTATCGAGCGTCCAGTAGGTCTTGTCTCGATGCTCATAGTCCAGCCGGCTGACGAGGTCGAGCGAGCTTGACACCGGAGCCGTGTGCTGCAGACCCAGATTGAGCGTCCACACCGGCGCGCCCGGCACCTTGCTGCCGAGTATCGCGTCGGCCGGCACGAGGACCCCCTGGATGTCCTCGTATTCCTTGATTTCGCTGTCCGTGTAGCCGAATGCAAAGTCGACCTGCAGCGACTCGGTCGGCAAAGCCGTCAGCTCCAGCTCGCCACCCCAGAGTTGGCTCTTGGGAATATTGATGTTGGCCTGCGTACCGGTCTGGTCGAACAGGAAGAACTGCTGGTCGGTGTAATCCGTGAAAAACAGCGACATTCCACTGCGGAGCCTGCCGTCGAGCGCCGACCACTTGAGGCCGGTTTCGTAGCTTACCAGCGACTCCTTGTCGAATCCTGGCGCAAAATTACTGCCTTCGGAGAGATTGTTGAAGCCACCGGCGCGAAAGCCCTTGCCCACCGTGAAGTAGCCGAGCAGTCCCTCGCGGAAGCTGTACGCGAGGCTTGCCTTGGGCTGCAGCTCCGTGAACGTCTCGTTGCGACCCTGCGTCAGGTCCTCGGGGGTTTCCTCGTCGTAGCGGAAGGCCAGAGTCAACTCGAGGTTGCCGGTCAGGTCGTAGCTAATGTTGCCGAAGGCGGCGTAGTTCCTGAGCTTGAGATCCTGGGCCGCGGGCGGCACCGGAAATCCGAAGAATGTCGTAGCAAGTGAACGGAAGCGATCCTGATCGAATAAGTACGCGCCTGCGACCCATCGCAAAGCCTGGTCGGCGTTGGACGTGAGACGAAATTCCTGCGCGAGCGTCTCCGAATTGTCGATCACGATGATGTTTATCGCGTCGACGAGCGTCTGGTCGAGGTCCTGATCGTTGCCGGATTCGACGTCGGTGTACGAGGTGATCGACGTAAATGTGCCCCAGTTGAACGCGTAGTCGACCTTCGCTGAATACTCCGAGAACTTTACGAAGGATTCGCCGATACGATTCGACTGGATTTCATAGGTAGGATTTCCGAAAAAGATCGGCTCCGCCGGCGGCGGCAAAGGCAGCACGCCCTCACTGCCCGGCATGAAATAGCCGGAGCCGCCCTGCTGATCGGCATACTGTCCCCTCAGGTCTATAGAAAGCGCATCGGTGGGTCGGTAAAGCAGCCGGCCCCGAAATGACTGCGACTCCTTGAAGTCCACTTTCTGATTATCGAGGTAGGCGTTCTCCAGCTGGCCATCGCGATCCTGCAGCCGCACGGAGGCGCGATACAGCAGCTTGTCGCTTCCCAGCGGACCGGACGCGTTTGCAGCCAGTATGTAGTCGTTGCCCTCGGCTGCCGAGATGCGGAGGCCGTATTCCGGTTCGCTCGTGGGCAACCGCGTCGAAATAAGTACCGCCCCGCCGATCGCGTTGCGGCCGTAAAGTGCGCCTTGTGGTCCACGCAGGACGTCGACACTTTCGATGTCAAATAACTCCTGCGTTGTGAGCAGATTATTTGTCGCGCTAACACCGTCGACACGGAACGATACCGGCGGCTGGCCCGTACCGCGATTCTGCCGAACTCCACGTATGACCAGCGTGCTGATGCCGACTTCCTGGTCGTCCGAGAAGCGCAGGTTGGGCGTGAGGGCCGCGACGCCATTGATGCGCTCGATGCGGTGGCGCTCGATGTCTGCCGCGGTGAACGCGGTAATCGAGTCCGGTATCGCGGAGAGTTTCTCGGCGCGATACCGGGACGTAACGATGATCTCTTCGATGCGCAGGTCAGCGTCATCGGACGACTGCGCAAGGGCCGCCTCCGAAAGCGGTCCGAGGATCATAGGTAAGACGCACAAAATAAGGCGTGGCACCCGAAAATCAGTGTCTTGCAATGGTCTTTCCTTTGTTCTTGGTTGTGACGATGAACGCCCGAGCGTTGGCCGGCACATTTGCCTACGCGACGGGAATTGTCAATAGGTGAACGCCGCTAGGGAGAGAGCATTCGACAGATCCGCCTCTCGCGACGTGCGACAAACAGGAACATCAGCGTCATAACGAAGAGTGGCGACAGCGATCCGCCGCCTCCACCGCCGGTACCTTCGTTGACCCCGACAATAACGGTGCGGGCAACGCTGGCGAGATTTCCGGCACGATCCGCCACGCTGTATGTAATGGTTTGCGTGCCTACGACGGTCGAATCGATGCTGCCTGAGACCTCGATCTTGTCGGTAATGTCACCGTCGATATCGTCGAACGCCGTTGCCCCGGGATCTATATAGTCCTGCCCTGCCGGGATGTTCACGCTGGCCTCGCCCACCAGCTCGATCTCCGGCCCGATACGATCGCCCAGGCCGAGCCGGCCGATACCGTTGTTCGCATGTATCTCGAGCACACCCGCTTCCACGCCGGCAAGTATCAGGTCCAGCGACTCGTCACTGTTGAAGTCGATGATCACGCCGCGGCGCATTCCCGCGCTCACGATCTGCTCGGGTGCCAGTGACAGATCGCCGCTCTGTGAACCCCTGTACAGCTGGTGTACGCCTGCATCGTTAATCGCAACTACGTCTTCCCAGCCATCGGCATCGACGTCGCCCGTCACGAGAGCCGTGACCGGTGAAGCCCCGAAAGTCGGACCCGCTGCGAACTCGCCACTGCCCTGCTGATACAAAACCTTGTTCTGCGGTGCACTCATGTCGCCACCGTCAGTCGCGACCAGCAGGTCTGCGGCACCNNCACGAAGTCCTGGTCGCCATCCTGGTCCAGGTCGCCGATGGCAAGGTCGCGCCCGGCGCCTGAGGCCAGCTGCGTTACTTCGATTTCACCCCCCGCGGCGCGGCTCAGCAGGGCCGTTCCCCCGGAACCCGTTACCAGGAGTTCGGAGATACCATCGTTATCGAGATCTGCCTCCAGCAGGTCGTTCACGTTGGCTACACCACTACCCTGCAGACTGGCGGTACTGCTGAAGCCACCGCTGCCGCTGTTGACGAAGACTTCGACGGATCGCCCGCTCAGGCCACCGACTGCGATGTCAGGCAAGCCGTCGCCGTTCCATTCGAGCACCGCGACCGCGGTTCCGCCGCTATCGGGACCAAGGCTGACACCGGGCGTCGCAAGCGCACGGTTGCCATTATTGAAGAAAACTACGGTTTCAGCGCCGGCCGTAACGATGTCCACTGCACCGTCACCGTCGAAATCAGCGGCCCGCAATGCTGCACCGGAAAAGTTGACAATCTGCGTGGGACCTTCGCTGAACTCGGCGACCACGGCGGCACTCGCCAGGTCCTGGTTATCCTCTGGATGCGGGTCGTCAGCACTGACAACACCGATCAGCGAATTATCGCCATCACCGTCCTGCACACCTTGTACGCTGATCGTGAGCGACGTGCCGGCCTCGACCAGGCCGACCGTGCAATCCATGACAGGCGCACTTGTCCCATTGTCAGTCACGACACAACCCTGTGGGGCATTGACTGTCAGCGGTGGACCGCTCGTGACCCAGCCGGCGAAGAGCTGGCCATCCAGCAGGTCGGCGGGACCTTTATTCTGGATCTCGATATTCCATTGTGCGTCTTCCCCCACCGTAACCGGGTTCGCCGTGAGTGCAATGCCCAGAACGAGGTCGCTGCGGGTGTCACGCAGGATGAGCAGCTGGAAACTCAGGGTCGCGGTGGCACCGGCACGATCCGTCGCCCGCACCTGGATCGTGTAGGGTTCGTCGCGAGCGTCTTCGCGGGTCGGGGTGCCTGAGAGCAGGCCGGTAGCGGCGTCGAGCTGCAGCGAGCCGCTGGCCGGCAGACCGCTGGCGCTGAACTGCAGTACATCACCCTCGTCGGGATCGTCGAAATTCGGCGCGAGATTCAGACTGTAAGCGATGTTTTCCACCGCCTCCTGGTCCGGCACCGGCGCTACGACGACCGGCGGTTCATTGCGGCGAATAATGAGCAGGTCGAACGACAGACTTGCCGAGGCGCCCTGCCGGTCGGTTGCCGTAACCCTGATCCTGTAGGGCCGGTTCCTTACGTCCGCGGCAACCGGGGTACCCGATAGCACCGCCAGATCATCGTCGAACTGCAGCGAACCGCTGTTCGGAAGCCCATCGATGCTGAAGCGCAGCTCATCGTCCTCGTCGGGGTCGGCGAAGTTGCCAGCGAGATTGAGGCGATATTCGATTCCTTCCGTCGCTACCTGGTCCGGGACGTCACTCACTACGAACGGTGGCGAATTCGGTACGTCTTCGATCGTGATCCTGACCGTCGCTTCCCGCGAAAACCCGGTGCCGTCGAATGCGCGGTACCTGAACTCGTCGTCATCCTTGTTACCGCCGTCGTGCTGGTAAAGGAACGTGCCATCGATGCGCAGCAATAGCGTACCGTGCCTTACGTTCCTCGAGAGGATGGCCGTCAGGCGATCGCCCTCGAGATCGAAATCGTTGTCGAGCACGCTCCTCGCGCCCGTTGTCAGCTCCTCAACGGTCCCACCGCGATACACGATTGCGGAATCGTTCGCCGCAAACGGCGGCCAGCCGCTTGCCCAGGCGATAGTCGAAACGAGAAGAAGCGCGATCACTACGGCGATCCCGGCGATTGCCGGGCCACTCCTCAGACATGTCCGTACTGTCTCCACAACGCGATCCCTTGCTCTGTTATTGTTCTATTGGACTGCGTTCCACGGATTGTAGCGAAACACCGCGACCGGTAAAAGACATAATGCTTTCAGTCATTATGGTAAATTACTGAATTAAAAGAATATATTCTCGGCGTATACGTATAAGTCTGTACGACCGGGGGCACACGCGAAGCTGGCAATGACAGGTATCCGCAAGCACGTTGACAACCTGAGGCAACGGAAGAAGACGGTGATCGTAAGCGTACTCCTGATTTTCGAAGTGCTCGGTATCCTCTCGGCAGTGCATGCCGTCATGAATGTCCGGACGCCGCAGGGATCGATCGCGTGGGCCGTGTCGCTGGTCATCATGCCCGTAGTCGGCGTGCCCGCTTACTGGGTATTCGGGCGCAACAAGTTCAACGGCTACGTACTCGCGAGGCGGGCCGACGATGGTCGCCTCGACGACCTATCCCGGCGCGCCAGGCTCGGCATCGAAAAACTGGACGCCGGAACCGAGTGGGGCAATACCGTGGTTCGCGGTATTGAACGCCTGGCTCGCCTGCCCTTCACCGGTGCCAATGATGTCGAGCTGCTGGTTGATGGCGAGGCGACTTTCGAGAGCATCTTCGCGGGGATCGACTCGGCACAGGATTATGTGCTGGTGCAGTTCTATATCGTACGAGCCGACGACGTCGGCAACGAACTGAAGTCGCGGCTCATCGACGCTGCCGGGCGTGGCGTGCAAGTCTATTTCCTGTACGACGAAATCGGCAGCCTCGGCCTCCCGGACTCGTATACCGATGAGCTCCGCAGAAGTGGTGTGAACATCCTGCCCTTCCACAGCCGCAAAGGTTCCGGCAACCGCTTTCAGCTGAATTTCCGCAACCACCGCAAGACCGTCGTCGTGGACGGTCGCGAGGCCTGGATAGGCGGCCACAACGTCGGCGACGAATACCTGGGCAAGTCGCCCAAGTTCGGGCGCTGGCGGGACACGCATATGCGCGTCGAGGGTCCGGCCGCCCTTGGTGCCCAGATTGCGTTCGTCGAAGACTGGCGCTGGGCAGCCGATGAAACATTGTCCGAACTCCAATGGGAGCCGGCCCTGTCGGCGGACGGCCGTGCGCTCGCCCTCGTCATCGCAAGCGGCCCGGCCGACGACGTCGAGACCGCATCGCTGATGTATAACCAGGCGATCAACGCAGCGACACGCCGAATCTGGATAGCGAGCCCGTACTTCGTCCCGGACGATGCGATCGTCCAGTCGCTGCAGCTTGCAGCCCTTCGCGGCGTAGACGTCCGAATCCTCATACCGGAGACATCAGACAGCCTGCTCGTCAAGCTTGCGGCCTACTCCTACTTCGACGAAGTCAGCTCGACCGGCGTCAGGTTTTACCGCTACCAGGATGGATTCCTTCACGGTAAGGTGATGCTTATCGACGACTCGGTCGCTACCGTCGGAACAGCAAACTTCGACAATCGTTCGTTCCGGCTGAACTTCGAGATCACCGCATTGGTGGCCGACCAGAATTTTTCGCAAGCCGTGGAGGTGATGTTCGAAGAGGACTTCGAGAATTCGCGCCGCATGGAACCCGGCGAATACGAGAACAAGAATTACGTATTCAGGGTCGCCACACGACTCGCGCGACTGGCATCCCCCGTACTCTGATCAGCGCCCCGCGGCCGGCGCATTCTTGACGGCAACGGACTTGATCTGCGCCAGCACCCGCTCGCCCGGCCTGAGATCGAGTTGCGCCCGGGAGCGGCGCGTGACGCGTGCGAGTATGCGTTCCGACCCGACAGCGAGTTGCACGAGTTCCGACGACTCCCCGTCGCTGCGAATCGATACTATCGACGCCGGAAGCACATTGAGCACGGTCGACGTGCCCGGGTCTTCGCGGCAGATGCTGACATCGTTTGCGCGAATACGCAGTCGCAGAGGCGCCCCGTTTTCGTAGCTGCCCGGCACCCACATCTCGACGCCGTCGAACGCGATCTTCGTCAAGCCGTCATTCGGGTCGTGCATAAGGACGTTGGCGTGGATGATCGCCCCGGCCTCGTCGCCGCCGAGCAAGGGCAGGTCGGCGCGCAACAGGACTTCCTGTATCTCTCCCGAAGCAACGATTCGGCCGCGCTCCATGACAAGCAGGTAGTCGCAAAGGCGGATGACTTCGTCGATGCTGTGGCTGACGTAGATGACCGGAATGGAGAGCGCGGCGTGCAGCCTGTCGAGGAACGGCAGGATTTCGTCGCGGCGCGCCCGGTCGAGCGACGCAATCGGCTCGTCCATGAGCACGACCCGTGGAGATCGTAGCAGCGCCCTTGCGATCGCGACTCGCTGTGCCTCGCCCCCGGACAGCGTGTCGACCCTGCGATCAAGCAGATAACGCAGTCCCAGCAGTTCCACCGCTTCGTCAAAACCGACGTCCTCGCGGCGGCCCCGGCGCTGACCATACTCGATATTCTGCCGCACATTCAGGTGCGCGAACAGGCGCGGCTCCTGGAACACGTAGCCGATCTCCCGGTCATGCACCGGACGCGAGGTCGCCTCGTCCTGCCAGACTTCGTCCGCGACGACGAGACGCCCGGACACTCCACGCTCCAGCCCCGCCACGCATCGAAGAAGAGCCGTCTTGCCGGCGCCGGACTCGCCGAACACGCCGGTGATGCCCCGCATTGGTATTTCGACATCAACGTCGAGCGAGAAATCGCTGCGCTGCAGTTCGTACCGTACCGAGATATTCCCGCTCACCGGAACCGTCTCTCGAGCCTGCGGTTGACGAGGAACATCGACAGCAGCACCACGAATGCAAAAGCCACCAGGATAATCGACATCTGGTGCGCGCTCGCATAGTCGAGCGATTCGACATGATCATAGATCGCGATTGATACGACGCGAGTCTCTCCGGGGATATTTCCGCCGACCATCAGGACGACGCCGAATTCGCCGAGCGTGTGCGCGAAGCTGAGCACCATTGCCGTAAGGAACCCCGGAACCGAAAGCGGGACGGCGATGGTGAAGAATGCATCGAGTTCCGAGGCGCCGAGAGTTCGCGCAGCCTCGACTTCCTGTGTACCTAACGAATCGAATGCGCTCTGCAGCGGCTGCACTGCAAACGGCAGGCTGTAAAAGCAGGAGGCTATTACCAGCCCGGTGAAGGAAAACGTCAGCGCTTCCCCGGTAACCTCGACCCACCAGCGGCCGATGGCACCATAGGGCCCGAGCACGATCAGCAGGTAGAAACCCATCACGGTTGGCGGCAGGACGATCGGCAACGCCACGATGGCCTGGATCGCAGGCTTGAGGCGAGAGCGGGTGCGAGACAGCCACCATGCGAGCGGCGTTCCCAGCAGAACCAGGATCAGCGTGGTCAATGCGGCCAGCTGCAGCGACAGCAGCAGGGGCCCCAGTGTCGACGCCATTACTCCCTCACCTCGGGCAGTCCGTATCCATGGCGCAGGATGATGGCACGTCCGGCATCGCCGCGCAGGAACTCCAGGAATAACTTCGCGCCCTCGGCATTCGCACCCCGCTGCAGGAGTATCGCCTGCTGG
>JABAHO010018996.1_pt1 | contig 11148 bp, 14 predicted proteins | sample 7062071 | NCBI WGS metagenome assembly JABAHO01 (sample SAMN14534356, study PRJNA622989) | marine sediment metagenome | biome: marine biome [ENVO:00000428]; feature: marine pelagic biome [ENVO:01000023]; material: deep marine sediment [ENVO:00002113] | place: India: Gulf of Kutch | collected...
TGCCGGCCGACAGCGGGATGAACGAGTAGGTGAACCAGTGCAGCTTGTTGAAGTTGCCTTCCCTGGCGAGCAGCTCCGGCGCTTGTTCTGCAATCTGGCCCATGACGGCTCCCACGCCACCCATGCGCTGGAAGACGACGGTCACGGTCACGGCGCCGAGGACCATGAACACGATTGTCTGAAACGTGTTCACCCAGGCCGTGCCGCGGAGGCCGCCGAACGTGACGTAGCTCATCACGACGAGGCAGATGACGAGGCCGCCGACCCACTCGGGCACCTGCCCGAACGTCACCTGATTCAGCGTTACGCCGCCCGCCATGACGCCGATGAGCAGGTACGGAATGACCAGGGCGACAAGCACGATGAACAGCAGCAGCCCGAGTGCGTCGGAACCCCAGCGGTCACGAAAAAACTCCACCTGCGTCGTGTAGCCGTGGCGCTTGCCGATGGCCCAGGCACGCGGCCCGAGCACGAAGAACACGGTGGGAATCACCAGGCCGGAGATCGCCGGCATCAGGCCGAACACGCCGATTCCCGCGTGGTAGGCCTCACCCGAGGCGCCGAGCAGCGAGAACGCCGTCATGTGCGTGCCGAACAGCGACATCAGCAGCACGAACGGGCCGATCGTGCGCGTGGCCAGGAAGTAGTCCTCGCCGGTGCTCGACAGGAGCCGGTTGCTGACGACGCCGATACCGATGACGAGAGCCATGTACAGAACGATGATCGTGAGCGTCACTGGTCGTCCTCCGCATCGAGATGCGACGGCCAGGCACTGCGCACGAGGAAGGCCAGGGCACCCGCAGTAACGATCATGTAGAGGACGTGGTACGCCAGCCCCACGGGCAGGCCGGCGACGAGCGAACGGTCGCTCCAGAGCCACCAGTCATTGTGCAGCACGTACAGCAGCGCGAGCAGGCCGAAGGCGGGCCAGCGACTCATCGACATGGGTCTCCTTACCAGGTCACCGACACCCGACAGGGTGTCCGGCCGGCCGAACCTAGGAGGCCTCTTCCAGCGGGAAGGGCTCGTAGCCCGGCAGTTCACAGAAGTTCCGCATGGACTCTATCAACACCGCGGTGCTTTTTCTGTAAACGTTGCCAATCAGGAGATTGACGAGCTCATCCTTCGCCTCCGGGTACTCCTGCAGGAACTCGGCGAAGTTGAACTTCGGCGAGTAGTAGGCGTACACGAGCAGCCGCATGGCTTCCATTCCCTGGCTGAACTCCGTGGCATGGCGGTTGAGCATGGCGCTGCTCACGTCGTCGGCCTGCAGCGCGGCNNAACTCGCCGCCTTTGAGGGCCAGGAAGACGCCGGACGAGTAGATCGGGTCGAGGAAGCCGAACGCGTCGCCGACGGTGATCCAGCCATCGCCCGCCATGCGTCGGTTGGCGTAGGTGAAGTCCTTGATGGCCTCGACATCGTGCAGCTGTTCGGCGTCGGCAATGCGCTCCAGCAGCGCCGGGCATTCCGCCGCTTCCTCGGCGAAGATCCNNGGAACGTCCTTTGACGAGATGGTCGACGGGCCCCACGACGCCCACGCTGACCACGTCGTCCGGCAGCGGGATGTACCAGAACCAGACGCGCGGCGAGCCGGTGTAGAGAATCAGGGTGGCGCCTTCGTCGCGGCCTTCGCCGCGCCATGCGCCACGGTAGCGCGTGTAGAACGCGCAGTTCCGCAGGTTGGGGTCGCCTTCGCGAAGCCGAAGCTTGCGGCCGATGAGCGCCGCCTGACCGGAGGCGTCGACGACCACGCGCGAGGAGATCTCTCGGGTCTCGCCATCCGGGAACGTCGCTTCGACGCCCACCGCACGGTCGCCGTCGAACAGGATGTCCCGGACGCGGGTCTCCTCGTGGACCTCTACGCCCTTGTCGGCCGCGTTGCGGAGCAGCATGTGATCGAAATCGGCACGATCCACCTGCCAGGTCTGGGCGCTCGGNNTCGAGAAGAACTGCACGGAGTGCTTCTCCGGGAAGTCGCTGCACTTCATCTGCTCGAGAACACCCATCCGGTCCAGCGTCCAGTAAGTCGCTGGCATGAGGGATTCGCCAATGCGGAAGCGCGGGAACTTCTCGCGGTCGAGCAGCAGGACGTCGTGCCCGGCCTGCGCGAGCATGGTGGCCGTCGACGAGCCTGCCGGCCCGCCGCCTGTGACGATGACGTCGTAGTGGTCTTTTTGCGTCAAGACGTAGCTCTCCCTGCCGGCCTACCGTAGTTTTCGTGCACGATCAGGAAACGGGTTGCATCTTTCTGCGTCGGAATTCTGCGCCTGTCAGAAGGCGTACCCGAGCCTTACCGCCACGGTCGCCGGCGTCGCCGGCGTGACGGCCTGGGAGCCGAACGCTCGCATGAAGTAGTCGGTTCCCGTGAGATTCTGAACGTTGACGCTCAGCGAGAAGCGCTTCCAGTCGTAGCGCGCCGCCCCACTGAGCACGAGAGCGTCGCCGAGCGTGAACGCATTGTCCTCGGCGATGAACTGCTCGCCCACATAACGCGCGCCCAGCGACAGGCCGATGCCGTTGCTGAAGGCCTTCGTGGCCCAGACGCTGAACAGGTGCTCCGGCGCGAAGGCCGGCCGGTTCCCGGAGCGGTCGACGACCACCGGAATCAGGCCGCCAGGGGTCGGTACCAGCACCGTCTCGGCGAACTGCGTCAGCTCGGCATCGTTGTACGCGTAGGCCGCCACGGCGCGAAAGCCTGCGCCGGGCTCGATGGCCAGCTCCAGCTCGAAGCCCCGCGAGCGCTGGTCGCCCGCCTGCTGGGTGAAGCCGTTGTCGTCGGGGATCGCGATGTTGTCGCGCTCGAGCTGGTAGACGGCGAACGTCGTCCGCACCTTCCCCCCGGCGAACTGCTTCTTGATGCCGACCTCGATCTNNGCGCGGCGGTCAGCTGGGCCCGGCCGTCCAGCCAGCGCGTGCGGACGCCGAACTCGGCCTGCCGGGCGGCCTCCGGCGCCAGATCCTCGAATACGCGCGGCGAGGGCGGCGCGAAGGAGCGCGAGTAGTTGCCGTAGACGGCGACGTTCTCAGCCGGGGACCAGACCGCGCCGAACATGGGCGAGACCTCGGTGTCGGTACGGTCGCGGCCGGAGACGTCGTCCTTGAAGTCGATGGAATCGAGCCGAGCTCCGGCGAGCAGCTGGAAGTTCGGTGAAAAGGTGATCTGGTCGATCACGTAGGGCGCGAACACGAAGCTGCGCGCGTCGCCCGCCGAACTCTGACCGGGGATCGGCTGGGGCGGAATTGGGGCGTTGACCGGGTTGAAAAGATCGATCGGCGCCAGGAACGAGATGTCCAGCGTGAAGTCATCGGCGTAGCTGCCGAGTTCGACACCCGCCAGCAGGCTGTGCTCGATCGTTCCGGTCCGGAAAGAGAAGACCGCTTCGGCCTGGTTGCCGATGAACGTCTGTCTGTCGTCGAGCGCGATGAACGTCCGGAAGACGTCGTATCCCGTGATGACCGGGAATCCCCCGCTGAAATCGAGCCGCGGCGCGGCACCCAGAAGAAGCGTTCCGTCCGAAAGCCAGTCGAGGCGACGGTAGTAGAACTTGTTGCGCAGCGTGACGGTCTCGCTGAGCCGACCCTCGTAATCGATCTGGAACCGGTAGATGTTCTGATCGGAGAGGTCGAACTGAGAGTTGTAGTTGTTCGTCGGCTCGACCGGGGCAATCTCATACGAGGGGGCGCCGGTCGCATCGAAGCCCGTGATGAGCAGCGGAATCCCCGCGTCGGGCGCATAGCGCGCGTCGACGTATTCGAAGTTCACGTTGACTCGATGGTCGTCGCCGGCGCGCCACGTCAGAGAAGGGTTGAACGCGCCTACGCGGTTGTCCTTCTCGTCTCGGTAGCCGTGCCGTGCTGCGGTACAGGGCGTTGAACCGAAACGCGAGATCCGAGTCGGGATTGCCGTAGTTGAAGTCGACCAGGCCCTCGAAGTCGTTGAAGCTGCCGTACCCGACGCCGCCCCCGACCCGCGTGGCGTCGACCGGCTGTTTGCGCACGAGGTTGACCGTGCCGGCCAGCGGGTTGCTGCCGTACAGAAATCCACCCGGTCCCTTCAGGACCTCGACGAGCTCGACGTTGTAGAGCTGCCAGTAGGTGGCCTCCGGCTCCGGCGCGCCGTCGGTGAGGATGAGGCCGCTGGAGAGCGAATCGAATCCCCGCACCGTGAAGTAGTCGGTGACGCCGAACCCGGGCTGCACGTTGACGTTGCTGATGTTGGCGAGAGCGTCACCCATGACGCGGGCGTTTTGCTCGCGCATCAGCTCGGAAGACACGATGCCGACATTGTTCGGCGTCAGGAACAGCGACAGCGGCAGCTTGCTGGCGATCGTGTTCGAACTCGGAATGAGCGGCAGGCTGCCCTCGACGAAGATGAACTCGGTGGCTTCCGCCTGGACGAGCTGCTCTTCCGCTTCGCCCTCGACTTCCTGGGCCACGAGGAAAGAGGCGGGGACAAGGACCGCGACTGTCGCCGCGATGCGCAGGATTGGCTTGAACATGGGTACGGGGGTCTCGAATAAGAGGGAATTCGGCGGCGAGAGGCGCTAGGGAATAGAGCCTATCTCCAGCGCCACGAGTTCGTTTTCGTCGCGCAGGAAGAGGGTTCGCTGAGCAAGAGAAGGCGGCGTCCAGGATTTGCCGGAGAAGATCTCCTGGCGGTAGATCTCCTGATACGCACCCGGCGTCGCCGACGCTACCGCCAGAGTGCCACGCTCGCCGAGGATGATCAGGTGACCGTCGGCCGCGATCAACGATCCATGGCCGAAGCCGCGCTCCCGCCACAATCGTTCGCCGGTTGCCAGGTCGAGGCAGACGAGCATCGAGTTGTCGAAGCCATAGATGGCGTCGCCCACCACTACCGAACTGCTGAACTGGTTCTTCAGGGAGCTGCTGCGCCAGATCGTCCGGACGCCCTCGCCGGTGTCGGCGGGCGGTACCTGGACCAGGGCTCCGCCGACGCCATACCCGGAGGCCAGGAGGATTCGATCGGGCGGCAGGAAGATCGGGGTGGCCGCGTTGACGTCGTAGGAGGTCTTCCAGGGCACGGACCAGAGCGCCGCTCCGCCGCCGGCCGGAATGCCGACGAGACGGCTGGCCGTGAAGAACACCGCCTGTCGCTGCCCGTGCATGTCGATCAGGATCGGCGCGGCGTAACCGGGCGCGTCGTCGAGAGTTCGCCACACCTCGGCACCGGTTTCGCGGTCGAAGGCCACGATGGCAGCATCACGGCCTCCGACTTCCACGAGCAGCGTCGAGTCGACCAGAAGCGGCGAACTCGAGAAGCCCCAGGTCGGGACCCGCGCACCGTAGTCGTTGCGAAGATCGTGACGCCACTTCGGCTCCCCGCTTTCGAGGTCCACGGCGACCAGAGCACCCTGGGCGCCGAAGGCAAACACGGTCTGGTCCGCGATGGTCGGAGTGGAGCGCGGTCCGTCACCCTGCCCGTCACGATACAGATCCGCGAGACGCACTCGCCAGAGTTCCTCTCCCGAGGTGGCGGAGAAGGCGCCGAGGTACTCGCCGCCGTCGCTTCCGAACATCGTCACGGCGACGTCGCCAACGACGGAAACGCTCGAGTAGCCACTGCCCAGAGGCACGCGAAAGCGCTCCTGCCAGGGTCCCGGCGCCGGGAGCAGCCCGGTCTCGGGGGAATGCCCGTCGCGATCCGGGCCGCGGAACTGAGGCCAGTCGGAGCCCGCCAGCGCCAGGGGCGCACTCAGGACGGTTCCGGCGACCAGTGCGACCGTGGACAGGACGAGGAGCGGGGCGTAGATGCGGCGCATTCGACAGGACCTCAGGTATAGCGGGCGTTGCGGTAGCGATCGTCGTAGAACTCCGGCAGAAGTCCGTCCACCTGCAGCAGTCCCGCGGGCGTGACGTCGACGCCGTCGGCTCGCGTCGCGAGCATGCCGCGGCCTTCCAGCCGCTCGAGCGGGTCGGCGAATCGCTCGAAGATGTCGACTCCGAACTTCGTCCGAAAGTAACCGGCGTCGAGGTGGCCGGTCTTCATCTGCAGAATGAATTCGCGGATCAGCTGATCGTCGGGTGTCGTGGCGAGCGCTCGCTCGAGCGGCAGGTGCCCGGCCTCGATCGCTTCGAGGTACCGGCTCCAGTTCGCCGTATTCTGCGCATGAACACCGCCGAAGTGCCCGAACGACGACACACCCGTTCCGAGCATGTCGGCGCCGTGCCACAGCGAGTCGCGGTACCGGAAGCTGCAGTCCTTGTCGCCGCGCACCATCGTGTAGGCGCTCGACACCACGTATCCGGCTCCCTGCAGCTGCTCGATTGCATACTGATGCCACTCACGCTTTTGGGCCCAGTCGGCGAGGGGCACGGCGAGCTCGCCGCCGAGAACTTCCTTCGAGATCTCCGTATTGAACGGCAGTTCGAGCTGATAGATGGTCACCGAGTCGGGATGGGTCTCGATCGTCCGGGCGACGGCGTCGCGCCACGTCTCCCAGGTTTCCCCGAGCATCCCGGCGATGAGGTCGATGTTGAACTGATCGAACTCGAGGGCCTGGATCCACGGCAGAACACGTTCGATCTCCGTGCTGACGTGGGCCCTCCCGTTCAGGCGCAGGATCTCGTCGTTGAAGTGCTCCACGCCGAGGCTGAGACGAGTGATGCCGAGATCGCGAATCGCCTGCAGCTTCGACTGACTGAGCGTTCCCGGCTCGCATTCGAACGCTACCTCCTCAACGGCTTCCCAGCCGAAGGAGCCCCGGATTCGCTCGACCAGAGCCTCGAGGTGCTTGGCCGCGATATAGGAAGGGGTGCCGCCGCCGAAGTAGATGAACTGGAGTTGCCGACCCTGCAGGCCGGGCAGCTCCGAATAGGCCTCGACCTCGCGCGCCAGCGCCTCACAGTAGGTCTGGACTTCGTCTGCGTTCTTGTCGGTGTAGACGCGGAAATAGCAGAAGCGGCAGCGTCGCCGGCAGAACGGAATATGGAGGTAGAGCCCGAGGTCTGGCGGGCTTTCGGGCGGCGCGGCCTGGAGCACTGCGTGATAGGCGTCGACGTCGTCGGCAGACCAGGCCGAATAGGGCGGGTAGTTCGAAACGAAAACGCTGCCGACCTCGGTGTCCTGCATCTGCAGCGGACTCGTTGCCGGCTCCGGGCGAACGGTGCCCTCGTCGCGGGGCTCGGTGCTGCTCACTGCCTGCTCCCGAAGCCGTAGAGCTCGCCATCCTCGGTCCCGACGACGACATGTCCGCCGGCGACCGCCGGCGTCGCGATGATCGAAGACCCGGTCTCGAACTGCCAGAGAACCTCGCCGGTCGCCACGTCCAGGATGACGAGATCTCCCGAACTGCCGCCGACGATGACCCGGTCGCCGATCACGACGGGTGATGAGTCGACCCGCGCGCGACTCGTGTGAGTCCAGAGCGGGGCGCCGCTGTCGCGGGCGATGGCGTGCACCATCTTGTCCCGGCCCCCCACGATGACCGCTTCGGTCGTGACGGCGGCCGACGAGTAGTAGGGGAACTTGCGCCTCGGATGCTCATAAGTCCACCGCACTTCGCCGTCGTCCAGATCTACGGCGAGTACCTGATTCTCGTACGTGCCGAAATAGGCGACGCCGTCGCGGATCGCGGGGCTCGCACCGACGTACGCGCCGATCTCGATCTGCTCGAGCACCTCGCCGTCGGCAAGGCTCACGATTCGCAGGTAGCCGTCGCAGCCCACGGAGACCACCCTGCCGTCGACGATCGCGGCGGTGCCGTTGACGTAGCCGTTCGTCTCGATCTGCCAGCGGATCGTGCCCGTGGCGGCTTCGACGGCGTAGAGGTTGTTGTCGTAGGACCCGAAGACGAGCAGCCCGTCGGCGTAGTTGGCCGCGGCCACGATGCCGCCGCCCGTCTCCACGGTCCAGCGCTGCGCGCCTGTTGCCGCATCAAGAGCGTAGAACACGCCCGACTCGTCGCCGAAGTAGACGGTGTCGTCGAAGACGGAAGGCGAAGACTTGATCTCCATCGCGGCCGCGAACCGCCAGATCTCGTCTCCCGTTTCGAGGTCGAGCGCGTACATGTTCCCGTCCAGCGAGCCGACGAAGACGCGGCCGTCGACGACTGCAGCGCTCGACTCGAAGCCCTCCTCGGCAGTGAATATCCAGCGCGGCTGCAGGTCGGTTGGCATCGTGCCTTCGACGATGCCGGTGAGCGCGGCATCCGCCCGAAAGAAACGCCAGGAATCGGCGTCGTCGGCGTGAGCGCCGGACATCATCATGGCGCTCGCGGCGAGCGCCGCGACGCTAGTACGCGGATTCATAGATCGCACGGAAATCCTCTTCCTCGACGGGGCGCGGGTTGAACCGCCCGGTCCACTGCGTGGCGGCATTTCGCGCGAGCTCCGGGATCGCTTCCTCCGGAACACCGTGCTCGCTGAGCCGCATCGGTGCGCCACCCGCGGCCAGCAGCTCCTGCAGCCGCTGCGGCAGGTTATCGCCGCCCAGACGCGCGTAGTCCTCTGCGGACGTGGGCGAATTGAAGCGCACGACATGCGGCAGCATCAGCCCGACCGCCAGGCCGTGCACGATACCGAACTCGGCGGTCAGCGGATTCGCGCAGGCGTGCGCCGCTCCCAGCATCGATGCCTCGATCGCGGCGCCGGCCATGTGAGCGCCGATCAGCATGTCGCCGCGCGTCGCCACGCCGGCATCGGCATCGAGCGACGGCAGGAAGCTGCGGTCGAGTCGCGCCCAGCTGTTCTCGCTGAACAGACGCGAAACAGGATTTGCCCGCGTCGACACGTAGCTTTCGACCGCATGGGCCACGGCGTCGATTCCTGTGACGAAGCGGATCATTCTCGGCACGGTCACGAGGAGCTCCGGATCCAGAATTGCCGTCCGGAATCTGGCGTCGCGGCTGCCGCAGGCCATCTTGCGGTGCTCGGCCGCGGTGGCGATGAGAGCGTNNCGCTTCGCTGCCGGTGCCGGCCGTCGTCGGAATGCCGATCGCAGGGAGAAGCGGGCTGTGGGTTTGCCCCATGCCCTCGTAGTCCTCCATACGGCCGCCATTCGTGAAGATGAAGTTGATGCCTTTGGCGGCATCCATCGCGCTGCCGCCGCCGATTGCCACGATCGCGTCGGGGCGATGCTGCTCGGCGACCGCGACGCCCGCGTGCACGATCTCCGTCGTCGGATTCTCCGTCACGTCATCGAACACCCGCGCCGAGCCGCCTGCCGCGTCGATCGCTTCGGCGAGCGGATCGACGTGACCGACCTTCCGAACGCCCGGGTCCGTCACGAGCAGAGGGCGTTCCAGCTTCAGCTGCGCCAGGATCCGGGGCNNCCGGGCCCGAACACGACCTCTGTCGTGCCGAGCACCGCCGACCAGCGCCGGGTCGCGGCACGACGATCTTCGCTGGCTGTGGTGTGCATATGGCGTCCGCGGTTGGCGAATTCGGAGGAGACGGGACAGGCTTATTCTACGCGGCTCGCCGGATCCGGCATATGACGTTTCATCTGCAGCCGCGCGCCGACCGTCGAGAACGTCGACACGAGATACGGGACCGTGACAGTCAGCGCCATCTTGGCCACTCGGCGCGTGTCGATCTCACCTGCGAGCAGGCGTCACCGTGATTGATGCCAATCAGGACCGCGCCGACGACGACGGCGAATTTGAGGCCGCGGCGAACCGTGGATCCCTCGATCGCGATACTGAACCATTCGGGCACGGGCAGGACTCCTGAGCTATTGTCGCAACCCTACCAGTGCACCACGCCGGGAAGGACGAAGCCGCGGTGGAAACAACACAGGTTCGCGAGATGGAGCACGCTGCGGTCGACGCGCTGATCGCGGCGGCCGGGCTGCCACTCGACGACATCGAACGGTGTCGCGCGCACCAGCTAGTGATTCGCGACCGAGGTGCCATTGCCGCGACGGCCGCGCTCGAGATTTACGGCAGCGATGCGGTGCTGCGATCCGTTGCCGTGGCGGCCGACCGGCGCGGGGAAGGTCTGGGTGAATCGATCGTGCGGGCGGTGCTGAAACATGCCCGGGAATCCGGCGTGACAGGAGTCTTCCTGCTGACGGAGACGGCACCGGATTTCTTCCGGCGCTTCGGTTTCGAGATCGCCGAGCGGGCCGCCGCGCCGCCTGCGATCCAGGAATCCGTCGAATATTGCGGCGTTTGCCCCGCCTCGGCCACGGCCATGCAGCTGACTCTCGCGCCAGAGCCTTCGTGAAATACCGCTACGTAACTCTCGACGTCTTCACGGACCGGCCGTTCGGCGGCAATCCCCTGGCGGTTGTCCACGACGCGGAGAGCCTGACGGGAGCTCAGATGCAGCGGATCGCGCGGGAGTTCAACTATTCCGAGACGGTCTTCGTTCTGCCTGCCGAGAGCGGCGAACACGATGCCCGGGTCCGGATCTTCACGCCCGCGCGGGAGCTGCCCTTCGCCGGGCATCCGACGATCGGCACCGCCCACGTCCTGGCGGCCGCCAGAAGCGACGAACCGGACGAGATCGTTCTCGGCGAGGGCATCGGTCCCGTTCCGGTGCGCATCACCTGGGACGGCGGCCGGCCCGTTGCCGGCGAGCTGACCGTTACCGGGCCCGGCGAACGCGACGACGACGTCCCGAGCCCCGCGTGTCTCGCGGACATTCTCGGGCTCGAGTCCGACGACATCGGCGCGTCGGGGCTGCACGCGGCGGTCATGTCGTGCGGCATCCCGTTTCTGCTCGTCCCGCTTACCGGGTCGGATGCGGTTCGTCGCGCGAAGCTCGTTGCGGCGCCGTGGGAAGAGCATCTGCTGGACTCCGCGGGCGAGAACGTCTACCTGTTCGCCGTCGACGGCAACGACGTGCACGCCCGGATGTTCGGGCCCGCGGTCGGCGTCGCCGAGGATCCGGCCACCGGTTCCGCGGCGGCCGCGCTGGCCGCCTATCTGGGCGCTGCTGCCGGAACGGATGGCTCACACCGGTGGGACGTGGCGCAGGGTGTCGAGATGGGACGCCCGAGCGTTCTGCAGATTGAGGCCGTGTGCGAGAGCGGCGAGGTGCGTGCGGTGCGCGTTGGCGGCTCGTCGGTTCTGATGTGCACCGGCGAGATCTCGATCTCCTAGCGCCGGCAGGAGGCGCAACCGCGGCTCATCGCCGCCTCCGGGGCCGAGCCCGAAGGCTCGCCGAGCTCATTTCGGGAG
>JABAHO010013550.1_pt1 | contig 11138 bp, 9 predicted proteins | sample 7062071 | NCBI WGS metagenome assembly JABAHO01 (sample SAMN14534356, study PRJNA622989) | marine sediment metagenome | biome: marine biome [ENVO:00000428]; feature: marine pelagic biome [ENVO:01000023]; material: deep marine sediment [ENVO:00002113] | place: India: Gulf of Kutch | collected...
GCCAGTCCGTACCAGGCCGGCAGGAATATGGCCAGCGTGGAGACCACCATCACGTTCCGCATCGCCTTCGGCCAGGTCGCGCCGACGAAGACGCCATCGTACAGAAAGCACCATGCCGAGACGAGCGGTGACGCGATCAGCCATGGCAGGTACTGATACGCGGCGCTGCGCACGTCCGGCAGCGTTGTCAGAACATTGATGATGGTCCGCCCGGCGACGACGTAGAAGAGTGTGAACGCCGCAGCGAAGACCAGCGTCCATACGAGCGTTCGTCTGACAGCGCGCTTCAGGCCGGCACGGTCGCGAGCGCCGACAGCCCGTCCGACGAGCGACTCCGCCGCATTCGCGATGCCGTCGAGCGCATACGAGAGAAACCACTGGAAATTGAGCAGCACCGCATTGGCAGCGAGAACGAGGTCGCCCATCCGTGCGCCCTGCGCGGTAACCCAGGCGAAAACGAACATCAGCGCGACTGTGCGTATAAAGAGATTCCAGTTCATCGACAGCAGCCGGCGATATCGCGGCCAGTCCTTAAGACGCGCCATCACCCAGCGACCCGGTCTGGCTGCCAGGCTGGACCTGACGAGCAACGTGCCCATCGCGAGGCCTGCGATCTCGGCGCATACAGTCGCGGCCGCGACGCCAGCGACGCCGTAGCCGAGCCCGACGACGAACAGAAGATCCAGGGCGATATTGGTCACGTTGATCGCCAGCGTGACGAGTAGTGCCCCGCGCGCATTCTGGATGCCGATCAGCCATCCGATGATGGCGAAATTGACGAGCGCGGCCGGCGCGCTCCAGACCCGGATTCCGAAATAGATGGCGGCCTGTGCCGAGACGGCGTCGCTCGTGCCGAGGGCGGTCAACGCAGCTGCTCCGATCGGCACCTGCGCGACGAGGATCAGGAACGCGAGCAGGACGGCTACGCCGACGGACTGACCGAGCGACTCGCGGACCGCGAGCTGGTCATCGGCGCCGTGAGCCTGCGCGGCGACCCCCGTCGTGGCCATGCGCAGGAAATTGAGGCTCATGAAGATGACGTTGAATATCGTGGCGCCAGCCGCGACGGCACCGAGATAGACGGGCGAATCCAGGTGGCCCACGACCCCGGTGTCGACCATGCCGAGCAGCGGCACGGTCACCGATGACAACATCATCGGGAACGCTATGCGCCAGACATTGCGATGGCTATATGGGTCGGTGCGCGACCCGGGCGTTGCGCCGCCGGTCGTCAGTATCGGATTCCCAGTCGCTGGTAGACGCCTGCGAGGAGCCAGAGCGGACCGATCATCAGGAACTGCAGATCACGGAAGAATGACGGTTTCTTGCCCTCGATCGCATGGCCGATGAACTGCCCGATCCACGCCAGGATGAACAGCCCCGCGGACACGCTCCACAGCGGCCCGGGCAGGCTGTCGAGCCACTGGACCGCGACCACGGTAACGAGGACGAATGGCAGCATGCCAAAGGCCAGCGGCATCGACATGATGAAGTAGTAGACGACCGACGCAAGCAGGAATGTCGTGCCCCAGTTCAGTGCCGGAGAGATGCTCGTGAACTCGGGGGGCACGGGCAGAGCCCACAGAAGACCGATCAGACTGATGACGATCAGTGGCACACAGACGTAGTGAAGCGCCTTGTTGGCGGGGTGGCGGTGGCTCTCCGAGTATTCGTCGAACCAGATCTGTGCTTCGCGCACGCGGTGCGGCTCAGGTTGCCGCGACCATCGCCTGGCGCAGTTTCCCTATCGCGCTCTTCTCGATCTGGCGCACGCGTTCCGCCGACACGCCGAATTTGGCGGCCAGCTCGTGCAACGTCTGCTTCTCTTCGCTCAGCCAGCGTGATTCCAGAATGTGCCGGCTGCGTTCGTCGAGGTGCTCGAGAGCAGCCGCCAGGCGCTGGCGGGCCGATGCGTCCCAGTCCTCGTTCTCGACGGCAGTGGCAGGATCAGCGTCCGGCGACGGCAGGAAGAGTGACGGTGCCGCCGGGGTCTCGTCGTCCGCACCCGGTGGTGCATCGTAAGCCATGTCATGTGCGGCGAGCCGCTTCTCCATCTCCGTGACTTCCTGTGCGCTGACGCCCAGGTCTCGCGCGACGGCCTCGGTCTCCTCGTGGCTCAGCCAGCCGAGGTGCTTCTTGGCCTTGCGCAGATTGAAGAACAGTTTGCGCTGAGCCTTCGTGGTCGCGACCTTGACGAGGCGCCAGTTGCGCAGCACGTATTCGTGGATCTCGGCCCGGATCCAGTGCACGGCGAACGAAACCAGCCGCACGCCCACGTCGGGGTCGAATCGCTTCACGGCCTTCATGAGGCCGACGTTGCCTTCCTGGATGAGATCGGCCACCGGCAGGCCATAGCCCGAATAGCCGCGCGCGATGTGCACGACGAAGCGCAGGTGCGACGTCACCAGTGTACGCGCAGCCTCGAGGTCGTCTTCCTCGCGGAACCGGCGAGCGAATTCCTGTTCTTCGTCCCTGGACAGAACCGGAATGCTGTTCACCGCCTGGATGTAGGCATCCAGACTGCCGACCGGACCGGCAAGGACCAGGTCGCTGTTTCGAACCGTGGCTGTCGTATCCATTGTTTCGCTGCTCTCCCTGACGCGCGCCGCAACGCCAATCTGGCTCTGCGGACAAACGCTATTTTAGCACTCTGAATATTAGAGTGCTAAAGCCCGGTCGAGTTCCGCGCAAGACGGCCAACGCCAGGTCCGGCGCAGCGCCTGGGCCAATCTAGGACTTGATGAAAAACGACGCGACGGTGCCATACAGAACCCAGTCTCCGACATTTATGAGTCCCCAGGCCCATGCGTGGAAATACGGGAATCCCTCGATCACGAGTGGATTGAAAAACGGCACGAACAGCATGGTCAGTCCGACAAAGAATCCGAACGTTGCACCGCCTTTCCAGCCCTCGCCCCAGCTCGCGCGCGACTTCGAGAAAAGGATCGCGCCCATGAGCCCGATCGCGATGGCGATGGCGAGAAAAAGCAGTGGGTTGGCCGGCGCCTGGCTGAACGGCACCTGGTCGAGGTATGTAGACCCGATGATGAAGCCGTGCGCAAGGAAGTCGAAGAGCCAGACGACGAAGCCGCTGGCGAAGCCGGCAAGAGCGATCTTTCCCCAGTTCATGGCAATCTCCCTTCTGATCTTGTTGTTATTCCAAGGGATGAGAACACCCGGCATTGTAGCCGGGCGGTTACCTCTGGTTCGAGCCTCTTGTCAGGACGGCTGAATGGCGCCCAGGTGCCGCGCGACAGCCCACCAGGCACCGAGCCAGCCCGAAAGCGATCCCGCAGCCACCATGCCGATGCCCACACCGGCGTCGAAGCGCAGCAGGTTGAAGTCCGTCTCGTAGAGGTTCGCGATCTCCCCGGCTGCGCCGCCGGTGGCGAGCCCCAGCGACAACGCGAGCAGCAGCGCGAACAGTCCGCCCAGCACGCCGAACCAAAGCCCCGTGTAGAGGAAAGGTCGTCGGACGAATGCGTCGCTCGCACCGAGCAGTTTCTGGACCTCGATCTCGTCGCGGCGATTCTGTATGTCCAGCCGGATCGTGTTGCCGATCACGACGACGATCGCGAGCGCGAGCATGACGCTGCCGGCCAGCACGGCACGTCGCGCGTATTCCAGGATCGCGTCGAGTCGCGCGATCCACTGGGTGTCGACCTGAACCTGGTCGACGTCTTCATCGGCCGCGACCTGTCTCGCGACGAGCGCGAGGTCGTCCGGCGTTGCGACATCGAGAGGACGAACCAGGAGCGTATGAGGCAAAGGATTGTCCGTGATGTCGTCCAGTGCGCCATCGAACCCGGTCGTTCGACCCAGTTCTTCGAGCGCCGCACTGGCGGTGATGACTTCGACCGAAGCGATGATGTCGCGCCCCCGCAGCTCATCGGCCAGCGTCTCTGCCTTTGACACGGGCGTGCCGGGCGAAAGGTACACGGAGAAATCCCGCACGCTCTGCCAGTTACCCGCCAGAGTTCGGCCGTTCACGGACGCGACATAGAGCATGGCCGGCAGAGCCAGCGCGACCCCGATAACGGAAATCGTCAGGAGGCTGCCCAGCGGCTGGTGAGCGATCCGGCCCAGCGTGGACACCGCGCTTTGCGCGTGCCGGCCGGCCCATATCGACGCGATGCCTGCCAGACGGTTCACCACGGCGATCCTCCGTCGCCCTGCGCAGGCAACGACTCGTCGGATTCGACCATGCCGCCGCTGAGCGAGATTCGCCTGCCGCCCAGTTCCTGGACCAGCGCGTGATCGTGTGTCGCGATGATCATCGTCACGCCGACTTCGTTGAATCGCCTGAAGAGTCGCATGATGTCTCGCGACAGTTCGGGATCCAGATTGCCTGTGGGCTCGTCGGCGATGAGCACGTCCGGGCGCGTTACTACCGCTCGCGCGATGCCCACGCGTTGTTGCTCTCCGGAAGAGAGGCTCCCGGGCCGGGTCCTCGACCGGTCGAGTAGCCCGACCTGGTCGAGGGCTGCGCGCACGCGCCGTTCCACGTCGCGTACCGGAGAGCCAGCGATGATCAGTGGCAGTGCGACGTTGTCGAAAATGGTCCTGTCGTCCAGCAACTTGTTGTCCTGGAAGACGACCCCGATCTGTCGCCGGTGTTTGGGAATTCGTCGCCTCGGAAGACGGCTGACGTTCCTGCCGTCGATAAATATCTGGCCGCGCGTCGGCAGCTCGATCAGCGCGATCAGCTTCAAGAGCGTGCTCTTACCGGCGCCCGAGTGGCCAGTGAGGAAGACCAGCTCGCCGGCATCGACCCCGAAGGTCACCCCACTGAGACCCTCGCGGCCGCCCGGATAGCGTTTGACGATCTGATCGAATCGGATCATGACTCCTCCCGCCCCAGCAATGCATCGACGAACTCGGTGGCCGAGAACTCGGCCATGTCGTCCTGCGCCTCGCCAACGCCAATGAAGCGGAGCGGTACGTCCAGTTCGCGTGCGATAGAGAGTATCGTTCCGCCGCGCGCCCCGGTATCGAGCTTGGTCAACGCGATACCCGTCAGTCCGACGGCAGCGTGAAACGCGCGCGCCTGAACCAGGGCGTTCTGACCCATGCCGGCGTCGATGACGAGGAGTGTCTCGTGCGGCGCATCGTCGTCGCGGCGTCTGAGCACTCGGACGATCTTCTCGAGCTCTCGCATAAGCCCGGCCTGGTTTTGCAGTCGACCGGCGGTGTCTGCGATCAGGACATCGATGCCGCGGGCCTGGGCAGCACCATGCGCATCGAACACCACCGCGCCGGGGTCGGCGCCCTTCTCCTGGCTGATGACCGGCACATCGTTACGCTCACCCCACACCGTCAGTTGCTCGATGGCCGCTGCCCGCCACGTGTCGCCGGCCGCGAGCATGAGTTTGTGACCCTCAGCGGCCAGCCGCCGCGCGAGCTTGCCGATCGTGGTGGTCTTGCCGGCGCCGTTGACGCCCACCACGAGGATGACGAACGGCGCGCGGGATGCGTCGATCGTCAGGGGCGCGCAGCGAGGCTCCAGGATGTCGAGCAGGACGGCACGTAATGCGGCGCGTATCGTGACGCCGGGTGTCGAACAGCGGCGCCGGGTCTCATCGACGATGAACTCTGCTGTTTCCCATCCGCAGTCGGCGCTCAGCAACAGGTCCTCGAGCGCCTCCAATGTGTCTTCCTCCGGCTCCGCCTCGGCGATGTCCGACAAGCGACCGAGGCGGCTGCTGCGGCCGAAGCGCTCGCGCAGACGTCGGAAGAAACCCGAGCCGGCGCGGTCCTCTTTGTTGGGGACGTCTTCGGACATGGCGCGATGATATACAAAGCTGGCCGTCCCCGGCGATGGCCCGAAGTTTCCGTCGCCGGCCCCACCCGGCATCATAGGGAGACGGGACCGAACGCAGCACGATGAAAAAGAAACACAGGAGAACGGTCAGGATTATTGGCGGGCGGTGGCGCGGGACGCGCATCCCGGTGCCCGACGTGCCGGACCTGAGGCCGACCCCCGATCGACTCCGCGAAACGCTTTTCAACTGGCTCGCCCCCCGGCTGCCCGGATCTCGTTGTCTCGATCTCTTCGCGGGGACCGGCGTGCTGGGTCTCGAAGCATTGTCTCGCGGCGCCGCATCAGTCGCCATGGTCGACGCTTCAGCCGCTGCTGCGCGCCGGATACGAGAAACGATCGACCGTCTCGAGGCCGGTGACGCAGTCATTCACTGCGCCGATGCCTGGCGATTCCTCGATGGTGAACCGGAGCCGTTTGACGTGGTGTTTCTGGACCCGCCATTTGCACTTCGGCGCTACCGTGATTTGTGTACACTGCTAGCCCACAAAGGCTGGCTCGCGAGTGGCGCGGCGGTGTCCGTGGAGTGCGCCCGCGGCGGTCGGGACGAAGCACTGCCTGCGGGATGGACTTGCCTGCGCGAAGCAGAGGCCGGCCAGGTGAGTCTGTTGCTGGCCGCACCGGGTGACGGACCCGACGGCCGAGGCTGAGAGGAACGCAGCATGAGCATTGGCGCGATGTATCCGGGGACGTTCGATCCCATAACGAACGGTCATCACGATCTCGTCCGTCGCGCCTCGGCGTTGTTCGACAGGGTCGTCGTGGCAGTCGCCGCCTCGCCCGGGAAAGCGCCGCTCTTCGAACTCGACGAGCGCATCGCGCTCGCGAGCGAGGTCCTCGGGGAATTCGGCAACGTCTCCGTCGAGGGATACGAGGGGCTGACCGTCGAGCACGCGCGCGCGAACGGTCTCGGCGTCGTGATCCGCGGCCTCCGCGCTGTTTCGGATTTCGAGTACGAATTTCAGCTCGCGAACATGAACCGACACCTCGCCGGCGATGTTGAGACCGTCTTCCTGACGCCGGCGGAACAATTCACCTTCATTTCGTCCTCACTCGTCCGCGAGATAGCGAGTATGGGCGGTGACGTCAGCGAATTCGTACATCCGGTGGTCGAAGAAGCGCTGCGACTCAGGACCGGGACATCCTGACCATGACGGGTACGCACATCATTGGTGCCAGTCGCGGCATCCTGTTTTCGCTGGTCGTCTTTGGCTTCCAGACGGTGCCTGCGAGCGACGGTACACGTGAAGCGGCGATCGCGAGTGCGCACCCGCTGGCCACCGAAGCCGGGCATGAAGTTCTCGCCGCCGGCGGGAATGCATTCGATGCAGCGATCGCGGTCAGCGCAGCACTCGGCGTTGTCGAGCCCTACTCGNNCGACCGCGACATCTTCGTCGATGCACGCGAGACAGCGCCGGCCGATGCGACGCCCGCCATGTACCTGGACGACACCGGGCATCCGGTTCGAAGCGCGTCGGTCGAGGGTCCGCTTGCGGGCGGTATTCCCGGGCTCCCGGCAGGCCTCGTACACCTCGCGGAGAACTATGGCCGTCTGCCGTTAACCCGCAGTCTGGCACCGGCTATCCGATATGCCCGCGAAGGCTTCCCGGTGTATCGGCGATTCCTGGCGGGCCTGAGGTTTCGTCGATCGTCTTTCGACAGGTGGCCGGCGTTCGGCGAAGTGTTCTTTCCGGGTGGCGAGATCCCCGAGGAGGGCCATGTTCTGCGTCAGCCGGATCTCGCCGTTACTCTGGAGCGGCTCGCTGAGAGCGGCTTCGACGGGTTCTATCGAGGTGAGACGGCGGAACTGCTCGTCGAGGGCGTAACCGAAGCAGGCGGCATCTGGACCGTGGCTGACCTCGCGGACTATCGCGTCGTCGAGCGCGCGCCGCTGGTCGCGAGGTTTGACGAGGCTCGCATCGTTACGGCGCCACCCCCGTCGGCCGGCGGCGTGGCGATCGTCAACATCCTGAATATCCTTCGCGGTTACAGCGATCGCGAGCTGTCGGCGGCCGAGTACCGGCACATCCAGGTCGAAGCGATGCGCCGCGCGTTCCGCGACCGTGGCGACTATATCGGTGACCCCGACTACGTCGAGGTGCCCGTCAATCTTCTGACGGACCCGCTCTACGCAGCCGGCCAGAGATCATCCATTCGGCTCGACCGCGCGACGCCGAGCGCCACGCTTCCGGGCGTGCAGCCCGACGGTCGTGAGGGCAGCCAGACCACACATTTCTCCATCGTCGACTCGGATGGCAATCTCGTCGGCGGGACGCAGTCCATCAACACGTGGTACGGATCGGCATTCATGGCGCCCGGAACCGGTGTCATCGTGAATAATGAGATGGACGACTTCTCGATCAAGCCGGGCGCGACCAACAGCTATGGGCTCACCGGCACCGACGTCAATACCGTTGCACCAGGTCGGCGAATGGTCTCGAGCATGACGCCGACTTTCGTCGAGACGGAGCGCGGCGTCGCGGTCATCGGAACGCCCGGCGGCAGTCGCATCGTCACGATGGTCCTGCTTGCGACGCTGGGCTGGCTCGAGGGTATGGAGCCGGAGGAGATCGTGGCGCTGCCGCGCTTTCATCACCAGTTCTACCCGGACCGGATCGTCTACGAGGCGGGCGCACTGTCGGAAGAGGAGATCGCGGGCCTCGAGGCACGCGGCCACGTGCTGACGCAGAGCCGCAGGGCCTACGGCAACATGCAGATCGTCGCGCAATATTCTAAGACGGGTGAATCGGTCGCGGCGACGGACCCACGCGGCAGGTCTGCCGGCCNNGGCAAACGGGCCGTTTCGTGCTCGTAAAGGACCGGATTCAGCGACGGTTCCCAATAGCTGATGAGGAAAGTTACGGGCAAAAGAAAGCCCCGGGCGTGGAGTACAGGGGAACACCCGGGGCTTTGCGACCGGCTTGGGGATTCCGGCCGACTTCCCGCCTAGGGAGGATAGCGGGAGGCGTCGTGCGCCTGTTTATTTGGACGCTGTCCAGATGGGAAAGTTCAGCGGCCCGGGTTCAGTGGGCTTCGTCCCAGTTCGCGCCAAGGCCGGTATCGACCTTGAGGGCAACGCTCAAAGTCGCAGCGTCCTCCATGAGCGCCGTAACGCGGCGGGTGATGTCATCGGCGGCATCCTCGGGCACTTCGAGGACCAGCTCGTCGTGGACCTGCATGACGAGATAAGCGCCTGGCGTCTCTTCTTCGAGCCACGCATCGACCGCGAGCATCGCCCGCTTGATGATGTCGGCGGCCGTACCCTGCATGGGCGCGTTGATCGCGCTGCGCTCCGCGTACTGCCGGCGCTGCGCCTGGCGGGCGTTGATATCCGGCAGGTAGAGCCGCCGTCCGAAAACGGTCTCGACGTATCCGAGGTCGTGCGCCTGCTGCCGTGTCTGATCCATGTATGCCTTGACGCCGGGATACCGCTCGAAATAGAGATCCACGTAACTCTGCGCCTCGCCCCGTGAGATGCCCAGCTGACGGGCGAGGCCGAAGGCCGACATGCCGTAGATCAGACCAAAATTAATCGCTTTCGCCGACCGGCGGTGATCGGGCGTGACATCATCCGGCTCGAGTCCGAACACCTCGGCCGCCGTGGCCTGGTGGATGTCGCGATCCTCGGCAAAAGCGTTCCTCAGTCCCTCGTCTCCGGAGATATGGGCCATGATCCGGAGCTCGATCTGCGAGTAGTCGGCAGCAAGCAACCTGTATCCGTCGGGCGGAATGAACGCCTGGCGTATCCGCCGGCCCTCGGCGTTGCGTATCGGGATGTTTTGCAGATTGGGGTCCGAGGACGACAGTCTCCCGGTGGCCGCGACGGCCTGGTGATACGACGTGTGCACACGACCCGTCCGCGCGTTGACCTGCTCCGGCAGCTTGTCGGTGTAGGTGGACTTGAGTTTCGCCAGCGCCCGGTAGTCGAGGATGATCCGCGGCAGCGGATATTCGTCCGCCAGCTCCTGGAGCACGTCCTCCGCCGTCGAGGGTTGTCCCTTCGGCGTCTTGCGGATGACCGGCAGGCCCTGCTGCTCGAAGAGGATCTCCTGCAGCTGCTTCGGCGATCCGAGATTGAAGCGCGTGCCTGCCGCCTCGTAGGCCGACTCCTCGAGTTCGAGCATCTTGGTTGCGAACTCTCCGCTCAGCGACTTGAGCATCGCCGTGTCGATGCCGACGCCCCGGTGTTCCATACGGGTAAGGACCGGCACGAGCGGCTGCTCGATCTCCCTGTAGACTTCCGATAGCCGCCCGGTCTCCTCGAGCGATGGCCAGAGCGCCTGGTGCAGGCGCAACGTGATGTCGGCGTCCTCCGCCGCATACGGTCCTGCGCTTTCGAGCGGGACCTCGTTGAAACTGAGCTGCTTGGCGCCCTTGCCGGCGACGTCTTCGTAATGGATCGTGTCGATACCGAGATATTTCTTCGCGACCGAGTCCATGTCGTGTCGTGTCGCCGTGCTGTTGAGCACGTAGGACTCCAGCATCGAGTCGTAAGCAATGCCGCCCAGCTCGATACCGTGATTCTTCAGGACGTGCGCGTCGTACTTGAGATGATGGCCGACCTTGGGCGCGCTTTCGCTCTCGATCCATGATTTGAGCGCGCCCAGCACCATTTCACGATCGAGCTGATCGGGTGCGCCGGGGTAATCATGCGCGACCGGCACGTAGGCTGCACCGCCGGCCTCGACAGCGAATGACAGCCCCACGATCTCGGCTTCCATGTAGTCGAGGCTCGTCGTCTCGGTGTCGAAGGCAGCGAGTTCGGCCTTCTCGAGCTTTGCGATCCAGCGCTCGAGCGCGGCTTCGTCCGCGACGATCTCGTATTCGCCCGCGGGTGCTTCACGCGACTCCTCTCCCGTTCCCCCGCTCTCGTCCGAAGTTTCATCAGGCAGATTCTTCAGTAGATTTCGTAAGTCGAGTTTCGAGTAGAGATCCCGAAGGCGTGCAACGTCCGGGTCGCCCGGCGCGAGGTCGTCGACCTTCAGGTCGAGCGCCACGTCGCACTTGATAGTGGCGAGTTTCCGCGACAACTCGAGTACCTCGGCGTTGTCGGCGAGTTTGCCCGGAAGGCTTTTCGCACCTCGGACCGACAGCTCGGCCAGGCCGTCCGGATCGGCGAGCATGTCGTCGATGCTGTCATAGGTACCCAGCATCGCCTCTGCCGTTTTCTTGCCGACGCCAGGCACGCCGGGGATGTTGTCCGAGGAGTCTCCGACCAGTGCGAGGTAATCGATGATCTGGTCGGGACGCACGCCGAACTTCTCCACGACACCGTCGTGATCGAGTAGTTTCGGTTCCCGGCCGGGACCTCTCGGCATCG
>JABAHO010001520.1_pt1 | contig 11136 bp, 15 predicted proteins | sample 7062071 | NCBI WGS metagenome assembly JABAHO01 (sample SAMN14534356, study PRJNA622989) | marine sediment metagenome | biome: marine biome [ENVO:00000428]; feature: marine pelagic biome [ENVO:01000023]; material: deep marine sediment [ENVO:00002113] | place: India: Gulf of Kutch | collected...
TTGTCCCCGTCGTCCGTCGTTGGTGTGTGTGTGGGCCTAAAATTTAAGCCCCCCAACCTGCGCGCCCAAATGGAACTTCCAAGCAGGTGTTTCAGCACCGTCGAAAAATTTAGGTGAGGACGCGGATTCTGTTGTTTGAGGATGAAAACCAAAAATGAAAGAAGAAGAAAAGGAACGTAAGGTTGACTTACTTGAAATTATGACTAGATTTAGGAAAAGATGGAAGGAAGAGGAAGAGAAAAAGAAAGGAGAAAACGCCCGAACAGACTAATGTTCTTTGTAGTAGCTGACGCCAGCTGCATGCATGCAGAGGGATGGAAGGTTCTTTGTCATAAGTTTGATGCTGGAATGGATGCACCTACATCTTTGATTGTTTATGCGCGCACTATTTCAGTATTGCGAGCGCACCCTATTGCTCTATTCCAAACGACCTTTTCTTGCGAGATACTCTTCTATCTGCTTAATATCTCTCTCAAAGGTATTCGTCAGTTCCTTCTCTTTCTCAATTATGGCTTCCATGGAATCTGTTGTGGCTGGTCTGATACTCGCATAGCTAGCCAAGATGCTCTTGTGCTTGGTTGCCATCTTGTTCCAAGATTCTGACAATCTTTTCAGTTCTTTCAAAGTCTCTTGTAACTTGCCTTCCCTAGCCAGTCTTTCCAAATCCTCTTCTCTCAAGACAAAGACACCGCTCTTTACATGCTTGCAATTCGCGCGCGCGCATTTATATTGCTTGTTGCTCGTAACTAGATAGGTCTGGAAGGATGAGAGTAATAAAGATCAAACCGTTTGACAATGTTAAAGATCAGATTGGATTTTGTGGGATTTGGTGTGGCAGCTGCATAGTAGGCAACGGAGCCTTGGTGGAACTCACAAAACGGTATGAGAGTATTATTGAGAACTATGGCTTGAAAGAGTGGGCCTCTGGGGATTTCGATTTCAAAGAATTCGTGAAAGGACTAGCTTCCATACAAGCCGTTTCTTCGTGTCCAGGATGCTTGAACGGTGGCGGCAAACCAAATTGTAAACTTAGAAACTGTGCCTTGAGCAAAGAAATAGCTGACTGTAGCGAGTGCAAGGAGGTTGCGACGTGTCAGAACTCTGAAGAACTGCCAAAAATGCGCGAAGGTGCACGTAAAGCGGGCTTATTTGTCAAAGTCGAAAATGTCCATCGCCAAGAGCTTTTGAAAAAGTGGACTAGTGAGCTGAAAGGGAATTTTCCCTCCTGCATTCTGCTTTGTGGTACGCAGTAACTTCTGCAGAGTAATGTGCATACAATATTCTTGGAAAACAAGCGGATATCATGTACTCTGCCATTTATTCTTCCAGAACCTTCGCTTCAATTGCTCCCTTCAAGATCCCCTCCATAAATTCGTGTCTGCGCTTTTCGGATTCGCTTTCTTTCTCGATCAGCCCAAACCTTTTACACATCTTTTCTGCAATGAGCGGCAAGGTTTTCTCTATCGTCTCTGTAAGCTGGTTGTATATGCCGTTTGTTGCTTCGATTATAAATGAAACCGTTGGTTCAGCGTCTAGGAGTTTAGCATTCAATTTGAGGTATGTGTAGATAACCATGTCAAGGGTTGCCTGGTGTAAGTGCACAGCCGTCCTTAATTCTTTGTTTTTCATAAGTTCTCTAGACTTTTTGTCGAGAAAATACGGATGTTGCATTTTGTCGTCTTCTGACAAACCAAATTTTGACATTGATCATTCTCCTTGTACTCCGCATTCTCAATTGTCCTCTTTATTTGTATTGTTGTGCAACCTTAATGTCGAACAAATGTTGACGATATTAGGCCTTCGTGTTTTCTTTTGCGAGCCAATCTGCTAACGCAATCTTTTTCGTGTTGTAATATTTCTCAGTGGATACGATTCCTCTCTTAGCTAACCTGAAGAGTATCCTATGCGTCTTCACCCGAGAAAGACCAGTCTTCCAGCGAATGTCCTTCTGTAACATGGTTCCACCTTCAGTAACTATAGTCTCAATCACTTTCCTCTCGTCGTCATTTAAAACTCGCAAAACCGCATCGAGAGCAGACTCGCCACTCTGAACCACTGGCATCGAAGAAAGCTCTCTCACAGGTTTCTCTCCACCAAACTCTGGAAAGATGAGAACATATCCCAATGCAGTCACCGCAACAACGAGCGGCACAACAAACAAAACAAGCCAGAAAAACCGTGGGATCTCTGCGGTCATTCCGCGACCTCTTCCTCCAAGACTGCCTTCAAATCCGAAAAAGAACAAGCCAACAACACTGAGCAAGAGTGCAACAATTATAATGAAAAACAAAGTGCCGAAGCGCATGTTTCACTCAAAGAATCTAATGGCGAAAGACCCTTTATAAGCTGTTTCAAAACGTGAAACATTTCGTTACAGCAAACATCCAAACCGCACGAAAACTATGGGTTTCTTCTGAACAAAAAACGGGAGGTGACAAAAAATGAATCAGAGAACAAAAATGATCATGGGAATAGCCCTAGTCTTAGGCATCACATCCATCGCTTTACTTGCTGCACCCATACAAGCCTACGTCAATGGAACTGCCAATGGCGATTTGCTTCACACTCAAGACCGCGATAGGGACAAAGACAGATTAAGAACACATGCCTGTGACTATGATTGCCAACACATACAATATCGCCACAGACATAAGACCAGCGAATGGTCCAAAAACGGAATCTGCAACTGCACGCAGAGCATGGAGCAGTACAGAGAGCAAAACACGGAAAGAACAAGAAGTCTAAGCAACTAATGCACTTCCGTTATCAAGCAATTTCAACCCTCTTTTATTTTTGCATAATAAATCCGATTTTCCACTTGATTTCTAAGCAGCAAAATAGTAGGTTGCAAGTCGAATTCGGGATCTGGATTTTCAAGTCATAATTCTTATTTTGAATTGTAATCCACACGAATTTTGCAGCTGCAAGTATAGGGTCGTTGCTGGACCAAAGAGTTAGATGACCATATGAAAGAAAGCAGATATTCAAGGAGCCTGAGACTTCAGAAGTCACATTTCTTCGTTGGCCTAGCAATTTCGCTGGTCTTCACGCTACTTGTCGCGTTTAACGGGTTCAACTTCTGGGTTTGGCAGGCAAGCGTGATGGATCAGCTCCTTTCTTTTGCTGGTGCTTCTCATAGACTATTAATTCCAAGCGGATTGGCTGAAGGCAGCGTCTTTCCGTCCGTCTCAGATTCGTATGTCTCAACCGGTCTCACCTTCGAGATGCCCGTGCGCTACAGAACAATTCCGTCCATGATAGTAGTCGTTCTATTAATTGTCCTCGCATCGTCGATCCTCATCGTAAACATCTTCCAGATAGTACCGCCTCCCATCAAGGCTGTTTGGTCAATTACATCGATCCTCGCGATCTTAACACTTTTGTGGCAAACCACGGTGTCTCCAATCCCCTCATACAGCCTGCACTGGGTTACCATTGACTGGTCATGCTCTGGAGTGATCAACCTGTGCCTCATAACTCTGATCTACGTTCCTTTCTTGTTCACTATTAAGGGTCCCTTATGGGTCAAAGTCTTCTGGCTCTTCACGGCGATAGGTTTCTCTATAGTCTGGAACCTCCTGCGGATGTCCCTCGTGACAGCGACTCTCTACTACTTCGGCGGCATAGTGTTTCTGCTATTCCACTATATACTTGGTGCTTTCATCGATTTTGTCTACATTGTCGCATTCTACTCACTTGCGCTAGCTCACCTTTCAAAGTATGAATTGAGCGGAGGCGATGAAGTTTGATGCTTGACCCACAAATTGTCTCGCTCATCAGACTCCTAGCGAACTACGTTCTGCTCGCTATATCTGCGATCATGTGCCTCTACATCGTGCGCCACTTTCGATTCTTCTGGGATAGGATGTTCAAAGAGCAGCGGAGGTGTCATCAAGACTTAGCGGGGGCCTACACGCCGAGCGTCTCAATTCTGATTCCCATGCACAAGGAGGAGAAGGTAGCCGGCGACATCTTGGAGCGTTTCGTCAAGATGGATTACCCAAAATATGATGGGAGATACGAGGTGATCGCAATCGACGACGGATCGACGGATGCCACTCCGTCGATCGTTGACGATTACGCTTCGAAATTCTCCTTCATCAAGGCTATACATCGGACCGGAAATGGCGGGAACGGCAAGCCAGAAGCGCTTAACGTTGGACTCAAGGTGGCGTCAAACGAGATAGTCCTCACCTTCGACGCCGACTACTTGCCCCCGCGTGACTGCGTCAAAAGACTTGTAGCTCCCTTCGCTGATGTGGAGGTCGGTGGGGTTATGGGACGGGTGGTTCCAGTCAACAGCCCGGAGTCTCTTGTCACTAGGATCATGGATATTGAGAGAGCTGGAGGTTACCAGATCAACCAGCAGGCAAGGTACAACCTGAACCTTATCCCGCAGTTTGGGGGAACTGTCGGAGGTTTCAGGAGGAGCGTGCTGAAAGCTGTCGGGGAATTCGACGAGACCAAACTCGCAGAGGACACGGACCTCACCTACNNTGGAAAGTCGCCTACGTAAACGCCGCCGAGTGCTACGAGGAAGCAGTTCTCTCGTGGAACATGAGGAAAAAGCAGCTCACAAGGTGGGCGATCGGGCATGACCAGTGCTTCTTCGAATACTTCTTTGAGACCTTAAGATCTCCAGTCCTCACATTCTGGCAAAAAGTTGATGGCATTCTCCTACTTGGAGTCTACATCACACCGCTCCTCATACTGATCGGGTGGTTGACAGGAATATTCACCTACCTGGCAGGAGCACCATGGTGGTGTTCCTTCTTCCCAGCAATACTCTTCATCTTCGCATACAATAGTATGGGGAGCTTCGCTGTCTTTGCCGAAGCGGGAGGAAGCCTTTTCCTCGATCAGAGGAGGCGCGGCATCTGGCTTCTCCCGCTAATGCTCGTAAACCTACTTGCCAACGTCTGGGTTTGCAGCAAAGCATTCTTCCAAGCGATAATCTTGCGTCAGCGGCGTTTTGAACAACAAAGAAAGCCGCCCGTATGGGCTAAGACCCAGAAGAGAGGAGTGGGAAAGGACAACTACAATAAGGCGCTTAACAACTTCAGAAACAACAACGCGCACCGATGGGACAAGACAGAGCGATCTGGAAACGGGATTCGCTATTACAACGATAAGAAAAATGCTGAAATCAAAAAGAATCATGAGAAGAGAGGTTGATCGATTGGCCACTTTTGGTTACCTTTTCCTTCTCGGTCTCTTCGCTGTCATGATTGTCCTTTGCTTTATCTGGGGAATCTGGGAGTATAAGAAGCCTAGGGACCCTGGCCCCCTATTCATCGATCTGGACAGGACAACCGACGAGAGACTGGAAGAACGCGCGCGCAGGGTGTTAAAAGCCGCGGATTCTGAACCTTCCGCTCATGTGGGAGAATTGGGCAAGGGTGAAATGAAACTAATACCATTCGCTTCCCCAAGAAAGGCACTGAATGTTAAGTTGAGTGAACCTATTCAATTAAAAGCTGAGTTGAGTGAACCTATTCGATGGAACTCCAAGATGGATGAGACAGTTCGTGTGCGAGGTGATGTAAGAATCCTGAAGGGAGAGGTCATTCCCTATAACATGATAGTGGAAGGGAACCTCACTTCCCAGGACGACGTAACATTTCAAGGGGGGCTCCACATAAAAGGGCGAGCCATCATAGGGGCGCGCAATCGCTTAAAAAAGTCCATCGTGTGTCAAAAAGAACTCGTTCTCTTGGAAGATGTGATTGTGCACAATTGCATCGATTGCGAGGGACTCGTCTTCATCAAGAAGGGTGTGAGGGTTGGCGTAGGTCCGGAGGGCGGTGGAATTGCCTCTGCGAGTACTATATACTTGGAGAAAGCTGAGGGGCCGCTAAAGATCCACTCCAAAGAGGGGGTTCGTATGGTCAGATCTCTTAAAGAAGTAGTTCCTGAAGACCTGAAATCAAATTATTGAAGTGGAAATCACATGAAGTGTTCGATANNTCTATCCTAAGACTACACAGGGCTTGGTCTTAACAAGAGCGCGTCGGAAAGATAGAGTCGACTTGGAGTCGGCCCAGTCGTTCTCCGGTGCCGCGGGGTCAACCATCAAATATAATATCTACATGATCAACCAGGCAAGTTCGATGGTCAACTACACGCTGACTGCATTGTCGAACCAAGGCTACTACGTGGAAGTTTGGCGAGACAATGACCAGCTTGGCGGTGGCGATATTCAGCTAATACCACCTCAAGGATCTATCATAACGCTGGACGCGGGTGAGGTAGCCACACTAATCGTAAGTGTAAATGTTCCCTCAAATGCGACTGACGGTACAGTAGATGCTACAATAATCGAAGCAGTGAACACGTACCTGGACATTTCAGACTCTGAAACTGTCATGACAACCATTAACTCTGGTCTGCCACACCCTTCGAATTGGATTCAACTTGGCTCCGACTCTGCATTCCCCAATGAACAAGAGCGCCCCAAAAAAGTGGACATCAAAGCATCATACTATACTAACAACGGAACGCATGTCTTCTTCCGATTGGCTGAAGCGGACACGCCCGACCAAAAAGCCTTTCTGTATAACGTGTACTTGGACACTAAAGCTGGTGGGCAGCAGATCGATAGCTATTATTACGACTACATGCTAAGTTCGGAGGGCACTCTATACGAGTGGAATGGTACGGATTGGGTTGACTCAGGATACCCAACTTACTGGCGGATTGATGGCACGAGCATTGCGCTTTGGGCTGACTTGTCTAACCTAGGCTTAGACACGCAGGACATACACATCTTCGCTTCCACTGAAACAAAAGACAAGATTATGAAGGACAAAGAGGGACCCTATATTGTCTTGAGAAACAACATCTCAGAAATACCGCTGATCCTGATCCCACTGGTAGCTCTTGCTATCTACCTTGCCGTTCATGGTAGACGGAGAAGAAGACTGACGATCGTATAGAAAGAACTGGCTCAAAAACAAAAGCCACGGAAAAGATTCTCAAAGAGCATGCGCGAGCAAAGGTGAAGGTAAGCCGACTCAGGAAACTGCTCGCTACTCTATACCAGCATTCTGGTTTAGCGATTTGTATTCTTGCTTCACAAGTTTTTAGTGTTTTATGCTCGTGCAAAATTAGGGAGGCTCAGTACTTTGATTCAGGTTCTGATCATAGGATTAGACGGTTTGGAGCATAGTCTCGTAGAAGACTACGACCTGAAGAATCTGAAACAGATGGAACATGGGAAAGTGGACTTGCTGATGAAGAAAGATGAGGAACCTTTGACGCCTACAATATGGTGTAACTTCATTACTGGAGAAACACCTGATGTTCACGGGGTTGTGGCAATTCAGAAATGGAAGTATCCGCTGCTTGAAAAGATTTATGCGTCATTGCGTTCTTTTGATGTTAAACATAGAGGCTACTGGAGAGGGGTTCTTTTCAATCTATTTGATAGGATGAGCCTATTTGAGATGCGGGGCATGAGGGATTTCTTTACAAGGGAAGACATAAACTGTGACACCATTTTCGACGACATGGATAGCACTATTGCGATTTCAATTCCGTCATTCAATGAAGATGAAATCAATAAAGAGTTACGAAGACTGGTGGTTGAAGGACGGAAGTTTGAACTCAAAAAAAGAGCTCATGAAGCGTTTGTGGGAAGAAGAAAACGCTTCTTGAATGCTCTAAATCAGAAGCCAAGCCTCTTGATGGTTCATTTCTTCTTGTTGGATTTGATACAACACATGTTTCCCTATGACACCGAATACATTAAAAAAACATACGAAAAGATGGATGGTTTCGTAGGAAAAGTCACAGAAAAGCTATCTAGTAGCGAAGTCTTCCTTTTGATAGTCTCTGATCACGGCCTGCTCAATGGTTATCACACTCCATACGGCTTCTACTCAAGCAATGAAAAACTGAACTTGAGAAACCCGAAAATCACCGACTTCACTGACATAATACGAAGGAAGCTGGGCGTACCCTCGAAACAGGACGCCGAGAAAATAAAGAAGAGACTACTGAAGTTGGGATACATGTGAACCTGAGTGCGAGCGCTTGCCAATAGACTTCTCCTAATACTGCCAACGCAGATGGAAGTCTGAGAACGTCTTTTCAACCTAAATTTTCTAGAGGCGAAACAGATTGTTGTTTCTTGCCTCTACGATAAGCAAACATCTGAACATAAACAGATCGTTATGTGCAATTCTGAAACCAGTTCTATCAAGTAAGAACCTTAATCTTCGTCTTGTGAAAGATTTATGCTTAGTTTCTAACATTTTCCTGCGGATTCTCGTCCAGATTGCTTCCACAAAAGCCCAAACTAATGAAATATTTGGTGTAGTGACAATTAATTTACCCTTTGGACGAAGAACTCTGTGGAATTCCTTCAAGGCTTTTTCTGGATTTTCCAAATGTTCCATAACTTCCGAGCAGACTAATGTATCAAAACATTTGCTCGGGAAAGGCAAACATTGCGCGTCTGCTTCGCAAAAAATGGCACCCTTATACGTAGATTGACAATAATCAACAAACTTCTTTCCAACATCTACGCCAGTNNGTTCTTGTGAGCATGCCAGAATCTTCTGGGCAAAAACCAGGATTTGCGTGCCTTCTCATATACGTCGCCTTCGATTGAATCGTAAAAATCTTTCATATTGCTTGTTTCAACCTCCTTCTTTTTAGTTCCCAGCCAAACCATCAACAGATCTCGTCCCATAGCGACAATCTGACGTAACGAATCAACTTTCGACCCTTTCTTGTGCGACCACGTAATTGGAAGTTCTAAGATTCTGTAACCTTTTTTGTTTGCTTTTACGATCAAATCTACGTCAAAAGCGAATCCCTCTACATTCAAATCATTGGACAAATCTTCCAGAACTTCTCTTCTTACGGCTTTGAACCCGCACTGTGTGTCAAAAATTCTGATCTTGAAGAATCTTCTGAATAGCCAATTAAACGCCTTCCCCAGAAATATTCTGTGGATTGGAGGCTTTACTGTTATTTCCGCTCCTTTCAAACTCCTCGAGCCTAGAACGATGTCTGCATTTTCCAATGCTTTTGCGAACTTGGGAATTTGAGTGGGAGACGCTGACAAATCTACATCAGTAATCACAATNNGCTGTCTCAACGGTTCTATCCGTACAACCATCTGCAGAAACAATAATTTCATAGTCTCTCGGCAGAGACCGAAATAATTGATCTAGGCAATCGTAGATCCTATCTTCTTCGTTGTGAACAGGAATGATTAACGAAGTTTTCATGGTTACGTTCCTCTACACCTCGTAGACTTGGCAATCGCAACGATGTGGGGCTTCTCGATTGGTTCTGCTGAAAAACCTCGCTGGTTTGACAGTTAAACCTTATTAACTTTGTATATGAATCCAAAATTACAATCAATTAAGAAGAAGCACGCGCACCCGGGATTGATTGATAATTCATAAAATTTATAAAAATTTTTGAGTTAGCGAATCTTGGTCTTCATAAAAATGACTGCCTACGTTCTGCCTCCATGTCGTAACGCAGAAAGCAACCTCGGACAGTCGGTCGCCGAGATTTCTCAGTGGTACTGGAATAGCCACTATACAGGCGCGTTCAGCAAATGCTAAGGAAATTGTAGAAAACTATCAACCTAGACGAGGAGAGGGCAAATGTCGTGGTTGACTTGAAACTCATATTCAAATCTGCACTCGCAAGTTTGAGAGGAGGAGCTAACGGCCTTATCTGTTACACGATAATTTACGCCGTCGCTTTGTATGGGTCCATTCCTCTTTTTTCAGTCTCTTCCTTGCCACTCGGCTGCGACTCTGTCATGCATCTTTCCAAAATCAGAATCTTTTCCCAATTTTTTCCTTCGATCCCTCGATGGTTTCCCTGGTGGTACTGCGGAACCACTTCATTACGTTTCTATCCACCGCTGAGTTATTTTATTGCTTCATCAATAAGCTGGTTGTTCAAGATATCCGCCTTGGACGCTTACCAGTTCACTGACTTTTTTTCTTTCTATCTTGCAGGTCTTTTCATGTACCATTTTATTAAGGCAGTGACTAATAGTCGTTTTACCGGTGTTTCTTCGGCGATTTTTTACATGCTTGGACCTCAGGTTCTCTATGGGCGCTTCTTCGTGGGGCATTTCACCCACAGTTTCTCAACGTTCCTCATACCGTTGACGCTCTTTTGCATCGTAAAATGGGGAGAAAAAATCAAGACAACAGCGTTGATCACAGCGCCACTTTTTTCACTCCTCTTCCTCTCTCATTTGCAGACCACTTTNNCATGCTGGGAATCTACATTTTCTTCTCTTTAATCGCTAGATCGTGGAAAGGAGAACTTGAATGGGTAAGGATGGAATGGGTTAATTCGCTGGGACTACTCTTAGGAGGAGCATTAGCTGCGTTACTGGCTGGTTTCTGGCTATGGCCATGCCTATTGGAGGGCGCAGAGATGCGCCGTTTGACTGGCGAGATTGCACTCCGAATCAACCCTCCTATCGAGAGTCTTTTCATTGAAGCACAAAATCCTTGGCACAAAGCGCTTTTTCTTGGTTTTCCCTTGATCCTCTTGTTTCTTTTTGCCATAGGGCTTATTGTAAAAAGAAAACTTGATGCGAAGAGAACGTTCTGGGGGATCATCTTTACATCGTGGATAGCTTTCTTTCTGTTTGCAATTGTCTCCCCGCGCATAGGGCTTGTTTTTGGAGACCCAAATAGATTAGCCTACTTTGTCTCGATGCCTATGGCTATGTTAGCTGGTCTCGCTGTGAATTGGATCGAGGATTACGTTTTGTCTTCTTTTGGGAAAAGTGGAAATCTTAAGCGGCTGGCTTCATATTGCCTCTTAACCGCTATGATACTTTCTGTCTTGGTTCATACTCTCAACATGGAACAGTTCGCGTTTGCACCTTACTCAGGTGCGATGCAAGTTTCCAAATGGGTTGAAAGTCAAAATCTGAAGCCTAGTGAAAGAGTTGCATCATTTGGAACGTTTTCTTATGTGTTCAATGTACTCTCTAATAGCTGGCAGCTGGATGGAGGATACTTTCGAGGTCACATTAATCTGGATTTCTACTACAAGTATTGGCTAACCTTGACGACGGCTGATAATGTAACTGCTATCCTGAAGACATTGAATGAAACTAACAGTCGTTACATAGTCTTTCAC
>JABAHO010003524.1_pt1 | contig 11127 bp, 17 predicted proteins | sample 7062071 | NCBI WGS metagenome assembly JABAHO01 (sample SAMN14534356, study PRJNA622989) | marine sediment metagenome | biome: marine biome [ENVO:00000428]; feature: marine pelagic biome [ENVO:01000023]; material: deep marine sediment [ENVO:00002113] | place: India: Gulf of Kutch | collected...
TAGTAGAGAGATGGTGGTAGACGTTTGCCTTGTGCTTCTTCGATTATGGGCAAAACGGTCTTGAGTTCTCTGAAATATTTGAGCACTGTCAGCCCTCGTTCGGTTATGGCGTAAACTATGCGTTTCTTTCCAACGGTTTTCTCTTCGAGAAGATCTTGTTCCATCAGAAAATTCAAATATTCTTTCAGGACGCTGCAGTTGACGTTGGCCTTATACATTATGTGCGTCAACTTTAGAGGTCCGTGGCGGGCCAAAACCTTCAGGATATCAACGTACATTTCCAGTTTGGATCTACGCAATGCAAACCCACCTTTTCATACGTTTATGAATTTCTATATAAATGATTTATGGATTCAGACTATGCTTTCTAGGACTGGAAATCTCTGCTTCTGCCTGGATCTCTGTGAAAACGGCCATTCTGTTAATGAAAGCGGTGACCAAATCGTCTGCTAGGATTTTCTGTAGATCTTCAGAGAGCTTCTTCATTTCGTCTTGAAAGATCTGCAGTATCTTCTTTTCGAGTCTTTCATGTCTAGCCTGAGTAGTGATTATTTCCAACCTTTATCCTCCACTTTTCAGCCTTTTGAGGGATTCGTATTTAACTAGTTTATGAATTCAGAATACACATTTGTGGCGTTGGCCCTGACTGAGAGAGGTTTCATAAAACTTTTATACGTAGTGATGGTCGTCAATATAACGTTGATTGGTGATGCTTCGATGGAACCGAGCAAGAAACCATTGAACGTTCTAACGAAACGCTTGGACACGTACATCATGATTACGCTGAAGAATGGAGTAGAATATAGAGGTACAATGGTTCAATGCGACGGCTTCATGAACATACTCCTAAACGGGGCCTCTGAACACATAGACGACAAGGTAACCGCAAACTATGGAAATATCCTTGTCCGAGGGAACAACATACTCTACATAACCATCGATGTTCCACACAAGTAACGTAGGTTGCTTCATACGACGTCCAGTTATTCTATGTTTTAAAAGGCAACAAGCAGTTGTATATCTAGCTAATCTGAGAAGGTTTCAGACTTGAACAAGAAGATCCCCATAAATGCTCCCCAAATCGATGAACGGGAAATTCAAATGGTTACCAAGGTTCTGAAAAGCGGTAGATTAACCGCCCGAATTGGAAGTAGCTCTATGGTGGCAGGCTTTGAACAAGCCTACGCCAAACTCGTTGAGTCGAAACATGCAGTTGCGGCAAGCAGCGGTACAGCTGCTCTTCACATGTCGCTTCTGGCAGCAGGAGTGAAGCTAGGGGATGAGGTAATCATTCCGAGCTTCACTTTCGTCGCAACAGCTGAGGCCGTGGTGTTGAGTGGTGCGAAACCGGTTTTTGTCGACATTGACCCTCAGACGTACAACATGGACCCGGAAAAAGTCGGGAAAACCATAAACTCCAAAACCAAGGCTCTTATACCTGTAGACTTGTATGGGCTTTCTGCAGAAATGGATACCTTGAACAAGATGGCTAGAGAGCATAATCTGGTGGTAATCGAAGATGCCGCTCAAGCTCATGGAGCTGCATACAAGGGGAAATCGCCGGGTCATTTTGCAGATATGGCATGTTGGAGCTTCTACGCTAGCAAGAACATGACCACTGGCGAAGGCGGCATGATTACGACCAACGATGATGAATTCGCTGAAATTCTACGCTGTGCGAGATCGCACGGAGAAAAAGACGAGTACGTATCGTTCATGCTTGGACATAATTATCGTATGCCCGAAATTGAGGCAGCGATCGGCCTAGCTCAGCTGGGAAAGCTGTCAACTTTTCTGGATAAGAGGCGCAAGAACGCTCAGTGCCTGACTGAAAAACTGAGTCCTGCAAGACGTTTGACGTTGCCAGAGGAACCTGACGGTTGCAGACATAGCTGGTACCTTTATACGATTAGACTTGACGATAGTGACCGAGCTGAGAGGGATGGAGTTGTGGAAAAATTGCGGAAACGTGGCATAGGCGCAACCGTCTATTACGGCACACCGATCCACCTTATGCCCTTTTATCGCCAATTCGCAACCGATGATCTTCCAGAAGCAGAAAAAGCTTCAGCTCAAGTGATTTCGTTGCCAGTTCATCCGGGTGTAACGCTGCAAGAAATAGGTTACATTGCTGATTCGGTTGTTGAAGTTGTCAGATAACGGTTAAGGCTTATATTACGAGATATGAAATACTGTCTTCAACATCGGTCAGGAGGACCACTGGCTCTGAGGAACAAAATCCAAGTCATTATTATGGGTGCCGCTGGACGCGACTTCCACAACTTCAATGTCTACTACAGGAACCGCTCTGAATATGAAGTAGTAGCCTTCACCGCGACGCAGATACCTGGCATCGAAAAACGCGCCTACCCTGCTGAACTGGCAGGCCCCAACTATCCAAACGGGATCCCTATCTATCCCGAAAGAGATCTGTCCACGCTAGTCAAGAAACACCGCATAGCCGAAGTCGTCTTTGCCTATAGCGATGTGCCACATGAATATGTGATGCATCAAGCCTCTGCAGTTTTGGCCAATGGTGCTGACTTCCGCCTTATGGGTCCCTTCGCAACAATGTTGAAGGCTAAAACCCCAGTGATCTCCATATGTGCTGTCAGGACAGGTTCTGGGAAGAGCCAGACGTCACGTAGAGTAGCAGGACTACTGAGAAAAAAAGGCTTCAGAGTCGTTGTTGTTAGGCATCCAATGCCCTACGGCGACTTAACTAAGCAGGTGTGTCAACGTTTCGGTTCTCAAGAAGACCTAGAAAGGCATGAATGCACGATTGAAGAACGCGAAGAATACGAACCTCATATCAACAAAGGAATAGTTGTCTACGCAGGAGTTGACTACGAAATAATTCTCCGAGAAGCCGAGAAGGAAGCGGATGTAATCGTCTGGGACGGAGGTAACAATGACCTACCATTTTACAAGCCGGATTTACATATTGTTGTCGCCGACCCTCATCGTCCAGGGCATGAAGTTGCGTATCACCCGGGAGAAACCAATTTGCGTATGGCCGATGTAATTGTGATAAACAAAATGGATACTGCTGACCCGGCGAACATCGCAACCGTCAAAGAAAACGTGAAGAGATTGAATCCGAAAGCGATCTTGATAGAGGCAGCATCGCCCATCACCGTTGACAAGCCCGAGTTGATCGCGAATAAAAGAGTCCTCGTTGTTGAAGACGGTCCGACCATAACTCATGGGAATATGCCTTACGGAGCTGGAATCATTGCAGCAAAAGAGCTCGGCGCAAAAGAGATAGTAGACCCCCGCACACACGCAGTAGGATCAATCGTGAAAACCTTTGAGAAATACACTCATCTGGGAGCCGTTCTCCCAGCAGTGGGGTACGGTAAAGCGCAGATGAAAGAGCTTGAAGAAACAATCAACGAGACACCATGTGACGCAGTTCTAATCGGGACCCCAATCGATTTGAGGCAGGTCTTGCAGTTAAACAAGCCTGCTGCGAGAGCCTACTATGAACTTAAAGAACTCAGCAAACCATCTTTGGAGAGTATTTTGGAACAGCGGTTTCCCCGGAAATGAATCGATGCGATGTTTTGCTAAATTACACAGTGTGTGGTTAGATGGAGTTGCAAATATGGATAAGAGCAAAACTTGAAGCGTCTGAATGTCAGATTGCGTTGCCTCGTTTGTTCTCTTGGTGTTACTTCTGTGGCGCGCGCTTCTTACCTGCACACTCTATAATGTCGGCTCTTTTGTGCACAAGATTCGACCAGATTAGTGTGTCTGCCCTAGAATTATTTAGGATGGGAAAATCCTGTATTAGTAAACTGAAGGCGTTCCGCGTACCTATTCTCTCAAATGACATAGAGCAACGTGTAGGAGAACGCATACACACAAACGAAGAAAGCTCCAGCTTTTCTGTCAACTTTCTGTCGCAAAGCCAACACCAACAATACCACAACAGAAGCAAGTATTGAATATGAAGCAAGCAAGATGGACTTGCTGGCGGATTCTACAAAAACCGGAGTTGGGAAGAAGAACTGTCCCAACGAGATGGAAATCGTGGCGTCGACAATGCAACTTCCAATGATGTCACCTATTGCCAATTCAAACTGTTTTCTCCGGATTGCGGTCAAGTCCACAACAAGTTCAGGAAGCGACGTCCCAAGGGCTAGTGCAAAAAAACTTATGAAGAATTCCGGTATCAGCAGCTCTGCCGACAACAAGATAACAGACTGAACCACAGCTATTGCTCCAATAGCAACTCCCGCAAACCCCAGAGCTGCCACCAGCAAATGAAATATGAGATGACGCCTAGTTTCAACCTTGCCTTTCCTCTGGAAGATGTCCTTCGCTTTTGCGCGAGCCTCTTTCGCCGTCAACTTCCATATTATCCACATGAAGATTGGCCAACTAGCAATGAGCAGAAACGCGCGCTCTCTCGTAAACCCAATTAGCGCTACAAGAAGCGCAAATATGAGAGCTAAAACCTCGAAGATGCCCATAACTGTGACCTCTCTTCGAGAGACCTTGAAACTTGTCCCCCCCAAAATGGCGATAAGCCCCAAAACCAATGTGATCTGAGTTAGGATAGATCCAAATGAGTCCCCCACATCGATATCCCCATGGCCACTTGCACAGGCGACAAGCGAATTGGCCATTTCCGGCAGATCTGTGCCAATAGACACTAAAACGAGCCCCACCATCAGCGATGAAACTCCCAAAGCAGAAGCAACATGGACTGAGTGTTCAACAGCCTTGTCACTGGAAAAAATCAAGAGCCACATTCCCGAAACAAGCACAGCTGCAGCGAAGACTACTCCAAGGACCAAGAGACACAACTCTGCCCTCTATGTTCTATCTATCCTATAAAAGCCATGTTTGCATGTGCAGGAATCATGTAATGTGCTCGCGTGAGAAATGGATCATCGCGTGCGCGGTTTTGCAGAACAAAGATCTCATAGAATTCGATTCCGCTTCTGCAACAGCCTATTTTCTCGCCAATAAGATCAAACCGCAAAAAATGTTGATAGCTCCGAGAAAACCAAACACGCCAATGAACAGCTGATCTGAAAATGGAAACTCCACAGATACGAAAATCTCAGACAAAGACAGAAGAGAAACCAAAGCACCAACGGGAATCATAAGGAGAGCTAAGGCTCTACCTATCTTTTCAGCTGCCAAAAACGCATCCAGCGTTTCAGCACCGGTTGTGTCCTTTAGAAGGTCTAACTCTCGACTCCCAAAGGCAGGAGCTTCGACTACAACTTTTTTCTTCTTCTGTCTTGGCATTCTGCTCGAATATTAGTGTTGAAATGGAGCGGTTAAAATAGCTTGCGCATACCAATGAGAATGTTTAGAACTCCGGCTAGAATCGAAACAATGCTCACAAAGATCAAAATATACGGAGGAACAAGAGGCAGTATAAGCGGTTTGAAACCCTGTTTGATGAGATAGGCAAACAACGCGGCGAAGAAACCGATACCTAGGCTGACTCCACCCAAGGCAACGCGCAGTCGATGGAAGCCTATCATCCTGAGGTGATAAGTTGCCAGAACCAACCCCATTAGGCCAAGACTCCACAACATTGCGCTCTCTGCGTTAACATCTCCCTCTAGGAACACGGGTACTAACAGAAGAATAAGAGACATGGTAATCCCAATTAGTGGAGTGAGGGGATAGAAAGGTGCCTTCAGAGGTCTTTCCAAATACGGCTTGGTCTCTCTAAGCTTTATGACTGAAAGGTTAACCAAAGCGAATACTAGAATGGATGCGAAACTCGCGGAAAAGCCCAACCCGACAGCTCCAGCTCCAAGGCCAAGGAACAATAGAATGAAAAGCGAGTTTACGACAACGGCTACATGTGGGGTTCCAAAATGACTATGAAGTTTCATCAGAGCCTTGGGGAAATACCCGTCTCTGCTCATTCCATAAATTATAGATGATTGAACCGTTATAGCCGTGCTTACCGAAGAAATGCTTGCAACCATGCCACCGATCGCCACGAGCACGCCTCCTAGCAGACCCAAGGTTTTTTCAGCAGCAGAATTGAGCAACGTAGATTCAACGAATTCTTCCTCTCCAATAACACTAGTCGTTACATAGGCGACACTGCAGTAGAGAGCTATCAATATAATCATTGACAAGAATATGGCCTTGGGAATATTCTTTTCAGGACTTTCTGTCTCAGGGGCTGCAACCACGGTTGCTCTAACACCAACAAACATGATGAACGTATACGCGGTGGCTGCAAAGACCCCCGATACACCCTCAAATCTTGGGAAGATCTCAGGAACAGTTTGACCCTGGCCGAACCCGCCTGCAATGAAGATGAAGAATATAGCTAAGAATGCAACTACTAGCAGAGTGGTGATCTCCTTTGCTCCCCGAATGCTCAGGGCCCCAAGGATGCATATCAGAATAGCTGCGATTAAACTTGTGTAGACTGAAATCTGATTCTGATCCAAGGGAAGAAGAATTGCCAATGCGTACAACAATTGCTGAGCGAAAACTATGGCTGCAAAAGCTGCCCCGAATATGCTGCTGAGCCACCTTAGGCACCCCGCCATGAAGGCGGTGAAGCCTCCGAACGCAGCTTTGGTGTATGAATACTCTCCTCCCTTCACTGGGAGAGCTGCACAGAGTTCGCTATAGCTAAACATTGTTAACAGGCATATCAACCCACCGAGAAAGAGTGCAGAAACCATGCTTCCCTGAGCCAACCGATAGGCATAGCCCAACTGCCCGAAGATTTCAAATCCAATAGCACTTCCTAATCCAACAATTATGGCACTGAAGAGTCCATGTTTCTTTCCCATCTTCAACTGAGCATCAGCTCCAACAAGCCCCTCAACGATCTTGGAGAAGGAAAAATCCACTTGCAATCAAGAAAAAGGCAGGAACGCCTAAGATCAGGAGAGAAACTGGAAGAAGTTCAACAGATACGCCCAGCAAGCTTTGGATGTTGAGGAAGTTGTAATAGATCGTACAGGCGAGAATTATCGCTGTCATACCTATTACAGTCTGAATCAAACCAACAGCCGCAACAAGTGCTCTTCTAGCTTTCATATGAATCACTTGCGCCTAAGAATAATCCCGGAGGCCAAGTCAAGCGCTCCTATTGCAAACAAGACCCATAAAGACAACGAGCGATATCCTTGATCTTCAAGTGTGCTGACATCTACAAAGCCTAGAAAGACCATTGCAACTACACCTAATATAATGATTCCCACAAATATTAGAAAACCGCCCAAAGCCACTGTGAATACTAATGTATGTTTGCGCATATCCTTATCCACGGCAAGTTTTCTTTTCAGTAGTCAAGTAGTCTGTTGGTTTCGAGCTATCGAATAAGCATTTGGTTGAATGTCTCACATTCCTCTTCTGAGAGCCAGCCTTCTTCTTTGAGCCCTTCAAGTCCGATTCTCACAGATTCGAGTAAATTCTCGGTTTGTATTATATTCACCTTTGCTCCAGCCTCGTTGATCTCTCTTTCAAAGACAGCGTTTTGTTCGACTACAGTAGGGACCTTGTTGATGAGCGAAGTTATAGCCGCAGAGCGCTGAACAAGCAGATGTTTAATCTTTGCCCGCCCCAAAGTTTTGACTTTCACTGAAAGCCTCATGCTGTTTATTACAGAAGGCGGAAAGGCAACGTAGTGATTCTTCGAATTCGTACGATAGCTGACTATGTAAAATGGCATACGAACTAGCGCATACTTGTTATATTTTCGTTTGATACCTAGTTTGCCAAGCTGGTTTAGGGTCTCCTCCCTTAGCCTCACCAGCTTGTTCATCTGACTAATGATGCTGGCGGTTTGTTCTTCGAGTTTTTCCGCTTCTTGTTTGTGGATATGGATTCTAGCGTCTCGCGAAGCTTCAATTTCCCTTAATGCCCACATGGCTTCGTCGACACGGCTTTCGCATTCCGCTTTCAGTTTCGAGATTTCGAGTTTCTTTACGTTTTCAGGGGCTTTTATTCTTTCTTCTGCATCGTTGAGTTCTTTCTCAACTCGTTGAAGTTTCTTCTTGTGTTGCTCAAGTCTTTCTTTCCATCTTCGCTCTCCGGCGCTGTCTTTCTTTACAAGGCAAGTTTCTTTTTCCGTTTTGCAGCGTTCGATTCTGCTGAGTTGCAGTGCTTTAGTCTTTTCAAGTCTGACCTTCTCCTGCTGTCGACGGTATATCTCTTTGTCGAATCTCTTCGAAATCCTCGTTACTTGCCTACTGTGTTGTTTCTGGATCTTTTCCACTCTCTCCTTGACAGTAGGTTTCCGTTTTTCAAGCCTCTTGTTAAACTCGGCTTTGACTTCTCTGGTTTCGTTGCGAATTGCTTCTATGTACCTCTTGGTTGTTGCGCTCAGGAGTTTCATGCCTTTGGAAAGCGTTTTCATTTCTTCTGTAAATTTGGTTCTAAGGATCTCAAGTTCTAGGTTCTTTGCGAGAACTGCGCTCTTGTCCAGCGTAGGTGCAAGTAATACTGTATCAGGGAGTGGGGATTCAATTCGGTTGGCGTTGTAGAGGTACGATTTGAAGTCTTGAAGAAAGTCTGGATCTGTGAGGAGACCGTCGATTACTTTTTCTTCTTGCTTTGCAGATGCTTGAAAGTAGTTGAGGTTGTGCGAAAGAAATGCGGTGTAGGCTTCTCGCGTGGCGGAATTTCGGTTTGCACTACTAATGAAAGCTTCTGCGTTTGGAATCTCGTGATAGAACAGTCTGAAAGAAGCAACGTTTAGCCCGTCAAAAACAAGGCTCACGTTGCCAAATGGGGCGAGCCAAAAGGGGTAATAAACTTCTGCGATGAACGCGAACTCTCTTGGGGTTCGTTTCAAAACAAAACCGCTGCCCTTCCGTCTCTCAATCTCGGCTAGACAGAAAACCGCTGCTCTTTCCATTCCCTTTGTGAAGAGCTGTTCGCGGTCTTCGGATGAAGTAGAGAACTGGAGGATTAATTCCGTAACCTTTTCGGTCACGTTATACACCATGCTGGGAATTCAACAGCAATATCGAGTTGGAGTGCTTAAAAAGCTTATGAAACTTCAGTATGAGCGCTTTGAGCAGCAGTATCTGGCAAGCGTTGGTACTATCCTCCGAAATTTGCGTATGCGTTTCTCTAGAGACGCTACGGCACGCTTCGGGCAAAACATCTTCTGGTCAAACTCTTTCACGAACATCGACCGGTTAGCTTTAAAAGAAATCTCAAGTTACTATCTGGGGTAGTTGTCGGGTTTCGTTGAACGTGAAACAAGATGTCTGAAAAAACAGTTTCTCGTTTGCCCATAAAATTCGTTGTTAACAACGTCGGAGAAGCTGAGGGGCAACTCATCCGACACTTGGCCCCCAGAACAGTGGAAGCCATAACTGCGCAGCTTCCAATAGAAGGAAGAGCGGCACTATGGAAAGAAGAGATCTATTTCGAGATTCCAGTCAAGATGGGAAATGAGAAAGCCAAGCCCAAAGTTGAGAAAGGACAGATTGCCTACTGGCCCATGGGAAGCGCCTTCTGTATTTTCTACGGGCAAACCCAACCCTATAGCCCAGTGAATATAGTGGGTGAAATCACCAAGAACCTTGAACTGTTCGAACGCGTAAAAAGCGGAATGAAAATCCTGGTGAAACAATCTAGGGAAACATGAGCGCGCTGTTGGCCCATTCTTTGAGAAGATCGTCGCATTTTTTCTTTACGTTTTGCTCTTTGCTTTTGGTTTTGAGTTCTTCGAGGAATTCTACGCGTTTCTCTATTGAAGCCATCTCGCCTATTCCATAGTAGGGTTTGCCATCAATATAGTCTTTCATCTGCTGAGTCTTCTGCACAATATAGCTTGCCGCGTCAACCGGATCTTCTAGCATCTGCAGAGTTGCCCATAACGCTGCGTCTGCTTCGTGGAGTTGACTGAAACCGTTGATTTCTTCTATTTGCCTGATGTAAGTTCTGAGGAAATCGTAGTAACCAACGAGCCTAATCAGTTGCAAAGCTTCGTTCAGCTTCTTCTTGAAAACCGGGCTTCCCTCGATACGGAGTTGATGCTTGTAGCCTTTTTCTATGCTTTCTTTCGCTCTCTTGACTTCCTCTTCCGTGTAGATTCGTTTGGGAAACGCCAGACGTGCAGCCTCGAGGAGCTAGTTCTTTCAGTCAACCGGTGTGTATATCTTGAGGTTCCTACTTCGAGAAACAAACTGGATGATGCCCTGTTGTTCCAGTTGCTTCAAGAGATCTTTTGCGACGCTTAGGCGTATGTTGAAACGAGCAGCGACAGCAAATGGCGTGAGAGTTTTCATCTTTCGTATTTCGGTGGCAATTTTTTCACTTCTGGGGTTGGGCAGACTTACTCCTGCAGTTTTCTTTTCGCGTTTGGATGGGGTCTCACTTGGCTTTGGTTCTTTCTTTTGGCTTTTTCTGGTCTGTGATTTTGGAGGCCGTTTGGAAGACCTCTTTTTTTTGCTACCCATCGTGGTTTCACCGGCAGCAGATAGAATCCTGTCGGATGCTTAAAGGTTTTCCTTCGGATAATTCCTAGTCCTGTTTTTTCGTCGTCTTCGTTTTTGTTTTGGAAGAGGAACCGCATATTTTTTCTCCAATGACTGACGATGAAGAGTGTTCATGGTGCAGAAAGGCACGATTTTGCCCCCTGGGAAGCCATAGTGTATAGTGCATCTTTCCACACGTTCTAGGTCAAAGTTGTAGGCATCCATAAAATGCATCAGGCCAATCATTAGCGTCTTGTAGTGAAAGGGTCGTAGCGATTCATAGTTTCCACTCATAACCGCAGGCAGAACTTCCCTCAGAATTTTCGGCTTGATGTTGCGCAAAGCTGAAGCGCCAACTCTCAGCCTTGCCTTGAGACGTTGACCTTTCCGCAGGTCGCCTGCAGCCAAACTCAGATCATCAAAGAACTCATCGACTTCACCAAGTTTAGTTATCGGGATTGCTCTGTCGTTTTCCACGTAGAGATAAGTAGCGGCTCCACAGTGCGGATGGCACGTGAACTCTACATGATGCTTCGCCTTGTAGGAGGTTAGGAAGTCTGAAATCGGGTACGTGGACGGGATAGGATAGAAATCACTCGTACTTATCACCCCGCTTGTTTGGTTTTCGATGTTGCCAAGAGCTTCGGGGATAGTGATTCTGCCCTGCTTCACTTCCCATTCTTCTGTTCGT
>JABAHO010005189.1_pt1 | contig 11090 bp, 10 predicted proteins | sample 7062071 | NCBI WGS metagenome assembly JABAHO01 (sample SAMN14534356, study PRJNA622989) | marine sediment metagenome | biome: marine biome [ENVO:00000428]; feature: marine pelagic biome [ENVO:01000023]; material: deep marine sediment [ENVO:00002113] | place: India: Gulf of Kutch | collected...
AAAGCGTATGCTCCCAGCCCAAATCCTACGAATGCAGCTAGGAATCTTGCCCAAGCCGGGCCGATTATGCCTATGCTCAGGTGGGCCAAGGTGATGTAGCTTGCGATAGTGTTGAAGAATATGGCAATCAACGTAATCATTGAGGCGGTCTTGGTGCGCTCCAGCGTTAACAGCGTCGGACTAATCGAAATTTGAAGCAACGTAGGAAGAAAGGACAAACAAATAATGGCTAGGGGTAAAGCAGCTTCAGCGTACTCCATTCCAGCAAACACAATCATCACGGGATACGCCAAAGCCGCGAGTCCAACGAACATCGGAAAGCTAACTAGAACTGCATATCGCGTTGAAACATGGAAAGCATTCCTCAGACTATCCGCTCCCTTTTTTGCATATAATTCCGAGAGTTGTGGGAAAAGGGCAGCAATGATGGAGGTCGACATCAAACCTGCGACCGAAGCGGCTCTAACAGCCAAGCCGTAAACGCCGAGACCAGCTTCACCCATGTAGGGCAGTATGAACAGCTGNNTTTATTAGAAGTTTTGCCGAGTGAGGCCTTTCAAAGGCACCGAAGAATCTGTACGTTAGAACCATGCCCGCAAGAGTGACGACGACGAAACTCGTTAGCCATCCATAAACCACCCCGAAAAGCCCCCAACCCAGGTAAAGAAGGCCGATGCTTACGGAATATCGTATAATTGATTGAGCGAGGCTTATAATAGCAAATTCCCGGAATCTCTGCAAGCCTTGCAGGAATCCAGACATTTGAGGATATAGGACTGCAAAAATCAGAGCAAACGCGAGAACGCGGAATAATGAAGTCAATTCGGATGTGCTAGATAAGATTACGGATATATATTCTGCAGAGATAAAGAGTAAGGCGCCTAAGATCAGTGAAGTCGGTAATGTTATCTGTAAAACGCGACTGACCACAGATCTAGCCTTTCCTAGTTTTCCTTCTGCAAGGTAATGAGCAATGTATTTTGTTGAAGCTGACGGTAAAGCGAATGTTCCGGCGATTTGCACCAAACCAAAGACAAAGCTCAAGACAAAGAAGATGCCCATGTCAGAGAGAGAGAGCCGAGTTTGGGGAATCCTAACTAGAAAGAGCAGGTATACTACGCTGATGAGGGTGGATACGACTCCTTGAACAAAGATGTAGGTGGCGCCCCGTGCAACGCGTACTCCTGAACTCGGAGTTTTCGGCAATGGATGTTTCACCTCTTTATGAACTAGTTGAAAATGCGTGGGGCATTAAAAAGATTTAGGCATAAGCGTTCTTCAGTTTACTAGTTTTTCGATGTTCTCTGAGAACATCTCTGCCTCTTTCAGGGCCAGCTACATACACTTTGTGCGATATTCACCTGTTGCAGATTATTCATATTTAATTTCATAAACGCACACGAGCACGTAGACTTTGTCCTTTGATATGCGGCTCTTTAGAATAGTACACTAAGTTAAAATATGGTTCGTTTATTGAATTCGAGAAGCAATTCTATTTGGTTTACAGCTGTTTACAAACCAACAAAAATTATTGAATATTTTTCAACTTTAAATGGACACCGCGATACTCAGCGGAAAGGAGGGCAAAACAAACCCACACATGAATTGAAGCATTTCAAGGCTGGCAAGCCCCGCAGGAAAACCTGTCGTTGGAACAGCTGATCTGCTTCTTGGTTTAGCTAGATTAAGAAACATAGATGCTCTTTGTCTGTTAGGGGAAACCCGAGGCTATCTACGAGACCCAAAGTCGGCGAAAAGCGTTCTCAGCGTTTTGCAAAAAATAGTGAACATCAAACTGGATTTAACTGGACTGAAAGGAGAGATCAATAGAACCAATGAAATAATTGAGAAAATGCGAGAAATCGAGGAGCAAAGAGAAACGTATGCGCATAAGATACGTCAAATGGAAGAGGAACGAATTACCTATATTTCATAAATGTTATAGGCCTTCATAATTGATTTTATATACGAGGACAAGAGGTACAATTCCATAATTTCTTAAAGCTTGTTGGACTGTTTCTTGTGTTCGAGAAAAATACGCTTTTTCGAAATACTGTAATGGCTCTAAAGACAACTGTTGAAGGGCTGGAGCGTCCGGAAATACATCCTTTTTTCCGTAGGTCATCAATTTGTATATAGTGCTGTTTTGGCCCTTTACATTCGGTACTAGTTCCTCAGGGTCCCGTTGGTTATTTTCGTTTATATCACCTAACCAATCTGTCCCAAGGGTGAAATTTCCGAAGGATGCATCATCTAATCCGGGAATTCGAGCCATCCACCTCCACTTGCCCTCGTCACCAAACCCTGCATCGTTTCCATTCTGGTCGAAGGTCGTAAAGACTAACACGTGGCTTATGTTAGATTGGAAACCGCGGCGGTAAGCATCCCGATTCCACGTTTTCAAGATCTCAATCGCTTGAGTCTCATTTGACATGAACATTAACCCTATGTTTTGTATCTGAGTTAAGTTAAACGTGCCGTTGTCGGCGAGGCTTGTTTTGTTCCCCCAAACCGTGATCCAGTAGCCGTAGTCCCACCAACTCGCCACCACAGCGTCTGGCGGCAGGTTTTCCCGCATCCAAGCCAAAGTATCTATCCAGTCAGGAACCGTTTCGGCAGGTCTGATTGGCACACTGGCGGCTGCGATGGTTGTGGGAGTATCTGCTTGGCTGAAAATTCTTGGGCTAGGTAAAACGAAGGTGAATGTAAGCAGGAGGAACATGACGATTAGGAGGGCTCCGCTGAACTCTTTCCCCACGTGAGTTGCAAAACGCGTCCTCCGCCTTGTGATCACAGGAATCTCTTTAAAAAGGGTGACGAAGGGTTTTAACAGTCGAACCAAGGCTAATGCCCAGAGAAGAGAGACAGCTGGAGCTAAGAGCAGGGTTAATCGTATCATGGAGCTGGCAAAATAAATTGAGGTTAAGCCGAAAATGATTAGGAAGACGTTACGATTCGTGGGATTTCGTGCTGCGAAGAACAAACCAACGGGCATTAAAAAGGCGCCTATACCAAGATTGTAATAAAAGGACCCCCACGCGGCGGTTCTGTGCTCCTGCACAGACGCTATGAGTTCTTGTCTTGTCGTTAAAGGATTCAGAATAGATAAACTCTTGAGGTCTAAGGGCCTGACGTATCCAAACCATGAGAGCGTAAGGAGTGAAAACGCGCCAAAAGCAAAGAAAACGAGTACGAAGACAGTTTTCATTTTAGTGGTTTTGATATAACGAAGGACCTCGTAAGCGCATAGTAGAAAGAAGACTACAAGCACCGCAAAAGCGGTACTTCCGGTTAAAAATCTAAAGCCGTTCTTTGGAATGTTAATAGCTATAAAAAGAGCTATACCAAACGTTGTGCTGTAGGAAAAAAGCAGGCGAGATGAATACCTCCGTAGCAGGAGCAAAGCAAAAGCGAAAACAACGGTTATTCCTAGGGGGTACATTGCGGCTCCCCATGAGACGAGAAGATAGCCAAGAGACAGCCCTGCGGTAATCGAATAAGCCAGAGCGCTTTTCAAAGATCCTTTAGTTTCGATGGATCTAAGGAAGAGGAAGAAGAAAAGGAGGATGGTAAAGATTCCCACGGTTTCGTCGTCGAAGAAGCCGAGTGAAGTACGACCAATATGGGAGACATTTAAGGCGAGCAAGAAGGATGAAAAAAGACCCACTTCCTTACCGCCGATGTCTTTACCCAAAAAGTACATGACCAGACATGTCAATGTTCCCAAGATAACTGGAAACAATACGCATAACTCAAAAAGGCTTATGGGGAAACCTAGAGCGTTCGTGAAAAGATAGAAAAAAGCGGCGGTAAACGGTAACCCGGGAAAGAAGCCTCTTGCAACATCTGTTCCGTATGGATACCATCTCGTATAGTCGTGCCATGAACCCCAAGCAAAAAATCCGTTTTCAACCATGTATTCCGCTGAACGATACTGAAAGTAGGGGTCGAATTCTGAAAGGTAAAAGCCCCAACGTATAGGTAACAATCTTACCATAAAGGCAAGGAGGAGAATGAGGAAAAGTATAGAAGCCTGCATGAGGGAAGAGTGAGATATTCTAAAGCGAACAATTCCAAGGCTTTTCAAGGCAGCGATCAATTTTTCCTTTCGGAAAAGTCTTTTCAACACGATGTTCAACCCATTCTTTACAATTACCTATGCTTCTTCTTATTTTAACTTTCTCAAGTCTTTCATGCTGGATTTGGATCATAATAGATAGGATAGAAAATTTTTGTCACAATTTGTGTGAAATTTTGATGGCTTTTAACGTGGGGAGTACGTTTCTAGTTTATTTTCAAAATAACATGGCTTGAGTCTGTATGTCATCTTCGCCAAACAAAATATAAAACCGAATAGAAGGATACGGAGCAGGGCTCCCAGAAGTGTTTTCTTCCAGAACCATCTATCTTCTCATCAACCTTTGTTTCTTTAGAAGCTGGAACAACCGCTGACATCACTTTCTTCCAACTCCAATCGTTTGGAGACCAAAGATGGTGTGAAGAAAACACCTAGATTTTTCGATGGTTCTGTACATGTTTTCTAACCCTAATTTTTGAAGTACACCCCAAGGAAGCAAGTGAATGCTATACGTGTCTATGTGGGTTAAACCGGCTTTTCTAAACAACTTTTTTAGTTCAAGAGACGTGACTCCGCGCCCTTTATGTGCCCGCCCAACGACTTGTTTTATTCCCCATACAAATCTCCAGATTGTAAACTTGTTGGGAACAATCACTGACACATTTCGCCCTTTTTTGGTGACTCTAACCATCTCCAGAAGAGCGTCTATTGGAGACTTTAAATGTTCAATAACGCCTTCGTTCCACACTAAATCAAAAATGTTGGATTTGATGGGCATGTGCATCAGATCGCCGATTACAGTGTCTATTGAAACACCGTAATGTTTAATGTTGATTTTGGCTTGGTTGATGGCACTTTTAGATACGTCTAAAACCACCACTTCTGCTCCATGCTTGGCTAATTCAACATCGGTTCTAGCCTTGCCACATCCAGCATCGAGAATTTTCATGTTTTTTGTTAATTTGGTATGTGCATGTATAACCATGCACTCTTCTTTATGGTGAAAACTAGATGCAATAGGTTGTTTTGCTTCATAACACCATTCTCGCCTTAAATCAGCGATCGATACAACTGTTTTATGTGATAGACGGGATTTTAGGTATCTCACCAAGTTCCTATGCTCTCCTACTGCTTTAAACAATTGTTCAAGAAGATATCCTAGACGAAGTTCATTTGTGTGAAGCTTCTCCCCTATTAAGTTAAACGCTATAGCTACAAGTAAGGAGGGCAACATAAGCTCGCTAAAAAAGGGAAGAATTAAGAGGGAATAAAGAAGCCACATCCTAAGTATAAAGGTCACAAAATGTTTTGGGTTAAACTTAATATACTCAGGACCATACTTCAAGAGGTAAAGAACAAAATTACCGCCTAAAACGCACTTCTTTGGGCCCCACCTCATCACTTTCTCAGGGCGCACGTGATATGCTGGACATTCATCACACCGGTACAGACCTGCATCGGCCCGTATCAGCCTAGTTGTGAGGTCCCAGTCACCGTCAAACTCAAAAATCGGATCAAAGCCCCCGACATCCTCAATTGTTTGGCGCCTCATGGTCACCGCTGTCCACGAAATGATATTGGAGAGGCGAAGTTTAAGGGTTTGAACATTTAGTGTTTGGCGTGACAAACGCTTACCATCTTCAATCGAAACAACCATTGCTGGTCCGCTTAGACAGTCTGCGTCTAGTTGCGTTTGATGCGACTTAACTCGTAGTTCAAGCCAATTTGGGGGGATGGCCGCGTCCGCGTCNNTACCTGAAGATGCAGAAGTCAAAATATTCCTTGCTGCACCAACTCCTTTTACGTTCTTGGCCACAAGTTCTACAGGGTATGCTTCAACTATTTTTAATGTTTCGTCATGTGAACCGCCGTCACAGATAAGAACTTCCTTTGGCTTGACGGTTTGTCGAAAAATTGAGTCAAGGCAAATCCCTAACGTCTTTGCTGAGTCATACGTGGGTATGCAGACGCTTACGTCCACCACATGCAATAAGCGGTTACCTCCTAAAGGCTTGCTCCACAAGCTCTCCCCACCGCCCATTGCGGCAGCGAACAATATAGCACTCGGTTTTGTCTAAAAGCTTTGAGAGCAGGTCTCGCTCCCTTGCTTCAAATAGAGCTAGGGTCAAACTGTGGGTTAAATAATGTGTACGCTAAAATTACAGGATTTGACCGTGGGCGTGGAAGTGAATATCTGTTTATCGCCATGATTTTGCTCAATGCACGCTTTTTATCCAGTTCCTCCACGCATTTTGGACCAGCCTCCAGTAAACAAATAACCGTAACCTTAGCATTTGAGGCAACCTGTGCGCCATCCACGAGTTCCCACGCTTCAGCCATAAACGGAGGAACAATCTTGGTCGCACCGGGAAAGCCTCGTAAAAATGATTTTAGCCGCAATTCTGCACGCTTTAAACGACTCATGTGGTTAACAAAGTTTAAAATATAGGGACCAACAGCAGATGACATCTGGTTGTAGTATGCTGTCCCGCTGCTATCAACTATAAGTGTATCATCCGCCATATACTTATAGCCCTTATTTAGCAACTGAAGCGTAGTCAACGTCTTCCCCGTGCTGGGCATAGCAGGCATTAAGACAGCAAAACCATCACGCGCAACGCAAGCCCCATGAATGAAGACGCCACTTTGTGAAAGCTTCAGCATTTGCACCGAGTTAAGGAGATTATCGAAGCTTCCACGAGCACGGAGTGGTTTTTTGTAACAAAATGTCGTAACAGTAATCTTTGTCGTTTCATTACGCAAACTCTCTAGGAGCAGTTTGTCTTTCACGTTAAAGATGAAGCGTTCATAATAGATGAAATCCTCGTCCTCGCGTCCATAGAACCATAAATCAGCCTTACTGCATTCTCTTTTTTCGAATTCAAAGTCCCCAACCGTAATTTTTAAGTTTGGTTCAATCTTTTCTACTTCGAAATAAGGCAACTCTAAGTCTACGTTCGAATCTATTTTTATCATCCCGTGAATATCGTAATTCATCTTTTTGACCAACTAGACTTCCATTTATGTTTTCTTCGCAACAATTAATAAGTACATTTTCATCAAAATTAAGTTTTCAGTAATTTTAAGCAAAAGATAGCTCGCGGAAAATAAGGTGAGAAAATACGTTCAGCTTCAGATTGAGATAGAGGATTACAACGTTCTTGACGGAACAAGCTTGTAATCACAAAACTTTCTATTCCATCCAATCTACAGATAATAGACCCTATCCTTGGAATGGGTAGGTTTATAAGTTTGTCCTTTCCACTCAATATTTCTTTTTTCACAAAGAATTCTCCTTTGATTACCTTAAACCCCTTAACCAGTCTTTCAAGTCTAGAATGATCATAAATACGGAAATGCTCTGTTACCTTTGGAACACCATATGGACCCGTAATTAAAGTAAATCCCCCTTTTTTAAGTACCCTTTTCATTTGTTCCATGGCTTTCAAATCACCGTTGAGTTCAACCTTAGTTCCATGTAAGGGAACATAAAATGGGAGTCCCATGTGTTCTATTGTGCTTACGCATGTTATTGCATCAAAATAGTCGTCGGGATAATCTAACTCTTGAATACTTTTTCTTATAAACCTAAAGTTTGGATGTTTAAACTTACAGTTCCCAACGTCAACACCGTAAATTTCATAACCCATTTCTAACAGATATTTATCTAAATCACTTATAGTCTCAGAATAAGTATTGCTACAACATCCAACATCTAGTATTTTCCCTATTTTTAAATCTAAATTGGAGACAGCCCATTTCCATTCTCTTCCCCTTAATGTGCCCCATTTATCCCATTCTCTAAAAATCGCGTGCATTCAGTCACCTACTAAGTTTTTTACCGCCTGTAGAATCTCATCCGTCATTCTTTTCCAAGAAAGTTTTTGAGCAAACTTATATCCATTCTCAGCAATTTTCTTCCTTAACTCACCATCTTCTATCAAAGCCTCAATCCCCTTCGCTAACCCTTTTGGATCCCCAACTCTAACTATTAGAGTTCTATCTCTATCAGCTACCCCCGTTTCATAGAAAATATCACTGCAGATCACTGGTTTCCTGCAAGCAAAGGCTTCTACTATGCTCACTCCCCACCCTTCTTCTCCAACCGAAGGTTGGATATATATATTAGCCAAGTTATAATATCTCACCAAATCTTCGTCAGAAACATAGCCCGTAAAAACCACGTCATCCAAATTTAAGGTTTTAGCTAACCTCTTCAATTTGTTATAATAATCTTTTTGATTTCCCAAAACTCCACCAACTAGATAAAGCCTAGAATCGGGATATTTTTCTTTAACTGCCCTAAATGCCAATAATAAAATATCTTGTCCTTTATTAGGTGCTATTCTACTCACACAAACCAGATTGATGCCTTTATGCTCAACATGACTGGGCCTAAATTTATTTACATCCACCCCTTCTGGAATTATTTTGACCTTTTCTTTTGGTACTTTCAAATAGGTCTGAAGATCATTCGCAGTTAGCTGGGACGGAACTATCATTAATTCAGCTCGCTTAGCCATCCTTTTTAGCACATTTGTTCTAACGAAATGTCTAAAATAACTGCTTTTTGCCCACTTTGAATAAAATAAACCAACATCATGAATAATAGGAACCCAGCGAACTTTAAGTAATAAAGCTGAGAACTCACCCCAATATTGGTTGACTAAGCATATATCAGGCTTAAACTTATTCATATAAATCGAAGCCAAAACCGAAAATAATGCTTGTGTAACCAACGATATCTTAGGTAATTTCATTTGAATAAGATTCTCATCTTTACCTTTATCCAATGTTACAGCTCTAACTTCATGATTTTTCTTCAGTTCTTCAAATAGTCTTGCTATATACCTTTCCGATCCTCCCTTAGTTGATTTGAACCAAGTTCTTGCAATTATTCCGATTTTCATTTTTCATCATTTTAAAATTTGAGTTAAAATTCTTTCCAGTTTCCTTTTGTCTTCAACATACCAGCAATTATTTTGCTTGCTCAAATAAAGGGCTTGTTTAACTTGATGATCCGCCAAAGTGTCCTTTCGAGGATACAGAATCAACGGTTTATCTTCAGCTAAAGCTTCAAACGCCGTTAATCCACCAGTTGCTATAACTAAATCAGCCTGTTTTATTAGGTCTAATATGCCTATGAAAGAATCTTTTATAAGCGCTTCATTTTTCACCTTTATGTTTCCCCCAGCAGTTTGAATAATCCAAGAACACTTAATTTCCTTGTCAACGTAACTAATTGCATCTAACAAATCTTTGTAAAATCTTCTTCCACTAAAAACAGCTATTATCGGACTTGTTAAATCGACTTTAATGCCCGATTTTTGTTCGAAGAACAACGGTCCCACAAGTTTCGCGTTTTTAAACCATTCTTTCTGTTTTTCCCAATGCACCCATGTTTCATCTGCAAAGAAAGAAAGAATTCTCGCAGTTAAAGATGGTTTAATTATTCTGTCAACTGCTTCAACGTTAACTAATTTTTTTCTGATAAGCTTTGCTAGAAGAGAGATTGGAATAGAAGGGTTTGGTCCGGTTGAAATTACAACGTCTGGCCTTTCACTAACTAGAATTTTCAGAGATTGAAAAGTATTTATTAAAAATCTAAACAATACCGCTGGCTTCAGTAGGCTTTCCCCTAATCTACGAGGCTCAATAACCGTGAAGTATTCCAAACGGAGGGCATCCATTCTCTCCCTGCTCATTTCATCATTTTTAAGTATAACAAAAAATTTCTTCCCNNTTTTTAAGTATAACAAAAAATTTTTTCCCCTCGATTTTTTCCATACAAGCCAATGCTAGACTTGTATGACCTCCCCCAAACGCTGTTATAAGATGTTTCATAATCGCTTCCTAAATACAATGATACAGTTATAAAATATTAACTTGATTAATTCTAATAACGCTCTATGTAAGTCAGGTTTTCATCAATCGCCATGCCCATTCACATTGGAAGATTTTGAAATCTTAAATAAGAGCCAGCTAAAAAAGTTACGTGGTTTTCCGCTTAAAGTTGAGGCTTACTGAGAATGCGTATAAACCTTTGCGCAAAATACGCGTGGAATGTACTGCGTCTAATAGTTTGGGATATGGCGAAGAAAATATCGTGGATTACTGTGTTAGACGCTGGTTGCGGGAGTGGCAAGCATCTTGAGGCGCTTTTAAGACTTAACAATAAGGGCTTCGGCGTCGGCGTTGATGTGGCGCGCACACGCAGTTGGAAGAAATGCAACGCTGACTACATTAGAGCCGATGTGCAACATCTTCCGTTTAAGACACACTCCTTCGACTTAGTTGTATCAACCGAAGTTCTCGAGCATTTTCGTGAGGGGGAGCTATTTTTGAAGGAGGTGAAAAGAGTGCTCAGAGCGAGAGGGCACCTAATCATATCAACACCGAATCGTTTGAGGTGGAGCAGTATAGTGGGCAGACCATTCAGGCGAATTGCTGGAAAGCCTCCGCGGGGGCATACCCGTGAATACACGCCGATGCAGTTCAAGGCCATTCTGTACAAGACAAAATTTAGAATCGTAGAGTTTCGATACGGAGCCCTGAATCCATACCTCACGCCTCTACCTGAATTCGGTCGTTACCCTTTTGTCTTCACCCTCTATCTGATCTTAGACAAACTTACCAGCAAAGTGTTTCCCCCACTCTTCAAATGGAACCAAATAGTCTTGGCTACATGTGATTGATATCTACAACGTAGGCTAATGCATGCAATGCTAGACTTGTATGACCTCCTCCTTCTCCCCCCTTCTAGTAGACGCTGAAAACTAGAGACCTCTAGAAAACATTTTTAAATGCGTGTGAANNGGTGGAGTGAAATGCACTTTCTGCGGATATCGAGTACTTAAGAAGATAAGGCCACCCGTTGTGAAACGCGTCATCGCTAGATAATTTTTTTAGTTTCATTTCTAGTAGCTTTTAAAGATGGTAGCCTCAGCATTATAGCTTCGTAAACTAGGAAACCTCCAGTAATGCTGATGGTTCCTTGAATTGCGTTGAAAAG
>JABAHO010013264.1_pt2 | contig 11085 bp, 13 predicted proteins | sample 7062071 | NCBI WGS metagenome assembly JABAHO01 (sample SAMN14534356, study PRJNA622989) | marine sediment metagenome | biome: marine biome [ENVO:00000428]; feature: marine pelagic biome [ENVO:01000023]; material: deep marine sediment [ENVO:00002113] | place: India: Gulf of Kutch | collected...
TGGGAGTAGCCCTGATTCTCCCACTAATAAATGGCATCATGGTGCCCTGGGGAGTAATAGTAGCTCTGATTATTGCCGCCATTGGTACCTTTGTTATCCACAGTGTGCCGCTTGGGGTAGGTGTCGCTATAGCTGCCCTACCCCTAGTTAGCTGGGCAACTGGTGAACCACTTCCCATTACCCTGGGGTTTCTGGCTATGTTTCTGATAATGGTTATNNGCCTCACTTAGTAATGGGCAGCTATTACTTAATCGCCTTCTTTTCGACCGGGACATAAGGGACAGAAAAGCCTGGATATATCGAGCCCCCCTTGAAGCAAGCCCAGCTGAACAACCCCAACCGGAAGAGAAAGAGAAAGGTTGACTATAATACTATGAGATGTGCCACTCACCCTGAGGTTGAGACCAGTCTCAGGTGTGGTAAGTGTGATAAGCCAATATGCCCTAAGTGTATGGTGCAGACACCCGTCGGAGCCCGATGCCCGGATTGTGCCCGACTGTATAAGTTGCCCACCTATAGAGTCTCTACCCAATACTACCTGAGAGCAGTAGGCACCGGGCTGGGTATGGCCATCGTTTGTGGCATTGTCTGGGGAGTCTTAGAGGGGTTGCTTCCTTTCTTTTTCCTTAATTTATTCTTAGCTGCTGGTGTTGGCTATGCCATTGGCGAAGTGGTCAGCCTATCGGTTAACCGTAAGCGCGGCACCGGGTTAGCCATTGTGGCTGGCCTGGCGGTGGCAATAAGCTATCTGGTTAACCTCTTTTTACCCTTTGGGTTCGGCTTTCGGTTTTTTGACCTGTTAGCCCTGGCCCTGGGTATTTTTGTGGCTATCACCCGTGTGCGTTGAAGTCTTGTATTCAGATTAGTCTAACCGTCAAACTGATGTAACATGGATTTTTTGATACGGAGGTAACTGTGTCACCGGTTAGTGTTACCTATTTGGGCATCTCAGGGTATGTAATTTTTTGGGTCCTGTTTGCCATTGCCTTCGGATTATTCTCCCGGAGGGTTTACTTCCTTTTCCGTCTTATGCGCCTGGGGCAGGCGGAAAAACGTTTCGATAGCATGGGGCGCCGAATCAAATCCATGCTATTTGAGACTGTTTTCCAACGGTGCAACCTGAAGAATATCAGCCTGGGTCGCCGCATCAACGCCATACTAACCGAGGTTTTCCCCCAATGGCCTAACCTAATGAGCGGTGGGCGTAGAGACCTGTCTGGAATCGGGCATGCTTTCATGTTTTTCGGNNGGTCTGGGCGGGGGGTTTGGTCTCTATGAAATACTCACTGGCACCACATTTGAGACAGTGTACTCCTCAATTCTAGACTTGGCTGCCATACTTGTCACCCTGGCTGTAATCTGGGCGGCTATCAGGCGATATATCATAAAACCGGCAAGGTTGGAAGAGGAGGCGACTGCCGAAGCTGGTGTTATCCTGCTCCTGGTTTTCAGCCTTATGGTGCTCCATGTTTTTATTGAAGGCTTTAACTACGCTGCTGCCAATATTCAAGCTTCTTGGCCGCCGGTAGGAGCCGCTTTGGCTAAATTTCTGGCTGGCACTGGCATGTCGCAAGGCACTTTAGTCGCCGCATACAGGGGGGTCTGGTGGCTTCACTATGCCACCATTCTCGGCTTTCTGGTCTTTATTCCCTACTCAAAGCATCTTCACCTCCTCACCTCCTTTCCCAATGTGGCCTTCAGAAACCTAAGTCCTAAGGGCGTCCTTAAGCCCATCGACCTGGAACAGGCGGAGACCTTTGGAGTACCCAAAATACAGGACTTCACCTGGAAGGACCTGCTTGACCTTTATACCTGCACTTTGTGTGGTCAATGTCAGGATAACTGTCCGGCAACCACCAGTGGTAAGCCACTTAACCCCAAGAAAGTAATCCAGGACCTCAAGAAGCATCTATTGGAAGTAGGACCTGAACTGCTCAAGGTCGGAGGTGAAGTGGAAGCTTCCCCGGCCAATCCCGGCAAAGCACTAACCGGCGAGGTGGTAACTGAAGACGAAATCTGGGCATGCACCACCTGCCGTGCTTGCCAAGAAGTTTGTCCGGTTAGTATCGAGCAAATGACCAAGGTGGTTGATATGAGGCGAAGCCTGGTGATGGAGCAAGCCTCTATTCCGGAGACAGCCGAGGTAGCCCTGCGAAGTATTGAAGATAGGGGGCACCCGTGGCGGGGGACAACCGCCACCAGAACCGACTGGGCTAAAGGACTTAATGTTAAAATTTTGTCTGATAATAGTGACATAGATATCCTGTATTGGGTGGGGTGTACTGAGGCGCTTGAAGAAAGAAGTACCAAGGTGGCTCAATCAGTGGCTAAGATACTAAAACTAGCCGGGGTTAACTTTGGCATCCTTGGCGCTGAGGAGAGCTGCTGCGGTGAGCCAGCCCGTCGGCTAGGTAACGAATACCTGTTCCAGATGCAGGCACAAAAAATTATTGAGATGTTGAAGAGTTACAAGGTAAAGAGGATAGTTACTGCCTGTCCCCATTGCTATAACACCATGAAGAATGAGTACCCTCAGTTTGGGGGAGAGTTCGAGGTTATCCACCATACCGAATTTATTGCCAACCTGCTTAAGGAAGGTAAAGTAAGGATTATTAAGGGCGCCAGCGGGGTGGTCACTTACCATGATGCCTGCTACCTGGGAAGACACAATGATATTTACGAGCCGCCGAGGCAAATCCTGAACAATATGCCCGATTTGACATTAGTTGAAATGGAGAATAACCGGAGCAAAAGCTTCTGCTGTGGCGGGGGTGGTGGTCGGATGTGGCTGGAGGAACGCATCGGCCAAAGAATTAGTGAGGTGCGCACTGAGCAGGCAATTGAGACTAAAGCTCAGGTCATAGCTACTGCCTGCCCTTACTGCCTGCNNAGAGGCTGAAAAATCACTTAAGGTGATGGACATTGCCGAGCTGGTTGCTGGGTCAGCAGTATACCGTCCTTATTCCACTTAGGCATTGTCTTACGAACCTAACCGCTAACTTTTTCCCCTACCCGTTTTACTATCCTTGACATTGCCTCCCCAGCTTTAGCCCTAATCAAAACGACAGCCTTATTGTCCAAAGGGGTTGAGCTGAGGTTAATGATAACCAGTTTGGCTCCCGACCTAACCGCATAGGCAGGCATATAGGCAGCCGGGTAAATAACCAGGGTCGAACCAATCACGATAAACAGGTCACAGTTGCATGAGCGAGAAGTTGCTTCCTTCAGCACCTCCACCGGCAATGACTCGCCAAATAAAACAACATCCGGTTTTAAGATGCCGTGGCACACTTCACAATCCGGGATTTCCTCCCCCTTATCCAGCCTAGCTTTAACCTGCTCAAAGGAATAACGCTTAGCACAGCTCAGGCATACTGCCCACCGCATATTGCCATGGAGCTCGAATACCTTGTCGTCAGGCACTCCGGCCTTCTGGTGGAGATTGTCCACATTCTGGGTGATGACACAATCCAGCTTACCTAATCTGTCCAGTTCAGCAATAGCGTAGTGGGCGGGATTTGGCTTAGCCTCGGTGGCTAGTCCACTGTCCCGAAGCATCTGCCACTGCTTTCGCCTGGCTTCAGGGGCTTTAATGAACTTCTGATAGGTGAAATCATCAGGGTCAAATCTTTCCCAAATACCGCCAGGACTGCGGAAATCAGGAATTCCCGATTCAGTGCTAATCCCGGCGCCAGTGAAGACTACCGTTCCCCGAGCACTAACAATCAGGTCAGCCACTCGGTTAGTAAGGGTGTCCAGATTGCGCTCTTCCAAGTATCCAATCCCCTTCTAAAGACAAAAAAGCCCAAGCCAATCTTAACCAGCTTGGCTAATAGCGTCAAGGTAGAAATGGCATAGGCTATTGAGGCAGCATTGCTGGCAAAGGGGATGTTTACGGCAGACCTCCTTAGCCAGCCGCACGAGCAGGGCATGATATTCATTGAATAGTCTGGCATCAGCCGGTAGATTATCCATAAAAAGGGACTGATAGGCTGAGTAGCTATTACTCCTCGGTGCCAGGCCGATACGGTCGATAATACGACGAGTATAAGCATCAATGACAAAAACTGGCTTGTTGGCAGCGTACAGTATTATGGAATCGGCTGTCTCCTGTCCAATGCCGTGGATGGAAAGAAGCTGCTGGCGAAGATAGTCAACATTATTNNTATTGGCGAACAGCTTATTGAGGTTGTCATTGTAATATTCTCCAAGCCAGTGAGCAAATGACTTGAGCTTCAGTGCTTTGGCGTTATAGTAACCGCAGGGGTGGATAAACGTGGCGACTTCAGACAGGCTGAGCTGACGCAGTGCTTTTGGTGATAGTGCCCTAGCTGCTTTTAGATTGGTTATTGCCTTCTCCACATTTCCCCAAGCCGCTGACTGAGTAAGGATGGCACCAACTATTACCTCCAGAGGCTCTTGCGCCGGCCACCAATGCTGGGATCCATAGCGTGCCATAAGTTGGTGGTAGATATTCTGCAGTACTTGGCTTACTTTCTGGTTACTCACCGTGTAACTATTCTAGCGGTTTAAGGGTTAGGAGCTTCTTGGCAATCTGGGGATACTTAGCGATAAACAGCAATTCATCCTCGACGAGGGGTTTTTGCGACTCTACATTGGCATATCTTACCAGCTCCAGAATCTCTCTGGCTTCCTCTTTATCAGCAAACGTTACCTCCATCTTCCCCATTACATGTCTGAAGCCAGATATGCCACTATACTGCCCGGCGATAATTTCTCTTCCCGTTTCGACAAACTCTGGCTCACCCCTGCCCAGTTCTCCATAGCTAAATAGCTCGTAGTTTTCCGGGTCCTTTAACACGCCGTCAGCATGTATACCCGAGGAATGGGCAAAGGCATTAATGCCAACACCCGTCTGGTTTATGGGAATCGGCACCCCAAAGGCATAGCTGGCAAACTTGGCTATCTTCCATGACTTAGATAAATCAATTGGATTTCCTAACTGATATTTCTCAGCAAACCCCTTTGATTTAGTCACCGCTAGACTGACCGCCACCAAGTCAGCATTTCCTGCCCTTTCCCCAATACCATTAACTGTGGTATTGATGTAAGCGTCTTGCCCACCGTCCACAGCTCCTTTGGCTCCAGCAATAGAGTTGGCATTAGCCATCCCCAGGTCACCATGGCAGTGAAGCTCAATAGCCATGCCGGTATTTTCCGCCAATGCCTTGATAGTCTCATAGATAGTGAACGGGTTATCGTAACCAAGGGTATCACAGTATCTGAGCCTCACCGCACCGTGTTCTTTACCTGCCAGACCAAATTTGATTAGAAAATCCAGGTCTGCCCTGGAGGCATCTTCAGCATTAACCCCTATGCTTTCCGCACCATGAGTTCGAGCGGCATCAACTGCTTCAACCATATCATTTAAGATATCGTCCCTGGTCTTCTTCCCCTGGAACTTGCCACCAATCATCTGGTCTGAGGTAGATATGGAGAGATTCAGGTGTCGGAGATTAGGTACTTGCTTGAAAGCTGTCTCTACATCACCAGCAATGGCTCTTATCCATCCTCCCAGACGGATAGGTTGCAGGACTCCCATCTCAGCCAGTTCCAGGTTAGCCAGCAGATAGTGGGTTTCGTGCTTTGTCGTGGGAAAGCCAAACTCAGACTGAAAGATGCCCATCTCATTCAGGTAAAGATTTATCATCGTCTTTTCCAGTTTGGACAAGCCGAGTTTAGCAGTTTGAACCCCATCCCGATTGGTCACATCAATAAAATAAATCTTAGGCATCTAGCCCCTCCCCACAGGGTTTGGAAATATAAAATTTGACTAAATAGTAACATACGCTCACTACCTTTGGCAAGCTGTATGATTTTGGGGTGAGCNNTATACTTTAAACCAAATTTGTCGGAAAAGAGTTGGCAAAGAAAGAAGATGAATAAAGCCACAGTAGGCATTATTAATGTTACTGGTTATGCTGGTGTCGAACTGGCACGATTGTTATTTCAACACCCACAGGTAGAGCTCACTTCGGTTACCGGGCGAAGTGCTACCGGGCAGAGTTTAGGCGCAGTTTTCCCTCACCTAGCCAGTATAGACCTTACTATTGAAGCCGAGCTGGGGGAAGTTGATTTAGCTTTTTCAGCTATGCCACACCAAGAAAGTGCTAAAGAGGTCATACCATTGCTCAACAATGGTATTAAGGTGGTGGATATCAGTGCTGATTTCAGGCTGAAGGATGCCGCCGAATACCAGCAGTGGTATGGCTTTATTCATCCCGCTCCGCAACTACTTAAAGAAGCGGTTTATGGTCTAACTGAGCTACACCGTTCCCAGGTTGCCTCTGCCCGACTGGTGGCTAACCCTGGTTGCTACCCCACCGGGGCTATTCTGGCTTTAGCCCCAGCGATTAAGGCAGGGTTAATTGAGCCTGATATTATTATTGATAGTAAGTCTGGTGTATCTGGGGCGGGCAGAACCGTCAGTCTGCGAACTCACTACTCAGAAGTCAACGAAGATGTCGCTGCCTACGCCTTAGAAGGGCACCGCCATCTGCCCGAGGTGGTTCAGGAGCTGGGGCAGCTTTATTCTGGACAGGCGCCCTCGGTGACCTTTGTTCCCCACCTGATACCGATGACCCGAGGAATATTAACTACCGGCTATGCCCGATTAGTCTCAGGCAAGGTTGCCACTGGTAAAAAGGGGCTGGAGGAGTTAAAGCAACTCTATCTGGACTTTTATCAGGATGAGTCCTTTGTCAAGATAGTAGAATCACCACCCCACACCAAGCACACCTGGGGAAACAACCTCTGCCTCATTCACCCCACCATTGACCACAGGACAGGAAAGCTTATTGTTATTAGCTGTATTGACAATCTGGTCAAGGGGGCAGCCGGACAAGCCATCCAGAATATGAACCTCATGCTTGGCTTACCCGAAACTACTGGACTTGAGGCACTGGCGATTTATCCTTAAAATTCTTAAGGTTTTTCCAGCTTAATCCATTTAAGCAAAACGTGGTCGAACATGGTGCCGCTGGCTTCCCTTAATTTCAGGGAGCTGACAATTCCCTTATATTTACCGCCCAATAACCCCTCACCAATAATGTACGCCCCTTCAGCCGCCTCCTTGGCTACGCTTGCCTTTCGCCCCACCAATCGCACCTTCCCCAAATGAGAAAGCTTAGCAGTCAATGCCTCGGTAATTTCCGGAATTCTAGAGAGCCTGCCGGAAAGCAGAATTTCACGCGGTTTCCCCACAGCGACTGTCATCCCTGCTATCCCTTTGGCTACGCTTTCCAACATCATGTTCCAAGCTTCTTGATATTTATCGGACTGCTTAGCCATCTCCTCAGGGGATAAATCATCCTTGCCACTCATATCCTTGGCACCGCCGCTGAAGAGCACTATCCCGGGGAACTTCCCCAGACGCACCGCCAGCTCGGAATCCATACTCCCCAGAGTGATAAAGCCTGGACCCCCTGATGTTCCCCCAAAACCATCGACTATTCTCCCGCCGTCAACACCGATTACAGCATTGAAGGCGTAACCTATCTCCGCCAGGATGAAAGAGGTGGCACTGTAGTCTATGCCGTAAAGCTCTGCCTGGTCCCTGATTGCCAGGGCGACACAGCATACCTTATCTGCGGTGCCCATATCCATCTTGTTTGCTTTCCGATAACGGGGCACAGTAGAGAGATGAATGACCCCCGGAGTGAAATAGACCGGAAAGCCTTCCGTTTTCATCAGCCTGATAACCATCCTGATGCCATCATATAGCGGGATACTCTTGTCATCGGGCACCATCAGGGTCAATTCCCTCTCGGTTATATCCTTGATAGGAGTCGGCGGCAGACCATACCCTGAGGGACCGACTATCATATCCAGCGGGAAGACACTTCTGACCGTATCCAGGAGCACCTCGGGGTTCTGGGCAACCTCAGGCACAGGCACGGAAGTATCCAGGATAACCTTTTCCCCATCCATACCAAAGAAATCAAAGCTTCCAGTTCCAGGGTCAATACCGATAACTCTCATTTAACCCTCCGTTTTACCGGCTAATTTAAGGCTTAACGGACAGCAGGGGTCAGAGGCAAACCAGTCCCCGGTGAGGATAAAAGTTCTGGANNGGCACCCCTTACAGTCGGCGAAATACTGGCAACTCCGGCAGTATCCAGTTCTGCTTTCCAAGTCGTTAAGCTGGCGGAAAAAGGGCGAGGCGAGCATCTCGCGCCAGATTTCACCTAGGGATTTCTCATTAACATTACCTACAACCATCGAGGCAAAGCTACAGGGTTTTACCTCGCCACTGGGTTCAATGAAAAGATACTCACCAAAAATGCACGCCGTAGTCGATGAGAATAAAATCCCGGTGCTCACTGTTGGCATCCGAGCCGAAAGCCCCCATTCCCTCACCGTAGGCCAGAAGAAGGGCTCGTCAAAGAAGAATTCGACCCCTGTTTTCTGTGCCGCCTGACAAGCAAGCTTAATGGCTTTCCCATATTCCTTCGGAGTGAGAAGTTCCTCAGGGTAGTATTGACATGGCTTTAGCCCAATGAATGTTACCCTTTGTATTCCGATTGAGCGTGCTAGCTTCAAAATCCCCGGTATTTCAGTATAGTTCTTTTTCAAAATGGTGAAATTTATTACCTCCAGAAGCCCTTCCTGGGCACACTGGCGAGCCGACTCGACCACCCTTTCAAAGTTAGCGCCATGCCTTATTGCCTCGTAGGTTGCCGCCGTAGCACCATCAATGCTTATCATTACCTTTACCTCTAGCTGCTTAAGGGTGGTGAGTATCTGGGGAGTTAGTAGCATACCGTTAGTAATCAGGTGAGCCTCCAGCTGCTTTTGCTGCATCAATTCCAGTAACTCAAACAGGTCTTCCCGGAGGAGTGGCTCGCCTCCTTCAATAATGACCCAGCCAGGCTTTAACTCGGCTATCTCGGCTACAAGTTTCTTAGCTCTCTCCGTGGAAAGCCCTTCTTCGGACATACCACACGGCAATGGCGGCAGCTTAGATTGCACTTGGCGGTTATTGCCCAATCTATAAAATAAGGGAATTTACTTTCAGACATAGATGACCTTCCGGCTTCTTGGTTTTTTGACTTAAGGCAGTATACCCAATAGCGGGAATAAAATCAAACCAGAGAGTTGTTTGCTAGCTCTGCCTCTGCTATGCTTGGTTAAGATGAAAGAAGTGGCAAGTCATACTGGCATAGGCCTTACCGGATTTCGTTCGGTTGACTATATCAAGATTACTATCTTCGGCTTTGCTTTAGCTGCCCTTTGGGGTAGCTTACATACTATTGTTATGCCGTTGCGGCTGCTTGACTTCGTTGCTGAACCAGAGAAAAATACCTACCTTGGGCTTCTTACCTTTGCCGGCTTAATGCTGGCAATAATAGTCCAGCCAATAGCTGGGGCGATTAGCGACCGTTCTGGTTTCCAGTGGGGACGGCGGCGACCTTATATCCTCATCGGCGCTATAGCCGTAATGCTGTTTTTGCCCGGCATAGGACTGGCTGGCAGTTATATTGCTATTTTCCTCATATATTGCCTGCTGCAGATTAGCGGCAATATGGCGCAGGGTCCGTACCAGGCGTTTATTCCTGACCTTGTCCCTGAGGGACGCCGGGGGGTAGCCTCAGGGGTGAAGACCCTGCTGGAGATAGTGGGTGGGGTTGCCCTACTATACCCGATAGCCTTCTTTATGGACCGTTACTTTGCTGGTCAGGGAGCATCTTGGTTATGGCTGGCTTTGGGGGCACTGGCTATTGTCTTACTGGGTGTGGTGATTGCCACCCTCATCACGGTTAAAGAACGACCCGGGACCGGCTCTCAATTGCCCCTGCTACCTACCCTGTATAAAAGTTTCAAGATAAATGTCAGGGCAAACCGTGATTTCGTCTGGTTTCTAATATCTCGCCTCCTTGTCCTGATGGCGTTCACTACCTTGCAGACCTTCGCTTTATATTTTCTCAGGGACGTTGTTGGTGTAGTCAATCCAGCTTCGGCAACGGCCAAGTTTTCCATAGTGGCGGTTGCCGGCATGTTAGCTGTGGTCTATCCTGCCGGGCGGCTTTCAGATAGAGTAGGACGCCGACCTGTTGTCGTAGCTTCCGGGCTCCTTGGTGCCCTAGGCATTGCGTTGATATTCCTGCTTCAACACAGCTACTTACTTATAATGTTCTGCGGCGGTCTGGTGGGAATCTCATTCGGGGCTTTTATGAGCAGTAACTGGGCTCTGGCTACAGATTTAGTCGGTAAAGGTGAAGAAGCGCGCTATCTTGGTCTGACTAATCTGGCTACGGCTGGTGGTGCGGCTCTGGCCCGTCTCATCGGACCGGTGATTGATTTCTTTAATGCCTACACTCCTGGACTGGGCTATTCAGTTATGCTTGGGGCCTGCTTTATCTATTTTCTTGTTGGCTCACTGTTGCTAATGAAAATTAAGGGGCGTGGATTAGCCGAAATAGCGTAGCATAGCTTCCCAACCCCAGGCACCAGCCAGCACCAGAAAAACGTACTTGATACTCTTGCCAACCCAGCCTATCAATAAAAACTTCCATATGGGGTAACGGAGGACACCAGCCACCACCCCAGCTACATCAAAGACCGGCAGCGGGACGGTGGCAAAGGCAAATACCGCCCAGCCCCCCCACCGCCCCATCCAATTCTCCGCCCTGGCATACGCCCGGCCTCTTCTTTGCACCATCTCACGTCCGCCATACCCAGCCATAAAACCGGTCATNNTCCCCCGGCAGCTCCAGTTAGCCCAATCAGGACCGGGTTTAGAGCAGCACCGAGAGCAAAGAGCACCACGATGCCAGGCAGAGGCAGGATCACGCTAGCGTTGCTAACCAGACTGACAAGGAAGGCACCCGGATAGCCGTAGTTACCTAACTCAGCCACCCTATCCCGGTAAAGGAAGAGACCAACGGTAATAGCGACAACAAAGAGTATAGTTAAGAGGGGAACAAGTTTCTTCCTTACCCACTCCCTTCTCCCCACCCCCCCTGATTTATCATCAACAACTATTTTACTCATCTTGCCTTCTAGGGAATTGTAGCACATTGTGTTGTCGGCTGGCCCTGTCTCTGCTATACTTAGCTCGTGTGA
>JABAHO010003722.1_pt1 | contig 11076 bp, 12 predicted proteins | sample 7062071 | NCBI WGS metagenome assembly JABAHO01 (sample SAMN14534356, study PRJNA622989) | marine sediment metagenome | biome: marine biome [ENVO:00000428]; feature: marine pelagic biome [ENVO:01000023]; material: deep marine sediment [ENVO:00002113] | place: India: Gulf of Kutch | collected...
CTCAAATGTTTGTCCACAATAGGGGCATGTTGCGTATGGCACGCCAGACACAATTTTGATCTCGTTAGCGTTTACAGAAGCCGAACAGTTGGGACACTTGAGCGCAACGGCCTTCATCTGCCCTGACAATTCCAACCTCTGGACTATCGTCTTTGGCTTTTTAGTTACATAGTAAGCGATTCCGAAGCCGACAACAAACAACATGGTAGCAACGATTAGTCTTGTGGACGCGTAGACTGAGGCTAGAGCAAACACTATGCCCAAGAAGAAGAGAACCGCGATTGCTATCGACCCGATTACAGTTTTGACGTTCACAACTATGCAGAATACGAATTCTGATAATTGAACTTTGCCCCAGGTGTCCAATTGACCAAATCAAACCACGACTTCTTCCGCTATACTCCGGTTATTTTTGTCTTAGTGCAAATAAGCTCAGAATTCGCGACATTTCAGAGAGGTTGAAAAAGAATTAATGATCACTTATGCGCACCCGAGGATGTTTCCTGACCTGGCCTCACGCTACCATGAAACACAACAACTAATATTTGAGCAACAAGCAGTTCTTGGTCACCTGTGAGGTATTTTGTCAAATTTTGTTTTAAATCCAAGGTATTCAAGGACGACCGCTTTTACGAAGAACCAGACAACGAAGAAGAAGTAAAAGTAACTCAGAAAAGGCAATACGAAGATATCTTTTGTTTTGTTCTTAGCACGAGAATTGGCGAGAAAAGCGATGAAAGTGAAGGTGACCAGGGAACAAAGTGCAACATTCATCAGAAGGAACTCGCCGAGGAAGTAGCAAAGCCAGAGAAATGTAAAGTTAGAGGCCCAAACAAAGGGCAAAGAATACCCCAGTGCCTTCAAGAACAAGCCTAAAAGGCCAATGTGTGGAAACACCCTTTTCCAGAAGCCCTTGCGCTTAAAACACACCTCCACGGCCCCTCTTATCCACCTCTCTCTTTGTCTGGCGAAAAAGGAGAACGAAGGCGGAGGAGAAACATAACTGATCGCTTCAGGCTCAAACTCTATTCCGTATCCTCTAGACGCCATGTCCACCGAAATGTCGAAGTCTTCAGTCAATGCGTCCTCATCAAAAGATGCTAGTTCTCGCCTGATACAGAAATAAGCTCCGTGAAGGATTGGAAAAAAATTGAATCTGGTTGAAAAAGGTTGGAACGAATAGAAACATAAGCTAAATTCCAAGGCAGCAAGCTTGCTCACAAATCCATCCGACAGAATCTTTGTGGACTCCTGTGACAGCCCCTACGTCTTTGGAATCAAAGTGTTTTATCAAATGCTTGATGCAGTCTTTTTTGGGGCGGTTGTCAGCATCAAAGACGACTACGATGTCTCCTTGAGTGATTCTTGCGCCCTTGTTTAAGGTGGCTGCCTTTCCAAGTTTTGTTTTGTTGCGGATTGTTACCGCGTTCATCTTTTTGGCCACTTCATATGTGGAGTCTGTCGAATTGTCATCGAGCACGATTGTTTCACTGATAGTGAAACTTGACTTTCTGAGGTCTTTTAGTAAATTATCGATTACGCTTTCTTCATTGTGGGCAGGGATGATTACGGAGACTTTCTGAGGATCTTTCGAATATCTACGGGTTTTCATTTTGCTACAAGCGAAATAACATGTGGCGCCATAAAAAACAACCAAAAAAACTGTCATCGCAATCAGAAAGACTCGTACCGCTGTGGCCAACATGATTGTTTCTAGAGATTTAGACGTAATAAGCTTTAGCGGTTTCCAAATTGGTGGATCGCTCTGCCATTTCCTGCAAAGTTAACTTGTTTAACCCTGTCTCCTTGATACATAGAAAAAGTTCTTGGAGAATATACAGGCCCCATGCGGATAAGGCTCCGATGTGAGAATTGATAACTAAACAACCGCCTTTGAGTTTCGAAATGTTGTTCTTGAGGAATGCCTCAAATAGGCTGACCTCGAACTTCAGATTGTACCATGTGTACTCCTGAGTGATCGGTATTTCCCACAGTTTTAGATTTGAAGGATGAAATATCGTTGATTTGGTAAGGCCTCTTTTTCTGGAAACGCAGATTGCCCTTAACGGTGGGACGTAAGAAAGGAGAACACTAGTTAAAGCTATCTTAGACGAGTCATAGAGAAAATTCAGATCATCAAGAACTCTCAATAGACTTTCACTGCAGTGATGATACGGCGCTCTAAATCCTCTAGGATTTATTTCCAGCTTTTCATTGAGGATTCTGAGTCCCTTCAGAATTTTGTCTTTAATCGATGAGTAGCCAAAACTAAAAGTGTTGAATGGATTTCCAGTTTCAAAGAGGAAATGATCAAGACCGTGAANNACTTAATATGTTAAATGGATTTCCAGTTTCAAAGAGAAAATGACTGAGACCGTGAAGACCGATTTCATGTCCACAACTTTGGGCGTCTCTCAAAACTTCTGCAAGGGGGCAGCAAGAATTCCACTTCGCCTCACTTTTTGGGATCACAAACAAGGTGACATTTATATCAAATCTATCGGCTGTTCTCAACAACTCTTTCAGTCTGGCAATTTTGGTTTTTGGGGATAGATCATCACAACTGAAAGCTATCATTGGTTCGCACATGAATAGGCACATCGTCAAATGCCGTTAAAGCATATTTAAGAGTATTCTAACAATAATCTCGGAGAAGGTTAGGTGAGTCGAGCTCTCTCAGCTATACCATTAACAGGGCTTCTTGCGGCTTCGCTTCTGAAGCTTCGGACTGAAAAATGGAAAAAATATTCTTTAGTGGTTTCTAAATCGTGCAAAGGAGGCCCGCCTATCGCTATGTGGGCTATTACAACACGTTGCAACTGCAGATGCTATTTCTGCAAAGTTTGGCAAAAACCAGTGATTGAACCCAGACTTGAGCAAGCCTTTCAGACAATTGACATCTTGAACAAGATAGGTTGCTACAGTCTAAGCATAACCGGCGGAGAGCCCTTATTATACCCTCACCTCACAGAGGTTATCGATTATGCACATGAAAACGGGTTCATTGTTCAGATAAATACAAATGGATCCAAACTGGTCGAAACCGTTTCAAGCATCTCCAAAGCGGACTTAGTAACAATCTCACTTGACTATCCAGGCGAAGAACACGATAAAGTACGTGAACACCCCAACTTGTTTCAAAAAGCGCTCGAAGGCGCTAATGCGTGTAGACGTGCGAACTTGCGAGTGGATTTTAGCGCGCTTCTTCTCGGTGGTCAAGATATAGAGAAGTTGGTTGACATTGCTCGAAGTTTCAACGCAAGTTTGGTTTTGTCATATCCGGAGGTGGGAGGTTCTCTTCACGCGGATGCGTGGGAACTCCCTTCAAAACAGTGGTTAACAGAATGCTTAGACTCGGCGATAGCCCTGAAACAAGGTGGCTACCCAATATTCAACACCACACTTGGACTCCGGGATGCAATCCAGTATTTAAGCATTGAAAAACGCTCTCTACCATGTTTTGCAGGTGAGAGCATAATCTACATAGATTGGGATGGATTGGTCTATCCATGTCTCCACGAGACCCAGATGTGTCACATAAAATGCTTGGAGGAGAAATATCATAGTTTTCCCAGATTCTATTCTTGTACAAAGTGCTACGACCAAGCTTGGCTAGATCTTTCAGCAATAGAGTGGTCGCTCAGAAACTCAAGGCCGGATCTTAGTTTCCGAGATCTGCTGCTCGTAGGTAAAATAGCCTTCAAAATGGTTTAAAACTCATCCCAGAATCTTCTGAATAGCGTGTGTAGACAGTCCATGAGAAAAGAAGGAAGCCTAAACCTATAGCCGACCCAATCAGCATGTCGAATGTTAAGGTGTGCTTATGACCTAAAATGAACGAGACAACCCAAGCGATCGACCAAGGAATCGACCATTCGCCGATGGGATAGGGATCCATCCACCACCAGCTTGGATAGCTTAACCAGTTCAAAGATCCTTTTCCGCGGNNAAGCCAGAACTGACGAGAATTGTTGGAGTCAGCACCAAGAGAATGATCCCAACATAGTCTTCACGGATGGTTTGCACAAAGTTCCTCCTCCAAAAAAGCGGCGTCAAGGTTATTCCGAACGTCAAAAGAAACATTGCCAAACTCACAGGAATCCAATAGGCTGGGGCCTGATTCTCAGGTATTAATGCCCCAAACAAGAGCGCATCTACTAAGGCGTAAAAAAACACGCTAAAGGCCAGTGATAATAGAGCCAATACAAGCATTCGTTGTTTCTGTTTCAATAAACCATTACTCATTTCAAGAATTAGTGGCGAATCAAAACTAATTAGCCTTTTCACGCAAACTAAAACAAGGATCTCTTGTCCCAATGCGTGCCCAATGCAATTGGTTTTCACATAGGTAAGCCTCTTTTATTTCGTTTACGGAAGATGCCCGCGCTAAAAGTGGAGAGAAGAAAGGTTCAAATTGCCGTATGGGATTTGACATGGTAAGTGCTCCCAAATGAGTAGAGTCGCCATTGTCAAGGGAACAAGACCTGTCGAAATGACCGTTAGAGCTCTTGAAAAGATAAGGTCCGACGTGGATAGTCTGCTCTCTAGAGAAAAGCCGATTTTGATCAAGCCCAACTACATAAACTCGAGGCACCCTTCAACCGGAATCACAACAGACGCCCGAGTCCTAGAAGGGATTGTCAAGTTTTTGAGGGAACGCAAAGTAGAAGAAATCATCATAGGTGAGGGAAGCGGTTTCGCAGACACCTTTCAAGCTTTCAAAGTTGCAGGTGTTGACGCAGTTGCTGAACGATGGGGCGTGAAACTTGTTGACCTTAACAAAGACGAATTTGTTGAAGTCAACCCGCCTAACCCGCTGTCGCTTAAGAAGGTTAGAATTGCCAAGACCGCTTTGGAAAGCACCATAATCAGCGTTCCCAAGCTCAAGCCTCACAGAATAGCCACTGTCACATTGAGTTTGAAGAACATGATGGGTGCCTTGGCTTCTAAGGGCTCCATGCACAAAGGGAGGCTCAGCCAAAAAATCGCTGACCTAGCATCTATTCTAAAACCTAGCATATCGGTCGTCGACGGGATAATTGCAGGTGAAGGACACGAAACCAGCGGAAACCCTGTAGAAATGAATCTGGTCATTGCAGGAACAGACCCAGTGGCAGTTGACGCCGTTGGTGCCGCAGTGATGGGCATACCACCAACCGATGTTAAACACCTACTCCTGGCAGAGAAGAAAGGACTCGGAACATGCAACCTGGAAGAGATAACTGTGCTGGGAGAACCCATAGAAAAGGTGAAACGAAAGTTCCACAGATCGTTTTCATCAAGGCTACTCGTTCACCTCGGCTAGAAATCGCTAGTTTTCCATAAAATCGACACAAATGGTGGTGCACGCGCAATCGAAAACAGCAAAAGAATATAAGATTGCCAGATTCTCCTTGAAAGTATGAAATTACCTGTTAAAGGAAAGGAAGAGCCTTCGCTGGCGTTTGGCGGGCAAGCGGTAATAGAAGGGGTGATGATTCGTTCCAAAAAACATATGGTAATTTGTGTTAGACAGCCTAATGACGAAACATTGACAAAAGTAGAGGAAATAAAATCGGTATCTGAGAGGCACAAAATCTTAAGACTGCCTTTTCTGAGAGGAATTGTAGCACTGTTTGAAACTCTGTACTTGGGCATTAAAGGTCTCTATTTTTCTGCAGATGCAGCTCTGGAAGAAGAGGAAGAACTTGACCCCAAAGTATTGGTGCTAGCACTTATCATGGGTATAGCTTTAGCAATCTTCTTATTCAGTATATTACCGTTCTTCTTGACCACGCTCTTGAATCTTAGAGGAGTAGTTTTTAATGTCGCAGAAGCAGCAATTCGCCTCGCGATTTTACTACTCTACTTGGCCTCCATAGCTTTGCTTAGAGATATCAATAGAATATTCCAATATCATGGCGCAGAACACACGGCTATAAACGCCTATGAAGCTGGAGTTGAGTTAAATGTCGAGAATGCCAAAAAATATTCTCGGTTTCATCCAAGGTGTGGAACATCCTTTCATTCTCATCGTCACTTTAATCAGTGTTTTGTTATTCTCAATCATGCCAAATCCAGGGTTCTTTATGAGACTAGCTTATCGGCTTCTTCTTATTCCCGTAATTGGAGGTATTTCATACGAGGTCTTGAAGCTTAGCGATAGGTACAAGAAATCAAGAGTCATGAAAATCTTAATAGCACCAGGCCTGGGACTTCAATATTTAACAACAAGAAAACCAGACGAGAAGATGATTGAGGTTGCCTTAGAAGCTGTAAAGAAAGTAGACGGATTAGCAGAAACATCTCGGTAACGTAGCCTCAGATCCTTTTTCGAAAAAAGATTCACGTGCTGAAAAACACACTTACAAGTGAGTGTTATGGTTAAGTGCACAATGTCTCTTCGTCTGTCTTTACTACTATCCCGTTGGCCTCACAGAAATCTAAGATTATTTGGCGCATCTCCTCCAGAGTCTTCACCTTTCTCGCTCTCTTGTTCCAATCCGGGTTTTCAAGAATCCGTACGACGACATCTAGACTGGCAACCACGGTGCCACTAGGCAAAGAAGCCATTCTCCCTTCTCTAACTGTAACTAATCTAAGAAATGGCGGTAATAAAGCGATTATTCCGAAGTTCGACATGTTTGTAATTGCTGTGCAGATTGTTCACTCAAGAATCATACTCACGCAAGCGATAGTTCATTGTGTGACTGCTGCAGTTAAAACAAAGTGAAGTTTATTGTTTAATCATGCCACAATCTGAAGCCGTACGGAGGTGAAAAGAGGATGAGCGAGAAGAAAGTCATTATGGCGGAGTTTCGAAAAACTATCGCTACTTCATTGGGCACAGCCTTTGGCATCGTGATCGGTATGATATGGACTAACGTTGTGCTTGGAGCCTTCGCCACTGCGGGAATACCTCTGACTACTGCTGGAGGGACATGGTTCCAGTGGTTCTACCTCGTAATAGTTGCCATCATAGTTACAATAATATGCGTAATCGCTATAATCTTCAATGGGAAATGGGGAGGAAAAGAGTAAGAAACACACCAAGAAACTGTATGAAACAACAGAAGGAATCTTTACCGCTACTACTTGCGCATGCCATGACCATGCAAGATTTAAAGCAGAGCACCCAATCAGATTAACGGAGACAGGGCGGGCAAATGCAGCGAGGTGACCTTGTTGAAGCTCCTCCTTGATGAAATGTACGCAGGCCTGAAAGAATATTTCGAGATTCTAGGATGGGATGTGCTGACAGTTCAAGATGCAGGATTGCAAGGTGCAAAAGACAGGGAAGTCATAGAGTATGCAAAGAAGAACAACTTGCTTCTGGTGACTCAGGATCAGAAACCGGCGAATCTGGCTGAACTCGCAGGAGCCAAATGTGTGTTGATCTCTAATGCGATGATTGCAAGAATAACCGATGCCAAGATAAGAGAAAAATACCCAAATGCGCGAGCTAATAACTATTGAAAGAGTGTCAAGCTCCAATCAGATTTACTTCTTCAACACGAAGCGATGGCACCACAGCATTTTGAAACTGCTTAGTATCTTTACCTACGCCAGAGATTCGCCTAAACCAGTCAAAAGCGACACCGGAAACCATTCCAGCCTTTATCGGATATTGTATCTCTCCGTTTTCTATAAAGAAAGCCCTAGAAAGCTGGGAACTAATCATTCCAGAACCTGGTTGAGCGAAGCCAGCCATGGATTCAACCAAAACACCTTTCCCGGTTTCAGACACCAACTCCTCTTTCGACTTGTTTCCCTTTTCGATTATCAGATTTGACGGGAAAATTTCCGGTTTAGCTCTGTAACCATTGCCAACTATCGCGCGAACCATGTCGAATCCGCTAGGAAAACGTGACGCGTTCCCCGTGTTTCCTGTTTCCAGAGCATTTGAAGAAGTAGCGTCATGGAGAAAACTTTCGAGTCTGCCTTTTCTCATCAGAACCGTGATCTGAGAACAGCAGCCTTCATCGTCGAAACTTCTTGAAGCAAAGCCTTTTTCAAGAACAGCATTGTCTGTTATCGTCAAATCCTCAGACGCTACCTTTTCGCTAAGTTTTCCAACCCAAGCAGACCGCCTAGCGACTACGTTGTCCCCTTTCAAAGCGTCAACCAGCGTGGTAAACAGTTGATATGAAACCGCTTCAGGCCCAAAAACCGCTGTACCCTGAAAACTTTTCAGAGGCTGCGGTTTGAACAGTTCGATGACCATTTTTCCAACATTTTCTCCAACTTTTTCTGGTTTCAGGTCTGCTGCGCGGTTGAACATGAAGTCGTAACAGCTACTTGTTACTTCGTCATTTTGTTTTCCGCTTCCTCCAAGGTAGATCACGGCTTCGGTTCCTTGTTCCTCAGAGTCTATGCCTAAAGTATTTACGATTCCTCGCCAGCCACACCCTAAAAGGACACGACCATCCTTCGCTATAACCCGCTTATCAAAGTCTTCAGCAGCACTTATCGCCCTTCTGGCAAGATTAACCGCTTCTTCAACAGTTATTTCTACAACTTGGGAATCAAATAGTCCCTTGACTCTCGGCGGCTGACTTGGTTCTGGAAGAACAAAGTTAGGCACTTGCGAGCTCACTTTAGCAGTAGCGAAAGCCTTTTCCCCAGCCTCCAGAATGGCTTTTTCGCTTAAAGTGTTGGTGCATGCAAACCCTACTTTGTTTCGCTCAACAACAACTCGAAAGCCCACACCAGAGTCATCTACTCTGTTTTGTGTTAGAACCTCAGAATTCCTAATCGTGACCTCGGTTGTTTGGGTGCTTGTGAAAAATGCTTCTGCGTGTGTTATATTCTTCTTTTCAAGCACACGAATGGCTTTGTGAACAAGATTGCTCAAAGAATTCCAGTTTTTGTCCAAACTCATCTATTAGCCCCCGTTCCTCCAACCATAATTTCACAACGAATCGCCGGAACCACCCGCCCCTGAACAGCAAATTGAAATTTTCCACACGCACCTGGACGAAGAACCGCCTCTTTACCAACAGCATCTATCGTATTAAAAACTTCAATGGCATTACCCGCCACATTCGCACCATGCAACTCTTCAGCCAGTCTTCCATGCTGTATCCACCTAGTGTTCTGAAAACCAAAAGTAAAATCAGCGTTAACATCTGCTTGACCGCCAAAAGTTCCCTTAAGAAACAAGCCCTCCTTAACGTCTTCAATCATCTCTTCCAACGAATGGTCACCAGCTTCGATGCCAATGTTAGTTTGCCTGATTAACGGCTCAACACTGTAATCCCAAGCATGAGCATTACCAGTCGGAGATACGCCGGCAACTGCAGCGCTTGTTCTGTCGTGCATAAAAGACCTTAACACTCCATTCTCAATAAGAGCTGTGCGCCTGCACTCAACTCCCTCATCGTCATAAGCAAAATAGCCCAAACCACCAGGCACAAGACCATTATCATAAATCGTGACAAGCTTAGAAGAGACAACCTCGCCAATCTGGTTGCCAAAGCCACCACCAGCCATTGCCAAATCCGCCTCCAACGGATGCCCAATAGCCTCATGAAGCAAAGTCGCACACAAAGCCGGATCTATAACTACCCGAAACTTCCCAGAAGGCGGAGCCTTAACATTCAGAAGCTTTACGGCTTTCTCTGCAGCAGCTTTTCCTAAGGAGTAAGACGAAGTCTTATCAAAAAGTTCTAATCCGCCAGCATGACCGAGATTTTCCCGCGCTGGGCAAAGTAGACCGTTGCTTTTGGCTATGATGTTAACAAATAGTAGCACTCGTGTGATGTTTTGATGGATGTGGGACCCCTCGGAGCTTAGGAAATATTTGTCGTCTTCTATGCTGATGTACGTCGCTTTGACATCTGCAACTTGTGGTCCAGCCTCTTTTGCACCTTCATAAGCATCTAAAGGAAACTCCACAATGTCTTCAGCAGAAAAATCTTGAGGCGGCTTCTTGACGGGCGTTGACACATCCGCTGTCGTTTCCTTAATAGGCTCAAGCATTATTTTCTGCTTTTTTTGTTCTGAAGAAGCCTTAGCTAATTTTAAGGCATTCTGTAACGTTTTCTCTACATTTTTAAAGTCAAGCGTGTTAGTTGAACTGAAACCCCAAGATTTGCTGTCGGTAAAAACTCTAGCGCTTACACCACTCAAAGAAATATTAGAAAAATCTTCGACAACACCGTTCTTGACCGTGCAGGTTGTCATTACTCGTTTTTGACCACGTAAATGCGTCAAATCCGCTTTACTCACAATCTTTGTTTGTAAACATTTTTCCAAGTTTTCAAATATCACTATCAACTCCGTGGTTGCATGTTGAAATAGAGTAAATACGTTGAGATAGGTAAGCTTTGCTCCTCTATTCTTTTGGTGATTTTCCAACTTCTAAATTTCGGATCAGTTTAGAATCTCAGCTTGGAGGTATGTTTGAAAGGCGTTCACAACATGAACGTCTACCATTCTCCCCAACAATGATTCCTTGCTCTTCACAACTATCGGCTTATACGCGAAGTTGCGACCAATCCATGAACCTGGCTTCGTCCCCTCTTCATCGACAAGAATCTGTCCTTTCCAGGCTATCCAAGCCTGATTCTTCTCTAATGCGACCCTTCTAGCCAGCTCAGCCATCTCTTTGCTTCGTTCTTTTATTTCGCTTGGTGGGATTTTTGGCTTCAATTTTTCGGCTGGTGTGTTTGGTCTTGGGAAAAATTTGGAGACGTTTACGATGTCTGGCTTCACCTTTTCTATGAGATGCACAGTTTTTTCGAAGGCTTCAGCTGTTTCGCCTGGGAAGCCACAGATGACATCTGTTGCAACCGTTATGTTAGGTATGACTTTTCTGAACCTTGCTACGATTTGGTTGAAATCTTCTGCGGTATAGAAGCGTTGCATTCGCTTTAGCACTTCATCGTCTCCGCTCTGAACTGGCAGATGGAGAAACTTGAAAATCTTCTTATGCTTGTAGGCTTCAGCTAGTCTGTCAAGAATATTTAATGCATAGTTTGGCGTCATCATCCCGACTCTGACCCAGAAGGTTTCTTCAACGCTGCAGATCTTTTCCAACAAATCAGCAAGAGTCACCCCAATGTCTTGCCCGTAACACGCCATGTCTTGCGATGT
>JABAHO010021746.1_pt1 | contig 11071 bp, 11 predicted proteins | sample 7062071 | NCBI WGS metagenome assembly JABAHO01 (sample SAMN14534356, study PRJNA622989) | marine sediment metagenome | biome: marine biome [ENVO:00000428]; feature: marine pelagic biome [ENVO:01000023]; material: deep marine sediment [ENVO:00002113] | place: India: Gulf of Kutch | collected...
ATGTTGGTGTGTGACGATTGCGGTGAAAACGTCTGTGAGAAGCATTCAGTCGAGTGTGACAGCTGCGGGAAGACGCTTTGCAAAAAAGAAAGCCACGTCACGGCTTGTGAGATATGTGGAAGCCTGATGTGTAATTCGTGTCTAGTCACATGTGAGGGATGTGGCAAACCGCTTTGTNNGAAGCAGAAGTGTGTGATTTGCAGGTGAATCCCACCATTGAGATCTGTCATACGCCTTTATAGATGCGCGCGCCGATATGTCACTCCGGTCTTGTTTTCGTTGTCTTTCTGACTATGTTTATCCATGTTTTTATCTTTTCAAGGGGTACATCTTGTATCGGACCTGGATCTAGTTCCATAGATGTTTCTCTTCCGACTTTTAGAGCTTCCCTGATTTTCAGCTCCATGGTTTTTGTGTCGCATAATTCCAGGTCGCTGACAGGGTGCATCCGTTTCTGGAACACAAATCTTCTTCCTAATTTGTTTACAGCTGTTTCAAAATCAGTAGCTGGACTTATATGGAGTCTTCTTAAGCCGCGGATANNTCTTCTCGTATGGGTGAGCGAAGACTTGGTATGTTCTCGGCGATATTACCTGTGCGTTGACTTCATCGTTGTATAGGAGGCCACTTTCAGTTTTTTCTCCCAAGAATCTTTCTTTTTCTCTCTCCCACCTCATTCTGGACTCCGTGATAAAGGCCAAAAGTTTGTGGACAAGATCTGGGTTTCGAAAAGTGTCAATCAAAAGCTCACGCAATCCCCTCAAATGTACCGCTACTCCCCATGAGCTTCTATCCCAACGTTCAAAGAACACGGGAATTTTTCTTTTCAACATTTTCTCGGCAGCTTCGTATATCTTGAGGACCTTTGGCATTAGGCCACTCTCGTAGAAGTCTGGGTAATCAAGGTTTTCAATGTCCTCCAATGTTTTGATGACGGGTTCGCCTACCATTGGATCCATATCAGGCTCGAAAGTGGGTTTCGAGCTAAACAAACTGGATTCGAAGGCTTCTCCAAAACTTATTGCTATTCCTCCTTTGACCCTATCGTCAAGGATTTCGTTGTGCTGAAACTTCAGTATTTTCAGCGAATCTTCAATGTACTTTTCTGGTTTCTGGTAATGCTCAACTAGATTGATGTTTAGGTTGTTGGCGAAAAACCTCATGGTGAACGTGATTCTTATCGGTGTTCTGTTTGTCTCTTTTAGTGAATAGAAATCATTCCAGAATCCTTTGAGTTCCTGATATTTAGGGTCCGCAATTATCTTCTCTACTCTTTCTATCATGCTTTTTAGCTGCATTCACCTGCCCCCAACAAGCTCGTTTGACCGAATTTCTGTGAAGTTCGCGCCTGCCCTATTCCATTGGGCGCCTTATGTCTTCCCCGACGCTGTATAAGAAGATGCGAGCTGAAGAAGGTCCTATTCGATTGAATTGCTTACCGAGTTCCTTTATAACAAAAGCATAGTTTTCGGATTTATCTAAACTGTCGATAAAACGGTCGAAAGACCCATATTCTTCTTTTGTTCTTTGAAATTGTTTTGCGTTGTTGATTACCGCAACTATTTTCGCTCGATTTCTCACTATGCCTGTATTGCTCATAAGTCGTTGAATATCCTTCTCACCAAATTTCGCGACTTTGTCTATCGAGAAGTTCATGAACGCCTCGTTGAAGTTAGGCCACTTCCTATCTATCATTCTCCAATTTAACCCTGCCAAGAAGATCACTCTAGACATTGTCTCAAAATAGGCATCGTCATTCGAAGGTCGTTTGTTTCGATACATCCATTTAGGAGGACTCCAACTTCGTTCACTCACTTTCTCACCCCCTAAGAGCTTTGATACTCTTTCATTTTCCATTTCATATAATTGTTTGCGCGGGAAGTTGTTCGTGCATGACGGAAAATGCTCTTGAAGTTTTAGACAAATACAGAAAGGAAAGAGGGATGCGGAAAAATGCTCAGGCTATCAGATCAAAGAAAGGAAATTCGTCGCACGCGCGCGCTAATTTTTTTGTGCAACAAAGTTTATAGGGCTTCTTTCTGTCGAGGTTTTTGAGAGATCGGAGGCGTAGATTTCTGATGAAAGAAAGAAGATGTGTAAGATGCGGTGCCACGTTAACCGATGAAGATGTCATGAAGATGGAGTTTGAAGACGGTTCATGTGAAACAATACCGCTTCCTCTGTGTCCAGACTGTTTCATGAAGCGAATGAGTGAACGGAAATTTCGCTAGATAAAAAGAATCTGAAAGTAGGCACGAAAGCTTTTTGGGCAAAAACGCGCTTGCTATAACGCTTACATCTATTCTCTTTCATTTAAAACTCCAAATCTACGACAAGTCCGCAATCTTCGTCAAAATGCTCCGCTTTTTCAAGTGTACTTGTCAGCGGTAGTATTTATTTGAAAAAAGGAGGGTGGTTTATAGCTCGAGTCCTGTCCAACGTCCAGCGGGCTTACGGATTTTCTGTGCGTAGTAGATGTACCCGGTTGGGAAGAGGTTTTCCACGCCTGGTTGGTTCGCAACGGTCATCAATGCCGCACCATAAGTCTTTCCCATGAACTCTCCCAAATGTATAGTCGTCGAACCTGCTTGAGTAGAATTAGTTATGTCCATCGGAGTAATCTCAGTTTCCGAGTCCACCTCTTGGATAAAGTTTACTTTGAAGTCGTTGACTTGTAGTATGCCGTTTGTTATGTACCATTCTGAAACTCCGGTGGAGTTCCAACCTTTTTCGCCTGATTCGACGTCATCAGTGAATACTCCAGTTATTTCTATGTCATCGATGAACCAGCCAGCCTCTATCCAGGCGCCGTCTGTCCAGTAGGTGAAGTACAGTTCTATGGTATGATTGGCGAATGGAGTTAGATCCATCTCTTCTTGGTACCAGTCTTCGCTGAGGCCTGTGAAGGCGTTCCATGTTGCGTTTTCGAAGTAGTCTCCTGGTTCAAATCCGGATGGAACGTTTGGGTTGTCTTGCACGTGTGGCAAGGTAGTTGTTGTCATCAGACCTGGAAGCGTTGTCCACGTGTCGTTGGTTAGGTCGTGTACTTCCACGTAGCCGTAGTCCCAGTCTTCCTCTATCTCGTAGTAGGTCCAGAAAGTCAGGTTTGCTCCTGCTTCGGGTATATCAAATTCTTGGCCCAGCCTGTTCCACTGCCAGTTACCCAGGTTTGAGTACCATTCATATTCGCCACCGTATGGAGTTACTCCTTCGATCTCTCTTCCGTCGAAAATTATGTTGACTCCTTTTTGACCAAAGCGTAGTCCTGGTTTAGTTCTACTTGGGTATCCGAGCACGGGGGGCATGAGGTTTTCGTAGAGGATGTAGTTGGCTGTGTATGGTTTGGTCACTCCGTATGGGTATGGGTATCCTAAAGAGGGATACTTGTCCTCGTACCATCCGAAAACTTTGTCGCCATACCAGAGATTCCAGAGATACATTGCCAATTGTATGCTCATATCCTCCGTATCGTTGGAAGGGATGTCCAGCTCGAAGTAGCCATAGATTCCGTCTTCCGCTAATGAGATGTCGTCCAGGTAGTTGGCGATTGCCCAATCTTGGAAGATCTGGTCAAAGCTCTCGCTGTATCCAGAGGCGTTGAGAACGTTGTTTATGCCTTCTATNNGCTTGTTCGGTGACTATTTCTGAGATTGTTTCGTTTCCGCCGTAGTGTTCGTTCAGGTAGAACATGAACATGAAGCTGGCGCCGTAGTCTGATAGATAGCCTTCCCACATTGTTAGCGACTCGTCCCAGAAGTACAGAAGGAACTCTTCGATGTGACCCGTTGGGAATCCATAGTCACACATGTAGCCCGAAAAATCAGCGCAGCCCTCATCAACCCAGAGTAGTTCGTCAGAGTCCATGTCGGAATGGATCAGATGTTCGAATTCATGCGCCACGGTGCTCTCATATTGATATGGGTAATATACGGGGCCGTCTGCGGGCGGATTCGGTCCCAGCCGCCACAGCCACTCATAGGTGTCTATGTGGATAATGTTTCTGTTATGAGCTTGGCTCGCTGACGGTGAGAAATATCCGGAGATGAAGAATGGCGCTTCTTCAGGTTCCCAATAAAGCGTATCCCTTATGTTGAAAATCAATATTTCCACCTTCGTGTCGTTGCGTTCCGCGGGTACGCCGAAGTATTCAGTGTTCGTTGGGTAAATAACCTCGTCAAACTGGTCAAGCAGATACGTCAAGTTCTCCAAGGATATGACATCATGATATCCAGGCCAAAGCCAAGAGGTGCCATTCTCTGACCACGGATAAACGAAGTGGTACTCTTCTGTGGTTTCGTTGTAGTAGTCACTTCCGTTTAGTCCAACCCAAATTCTTGTGTGGTTACCTTCCAACACCTTAGTGAAATTCTGTAAATATTCAGTGCCCAAATGGTCGTCGTCGACCATCACCTGCCATTNNCGTCGTCGACCGTTACTTGCCAGTGTGGGTTTCCGAATGGTTTTGCCGCGTTGAGGTTAGTACGACGGCGCGCGTTTGCTGTACCACAAGCTGCCTTAAGGTCCTTGGTTTCCAACGGTACTAGTGCCATAGCGGGCGGTGCAACTAATATGACGTTGGCTAAAAACACCGCGATCATCATTACTGAAAGCAGTNNTTCGCGAACCGTATTGCATGAGCTATAGCGGGACAGCGGCCCATGTCTTCTCTTTTTCCAGAAGTTTGTGGTGCGCGCGCATGTGCATGTGCTAAGATCCTCTTCGGTGCGCGCCTATCGGTGCGCAGGACAGAATATCACGCAACTGAAAATATTGCTCCGCCGGAAACGTTCCTTTTAGGTTCGGTTTTCTTTTCTGTAAAAAAGAGACAATGTGGTATTTTCTTTGCGCGCACAAGCCGGGGTGGCCGAGCGGTTAGGTAGCGGGCTGCATTCGGAACATGGGCAGAAACCTGTGTTAGGTCGGTTCGAATCCGACCCCCGGCTCCAATTTCCCATTAATAACTTGTGATTTCCTGCTTATTAAGGATATACGCGAGCGCAAGGGGAAGCTAATGATGAACAGAGGTTTACGGGGGCATCGGCGTGCTTGAGTTAGTGCTTGGGCTCGCAGGTTTGATCGCGGGGTTGGTGCTTCTGGCCTATTCTGGGGACAAGGCTGTTGAGCACTCGGCGATCCTCGCTCTAAAATTGGGGATTCCCCCGCTTATGATCGGTCTCCTGCTGGTGTCTCTGGGAACGGATTTGCCGGAGATCGTCAACTCGATCATCTCGTCGGCGTTGGGTCACGGAGACATAAACGTGGGGCATGCATGCATAGGAAGCTGCCTCGTCGACGCTTGCTTTTCCATCGGGATCGGACCGTTAATCTTCCCGGTTCAAGTAACTGCAAACCTTGTTGTGGCCACTGGCCTATACGCGATATTTGTCTCCGCCGTGGTCACATTAACGCTCACATTAAGAGAAAAGGTCGACAAGATAACGGGAGCGTTCTTCATCTTCCTCTACTTACTTTCCTACATAACGTTAAGCGCCTAACGGAAGCCGCAAGCTCGCGCGCGCGTGCGTATTATAGGTTATTTGATTCAGCTCCGTGTCCTTAATAAAGCCCAAAAATAACATACAGAATCATTGCATAAGGCTGCACGAACGATGGCAAGGAAGGTCTACCTGCTTGATTAAGGCAGTGCTTTTCGACTTGGGGGACACGTTGATCATTGAAGAAAGCGTTAGAGGCAAGCATTTGCCAGAAGCCGTTCTCGAAAAGGTGCCTTATGCTGACGACGTCTTGGAAATATTGAAAGAAAAGTATCTGGTTGGAATTGTAACCGACACCGGGATTTCTGGAGAGCGCGAGGTCAGGAAGGCTTTGAGGAATATAGGGATCGAGCATTATTTTGACGTGGTTGTCACTTCTGTCGACGTCGGTTTTCAGAAGCCAAACGAGAGGATATTCGAAGTAGCTCTAGAATCTCTCAATGTTAAGCNNTGATGGTTGGAAACCGGGTGTCTCGAGACATACTCGGAGCGAAGAGGGTTGGCATGAAAACAATCCTGTTCAAATGGAATGAAAGATACGACGAAAGAATTGCCTCAGCACAGGAGCAGCCAACAGAGGTGATTCATTCACTAAAAGAATTACCTCATGTCCTTCTCCAATTGAATAGATAAAGGAAGGGTATTGTTAGTGTGCCTTCTTAGGATTGTCAGCTCGTTATCAAGAAAGTGCGCGCGCGAGCGCATTACTCACGTTCTATGATTTTCATGAATGCGAAAGCCGCGCCGAAAGTGAAAATCGCCGAGAACACAAGAACGTTGATGATTGAGGTGAAATGAAAGGGTGGGTAACCAAGCAGAAAGTAGCGGATCATGTCTGAGGCGCTACTTAAAGGGTTGACTTCCGCTATCGTCACCAGTATCATCGGGAATTTGCCATCTCGTCCAAGCTGTTGAATTAGAGAAATGGGGTAAAAGACGCTACTGCAGAAGAAAAGTGTGTAGTAGACTAGACCTCTTGCGGTGATGAATTTTTCGAGGCTTGATGTGGAGACTGCGATTGCTATGCTCAGGCCGGAGATGCCGACGGCTAACAGGAACAAGACTGCTAGTATTAATAGGAGCTGCCATATGGTTGGGAACCCTAGGAAAAGGAAACATGTCAGCAAGAGGGGTAACATGTAAAGCATGCCGCGTAGTCCGCCAGAAAGGACCCGTCCAATGGCTAGTTCCGTCCTAGTCATGGGCAAACTTAACATGTAGTGATGCACTTCCCTTCGGCGTTCCATGTTTATTTCGCGTCCAATTATGAAGGCGGATGCAAACAAGCCTGTGACTGCAAGTCCTGGTGCAAAAAAATTGAAGTAACCCCCGATCTGCCGAGCAACTTCGTCGCTTACAATGCGGTTGTAGACAATAGCCATTATGAAGAGGTCAGCCAAGTTCATGCTGATTAGCCCTACAAGCCACCACTTATACCTGAAGAAGTTTCTGAAGTCGTGTTCCAGAATGTGCAGAACTGCCTTCATTATTGCCAGCCTCCTCCTTCTATACGTCTATCATAGATTGTCGTGCCTACGAAGGTGAAGAAGGCGAAGAACGCTATTACACCGAGTAATGGCACTAACGGATTGTCTAAAGTTGTTATTGCTTCTATGCCTGTGCCCCAACGGAACAAATCAGCGACGTAAGTTATTGGATTGAAGCTTGCGACTCCGCCGTAGAGTGGATTAGCCGTTTGCACGACTGCCAAAGGATACATTACGGTGCTTAACCGCACGATTAAGGCGTCCAAGACGCCCATCAGTATATCGAAGCGGTCACTGGATTTTATCACCACGGCTATGGTGATGCTCATGCCCGAGACGCCAAAAGAGAACAGGAATAAGGCAAACAACGAAACCAAGAAGCTTAGCGGGTCGACGGAGCCAAGAACATATAATGATACGCCTATTAAAGGTCCAACATAAATGAAAGATCTGAGTCCGCCGCCTATTGATCTGCCCAGCACCAGCTGCCTTCTCGAGACCGGTAGGCTGAGCAGGTATTCGAAGACGCCGTGCTCTGCTNNAATAATCAAAAACTTGTATTGAAAGAACAAGCGTATGTCTCTTTCAACCACCAAAAGAAGCTTGTTCGTTTCGACTTCACGCTCCGGTTTTTTGGGCTTCTTCTATGGTTAGACCCGTGTAGTGAATGAATACGTCGTCGAGGCTTGGTTCAGTTATGCGAATGGAAGAGATTGGCGCGTCTTGCTTCATCAGCATGTTCATTATTTTTGGCGCAACCTCTTCCGCTCTATTCAAATATACTCGCAGGTTGGAGGATTTAACTTGCAGGACGTTGACAACTTCCTTGAATTTTTTAAGTTCTTCAACAACTTTTGGCGCGGGGTCATTTTCGAGTTGGATTTCCACGATGTCCCCACCTATGATATTGTCCTTTAACTGCTTCGGCGTATCACACACGAGCAGTCTGCCTTTATGCATTATTCCAACGCGGTCTGAAAGCATATCCGCCTCGTAGAGCTCGTTTGTCGCAAGAATGATTGTGCTTCCTTCGTTGCGAAATTCACGAAGCATGTTCCATATTTTATGTTTGCCAATAACGTCAATTTGAGCGGTAGGCTCGTCAACGATGGCAATTTTGGGTTTTTGAATCAGAACCTTGGCTATTTCAACTCGTTTGCGCATGCCCCCTGAAAGTGCGTGAACGTTCTTGCGGCGGTAATCCCATATGTTCAACGTTTCCATCACCTCTCTGACTCTCCGCTTTCGTTCCTCTTTTGGTAATCCGCAGACTTTGGCGTGCCAGTTCGCTATGTCCCAGGGAGTGCTGACCCACAACATCTTAGGTTCTTGAAAAGCTATGCCTAGAAGCCCTCGCGCTTTGTCAGGATTTTTTTGTATGTTGTATTCGCCGATGAAAGCAGTGCCTTCTGTTGGTTTAATAACTGTTGAAAGCATAAGAATGGCAGTTGTTTTGCCTGCGCCGTTTGGCCCTAGAAGCCCAAAGATTTCTCCTTCTTCAATCTCTAGGTTCAAACGGTCAACTGCCAACAAGTCTCCAAATTTTTTCGTAAGATTAACAGTCCGAATTATCGATGGCATAAGTATACCCTATGCTGAAACTTTCCTTCTCTTTCTATTGACTAACCACCCTTAATTCTCTTTTAGGTTTTTTCGCGCGCGTTGCGCGTTAATGTTAGGCCCGTTTTAATTCTTCAGCTGATGCCTTGAATAACTAGAAGTAAAATCTAGAAGATTATCCTAAGACAAATTTCAAGTGCAATTGCATAGTATACGCATAATACGAAAGGATGCTCCCAAAATGATGTTTTTTGATGGGAGTAATTCCTCAGAAATAAAAAATTGCGCGCGCGCGTGAGAAACTGAAGAGATTAAGATCTGTCTTTTTGTTAAGTGTCTTGGCGATTTCACTGTTTGTTTCTTTAGGCTTTGCACAATCAGCTGGTGCCAAGAAACCTTCATGGGAGCCGTTTTACTTCATTGTGAATATGGCGACTGGGGAGCACGAGTCCAATCTGGATTGGCTGTCCGGATGGAATGTTTATCCGATGCATTGGTGGCATAATAAACACCACCTTCCATTTCCTCCAGAAGAGTACTGGGAGGGCGAACATTTTGTGTGTCATGGTGACTGGTGTACGGGATGTGTAATATATGATGGCACTGGTCGGTATCGATGGTGGATCTACTGGGATGACAACCCATACGTCAACTCTGAGGCTGAATGTGTCGGGGGATACTTCATCTTCAGCAGCGGTTCACGTGACTTTGGTGGTATACGGGCTTATGGTACAGCTTGGGTCGAATGGGAGGTAGTTCAAAATGTCATACATTTGACCTATCAGCATCACGAAGGCATGATCTGGCACGGACCTGAGTAAAGGCAAAATCCAATCATTTTCCTCTTTTCCCCATTTTTCGGGGAATCCGCGCGCGCGCGAAAATGTCAGGGGTCAAAAAATGTGACTCAAAAAACGGTAATCGTGACCAGTTCTTCGGGTCAAGATTCAGGAAACCCGCATTGTGGTTGAGAGGGGGTTTTCNNAGTCAAGCGTTTCCAAAAAACAACAGGGTGTCGCATGCGCTCATCTGGATGTCAAAAAAAGAGGGGGGGTTGATTGGATATCGTCGCTTTGGGTCATTGGATGTGTTATTTCAACGAAGACTGGCGTAGTATACGTATCCGGCTGGGAAGAGGGTGTCGAATCCTGGTTGGTTGGCGACAACCATCACAGCCGAACCATACTCTATCTTCTTGAAGTCTCCTAGAGGTATGGTAATCGAACCCTGTTCGGTGGCGCTTTCGATGTCCATGTGCCTTATCAAAGTCTCTTCGAACTCTTCGTCCTCTTCCTCCCACTTCAGTTCTTGGATGAAGTTGGCCTTGAAGTCGTTGATTTGAAGCATGCCGTCTGTTCTATACCACGACGAAACGCCAGTTGGCGTCCAGCCATTCGCACCCGCTTCCACGTCGTCAAAGAAACCGATTTCAGGTATAGCTATGTCGTCGATGAACCAGCCAGCTTCTATCCAAGCGCCGTCTGTCCAGTAGGTGAAGTACAGCTCTATCGTGTGGCCAGCGAATAGAGCTAGACTCATCACTTCCTGGTACCATCCTCCACTGAAGCCCGTAAGGGAGTTCCATCTGCCCGCTGCTTCATAATCCATGGGCTCAAAATTTTCTGGAACATTTGGATTGTCTTGTGCAAACGCGACATAGTCAATGGTTCCAATGCCAGGAAGGGTATACCATTCACCAGTGTCTAAGTCATGCACTTCCACGTATCCGTAGTCCCAGTCCCCTTCGATCTCGTAATAGGTCCAGAACGTTAGCGTGGCTCCATCTGCGGGTATGAAAAATGTCTGACCCAGCCTGTTCCACTGCCAGTTGCCGTAGTCTGAGTGCCATTCGTAAGTGCCGCCATACGGGGGTACTCCTTGAAACTCTTCACCGTCAAACTCTATGTAAACTCTTGTCGGGCGTTTTTTCATCAGTTCAGGTTCTTCGAAAATGACGTAGTTGACTGTGTATGGTTTGGTTACCCCGTAATAATAGGGATATCCGAAAGTGGGATAGTTGTCCTCATACCATCCGAAACCTTCGTCGCCATACCAGAGATTCCAGAGGTACATTGCCAATTGTATGCTCATGCCCTCGGTATCGTCAGAAGGAATGTCCAAAGCGTAGTAGCCATATATTCCGTTTGCAAACGTGGTGTCGTCAAGGTAGTTGGCAATTGCCCAGTCCTGGAAGATTTGATCAAAGTCCTTGGGGATCTCTAGGGCTTCGAGCACGTTGTTTACGCCTTCGATTCCGTTGGCCTGTTCCGCAACAATGGCGGAAATTGTGTCAGCCCCGCCATATTGTTCGGACAGGTAGAACATGAACATGAAACAGGCTCCGTAATCCGCCAGATAGCCCTCCCACATCGTCAGCGACTCATCCCAGAACCACAACAGGAACTCCTCGATGTGGCCTGTTGGAAATCCATAACCGCACAGGTAACCAGCAAAATCCGCGCAGCCTTCGTCGACCCAGGAGAGCTCATCATTATCCATGTCGAAATGAATCAGGTGCTCGAATTCGTG
>JABAHO010021876.1_pt1 | contig 11055 bp, 8 predicted proteins | sample 7062071 | NCBI WGS metagenome assembly JABAHO01 (sample SAMN14534356, study PRJNA622989) | marine sediment metagenome | biome: marine biome [ENVO:00000428]; feature: marine pelagic biome [ENVO:01000023]; material: deep marine sediment [ENVO:00002113] | place: India: Gulf of Kutch | collected...
CACTCAACTGAAAGCCTACAACCCGGCCCGCCGATAGCAGCAAGTGCATCGAGCGCCGAATGCGCGAGTGTAAACTGGATAACACCCTGATCCGTGGACGGATCCACGGAAAACGACGCGAGCTCTGCTTCTTTAAAACCAAGGTAGCGGCCAATAAGCGGATACAGGCATTTAAAGATGCTTTCCTTGGCGGAGAAAACAATCGTCAAAAAGGTGTTGCGCTCAAGGCCGTCCGGAATCTCGGTTCCCAGNNGAACATATGTAACGCGCAATGCGGTCAGAGGATTCACCCGCCAGCATGTTTTCTGAGTCTATGCCAATGCCAGCAATGCGGCTCCGTTCCGCAACCACAGCCGAGGCATAACCACCTTTGTGGGTAATAGACCCCACGTATCCCATAGGCCAGCATGGCGAACGGTCCTCGTTGACGGGAGGCTGAACGGGATTGCGACAACCCGCGTCGGCAAGGGCCTGCACTGCACAAAACCGCCCCGCAAGAAACTCTATCTTTCGGCTCTCGACCGCACCGTTCAACGATTCGGGCAACTCAAGCCCGAATGCCAACAGGGCCTCCATGCTTGCACCGGACTTCCAGCACACCGAAACCCTTGAAAAACGACCGCCAAAAATCGGCGGGTTCTCCACAACTGGAAATGAAATACCCGGGTTGATGGGATCCGCCATAGGAAACTGCCTGGTTTATGTGCCGGCGCAGGACAGTCCTTACGCCAATCGCGATGCCTGAATTCGAATGTTAAATCACATTTATACCAAGAAAACCACCTCTGTGATTGACCTTTATCGAGATCAAAAGCACCATGCAGGCCATTATGGAATTTCGACTGTGGGACACCCTCTTTAACCTTCTGATCGCCGGTTTCTGGTACCAGGCCTGGCGTCGGCCTGATTTGAACGATCATTTCAACCCGTTCCTGGCCGCGATCAACCGCCCCACCCTCGTGATTATTGATTTCCTGAATTCAGCCTTTGCCGCGTTGTCGCGCCGCTCAGTAGCCGGTGCACTCATCGGGGTCCTTTTTGTGTTCAGGGCACTGGTTTCTCCGCGGGAGGCGGGCCAGTGGATGCTGCGCTTCGGATTTGAGTCCGGGCTTCCGGACGAGCTTAGGTTCGCATCACACGTGGTATTCAGCCTCTTATCGTTTGGTATTTTTCTTTTTCAGCTATGGGGTATTTCCCTCATTTTTGTGCGCTCAAAGGAAGCAATTCATTCCGAGCATACCGTGTCCGCACTTTACTTTTTTTCAAGGCCGTTCACGGACCTGCCTCTGAAGGTTCGTCCCGTAGCTCTTTACTGCTTCGGGGTTTTTCTCGGCGTTTGCCTGAACGTCGCCAGCATCTCACAGGCACCTGACCCGGGAGCCCTGACACTGGTATTAAAGTGCTGTGTCACCTCGCTGGCAGCCTGGGTTGATCTCCTGATGCTGCTGATCAACCTGATGGTGATCCTGATTATAGGCTCATGGATTACGATGATCGCCGGATCCCCGGAAATGACCTACTTCTGCCGATCCTGGATGGATTTAATTCTTGGCCCCTTCCGGCGCTTTCCGCTGACACTCGGCCCCCTGGATCTAACCCCCATTGTTTACATGGTTGCCGTCAGCGTGGCCTGGTACTTTCTGAAGGTGGTTCTTCTGAACAGTTACCTTGTGATCGTCAACTGATNNGACATCTTCGCTTCTCTCCCGTGCAATAACCTGGGCCACATGCTCAACGAAACACGGCTCATTCCGCTTTCCACGATGCGGCACGGGTGCCAAATAAGGCGAATCCGTCTCAATCAGGATCTTGTCCAGAGGCAACCGCCGCGCCACCTCGCGCAGCGGATCCGCATTCCGGAAAGTAACAATTCCGCTGAAGCTGATCATCATCCCGACTTCCACAAGCGCCTCGGCAAAATCCAGACCGCCTGTAAAACAATGCAGGACGCCAATACACCCGGGTGAATGCTCCCACTGCGCGGCATGGTCTGAGAGCATTCGCAGGGTATCGTCATCAGCATCACGGCTATGAACAACAACCGGCAGGGCATGCTTGCGCGCAAGCGCCAATTGGGCATCGAAAAGGGCGCGCTGCGCTTCCGCGGACTGCGGCTCATAATGGTAATCGAGCCCGGTTTCGCCCACCGCGACGACCCGCACCTGGCCCCGCTGCAGGTCGAGCGCATTATCCAGGTCCTCAACAGCGGCTTCAAATCCGCCGCATGCCAGCGGTTCAGCGAGATCGCGGTCAAGCCCCAGCGAAACCCAGACCTGATCCGGCGCGATCTCAGCGGCGGCAAGGGCACTCCGGTTAAGGTCGGCATTGCCGCCGATGGCGACAATGCGGGTTACGGATGCCGCCCGGGCCCGGTTGAGCAACTCGGCAACCGCCTGGTCGTCCGAATCGTCAAAATGCGCATGGCTGTCGAAATACACGGACCCAACTCCTTCTCTAACGGCAGTAAACAAGCTGCTAAATTCACCAGGTCGGCTTCGCTTTGACATGGCAGAGCGAAACCCTGATACTGCGCCCCACTATGCTTCATTCGTTCATTGAGGGAAATATCTTTATCGCCGGCGCCGGCCTGCTCATCGCGTTTTTTCTACTCGCAAAGTCGGCCAATGCGTTCGTTGACAGTGCCATCGCGATCGCCAACAGGCTGAACATGCCCCGCATGCTTATCGGCATAGTTCTCGTATCGCTCGGAACCACGGCACCCGAACTGACGGTCTCTCTTGTCTCGGCCCTGAAAGACAAGCCGGAGATGGCCCTTGGCAATGCCATAGGATCCGTCCTGTGCGATGACGGACTCGCGCTACCTATTTGCGCCTTCATGGCTGCCGGAGCAATCAGCATTCAGCCTTCCGTTCTGCGCCTATCCGGCTGGTTCCTTCTTGCCATCATGGCCGTATTCAGTCTTTTCACCCTTCCCGACTGCACGCTAAGCCGTGCGGAAGGCATATGCCTCGTGATCATTTTCGTTGCCTACATGGCTGCGCTCTACATTCAGCACAAGAAAGAAGACGATCCTCACTCGCTCGATGAACACATCAGCAAAGATCACAGCGCCGAATCGGCCTGGAAGCTCACGGGTATCTTCGTCCTGTCGCTTGTTGTCCTGGTTATTTCCAGCGACATCATCGTGACGTCAGCCACCACTATTGCCCGGGCTGTTAACATTCCCGAGTTCGTGATAGCCGTGACCATGGTGGCGCTGGGCACATCGATTCCCGAAGTCGCCACCTGCGTCACCGCGGCCCGCAAAGGCGAAGGTGCATTAGCCGTCGGAAACATTCTCGGTGCCGATGTACTGAATATCTGCTGGGTAGCCGGCGCATCCGCAATTGCAAACAATCTAACGGTACACCCTCCCCGCCAACTCTATTTCATGCTGCCGTCGATGGTAATCATCGTGCTGGTTATGCTGGCGCTTCTTCGTCATCGGCACAGCCTCACGCGAAAAAAGGGCGCGACTCTTTTCATCCTCTACATCGTGTACCTGGTTGCCTCCTTTGCGCTTTTCCCCCCTACCCTCACCTCCGCCGTGCATTAACCCGCTGCGGATTCTGGCACCTGCTCGGCTTGACGCATGTAATTTCGCATTGGCATTGGCGGTCATCCATCCGCATACTTTTACGGCAGTGAGATACATGACATGATCAGCATCGACATACATCGCTTTGGCACCCCTTACAGGAGCCTGGAAACGGCCGCAGTCACTGACGCCCGCAGCGGCACCCCCCTTGCGTCGGTCAGCATCGCCAACCCCGGTCTTGTCTCGCGGGATCTACTCGAGGCAAATAGCCGTGCATCCGCATTCCGCCAGATGTCCATCATGGAAGTCCTGCGCTGCATGGAGTCGGCGGCGGAAGTTTTCCTGTCGGAGTCGCTACCGGTCAATGACGCTCAGGAGCAAAGCCCGGAGGCGTACATCTCCGCACTCTCCGCTTCGTGTGGACTCCCCCAGTCGCTTTGTCGTGCCAACATGGAGAAACTTGCGCACGTATTGCGCACCATGCCGGCTATTCTGGCCGGGCTTTCGCGAAATGTGGATCTTGAGATCATCGACCGTGGAATCGGTCTTTCCGACGGAGTATGCCTGAGTTTTATTCCTGCAGCGCCTGTCCTTGGAGCCGTTTTGCCGAACAACTCACCCGCCGTGAACGGCCTGTGGCTTCCGGCACTTGCACTCAAGTATCCCGTTGCACTGAAACCGGGAGCGCAGGATCCCTGGACACCGCTGCGGCTCATGCAGTCGCTCATCCATGCCGGCATTCCCGATGATGCCTTCGGCTATTATCCAAGCTCGCATGAAGGAGCGCAGCGAATCATCGAGCATGCGGGGCGTTCAATTCTATTTGGCGACGAAAGCACCGTGGAACGTTACGCCGGTAACACGCATGTCAGCGTGCACGGCCCCGGATGGAGCAAGGTCATCCTGGCACCGGATGCTCTTGATGCCCTGGATGATTACATCGATGTGATCGTTGACAGCATCGTGATGAACGGCGGCCGCAGCTGCGTAAACGCGTCGACCCTTGTTGTTCCGGCCAAAGGCGAAGTTGTTGCCGACAAGGTGGCCCGGCGCCTGGCGGAGATTACCGCAGAGCCGCTTGATGCACCGGATGCCCGCCTGGCAGCCTTTATAAATCCTAAGCTGGCTGAATCGATCAACTGCCGAATAGACGAGGCATTGCATGTAGAGGGTGCCGCAGATCTTACAGCCGCCTACCGAAACAGTCCGCGACTGATCTCATGCGAGGGACTGGCCTATCTGCTGCCCACCCTGATTTATTGTGCCCGGCCGGACCACCCGCTTGCTCACACAGAATTCATGTTCCCCTATGCCTCCGTGATCGAGGTACCGACAGAGTCCATTTTTGATTCACTGGGGCCCACGCTGGCTGCAACCATCCTTACACAGGATGAGGACATTAAAAAACAGGCTCTCGCCTGCCGCAACATCGCGCGAATCAACTTCGGCCCGATACCGACCGCAATCGTCGACTGGACCCAACCGCACGAGGGCAACCTTTTTGACTTTCTGTATACCCGCCGGGCGGTCCAGGGGCACCCGTCATGAGCAAAACACCCTCCCTGCTGCTTGAGATACCGATCCCCATCGTGCACGGCCCGGGAACACTCGAGAAACTTGGCGATATTGCGAAGCAATACGGCGGCACTCGGGCCCTGGTTGTTACGGATAGCGGCCTTTGCGCCGCGGGCCATTCGGACCGGGCTTTGAAAAGCCTGCAGGATGCCGGACTATCCGTCGCAGTATTTGATCATGTGCACGAAAACCCGACCACGCTGGATGCAGAGGCCTGCGCGGCTGCCGCACGGGAAGCCGGAGCCGATATCCTGATTGGGTTGGGAGGCGGCAGCAGCATGGACGCAGCGAAAGCCTGTAATTTCCTGCTGACACAGGGTGGGCCCATGCACAGGCATCGCGGGGACAATGCAACAGAGATTCCCATGCTGCCCTACATCGCCGTGCCAACCACGGGAGGAACAGGAAGCGAATGCCAGCGATTTGCACTGATTTCAGACGCCGTCACGCATCGAAAAATGGCCTGCGGATCCCCTGCTGCCAAAGCCTGCTGCATCGTGCTTGATCCGCAATTAACCCTAACCCAACCGCAGCATGTTACGGCCTGCACCGGGATGGATGCCCTCGTTCATGCCGTAGAGACAGCGGTGACGCAAAAAGCGACACCGGAATCAGTCCGGTTTTCCCACGAGGCATTCCGGCTGTTATCCCAGAATTTTTCCCGTGTGCTTTCAGCCCCATCAGACCTCGAAGCCCGCTCGGCCATGCAGGCGGGAGCGGCACTGGCCGGGGCAGCAATCGAACTCAGCATGCTGGGTGCCGCTCATGCCATGGCGAATCCGCTGACCGCCCGGTTCGGCATTGTGCATGGACAGGCCGTCACGCTGGGAATCGAGAAGGTCGTGCGGTTTAACGGCTGTGACCCGAATACAGCCGAAGCATATCGAGCACTCGTTTCCCATGCAGGCCTGGTTGCCCCAACAGACAGCGCGGAAACAGCCGTGCAGTGCCTGGCCGATTTTCTCGTGTCTGTCGGCCTTCAGAGCGGCCTGAACACGGGTCTCGAGGCATTGGGCATTCCACCCGAGGTTATTCCCGAACTCGCGGAGGCTGCCACAGAAGAATGGACCGGCAGTTTTAACCCCAGGCTTGTCAGCAAGGACATCTTTGAGGACCTCTACCGGCAGGCGATGTCACGCCCTGCGCTTTCCGCAGTCCCAGGAACAACCGATGCGACCTAAACCGCAACCGACCGAATGCCCGGGCATTTCAGAAAGAAAGCACCATCGCCGCATGTGGCATGGCCACCTGCTGGGGGCATTTTTTCTGCTCTCAGGCGTCATTCCGGTCCTTGCGGACTGGCCCATGTTCAGGGGAAGCCCCGACTTACGGGGCTACATCACTAACGCACTTCCGGATAAGCTCACCTGCCTGTGGACCTATGAAACAGGCGGTGCAATTCAATCCTCCGCCGTTAGCACAGGTTCACACCTGGTCTTCGGCAGCGACGATGGAAACGTCTATGCCTTGAACCGCACCACGGGCAAACTTCACTGGAAATTTGATGCGGGCAGCGCCGTCGAGGGAACCCCCTGCATTCTCGGCGAGCGGGTGTATACCGGAAGCGCCAAAGGAATTCTATTCTGCCTAAACCTTGAAACCGGAGTTGAACACTGGCGATATACCTGCGAGGACCAGGTTCTTGGCGGAGTAACCTGGGCAAAACCGCAAACCAATGCAGCCCCCAGTATTCTTTTCGGCAGTTACGACTTTTCCCTGCATTGCCTCGACAGCCAAACAGGGCGCCGCACCTGGGCTTACAAGACGGAAAATTTCATCAACGGAACCGCAGCAGTTTCCGGAAATACCGCGATTGCAGGGGGGTGCGACGGCATGCTGCATGTCGTGAGCACAGAGACAGGCGAAGCCACAAACGTAATCCCTGTGGGCGGGTACATTGCGGGCTCTCCGGCCCTGGCCGAAAACAACGCCTACCTGGGACACTACGGAAATGAAGTCATGAGCATAAACCTCACGAATGGCCATACAAACTGGATATACCGTACCGGTCAAAACAGGCCGTTTTTCTCCACGCCGGCCGTAACAGGCGAGTTGGTGGTCATTGGCGGCCGTGACGAGAGCGTCCACGCGCTCGACCGCATGACCGGCATGTTGCGTTGGACCTTCCGAACGCGGGGCGCAGTGGACAGCTCCCCGATTGTCATGGGCAATCGTATTGTCTTCGGTTCCGACGACGGATTTCTCTACCTGCTTGACACTGAAACAGGCAGGCTGCTCTGGGAGTATGAAGCCGGTGGCGGCATCAGCGCTTCGCCGGCATATGCTGACGGTTGCATCTATGTCGGAAACCGGGACGGGGTCATGTTCGCATTTGGCGCCGGAAATTAGTTCACACTCCCGCCCAAAACTGACAAAATCATATTTCGAATTCAAAGGCGTGCGATGGTTATGACTCAAAAGCAGAAAATCTCAATTATCACATGCGCAGGAATACTGCTCCTTGCCTGCCTGCCCTGGACGCATGAGGCCGTCGCCTACTTTCGCTGGCGCAGCGCAGATCAGACCAGCGAACTTCCGCGCCTTAAATCGCTTCTGAAAAAATGCAAAAGCGACACCCGGGATCAAAAATACATTCGACAACAAATGCAGTCCCTCGCGAAACATGGGGATTTCACCAGCCTCATCGACCCTGTCTTTCACGGCGAATACGACGATCACGTCCAGCGGGCAGCCGCATCCGCACTTTACAATTCGGACAGCGCAGCTCTCGAGTTGCTGGAAAGCAGCCCGGGCAACTCCGAGCTGGTCATATCCGCACTGGCGGATGCCTGCACGGGCAAAGGCCTGACCCCCGAATTTCGTCTACGCTCTTATGCCTTGTTATGCCGTATCGCAGCGAATGAGCCGGCAACAACCCGGATCACAAAAAACCTGCTCCTGAGTTCCACGCCCCTGCTGGCCCTTGAGGCATTTGAAACTGCCCGACAGGCATCGGGAGATCGATATCTCGACACTGTGTGTGCGGCCTACAGAAAACAGACCGTGCCGGCTTATTCCTGCGCGAAATATCTTCTCGATACCCATTTGGATGCCACCGGCGTCATGGAGGCCATGCTGGCAGGACTGTCTTCTTCATCCGCGGATTTCCGCGCTGCATCAACTGCAGCCCTTGCCAAAATCCTGGAAGCCCACCCGGACAGAATTCCTGAGGCGGAAACAAGGGTCTTGCGACTGGAGGCACACCCCGACTATACGGACCTGTATAAGTTGATCGGCCCGGCCAGCCTGATGCGGCTGGCACACGGCATGCGCGACACAGCCCTCTCGGCGGCAGACCGCGGATCACTCGTATCGTGTTTTGCCGAATTCGGCCCGGATGCACTGGATTTCGCTCCTGAGCTTTTTCCCCTCCTGGCGCAAACAGACACAAACCTCGTGTACAATGTCCAGGAAGCAGTCGCAAGGTTCTGCACCCTTGCCCCCAACCTGCAAACGAACCTCTACAGCCTCGTAGAGGACAGGTTCGCTTCTGAATCTGCGCGACTGAACGCCATTCGAACGGTCGGCTTGCTCGAAGCCCCTTCCGACAAAGTCCTTACCGCCCTAGCGCACCATCTGAATACGGACAAAGGCCCCCTGAGCGGCATATCCATGATGGCCCTTGACCGGCTTGGACTGCGTGCGGCCGGGATTCTTCCGGCGCTTGCCCCGCTTTTCGATGAAAATCGGGAGCCCGGATTCCGGTACGTGGGAGCGCGCGTCCTGGCCAGCGTGGCTCCGGATGATCCCCGGATTGCCGATTCACTCGCAGCACTGAGCCAAAATGAAAACGCACAGTTCCGCGAAGCGGCTGTCGCGCTCCAAAAGCAACTGGGGCTGGTTGGCGACGAAGCCGGTGAAAATGAAAATGCGGAGTCTCCTTCACCGGACGATGCTGCAGCAGCAGAATAAGAGACCGGCAGGGCCAACCGGCCTACCCGAGGCCGAGAAGACCAAGCTTTTCCATGTTTACACCAATGGCCTTTGAGACACCCTCGACTGAGGTTTCCGCCAGCAGGGCATCTGAATAAGCTTTCGCATCCGCCATGGTTAACGAGCCTATCACCCGCTGCGCTGTCGACAAATAGGACGCATCCAGGCTCAAACGCANNAGCCTTGCCAATGTGCGCAACACGGCCGGATGATGCTCACAGTAATACGGCGCCACCTTTGTATTTGCGCGGTCGACGGCCAACAGGTACTGCACGAGGTCGTTTGTGCCGATCGAAAAGAAATCGGCAAGCCCGATAAATGCTTCAATCATTTCGATGGCAGCCGGGACCTCAAGCATCATTCCCATCTGGGGCATGGCAACGTTTGCCTCGCCGGATAAGCGATCAACACAGGCCGCGACATGCTCACGGGCCCTGATAAATTCATCAGGGGAAGAAATCATTGGAAACATGATTTTAAGGGGGCAAAGATTTTCTGCAGCCAGCAGCATCGCTTCGAGCTGTTGGTTGAAAATTTCAGGGTGATGCAGGGTAAAACGCGTGGAACGCAGTCCAAGCGCCGGATTTAGTTCATCCGCCTCATCATACTGCCCCAGGATTTTATCCCCTCCGACATCGAGCGTGCGAATAATCACATCCTGTCCGCCCATCCGCTGGAAAAGGCCCCTGTAAATCTGCATCTGCTCATCGCGCGAGGGCAGCGCGGAACTCAATAGGAACGGCACCTCGGTTCGGTAAAGGCCTACGCCCTCAGCCTTCATGGCGATGGCCAGATCCGCATCGGCAAGGAGGTTGATATTTGCCATGAGCTGCACACGCACACCGTCCCGCGTCTGCGTTTTTGGGGCCATTTTTGCGGCCAGCTCTGCGACATCCGCCCCCCCGCGCTCAAGCGCCTCCCGACAGGATTCAAGAATTTCAGGTGACGGGTGCGTATAGACAAGCCCTTCATTCGCATCAATAAGAACGGGCGTGCCATCCGGAATCGAGAGCAGCCGGTCATCATCGAGAAGCACCAGCGGAATTCGCAATGAACGGACAAGCAATGCGACGTGGGCCGTAACGCCTGAAGAAGCAAAAACAAGCCCGGCCGCATTTTCAGCCGCGATCAGAAGGACATCACTGGGCAGCAATTCCCCGGCAACAATAATATTCCCCGCGATATCGCCGGTTTCGGCCGAATCTTTCGTTTCAAGGCATCGAAGTATCCTGAGGCCGAGATCAGCAACGTCCTGCGCTTTCTCGCGCATGTAATCGTGACGGCTTCCGGCAAACAGGTCCATGTAATGCCGAATGCAGGATGCTACCGCCCGCGAAGCGGAAAAGCCGGACTCCATGGACGCCTTGACCGCATCGGTAAAAGAAGAGTCCATCAGCATCAGCAACTGGGCGTCCATGACAAGGCTGACGGCCTCCGGGAGACGGTCCTCCAGGCGGTCCTGGATATCTTTCAGTTCCTGCCGGGTCCGCTCAAACGCCCGAGCAAGATCTTCGGCTGTTCCTTTTCCGGTAACTTCGACCTGATGATTTATGGCCTGAATCGCTGATTCACGGCCAATAACACTGGCCTTGCCATAGGCGACACCGGCCGAAACACCCCTGCCACCGGTGAGCGAGAGTGCGGATAGTTCTTTCTCCTCGGTATGCGTCCCGGCGTGCACCTCGTAAAGCGCACGTGCATTTTCAATGGCCCCGACGAGGTGCTCGGTAAGAACGAGCAGCGAAGAGACCTCCTCATCCGTGAAAGGGGCATCCTCCGTGCGCTGGGTTACGAGAACCCCGATTTTTTCGGCGCCACGCTGGACCGGAACGGCAAGAAAACTTTCGAATTTTTCCTCGTCAATATCCGGAATAAGCCTGTACCGAGGGTGCAGGCTTGCATGAGTGGTTCTAATGAGCTGCCCGGCGCTAAAGGCAGTACCAACAATTCCCTGCCCGTTTTTCAGGCGCAATTTATTTACGGCTGCAGACCGCAGACCTATGTTGGCG
>JABAHO010000874.1_pt1 | contig 11051 bp, 10 predicted proteins | sample 7062071 | NCBI WGS metagenome assembly JABAHO01 (sample SAMN14534356, study PRJNA622989) | marine sediment metagenome | biome: marine biome [ENVO:00000428]; feature: marine pelagic biome [ENVO:01000023]; material: deep marine sediment [ENVO:00002113] | place: India: Gulf of Kutch | collected...
ACGCAGGGCGCGGCGCAGGGCTTCCTTGAAGGTGGGAACGTCCACCCCGATCTCACGCTGGGTGATTACGGATGTTTTGTGCTCATGGTAATATTCAATCGGGTCCTCGATCGTGATAATATGCGCATCCCGCTCGCGGTTGATCACATCAATCATGGAAGCGAGGGTGGTTGATTTTCCGCTGCCCGTGGGCCCGGTAACGAGCACCAGTCCCCGGGGACGAAACAGGAGTTCACGAACCTGCGGCGGAAGGCCGATGGTTTCAAGCGACAGGAGATCGTTGGGGATCTGGCGCAGCACGACTCCCACATTTCCCTTTTGCTTCAGGATGCTGACGCGAAAGCGGGCCTTATCGCTGAAACTGAACCCGAAATCGGATCCGCCCTGTTCCCTGAGCGCCTGCTGGTGATCGGCCGAAGCAATACTTTTCATCAGGCGCTCGGTGTCCTCGGCAGTCAGCGGTTCGCTGTCCAGCGGCTGCATTTCTCCGCTCAGCCTGAGGATAGGAGGCGCACCGACGGCAAGATGCAGATCGGAGGCGCCTTCATCCACGCAAAGCTGCAGGAGCTCACTCATTTCGACTTCATGTGAATTGACAGTTTGACTCATCAGTCGACATCTCCCATGGTTACGCGGAAAATTTCCGCGAGGGTCGTTACACCGGCAACGGCCTTGCGCAGTCCATCTTCCCGCAGCGTTCTCATTCCCAGCTCACGCGCCCGGGCCCGAAGCTCAAGCGCAGAAACCGATTCAAAAATCATGTGCTGAATTTCGTCCGTAACGACAAAAATTTCAAAGATACCGCGGCGGCCGCTATAGCCCGTCAGCGAGCAATGCTGGCATCCGTGACCGCGATAGAGCTGCACCCCCGCCATCTGGTCCACTGCCGGCCCGAGCAGCTTCAGCTCATGATCCGTGGGGGTGTATTCTTCCTTGCAGTGCTCGCAAATACATCTCACGAGGCGCTGCGCCATCACGGCCCTTGCCGAGGAGGCCACCAGGAAGGGTTTCACCCCGATATCCAGCAAACGCGTAATCGCACTCGGGGCATCATTCGTATGCAGCGTGCTGAACACAAGATGTCCGGTCAGCGATGCCTCTGTCGCAATATTGGCCGTCTCCAGGTCTCGAATTTCACCGATCATGATGATGTTGGGGGCCTGGCGGAGAATGGACCGCAGAGCCGCTGAAAAGGTCAGGTTAATATCTGACCGCACCTGCACCTGGTTGATACCTGAAATCTGGTATTCGACCGGATCCTCCACGGTGATGATTTTTCGGTCAGGGCGGTTGATTTCACCCAGGCAGGCATACAGCGTGGTCGTCTTTCCGGAACCGGTCGGCCCCGTCACGAGCACGATGCCGTCCGACATGCCGAGGAAGCGCTCAAACAACTGCTGATCATCGGAAAAGAAGCCCAGCTTCGCGAGCCCGAGTGCAAGGTTCTGCTTATCCAGGATACGCATCACGATGCTTTCCCCGTGGTTACTGGGAACAGTCGACACACGCAGGTCAAGTTCCCGACCGAGAATATTGACCTGGATGCGGCCGTCCTGGGGGACGCGTTTTTCTGCAATCTGCATGGAGGCCATAATCTTGACACGGCTGATGATGGCAGACTGCAACCGCTTCGGCGGGCTGTCCACCTCGTGCAAAACACCGTCGATTCGATAGCGTACGCGAAAACGCTTCTCCATGGGCTCGAGGTGAATGTCGGAAGCACGGTTTCGATAGGCCTCAAGAATGATCAGGTGGACAAGCTTGATGATGGGCGCATCGGACTCGGAGGCGCCTTCGTCCTGGATCATGTCCTCGGTACCGGTTACGGCCACATCCACCGTACCCTCTGCGATCGAGCCGATCATGGCTTCCATGTCGGATTCGGCGGGGTAATACCGGTCGAGGGCATCCTTGATCTCGTGACGCAAGGCTACCGCGCCCTCAATGTGGCAGCCAATCAGCACGCGCAGGTTTTCCAGGGCATCAAAATCAAGGGGGTCACTCAGGGCAACCGTCAGGCCGCTCTCATTTCGGTAAAGGGGCACGATTCGATACCGTCGAGCCACATCCGGCGGGACCATGTTACGCACATCCGCCGGCAGGTCTGCCCCCTCGAGGGTGATGAACTCCATTCCGAATGCATGCGCGATGGCAGACAACACCTCGTCTTCCTGGACGGACCCGCTGTCAAGCAAACGGTCTACCACGCTTTGACCGTCCGAGTGGAAGGCGGAGGCTTCCTCGACCTGGTCGTTGGTCACAACGCCCTGCTGCTCGAGAAGCTCCAGCACATATGTGTCATTTGAAGTCATATCGTGTCGTTAGTGCGCGGTTATCATAATCGCGAGAACCGGAACGCCACAAGCACTAAGACGGCGGTATCGATTCAACCATTTCAACGAAGAGCACAGGCCGCAATGTGTCCGGTCACGACAGTTTTTCCCGCAACAGGTCACCCACCATTTGCGGGTTTGCTTTTCCGCGGCTGAGCCGCATTACCTGCCCCACGAGAAACTGGAGAGCGGCTTCTTTTCCGTTTCGATAATCCTGTGCGGGCCCCGCGTGCTCCTCCAGGACACGGTCCACGAACTCCTCGATCAACCCGGAATCACTGACCTGCGCCATGCCCCGTGCTTTTGCAATTTCCTCTGGATCTCCACCACGGGCAAACAGCTCGGCAAAAAGTTCCTTGGCCTGGTTGGAGTTCAGGGTTTTCTTTTCCACGAGCCCGATCAGTTTCGCAAGGGCGTCCGGGGTGATCAGCGCCGCATCCACGGTTTTTCCCGATTCTGTCAGGAGGCGCTGCATTTCGGTCATGACCCAGTTTGATGCAGCCTTGGGTGATGCGCCGCAGGCGGTTACGGCCTCGAAGTAGTCGGCGATGCTTCGATCGGCAACCAGCACACCCGCATCGTATTCGGGCAAACCGAATGCATCCATGAAGCGCGCGCGCCGCGCGCGAGGCGCCTCCGGGAGCGCATCCCGCATGCTCTCGATCTCCGCAGGATCCAGCACGACAGGCATCAGGTCCGGCTCCGGGAAATAACGGTAATCATGCGCATCTTCTTTCGTGCGCATGGAAAACGTCTGTTCCCGTTCGGCATCCCAGCGCCGCGTTTCCTGGACCACGGTTCCTCCGCTGTCCAGGACACCGGCCTGCCGCCGGGTCTCGTAGCGCAGGGCATTCAGCACCCCCTTGAAGGTATTCAGATTCTTGATTTCGGTTTTGGTGCCAAGTTCCTGCTGCGAAGGCGGACGAAGGCTGGTGTTTACGTCGCAGCGCATGTTGCCTTCCTCCAGGTTGCAGGCACTGACGCCGGCATAAACCATAAGTTCTTTGAGGGCCTGCAGGTAGGCAAACGCCTCCTCGGGGGAATGCAGATCCGCCTCTGAAACAATCTCCATCAACGGCGTTCCTGCCCGGTTGAAATCCACGCCGCTGCTGCCGGTGAAGTGCATGCTCTTTCCGACATCCTCCTCGAGGTGAATCCGCTTCAGCTGCACGGGCGTATCGCGCCCATCGACATCGATAGCAACCGCTCCCCCAAGGCAAAGCGGTTCGTCATACTGGGAGATCTGGTAGTTCTTCGGCATGTCGGGATAAAAGTAGCTTTTGCGGTCGAACTTGCTGTGCAGGTTGATCTCGCAGCCCAGCATCAGGCCGGCCATGACCGTCAGGCGCACGGCTTCTTCGTTCATCGTGGGCATCGCCCCCGGGTATCCCAGGCAAACCGGGCAGACCTGCGTATTGGGGGGAGCTCCGTATTCGGTGGGACAGGCACAGAACATCTTCGAGCGGGTGCTCAATTGCACGTGCACCTCAAGTCCGATTGTAACCAGGTAGTCCATGATGTCGCCCTGCTCCCGCGGGTCAGCCTCCCCCGTTAAGGGACTGTTCATATGCATGCCCGACTCGCAGCACATTTTCCTCTTTCATCCACGGCCCCAGGATCTGGAGGCCGACCGGCAGCCCCTGCGATGTTTCGCCGCACGGCACGGAGAGTCCGCAAATGCCGGCCAGGTTCGCCGTTACGGTAAAAATATCACCCAGGTACATTTTGAGCGGATCACCGGAGACATCACCGATCGGATAGGCTGTTGTGGGCGCACACGGCGCCAGCAATGCATCGCAGGTTTCAAAAGCCTTTTCAAAGTCGCGCCGCACGAGGGTTCGGACTTTTTGTGCGGACACGTAGTAGGCATCGTAGTATCCGCTGCTCAGCACGTAGGTGCCGAGGATGATCCGCCGCTTGACCTCTTCTCCGAAGCCGGCCTCACGCGTACGCCGGTACATGTCAATCGGATCTCCGGCTCCGGATGCGCGTGCGCCGTAACGCACACCGTCAAACCGTGCCAGGTTTGCGGAAGCCTCGGCTGTTGCGATCACGTAGTAGGTGGCCGTGGCATATTCCGTGTGCGGCAGCGACACTTCACGCACCGAGGCTCCCAGCGATTCACATTGGCGGACGGCCTCGCGGACGGCGGCTTCCACCTCCGGATCCAGTCCCTCGACGAAGTACTCCTGCGGCACCCCGAGGGTCACGCCCTGCAGGTCTCCGGTGAGATGCGCCGTGTAATCCGGCACGGGCACATCCAGGCAGGTGGAATCAAGCGGATCAGAGCCTGCCAGCACATTCAGCAGAACGGCAGCATCCCGCACATCGCGGGTAATCGGGCCGACCTGGTCCAGGGACGAGGCATACGCCGTGAGCCCGTAGCGGGAGACGCGGCCGTAGGACGGCTTAAGGCCGACACACCCGCAGAAGGAGGCAGGCTGCCGAATTGATCCGCCGGTATCCGTTCCCAGCGCGGCCACGGCGACACCGCCGGCCACAGCCGCTGCGGAACCACCGCTGGACCCGCCCGCTACGCAGTCAGTGTTGCGCGGATTGCGCGTGGGACCAAAACGGGAGTTTTCGGTGGACGACCCCATTGCAAATTCATCCATGTTGGTGCGACCCAGAAACACGGCGCCGGCCGAGCGAAGGCGCGCCACCGCCGTTGCGTCATAGGGCGAAACATAACCCTCGAGGATGTTGGATGCGCACGTGCAGGGCTGCCCCTGGACATTCAACAGGTCCTTCACCGCGATCGGCACACCGAGCAGCGGAAGATCCTTCCCCTCGGAACGCAGGCGATCAGCCGCTTCCGCCTGCGCCAGTGCAGCGGATGCATCGACACTTACATACGCGTTAAGCCCGCGGTCATCTTTCCGGATTGCGTCGATCACGGATTCGGTAAGCGCCGCCGCCGTACAGGCCCCCTGGCGCATCTGCTCAAGGCTTTGGCAAACAGAGGGAAGTTCGGGTAATGGATTCATCGCTGCGCCGCCACCTTATTCCACGATCTGCGGCACTTTGAACTGCCCCTGCAGGACTGCTGGCGCATTCTGCATCACGGCTTCATGGTCAAGGCCGGGCCTGGACTCATCCGGCCGGAAAATATTCTGTACGGGATGCGCATGGGCCGTCGGGGCAATGTCGGCAAGATCCAGTTCCCCAAGCTTGCTGACATACGCGACCACCTGCTCAAGCTGCCCCTGGAAACGACTGATTTCGTCGTCACTCAGTTTCAGCCGCGCAAGGTCGGCCAGGTAGGCCACATCTATATGTTCAGTCGATTCCCTGCTCATGATCTGCCCGGGTACATGCTGTTGCAGCGTGAACACCACGCCGGAATAAACATCGAAAGTAAGCCAATTGCAGCTGCCGACTCAAGAAGAGTTTGCGGTCATTCCGTTCCGTTTGATAGGATTTACCGAGATTAAGGTTTCTCACGTCCCAACAGAAAGGCTCACAATATGGACCAGGTGAACGATCAACCGTCCCGCCGGTTTCAGGCTGTTTTAACACTGGGCCTCGCAATGGCCGTTATGCTTGCGCAGGGATGCTCGATGTTTCGCATCAGCATCAACGAAAAGGATCCGGCCACTTCCGATCCGCTCTCGGCATCCTATGATCAGCGCGACCTGCTGAGCTGGGCTGACCAGATCACCAGGGATATTCTGGCCCACCCCTTCCCTTCGCCCCATGAACAGGACACCATTCTTGTAGTGATGGGCATTGAAAACCGGACCCGCACACACGCGGACATGAAAGCCATCTCCGACACGATCCGGACCCGGATGATGGAACGGAGCAAGGTAAGGTTTGTGAATGCAGCCCGCCGGGATGACCTTCTCAAGGAGCAGGGATACCAACTGGAAAATGCAACGCCCGAAACCCGCAGCGCGATCGGCCGACAGCTTGGCGCCAAGTATATGCTGACCGGGTCACTCATCGAAATCGGGCAGGAATCCGGCCGGGAAGTCAGAGCCTCAAAAAAAGAGGACGTGTACTTTCAGCTGACTGTTGAAATCACAAACCTGGAGACCGGACTGATCGAGGTCACCAAGCAGCGGGACCGTCTCCGCAGGGCCAGCAAGCCGCTCATCGGATGGTAAGCACCGAGGGTGCCGGGTGACCGGCCTGCGCGGATTCCGAACGGGGTCTGACTGAGATGGAACATGCGAACCAGCCCGGAAACCGAACGCAGGCCCTTTTACCGGCCTGTGCGGGCCTCCTGGTCCTCGCGGCCTGCGCAGGCTGCGCGTCGAGCGGGCTTGAAGCTGCACGGGACAATTTTTATCTCGGTCGCTCTGCCGTAGCGGCCAAATCGCTTCATCCCGCGCGAGTGCAGGAAAAGGACCGGGTCCTGGTATTGATGGAGCGCGGGATGATGCACCAGGCAGCCGGTTCCTACAAAGCATCCGCCCGCGACTGGCTGGATGCACATGTACTCGCCGACAGGCTGGACTACCTCAGCCTGTCAAAAAGTTCTGCCAGCATGGTCATTAATGACCGCGTTCTTACTTACAAGGGACTGGCGTACGAGCGATATCTCCTGCATGCCTTTGCAGCACAGAGCTACTTTGCACAATCTCTCTGGGAGGATGCGGCGGTTGAAGCCCGTAACCTGGTTCCCCGGCTCGAAAACCGCGGGGACTTCCCGGATGATCCGTACAGCCGCTTCGTGAGCGGCTTCTGTTTTGAAATGATGCGCGATCGTGATGCGGCCCGTGTTCAGTACGAAGCCGTTAACCGGCTTCTAGGCCGTGCTTTTGTGGATCCGCGTTCGGGAAGACTGGACGCAACGCAGGCCGGGCACACGTCCGAGCTTGTCTGCTTTGTGGGCATAGGCCGACCTTTTTACTCTTCGGTCATCAACAGGCGCGACTGGGGCTCCGACCCGCATGCCCGCATCTATCACCGGGGAAGCTTCCTGGGTAGAAGCCGAACACTCAATACTGTTCAGTCCCTGGCGCGGGAAACTGAAAAGGTTAACGAGAAGTGGAAATCTGCAAAATCAGCCGCCCGAATCGTTATCAAGGAAGCCGCGGTGCAAACGGTCTCCAACGAGGATGCCCTTGCGGGAGAACTTCTGCGGGTTTTTCTGTACGGACTTGAGACACCCGATGACCGTCGATGGAAAACACTGCCCGAGTGGCTGCAGGTGGCCCGCGTTCCCTGCCCGGCCGGACTGGAGGATTTTACCGTTCACTTCGTTGGCGCAAACGGCCGCATCCTGGAGAGCCGCGAGGTAAAAAACCCGGTGGTCAGAAAGGGAAACACCGTCGTCTCGTTCTGCAGGGCCTATTGATCCGGCACGTACTCCGTTGCGGAATGCCCTGAGCGCGTCAGGACGGCCACACAAAACGCGCCATCACCCACAGAAGACCCACTGCCAGAACAGCGAGGAAAAGCGTGACCTTGTTGCGCCTGACGCTTCGCTCGAATTTTCGGCGTCCAACAGTGTGCAGATTGCCCGCGAAATAATCTCTGAAACGTACGCCTCGCAGTGAATGATCTACATCGTAACTGATACGATCAGGAGTCCGGTCAAATGCCGCGAGGCTGTCCAGCGCCTGTCGCCGACCGATGGTTGAGGCCGGGCGTTCCGGAGTCAGTGCGACCGGGGGCACAACCGGGGGGGATTGTGCAGGCGGATCGGCTTTACGGGCGCTGCTCAGCTCCCGGGCATCCGGCCATTCAAATCGTCGCGATATTGTATGAGGTGACATCGAATTTAGCCCCAACTGCACTATATGTTGTACAACTTTATCCTCCCTTTCTCAGCGTTTGTCACGCCGTAAAAGAGGGAAAGTGCACATTTATCGGCAGGTTGCCATTATTTGACGCAGAGAGACAAGACTCAAACGTAGCCGTGGAGATAAAGGAGCACAAAGCAAAGCACTATCAGGATCAGCACCAGCGGCAGCGTTACGGCAAATCCGACTTTCACCCAGGGCAGAAAGCCGCCCAGGAGCATATCGGGCATTCGGACTCGCCCTTCCTGAGAAGGCCGGGTGCTGTGTTTTGCGGCAGGAAATTCAGGCCAGGCGGCATTGACGCGGGCCACCCCGCGGGCATACACAGACTCCGCCTCTTCCAAAATACCAAAGGCTTTTTCCAGCTCATCCGAAAACTGGTCATCTTTCCAGTCGGATTCCGTCAACTTCATCAGTTCTGCGATCATTTCACGATACCCCGCCAGGGTTGCGCCGATGGCCTCCTCCATCTTTACGCATTCCTCGCGCTGGTTCGTCAGCAGGGGTAGTGCCCGCTCGAGCTTGTTAAGAATCTCGCGCTTTGACCTCTGGTAGGTATCCTGACGCCGGTCCACCTCCTCGAGGTCCATTCGCTCCCGTTCAAGGTCGGACTGCATTAATCTCAGGCGCTCCAGCTCCTCGGCTGCTTCAGCAAGCCTGGAGGCTCGATCCTGTTTCGCAACGCCAAAGCGGCTGTCTGCAATATGCGGATCGGGTTCATCAGGTTCGATTGCCCCGGTAACACTGTCTGTATGTTTTTTCATACCGAAGTTCAGGGAATCACGAGGACCTGCCCGGGTCTCACATCGGTTCGTGACCCAAGCTTATCCCGGTTTGCATCCCGGATTTCTCGCCAGCGGTTTGGATCTCCATAAACTTTTTCTGATATTTTTGTCAGGAAGTCGCCTTTTTGAACCGTGTACGTGCGAGGCCCCTCCGCCACCCGATCAACGACCGGACGCGGAGTCGAGACGGGCTGCGGTGCAGCTGCCTGCCGGTTTCGGGCCACTTCTTCTTCCAGTTTTTCCAGCCTGCGCGCCGCGGCTCCCAGCTTGACTCGCAAAAGACGGTTTTCCCGCTCCAGCGCGGTTACACGGTCCGCCCGCTTGGAGGGCATCAGGATACCGGCCGCAAACATCTGTTCGGCCCTGCGGATTCGCTCCTCAATCATGGCCCGCTTTTCCGCGGTTCCCCGCAGGTCAAGATACCGGCGGTAGTGGTAAATCCCCGGAACATAGTCCTTCAGGTGATCATCGAGCAAGAGGGCCATGTCAAGGTGGGCGCGCGCATTGTCGGGATTGTCATCAAGCACCTTCNNGCTTTTTTCATAAGCGGCTGGCCGACATCCACGGCATCGAGCTCGGCAACATCCGGCTTGCAGCCGCAGACAGCCAGGCAGGCCGGGAACAGGAACAGACATACGCTCCGCACAAAACCATCACGCGAAAACTTCGCATACATTTTTATGATCCGCTGCATTTCAAGATACTGCCATGTCCCGCAAAATGTTCAACTCTGTTTGCGCCCGGACCCACGCCCCTGTCTTCCCTATCGACAGAGCACGGCCAAAATTGATAAAAGGATTTATTGCACGCAGCCAAGGGGATCGCCAGAAATGAACGAAGTTGACCTTTCCATCGTCCTGCCGGCCTTTAACGAGGAAGACAGCGTGATCCCTTTTTACCGGGCTCTCAAGACGGTATTGTCGGAGCACCTTTCCGGGCTCAGCTACGAGATCATCTTCGTCAACGACGGAAGCGAAGACCGCACATGGGATAAACTTCGTGAACTGGCAAGCGAGGATGCCTCGGTGCGGGCCATCCGCTTCAGCCGCAATTTCGGACATCAGGCCGCATTGACCGCCGGCATGAAAAAATCGTGCGGCCGGGCCGTGGTGACCATGGATTGCGATTTACAGGATCCCCCGCAACTCATTCCCGAGATGGTCAAAAAATGGCAGAACGGTGCCCGCATCGTCTATGCCAGGCGTATTTCCCGGCATGACCGAAAATTCAAACGTTGGACCGCAGACTGGTACTACCGCATCCTTGCGAGGTCATCCGAGTTTAACATTCCCCGCGATGTCGGCGATTTCCGACTTCTGGACCGGCTCGTCATCGATGAACTTCTCAGGCTGGACGAGCATGCGCGTTACCTCCGCGGCATGGTTGCATGGCTGGGATACCGGCATGATTTTGTTGATTTTGACCGCCCTGAACGCATTCACGGCGCCACAAATTACACACTGCGCAAAATGGCAAACCTGGCCATGGACGGCATCCTGAGCTTCACTTTTCTTCCGCTCCGCATCGGCATGGTTGTCGGCGTCTTATCCATCCTGCTTTCCGCCCTGTTTTTTCTCTACATGGTTTTCGACATCATTATCAACAATGCGCCCTACCCGCTCTACAAGTGGCTGGTGGTTCTGATCCTGGCATTCGTGGGAGCGCAGTTCATGTTTCTCTGGATTATCGGAGAGTACGTCGGGCGAATTTACAACGATGTACGCCGCCGCCCACTCTATGTCATCGGAGAAGAAATCAACACCGGCGGGGAGTAGCCCACCGGAAAGCGGAACCGTTCTGTTCATGCAAACACTCCGGCCCCGGCCGCATTCCGGATTTTCCCGGCCGGCAAAACACAGCCATCAGCCTGATTACCCGCCATGCGCATCTTAATGTTCAATAATGAATTCCCTCCCCTTGGCGGCGGCACATCCACGGTCAACCTTATGTTGTTCAGGGAATGGGCCTCTGAACAAAGCCTCGAGATCGACCTGGTCACTTCCGGCTCCCGGGATATGCCCCGCCGCGAGGCATTTTCCGAAAACATCACCATTCACCGAGTCATGGTTGGGCAGAAAAATCCGCACCATGCGACCAACCTGAACCTGGTCGTCTACACACTTCGCGCGCTGGTCAAAGGCCTGCAACTCAGGCGCACTTCCGGGTATGACCTGACTATG
>JABAHO010012403.1_pt1 | contig 11051 bp, 7 predicted proteins | sample 7062071 | NCBI WGS metagenome assembly JABAHO01 (sample SAMN14534356, study PRJNA622989) | marine sediment metagenome | biome: marine biome [ENVO:00000428]; feature: marine pelagic biome [ENVO:01000023]; material: deep marine sediment [ENVO:00002113] | place: India: Gulf of Kutch | collected...
TCAGGGCATCGACCGCAATCGTCTCTCCCGGGTCACGGCCGTCGCGTTCGCGGCGGCCGGCGTGGTGGCCTGTGCGGAAGACACGACGCGAATCGAGGTGGGTGAAGACGACGTCCGGTCGGTGGCTGAGCACATCCACGACCGGATCCTCACGATCGATACCCACGACGACATTCCATTCGACTTTGCGACCGCCGACGTCGATCCGGGGGTGCGCGGCGACCGCCAGGTCGACCTGCCGAAGATGCGCGCGGGCGGGCTCGATGCCGGATTCTTCGTCGTGTACGTCGCGCAGGGCTCGAACGATCCCGAGGGCTACGCCGAGGCGTACGAGCAGGCCGTGACGAAGTTCGAGGCCATCCACCGGATGACGGAGACCCTGTATCCGGACGAGATCGAGCTGGCCTACCGCGCCGCGGATGTGGAAAGGATCGTCTCCGAGGGCCGGCTCGTCGCCGCGATCGGCATCGAGAACGGCTGGCCCGTCGGCAACCGACTCGAAAACCTTGCCGAGTTTCACCGCCGCGGCGGCCGGTACATCACGCTCGCTCACAACGGGCACAACCAGATCGCCGACTCGGCACAGCCGGCGGTGGGCGAACCGGAGTCGCTGCATGGGGGCCTGAGCGAGTTCGGCCGCGCCGTGGTCGACGAGATGAATCGCCTCGGCATCATGGTCGATATCTCCCACATCTCGAAGGACGCCATGCTGGAGGCTGCCGCCCGGTCCCGCGCGCCGGTGATCGCCTCACACTCGAGCTGCCGCGCTCTGCGNNCTGGAGCGACGCGTCGGAGACCTTCAACGTGACGCGTGAACTGGCGGAGCGGGGCTACTCCGAGGCCGCGATTGCCAAGCTCTGGGGCGGGAACCTTCTCCGCGTGTGGCGGCAGGTCGAGATGGTCGCGGCGGCAGACTCCGAGGGTGGTCCGTGAGCGGCAGCAGCCTGAACGACAGCGCGGAACCCGGAACCGGCGGCATCAGCACCGACGCCGGGTCGGGGATGCTGCACCCGTCTCTGACCGGCCCGCTGGAGCCCGCGGACGGGATGCTGTTCTGCCCGCGGCGGGGCGTGAACCCGGGCGCCGCCGAGCGTCTCGGGGCGGAGACCCGCAAGCTCCTGCAGGTGCGCCTGCGGACGCTCGCCCTGCTGCTGGCCCTCACGGCTGTGCTGTCGGTTGTGCGGTTCAGCCTGTTCAACATCCAGGGAGTGCCGGGAAGCGCGGCGGGTGCCGTCGTAGCTCTGGCGTGCTGGCTCGTGCTGCGCCGCCCGAAGCTGTCGATGCCCGTTCTGCACACGCTGACCGCAGTTCTCTTCGGAGCCCTGCTTGTCGCTATCGGGATCAACACGTACCTGCTGCTGGGCGACGCACTGGATCGTGGCGACTATGTGTACTACCTCGCGCACGGGAACCGGCTGCCCGGCGTCTACCTGCTCCTGATGCTCGCCTACGCGATCTTCATCCCGGCTCACTGGCGCCAGGCTGCGGGCGCCTGCGCAATCATCGTCGTGGGCGGCCTCGTTCCGGGATTCGTGCTGCAGTGGACGCACCCCGAGGAGGTCGCGGCCGCCGCTCAGGTCATCAGCAGACTCGAGCAGCTGAGCTTCAGCCTCCTGATGCTCGTGGTGGGCGCGCTCTTCGCCGTCATTGGCAGCCATCTGATCCAGGGGTACCGCCGGTCGGCGGCCGACGCGGGCGACGCGGCAATGTACGAACTTCTCGGCAAGCTCGGTGAAGGCGGAATGGGCGAGGTCTGGCGGGCGCGCCACCGGATGCTCGCCCGGCCGGCCGCCATCAAGATCATCCGGCCGGAACTTCTCGGATCGACCGACAAGGGCTCGACGGCGGCACGGCGCTTCACCCGCGAGGCCAGAGCGACGGCGGCGCTGCAGTCGCCGCACACGGTTCGGCTTTTCGATTTCGGAACAACACGCGACGGCACCTTCTTCTACGTCATGGAGATGCTTCGCGGCCTCGACCTCGAAGACCTCGTGCGCCGCTACGGTCCGCTGCCGCCGGGTCGGGCCGTGCATCTGCTTCGCCAGGCGGCCCTGTCCCTGCAGGAGGCCCACGATCGCGGTCTGATTCACCGCGACGTGAAGCCCGGCAACATCCACGTCGGCCCGTTTGCCGGCGAGACAGACTGGGTCAAGGTGCTGGATTTCGGCCTGGTGAAGTCCTCGACCGGTGACGAAGTGGACCAGACCGCGCTGACCGTCGAAGGGGTTACGACGGGAACTCCTGCCTATTTCCCGCCCGAGATGGCTCTCGGAGCCAGCGGCGCCGACTCGCGCAGCGACATCTACGCGCTCGCCGCTGTCGCGTACTGGCTCGTCACCGGTGAGCTCGTGTTCTCGGCGGAGACGCCGCTCGAAATGATCCTGCATCACGTGCAGCAGGAGCCTGTCCCGCCGTCGCAGCGTACCGAGAACCCGGTGCCGAAGCGGCTCGAACAGGCTATCCTCACCGGCCTGAGCAAGGATCCGGAGAACCGGCCCCAGAGTATGCGCGAGTTTGCCGATCTCCTCTCCGCTGNNAGGCGACGACCGGAAGCGTAGCCTGAGCGACAACGAACGGAGTCAGGACACATGGGTTTTCTCTTCATGGCGCACTCGGGTTTCCGCTACCTCGTCCTCCTGGTCGGGTTGGCCGCTCTGATCGTGTCGCTGGTCAAAGGCAAGGACGATCTCGCCGGCAAGGTCATGGGTGCGTTCGTCGGTCTCGTCGACCTCCAGGTTCTGATGGGCCTTCTGCTGCTCACCCAGATTCCTTTCTACGGCCAGCTGATGGGGCACGTCGCGCTGATGTTCGCGGCGGTCTTCGCGGCGCACGGATTCTCGGTTGCCGCCAAGAAGAAACCGGAAGGTCAGCAGGGCATGCTGCGCGTCGCCGGCGTCGTCGTGACGCTGGGGCTCATCGTGATGGGCATCATGGCGATCGGGCGGCCGATTCTGGGCAGCTCGATCTGACGGATGGACAGCTTCGACCAGCTGCGCGCACGGCTGGGTGACCTCGCGGACGTAAAGGCCGCGAGCGCCGTCCTGTCCTGGGATCAGGAAACCTACATGCCGTCCGGCGCCGGCGCGGCTCGGGCCCAGCAGCTCGCCACGCTGGGCCGTCTGGCCCACGAGATGTTCGTGGCCGAAGAGTTTGCCGCGGTGCTTTCAGCGGCAGCCGAAGAGGTGGCAGGATCGCCGCCCGACAGCGACGAAGCCCGCATCATCCGCGTGATTACCAGGGATCACGAAAAGGCGACACGGATTCCGGCGAAGCTCGTCGCCGACCTGGCCCAGGCCACAGCGCTCGCGCAGCAGGCCTGGGCAGAGGCGCGACCGAAGTCGGATTTCGAGGGTTTCCGGCCGCATCTCGAGCGGGTGCTCGAGTTGACGCTGGCCAAGGCCGAGGCTCTGGGCTATGAGGAGTCGCCCTACGACGCCCTGCTCGATGACTACGAGCCCGACATGAAGGCGTCGCAGGTCGCCGAGGTCTTCGCGGCGCTCCGTACGGAACTGGTGCCGATCGTGCAGGGGATCGCGGCGGCCGACATGCCGGACGACGCCTGTCTCCGGCGGCATTTCGACGCCGCGGCGCAATGGGAATTCGGCGAGGCCGTGATCCGCGACTTCGGGTTCGACTTCGAGCGCGGCCGGCAGGACCGCTCGGCGCACCCGTTCTCGACGAACTTCGCCGTCTCCGACGTTCGAATCACGACGCGCGTCGACGAGAACTTCCTGCCGACGGCGCTCTTCGGCACGCTCCACGAAGCCGGCCATGCCATGTACGAGCAGGGCGTCGACGCGGCCCTCGCGCGGACAGGCCTCGATAACGGAACGTCCCTCGGAATCCACGAGTCCCAGTCGCGGCTATGGGAAAACCAGGTCGGCCGCTCGCGGGCCTTCTGGGAGCATTACTACCCGGGGCTGCAGCGGACGTTCGAAGGGGCACTGGGAGCCGTCCCGCTGGACGAGTTCTATCGTGCGGTCAATCGTGTCGAGCCGTCGCTGATTCGAGTCGAGGCGGACGAGGTGACCTACAACCTGCACGTGATGATTCGCTTCGAACTGGAGATGCAGCTGGTCACCGGCTCGCTTGCCGTGGCGGACCTGCCCGAGGCCTGGAACGCCGCGTACGAGCGGACACTCGGACTGGTGCCGCCGAATGACGCACAGGGCGTCCTGCAGGACATCCACTGGTCGTTCGGGCTGTTCGGCTACTTCCCGACCTACACCCTCGGCAACCTGATCGCCGCGCAGCTGTTCGAGCAGGTGCAGAGCGACCTCGGGGATCTCGACGGTCAGATTCGCAGCGGTGAGTTCGCGCCGCTGCGCGAGTGGCTGCGGGACCGAATTCATTGCCACGGTCGCAAGTTCACCGCGGACGAACTGCTGGAGCGCACGACGGGAGGGGGCCTCGATGCCGCCCCGTGGCTGCGCTATGTGCGGGAAAAGTTCGGGGGCCTGTACGGCTTCTGATCTGGCGGTAGCGGCGCTCATCTCGTAGCGTGTGTGCCATTCCGATTCCGTTCGCACCCGGAGAGTCACGATGCGTAATGTCCGTCGCGCCGCCTTCAGCCTTCTTCTTTTCGTTCTGCCGCTGGTCCTGGCCGCGACGCCCGACGCTGTCGCGGGTCAGGAGGAAGCCGCGGACCCGCGAGGTCTGGCCGCACTCGACACGCTGCGCATGCAGAGCGTGGGCGGCCCGCGGATCTCGCCGGATGGACAGTGGATCCTGTACACGGTTGCCGCGCGCGACATGAACGACGAAGACTTCGAGCGCCACGGCCACATCTGGCGCGTCGGGATCGACGGCGCCGCCAACCGGCAGCTGACGCACGGCAGCAACACGGGCGGATCTCCGCGCTGGTTCCCGAGTGGTGACAGGTTCGCTTTCACCCGCACCGTCGACGACAAGACGCAGGTGTTCGCCATGTACACGGACGGCGGCGAGGCGTGGCAGGTCACCGAGCATGCCGAGGGCATCCAGGCATACGCGATCGCACCCGACGGCACGAAGATTCTTTTCACGAGTCGGGATCCGGATACGGAGGAGCAGAAGCGGCGCAAGCGTCAGCGCGATGACGCGATCGTCATCGATGCCGAGTACCGCTGGACGCACCTCTGGATGCACGATCTCGAAAGCGGCGAGACCAGTCGCCTCAGCGAGGGCGATTTCACCGTCAGCGATCCCCGCTGGTCGCCGGGATCGGATCAGATCGCGTTCGTCACGCGACCGAACACGAAGATCGACGACGGCTGGAACAGCGACATTCACGTTGTCGATATCGCCTCGGGCGAGGTTCGCCTGCTCTTCGAAAACTCCGGTCCTGACAGCAGCCCGCGCTGGTCGCCCGACGGCACGCGGATCGCATTCACAGCGAACGAGTACACGGGCACGACCGTCTGGTATTCGAAGCTGTACCTGATGCCGGCCGACGGCTCGACGGAGCCCGAGATTTTGCTGGAGGACTTCGACCTGAACGCCGGCGCCCCGATCTGGGCCCGTGACGGGGCCGACATCTACTGGAGCACGGGGCAGGGGACGAAGACGGCGCTGTTCTCGGTGCAGACCGGGACCGACGAGGTGCTCGATCACATGGCACCCGCCGGCGTGAACTTCCAGTTCGAGCTTTCGCCCGACGGCGACCGCTGGGTCTGGGTGCACGCCAACCCGGCCCATCCGTCGGAGCTGTACACGGCGCCCGTGAGCGACCTGTCGCAGGCGACGCGCCTGACCGGACACAACGACTGGCTGGCGGAGGATCGCATCGAACTCGCCGACGTGCGCACGATCACGTGGAGCAACTCCGAAGGGCAGCCGATCGAGGGCGTGGTGCACTTCCCGCCCGGGTTCGACGGCTCCGCGCATCCGCTCATCGTCCACCCCCACGGCGGTCCGAGCGGCGCCGTCACCGAATCGNNCCAGATGCTGGCGGCCAACGGCTTCGTCGTGCTGCAGCCGAATTTCCGGGGCAGCTCCAACTACGGCCAGGAATTCCTCAACGCCAACCGTGACTACTGGGGCATCCGCGACTACGACGACATCATGACGGGTGTCGACCACATGATCGCCGAGGGCTGGGCCGATCCCGATCGGATGGTCGCCTATGGCTGGTCGTACGGCGGCTACATGACGTTCTGGATGTCGACGCAGACGGACCGCTTCAAGCTGATCTCGCCCGGCGCCGGTCTGACCAACCTGTACTCGATGTACAGCACGACCGACATCCCGGGCTACATGGGCTGGTTCTTCGGCACGCCGTGGGACAACGAGGATATTTACCGTCGCCTGTCGCCGATTCGGCACGTGAAGAACGTCACGGCGAAGATCCTGATCATGCACGGCGCCAACGACGCCAGAGTGCCGCCCGAGCAGGCCGTCGAGTTCTACCAGGCGCTCAGGGATCTCGGTAAGGACGTCACGTACGTCTCGTATCCGCGACAGGGCCACGGCATCGGAGAGCCACGCCTGCAGCTGGATCGCCTGCGGCGGTACGTATGTGCGTTCACGGATGCCGTCGGGCTCGAGGCCTCCACGGAGACCTGCGACGGGGCGATCCCCGCGGCGCCGGTCGAGACCGAGGAGGAGAGCGAGGACGAGACCGAAGGAATGACGGCGTCAGGGCGCTGCCAGGACTGCGGTCTCGACGAGGGCATCTTCGAGGTCCGCGAGCACTGAGCGCGGCCCCTTCCTCACCCGGCGCCACGGCGCTGCGCGCAGACGCCGGCCACAACCTGACATCCACCAGGGAGCCCTTCCCGCATGCAACTTCTGGTCGATCCCGCCTTCTGGGCGGCGCTGTTCTCGGTCACCCTGATCCAGATCGCCCTGGGCGCGGACAACCTGATCATCATCACGATTCTGGCCGGCAAGCTTCCCGCCGAGCAGCGCGACAAGGCGGTCCGCGTGGGCCTGATCCTCGCGATGCTGTTCCGCCTGGTGCTGCTCGCGGGGGTGAGCNNGGCCATATCGACGGCGAGTTCTCCGGCAAGTCTCTCGTGCTGATCCTGGGCGGCCTCGTGCTCATCTGGAAGGGCATCAAGGAGCTGCGGATCAAGGCCAAGGGCGTCGAGCACGAGATGTCTCAAACGACCGATTTCCGGCGCGTCGTCACCGTCATCGTGGCCATGAATCTGCTCTTCTCGGTCGATTCGATCCTCACGGTGGTCGGCATGACCAGCGTCTATGCGGTCATGGTGGGATCCGTGGTGATCTCCGTCGTCCTCATGCTGGTGTTCGCGCGCCCGATCGCGCGCTTCATCGCCCAGAACCCCGACTTCGAGATCCTCGGACTGTTCGTGCTGCTGCTGATCGGCTTCGTGCTGTTCCTGGAGGGCGGCCACGTGGCGCACCTGGTCGTCAACGGCAGCGACTTCCCCTACATCCCGCAGTGGATCGTGATCTTCATCCTGATGCTGATGTTCAGCGTCGACCTCTACCAGAACTGGTGGGAGCGAAAGATGGAGACGGATCCGGTGCAGCTGCATCACCGGGAGAAGTAGCTTCCTGCGTGCTCGATTCCTACTGGAAGAGCGGGGCGCCGTGGAAGAACGAGGCGACGATCGACGCCAGAGTCAGGACGAGGCAGACCGCGGCGGCGACGTAATGCTTGGCGTTCTCGTCGCGTAGAGGGTCGAGCCACCGAGCCGCGAGATAGCCGCCCGCGAAGCCGCCGAGATGGGCCCAGTTGTCGATCATCGGAATGATCAGGCCGATGACGATGAACATGATCACCCAGCGCCAGACCTGCTGGCCGATACTGGTGGTCCCGACGCGCTGGCTGTAGGCGATCAGCGCTCCGAACAGGCCGAACAGCGGGGCCGACGCTCCGACCGTGAAGCCGGCACCCTGCAGCGGCCACGGCAGCGGCAGCACTCCCATGATCGACGTCGCGGCGAAGCCTGTTGCCGAGGCGGCCGTGTAGATGATGACGAGACGCCCCACGCCGTAGAGCTGCCCGACGGCGGGCATGAGCTGGCGCAGCCAGAGCAGGTTCATGCCGATGTGCAGCAATCCGCCGTGCAGCCACGCGGCGCTGAGGACCGTCCACCAGCGGCCGAAGCCGAAGACCGGGATCGCGCCGCTCGCGCCCATCAGGAAGAGCGGCCGCTGGCCCGGCGAGAGCAGTCCGAAGAAACCCCGGCCGCCGATCGCGGAGGGATCCCCCAGCAGCGTGATCACGTACATCGCCGCGCAGCCGAAGAGAACGACTTCGGTGAAGCCGAAATCACGCCCCAGTCGATTCAGGACCGGAGCAAAGCCCCACAGCCCCGGGTTATAAGCGCCGCAGCGGAAGCAGTTGCGATCCTGGACGCCGACCAGGCTGCCGCACTTGGGGCAGACGACGGAACCCGTGGTCTGGCGCTTGAACATGACCTGTTTCCCGAGGGGGACTCATGGCCCGGCATCGTGGATGCCGGGCCACCCGGCGGTGTTTAGTGATCCTGGGTGCAGGCGGGCTCGGGCGGCAGCAGCGCGTCGAGCATCGAGCCGGCCGGCGGCAGCACGATGCCGCCTTCGGAAGGCGTCAGCCAGGCCTCGGGCGCCTGCCCGATCGGTGCGCCTGGCGGAGCACTGAGCGTGCCCGGCATCGCCATCGGCTCGGCCGGTCGACGCAGGAAGCGACCGATGTCGGCCGCGATGAGCGCCATGTGCGCGTTCCCCGGCTCGAGCGCGGACGCCTCGGTCTCGTCGCCCATCATCGAGCGAATGTGTCCGGCCATCTGCCGCAGCCGTGACTGAGCGACGGCTCGAACCTGCGGCATGTCGGCGCTTTCGGTGAGGCGCATGAGCTGCTGCACCGCGACGTACTGGACTGCTCGGTCGATTTCCTGGAGATAGGAGTCCTCCGGACCCTCGTGCATGAAGACACGGATCAGCGTCCGGTCGATGACGTCTCCGAGCCCGGGCAGACTCGGGTCCAGCGCGTTCTGCTGCACCAGCCGCGCGGCGCGGGCGGGATTGAAGACCTCCGAGAGCACGTGCTGCGCGGCCACCACGGCCGGCGTGATCGCGTCGAAGGTGATCCCCGTGTAGCGCGGGAACATCTCGCGGTGGGGCCGGAAGCCGCTCGGCCGCGGCGCGATCAACTCGAGTACGTTGCGGGGAATCGCCAGCTCGGCGGGCGTCAGGGTCGCGAGCAGAGCGTCCAGAGCGGCGAGCTGGTCGCCAGCCGGCGTCGGGTTGGTCGCCTTGCCGTGGCCGTCGCCCCGCAGGGAGTAGTGGAAGTTCATCCCGCCCAGTGCTGAGGCCGTTGCCGTCACCTGATAGCGATGATGCAGGTAGAGCGGCACCAGGACCTCTTCCAGCTCGGCGAGCGGCTGGTTGAGCTTGATCGCCTTTTCGTCGAATCGATCGAGCGCATGACGGCGGACCGCCATCATGCGGTTCAGTTCGGCGGCGGGGTCATCCCCGTTGGCCCACTGGTGCACCTGCGGCTGAGCCGACATGTCCTGGTTGGTGAGATAGATCACGTCGCGCTCCCAGGCCTCGTCGAGAATCGCGCGCAGTTCCTCCTCGGTATCGGCACCCGCGGGAAAGTCCTGGTACGCGTAGCGCACCGCGACCTTGTCCCACTCGCCGATCTTGTCGTCGTAGACGACGGAGTAGTCGATCTCGCCGTCCTCCAGCGTCACGAGCGGGTGCGGATAGTCCATGACCGAGATCCGACCCAGGCTGCTGGCGTAGTAGTTGTGCCCGAAGCCGATGGTGTGGCCGACCTCATGCGCCGACAGCTGCCGCAGGCGATCGAGGGCCCACGCGGCCAGTTCCGGTGGCGTCTCGGTGCCGTATTCGTAGGGTGAGAGGAGCCCTTCGGCGATCATGTAGTCCTGCCGCACGCGCAGCGAGCCCAGCGTGACGTGGCCCTTGATGATCTCGCCCGTGCGCGGGTCGATGACGCAGCCGCCGTAGCTCCAGCCGCGCGTCGAGCGGTGCACCCACTGGATGACGTTGTAGCGCACGTCGAGGGTGTCGGCGCCCTCCGGCATCAGCTCCACCCGGAAGGCGTTGCGGTAGCCGGCGGCCTCGAAGGCCTGGTTCCACCATTCGGCCCCTTCGATCAGCGCGGTGGCGATCGGTTCCGGCGTGCCGCGGTCGAGGTAGTAGACGATCGGCTCGACGGCGTCGCTGACGGCGGCCGAGGGATCGACCTTCTCCAGCCGATGGCGGCCGATCCAGCGCTTCGTCAGGGATTCTCCGAGCGGCACCGCGTAGTCCTGATACGTGAGGCCGAACGCGCCGGCGCGCGGGTCGTAGGGCAGCGGCTCGTAGCCGGGGCCGGGGAGTTCGATGATCGAGTGGTGCTGACGCACGGTCACCGCCGACGTCGTCGGGGTGACGGCGCGCAGATGTCCGCGGCCGAAGCCGCCGCCGGGCCCGCGGGCGGCGCCGCCGCCGAACCATCCGCGCCCTGCGCCTCCGGTGGTCGTGAAGGTGAGGGTCACGTCCATCTCGGTGTTCTTCGGGAACGCTTTCGTCCGCTCCATGAACAGCGCACTGCGCGACGTGTCGAGCCGGTAGTTGGCGGGCTGCAGTCGGGGTGCGACGCCGTGCGCGTCGCGCATGAGGAAGCCCGTCATGTCGACGAGAACGCGCCCGTCAGTCTCTGCGGCGACAGTGAACCCCCACAGAATCGACTTGGCGAACGCCTCTTCCACGGCGCGTCGCTCGTCCGGGTTGTCGCTGATCGCCCGGTACGTGGTGTTGGGCTGCTCCATGAGGATCTTCGGGCCGACCCGCTTGAACACGACGAGGTGGGTGCCACCGAGCTGGCCTCGATCGAGGCCGATGTCGTTCGAGCCGACGCCGGCCGACAGACTGCTGACGTAAAGGACCTCCTCGTTCAGCCGCGGGATCTCCATCCAGAGCTTGCCGCTGGCTTCGTCCCAGTAGAGGGGGAAGAAACCGTCCATCTTCGTCATGCCGGCGGTCTTGTCGGCAATGCTGGGCGGCGGACCGGAGTCGGATCCGCCAGGCTGCGCCAGCAGCGTCGGGGCACTCAGTATTGCCGCGACGAGAGAAAAGACGAGGATGCTCGCACGAATTCGGTTACG
>JABAHO010007324.1_pt2 | contig 11038 bp, 10 predicted proteins | sample 7062071 | NCBI WGS metagenome assembly JABAHO01 (sample SAMN14534356, study PRJNA622989) | marine sediment metagenome | biome: marine biome [ENVO:00000428]; feature: marine pelagic biome [ENVO:01000023]; material: deep marine sediment [ENVO:00002113] | place: India: Gulf of Kutch | collected...
AGGCCGCTGCCGAGCCACGCGCACTGCCCTTCTCTTTCGCGAAGCGTCACGGCGTCCTGATTCGTGAATTGACAAGTGAAGGTGCGGATGCCGTCTATAGAGCAGGCGCGTCCCCGTTGAGCATCGCTGAGGTCAGGCGCTACATGGGCGTACCGCTCAAGTTGTCGCGGGTGTCGCCGGACATCTTCGATTCGATGCTGCAGGCGTCATACGAACAGGGCAGCCACAAGGCCATGGAAATGGTGGGCGGACTCGACGACGAGTTCGACCTGACACAGGTTGCACAGGAACTCGAGCCGTCCGATCTGCTCGAGAGCGACGACGACGCGCCCATCATCCGCTTCATCAATGCGGTGCTGACCGAAGCCATCAAGGAAAATGCGTCCGACGTGCACATCGAGCCTTACGAGAATCGTCTCGGCGTGCGCTTCCGCGTGGACGGCGTGCTGCACGACGTCCTGCACACCCGGCGTGCACTCGCACCCCTCGTCGTATCCCGCATCAAGGTCATGTCCAAACTCGATATCGCGGAGAAGCGACTCCCGCAAGACGGCCGTATTTCACTAAAGATCGCCGGGCGCGCTGTGGACGTGCGCGTCTCGACCCTGCCCTCGGGGCACGGCGAGCGCGTCGTACTGCGTCTGCTCGACAAGCAGGCCGGGCGTCTCGACCTGACGTCGCTCGGCATGGACGATCAGTCGCTGTTCAAGATGGACGAACTGATCCACAAGCCGCACGGCATCATTCTCGTCACGGGTCCGACCGGTTCCGGCAAGACCACGACGCTGTATGCGGCACTCGAGCGAATCAACGACAACAGCCGCAACATCATGACCGTCGAGGATCCGATCGAGTACTTCATCGACGGCATCGGCCAGACGCAGGTCAACACCAAGGTCGAGATGACCTTCGCTCGCGGACTGCGCGCGATCCTGCGTCAGGATCCGGACGTCGTCATGGTCGGCGAGATTCGCGATCTCGAAACCGCCGAGATCGCGGTGCAGGCCAGTCTCACCGGCCACCTGGTGTTGTCGACGCTGCACACCAACACGGCAGCCGGCGCGGTGACTCGACTGCGCGACATGGGCGTCGAGCCCTTTCTGCTGTCGTCGAGCCTGATCGGCGTGCTGGCACAACGTCTCGTGCGCGTTCTCGACGACGAGACCAAGGTGCCGTACACCGCAACGGAATACGAGTGCCGTGTGCTCGGCGTCGACCCGAGTAGGCCGCCGACCCTGTTCAAGCCTGGCGAATCAGGCAGTACCGGCTTCTCGGGCCGCACTGGAATCTACGAACTCATTGCCGTCGACGATGCTATGCGCGCCATGATCCACGACGGCGTCAGTGAGCAGGATCTCGAGCGACACGCGCGTACGATGACGCCGAGTATTCGCGCGGACGGCCGGCGTCGCGTACTGAACGGCAGTACGACGCTGGAAGAAGTGTTGCGCGTAACGCGCGAAGACTAGGGCCTGTTAACGCTGTGGGTGCCTACGAATTCGTCGCGCTGGACAAGTCCGGCAAGGAATCCAAAGGCCTGATCGAGGGCGACACGCCGAAACACGTCAGGCAGCTGCTGCGCGAGCGCAACATGTTTCCGGTGCGCGTCACCGAGGTCGCACAGCGCGAGGCAAAACGACAGTCCACCTTTTCTCTGCGACGCGGCCTTTCGCCGGGTGAACTGGCGCTCATCACGAGGCAGATGGCCTCGCTATCGCAGTCCGGCCTACCGCTCGAGGAAGTATTGCTGGCGGTCTCGCAACAGAATGACCAGCCGCGCGCCAAGAGTATCCTGCTCGGCGTACGCTCCAAGGTCATGGAAGGACATACGCTCGCAGACGGCCTCGCCGACTTTCCGCAGGCTTTTCCGGAGCTCTACCGGGCAACGGTGGCCGCAGGCGAGCAGTCCGGGCACCTGGACGTCGTTCTCGAACGGCTCGCCGACTACACCGAAGCACGCCAGGAACTTCGTCAGCGCGTAACCAACGCGATGATCTACCCGGCTGCTCTGATCGTCATGGCCCTCGGCATTATCAGCTTCATGCTGGCAACCGTCGTGCCACGTATTGTCAATGTCTTCGAAAACACCTCGGCCGAATTGCCCGGGCTCACCCGTGGCCTGATTGCCACGAGCGATTTCCTGCGCAACAACTGGCTGTTATTGATCATTGCCACCGCCGCTGTAATTTGGGGACTTTGGTGGCTGTTTCGGAAAGAGGGTCCGCGGCGACGCTACCATGAATTCCTGCTGCGCATGCCGATCGCCGGGCGGTTGACACGAGGTATCAATACCGCTCGATTTACGCGCACGTTCAGCATTCTTGCCGGTAGTGGCGTTCCGGTGCTCGAGGCGATGAAGATATCGGCAGAAGTCATCGAGAACCTGCCAATGCGCGAAGCCGTCAACGAGGCCGCGCTACGGGTACGCGAAGGCGCCGGTATCAGCCGCTCGCTCGCTGCAAGCAAGTTGTTCCCGCCGATGATGATTCACCTGATTTCCAGCGGCGAAGCCGGCGGCCGCCTCGAGGAAATGCTGGCGCGATCGGCTGCGGGCCAGGAGCGGGAAGTCGACGGGCTGATAGCGGCCCTGCTCGGAATCCTGCAGCCGCTACTGATCGTCGCAATGGGCGCGATCGTGATGGTGATCGTCCTCGCTATCCTTCTTCCCATCTTCGAAATCAACAACCTGATTCGTTGAGATTTGAGTCCTTGCGCGGCGTGATTTTTCGCGGTATACAAGCGAAAAGTTGCAGCTAACCAGGCTCTCACCAGCCCCGCTAATTGTTGCGTGAGGTATCGGCGATGATCGGTAACATCAAAGACGACATACCGGTAGACGAACTCGACGATGATATCGAAGATGATGATCTCGGCGACGATGATCTCGACGACGATGATGACATCGAGGATATGGACGAGGATAACGTCGGCGATATTTCGGTAGAGATCAACGTGGAAGAACTTGTCGCCAAGCTGGAGGCGACAGATAGTGACGACGTGGCGCGCAAGCGCGAGATTCGGCGGCGTCTCGATGAGCTCGAAGAAACGCGGCGAACCAACGAGGACCTGGACAGCACGTTCAATTTCGATCTCGACGACGAACTGTAGGAACGGTTTCCAAACCGTATTTACCTGCTAACGAAAATCCCGGGACTTCACCTCGAGATCGCCCAGCATCGGCGTATGATCGATGAGCTTCCGGGCGATCACATGAATCACGTTCGTCTCGATCTGTAATTCACCCCGCACCCCCATCAGCCGCGCATTGAGCAGCGCAGCACGGTCCCGTTCTGCGACGTGTTTCCAGACGACCAGGTTGATGTGGCCGGTCTCGTCTTCGAGCGTCACGAAGGTGACGCCGCTGGCCGTGCCCGGCCGCTGCTTGGTGATTACCAGACCCGCCACGCTGATGCCCTGCCCCGATTGCATATCCCGCAGACGTTCTGCCTGCACGTAGCGATAGCGATCCAGGCGATGACGAACCAGGTACATCGGGTGCCGCTCCAGCGTCAGGCCGACGCTCTTGTAGTCGGCGACGATATTCTGCCCCTCGGTGGGTCTCTTCAGGAGTGGCGCCGCCTCGAAACGATCCATCGAGACAAACAAACCGCCGGGCCTCTCGGCCCCTGCTACGGCCCAGCGCGCCTGGTGACGGTGCCCTTCGAGTATCCTCAACGCACCGGCCGACGCAAGCGCCTCGAGTTCCCGACGATCGAGCCCGGCCCTTTCCAGGAGCTGCTGGGTGCTCTCGTAAGCCTGTTCACCGCGCCTGTCGGCAATACGCCGCCCGGTTTCCTCGGAGAGGCTCTTAACCATCCGGAAACCGAGCCGCAACACCGCCGCTCCGCCTTCGCCCTCCTCGAGTGAACAATCCCAGTCGCTTCGGTTGATATCGACGCCGCGAACTTCGACGCCATGGCGGCGCAGGTCCTGAACGAGCTGCGATGCCGAATAAAAGCCCATCGGCTGGCTGTTCAGCAACGCGCAGGTAAACGCGGCCGGCGTATGGCATTTGAGCCAGCAGGACACGTACACGAGCAGCGCAAAACTGGCCGAATGCGATTCCGGGAAGCCGTACTCGCCGAAACCCTCGATCTGGCGAAAGATCTGCCGCGCAAACTCCTCCCTGTAGCCGCGCCGCCGCATGCCGCCGATCAGCTTGTCCTCGAAGGGCCCCAGGCCGCCGCGCCGCTTCCACGCCGCCATGGCGCGCCGCAGGCGGTCAGCTTCGCCAGGCGTGAAGCCTGCGGCCACGACGGCCAGCGCCATCACCTGCTCCTGGAATATCGGCACGCCCAGGGTACGCTGCAGGACGCCCTTTACCTCTTCGCTGGGATAATCGACGGCCTCCTCGCCGTTCCGGCGCCGCAGGTAGGGGTGCACCATGTCGCCCTGGATCGGCCCGGGCCGGATGATCGCGACCTCGATGACGAGGTCGTAATAACAGCGCGGCTTGAGCCGCGGCAGCATCGCCATCTGTGCGCGCGACTCGATCTGGAACACGCCCATCGTGTCGCCTTCGCAGATCATGTCGTAGACGACGGGATCCTCCGCGGGCACGCTCGCCAGCGTATACCGCCGGCCGTCGAAATCACGTATCAAGTCGAAACTGCGACGAATCGCCGTCAACATGCCCAGCCCGAGCACGTCGACTTTCAGCAGCCCCAGGTCCTCGAGGTCGTTCTTCTCCCACTGGATCACCGTGCGCTCCTCCATCGCCGCGTTCTCGATCGGCACGAGTTCCGACAGCGGGCCGTTCGAAATGACGAAACCGCCGACATGCTGCGACAGGTGTCTCGGGAAACCGATCAATTCCCTGACGAGATAAAGCAGCCGCCGGATCACAGGACTGTCGGGATCCAGTCCCGCTTCGAGGACGCGGCTGTCGTCGACGCGCTTGCCGTCCCACCACTGCATCGAGCGCGCAAGGCGGCCGACCTGCATTTCCGACAGCCCGAGCGCCTTGCCGACGTCCCGTAATGCGCTGCGCGGACGGTAAGTGATCACCGTCGCCGCCAGTGCGGCCCGGTCCCTGCCATATTTTGCATAGATGTACTGGATTACTTCCTCACGCCGTTCATGTTCGAAATCGACGTCGATATCGGGCGGCTCATTACGCTCCTTGGAAATGAATCGCTCGACCAGCATCTCCATGCGCGCCGGATCGACCTCGGTTATCCCCAGGCAAAAACACACGGCGGAATTCGCGGCCGAACCCCGGCCCTGGCAAAGAATGCCTTTCGAGCGCGCGAAACTGACAATGTCGTAAACCGTCAGGAAATACGGTTCGTAGCACAGCTCGGCGATCAGCCGGAGTTCATGCTCGATGAGTCGCACGACCTTTTGCGGTACGCCGCCGGGCCAGCGCTCGCGCATACCCTGCTCGGTCAATTTCCTGAGATAGCTTGCCGGGTTCTCGCCTGCGGGGACGATCTCGTCGGGATACTCGTAGCGTAATTCGTCGAGCGAAAAGTCGATGCTCTCCGCGATGCGTACCGTCTCCTGCAGTAATTCACCCGGATAGAAGTGCTGCAGCACCTCGAGGGAACGGAGGTGGCGTTCGCCGTTGGAATACAGCAGGAAACCGGCCTGGTCGACGGTTACGCCCTCGCGGATAGCCGTCAGCGTATCCTGCAGCACGCGCCTGGAACGACGATGCATGTGCACGTCACCGCTGGCGACCAGCGGCAACCTGAGCCGCCGGCCGACTTCCCGCAATACATCGAGACGCTCTTCCTGGCGCCCGTCGGCAAGCAGTTCAACCGCGATCCACAAACGATCCCGAAACGTCTCGCGTATCCAGTGGTCTTCGACATCGAGCGCAAGTGCGTTGTCCGGCACCCACAGCACGAGGCAATCCGGGAGCCCGTCCTCGAAGAAGCTGCGCGTCAGTGAATAGCTGCCCTTCTCTGCAGCACGTCGGGCCCGCGTGATAAGCCGGCAGAGCGCAGCATAGCCGNNCGCACGACGCCGGACATCGAACACTCGTCGGTGATCGCGAGCGCTTCATAGCCGAGGGCTGCAGCCGTCTCCACGAGTTCCTCGGGATGCGATGCACCGCGCAGGAACGTGAAATTGCTGAGCGCATGCAGTTCCGCGTAGCGAACCCGCCGCATTACGTCATCCGAAAATGCCGTGCAAATACCAGGCTGCCTCGCCACCGCGCTGGCGATCCCGGTTGCGAAAGACCCATAGCCCGGCGCCACGTGGGCTGACTGCCGTGTAATAGTCACGGGTGATGCCGTGCTCGTCCCACCAGCCGGTTTCGAGACGTTCTGGCCCCGAAACGAAACGCAACTTACCCTGGTGCAGCGGGTGGCCATTATCCGTTGACAGCATTTCGGGTTCCGACAGCAGCCACAACGGACGCTCGATACCCTGACGGAACCGGATCAGCGCATCAGCCGCCCGTGCCGCGAATAAATCCCGAGTGCTCCAGGCATACTGCGGCCGGTGATCGGCCACCGCATTGACGCCGTGCACGGACTCGTTACCGATACGTGCTGCCAGCCGTTCGGCAAGCTGTGACATCGAATAGTAGTGCTCGCGCGGCGCCCTGCCGTGAAATGCCAGGCGGCCCGATGCACCGGGAAGCGCCTGGGTAGTTCCGCCGCGTAACCGTATTGCGATAACGGGCTCGGGCAGGACCAGCTTTTCGAAGCGCAGGCGCAGTAATTCGTACCAGTGATCTGCCACACGATCAGCGCGGGCACCGCCGAGCGACAGCGACGTTGCTTTCGCCTTGAGGTGGAAGAACGTGAATAACAGGCGTTGCGTGCCCAGCTGTCTCGCCAGCAAAAAATGCTCGTGCGCCTGCAGCAATTCATGGCAAATCGCCAGCAGCAGCTCCCGGTCGCTTTGTTCCTCGGTCATCTCGAAATCGGCGCAAAAGCGTTCCGGCGCTCGCCAGGAATTACGCGGATCCGGCAGGCGCCCGAGCGCGCGATCCAGCTGCAGCAAGCGTTTTACGCCAAGGCGGCGCGCGAAACCTTCCCGGGGCAAACGCAGGCAATCACCGACGTCAGTAATCCCCATGCCGGCAAGCGACTCGAGGACCGNNCCCCATGCCGGCAAGCGACTCGAGCACCGTGGGTGGCCAGTCAAGACAGGACAACGGCAAACCACGCAGCGCCGCCATGACATTGGCCGGTTCGCGAATGCAGGCGCGCCGCCGCCCCCGCGCAAGCCAGGTTGCCGCGAGTGGCGTCGGCGCAATCGCCAGCGACGCCTCGAATCCCTGTGCTTCGAGGCCTGTCGCAATCTGCCGGCGCAGGTTCTTCAAACCACCGAACAAACGCAGGCTGCCGGCGATCTCGAGCAACAGCACATCGGGCCCGGCGATAGAGACAAACGAACTGAACTGCTCGAGCCAGGTCGCGAGCAATTCGAGCACTTGCTGCTCCCGAATCACGCTGCGTTCTTCGAGCTTCAGAGTGGGCAAAAGCGCCAACGCCGCGTTCGGCGATTGCCCGGGTAATACGCCCGCAGCCCTGGCATGATCACCGGCAAGCAATACGCGATGAACGCCCTGCTGTTCCTCGATGACGGCCAGGTCCTTGTCGCCCGGTCCGCAGGCTTCGAGCGGCAGCTTCGGCAGGTACACGCAAAACCAGAGCCGCTCTGCTTTCGCGAGCGGCAATGCATATTGCAGATGCTGACCGGCAGTGTCAGGGGTCGGTGAGCTGTCCCGTGCGATGACAGGTGATCGTCGTGCCGGCCGCATCGTCACACCACATCGTGTAATACCGCGGGGCTGCCGCCACGGCTTTTCAAAATCGCGAGCCGTGTACCCCGATGGTCAACGGACAGCTCGAGGCGCAATGCAGCAGCTGACGGTTCATGGCGTGCCGAGAGCGGACGAAATGCAATAGCCCAGCTGCCGCCCTTTTCGGCGGCGAGTTGCAGACGCCGGCTGGCCTGGTCATCGAGCACGTGCGGCCATAACAACACGGCAGCACAGGTCCCCGAAGACAGGGCCTGCTCGGCCGACCACAGCACTTCGCTGTCGTTCCTGGGGCGCACGATCAGCATGCGCGAGAGATTGATGCCGCACTTTTGCAGCGCGGGCGGATACGGTTGAAACGGCGGCGCCACCCAGGCAATCCAGCCCGGCTCGATGGATTCGGTACCGTGATCTTCGGCACACAGGCTGGCGAGTGCCGGCATCAGCAACTGCAATTCACCAATGCCGTACTGTTCGATAAGGATTTCCGTCAAAGCCTGCCGGGGCCATCCACCACCAGGCAGCAAGCGATCAAGTTGTGCATAACCACTCGACAGCCCCTCTGCCGGTCCCGGCTGGCTGCGGGCACGCCAGACACGCGGATTTTCCAATAACTTCTCGAGAGGCGACGTATCGCTATTGCGTGGCATGCGCGCCCCCTGCCATCAATGCAGCGGGATACCGTCGCGGATGACACCGACAACGACACCCTCTATGACGAGTGCCTGTTGCGCGAGATCAACCTGTATCGGTTCGAACTCCGCGTTCTCGGGCAACAGCCAGACCATCGCGCCTTCCTGGCGATAACGCTTTACAGTCACCTCATCCTCGAGTCGCGCAACGACGATCTGCCGGCTGCGGACTTCGGGTGTGCGATGCACGGCGACGAGGTCACCGTCGAGGATGCCGGCATCCTTCATGCTCATGCCGTGAACGCGCAACAGGTAATGCGGCTTGGGATCGAACAGCGCGGGATCGAGCTTGTAATGCGTCTCGATATGTTCCTGGGCGAGGATGGGGCTGCCTGCCGCAACCCGGCCGACGAGCGGCAATCCCATCTGCTCACGCAAGGAATCCTTGAGCTGGATACCCCGCGAGGCACCGGGTACGAGTTCCAGTACGCCCTTCCTCTGCAGCGCCCGCAGATGTTCCTCGGCGGCATTGGCGGACTTGAAACCGAGTGCGCGCGCGATCTCGGCACGCGTCGGCGGCATCCCGGTTTCGGCGATAAACTCCTGAATCATATCGAGAATTTGCGATTGTCTGGGGGTCAGTTCGCGCATTTGATCATGCCCTGTATGAATTCACAGTACCTGCGATTATATACAGTACTTTGGGCAGTGCAAGCGTTTAGCATCTCTGCCCGACATCCACACGAAAGCAGGCGACAAACGAATGACTATCATTTGCGTCGATGAACGGTGTGGAAGCCGGTTTATTTGTCGCAATTGCACGACAAAGAATAATAAAAACAGTGATCTTCGTTGCAGCTAGCGGCTATTTGCGAAATAATCCGCCTGCAGTTTTTTCCCAACCAGAGGAATCTTAGACAATGAAGAAAACCGCACTCAAAGTAAGCGCACTGGTGCTTGCTGCTGCACTGGTCACGGGCTGTGCCAACACGGCGGAAATCGAGGCGACTGCCAACAAGGCTGCTGCTGACGCATCTGCCGCTGCCGCGGCTGCCGAGTCCGCACGCGCTGCTGCTGATCGTGCTGCCCAGGCTGCTGCTGCAGCTCAGAGCACTGCAGACCAGGCTCTGTCAGCCGCAACCGAAGCGCAGGCTTGCTGCGAAGCAAACCGTGAAAGCATGGAGCGCATGTTCCAGAAATCAATGTCGAAGTAGCACCAGACTACAACAAGACATAACGACTTTATTGAGACGCCGCGCTTGTCGCGGCGTTTTTTATGCGCGTTCCGGCAGCGGCCGGAATGCCGTCGGAACGGTCGATCAGGACCTCGACTTCGTCCCAGTCCAGCATACCCGCGCGACTACCGGTCACCGCGATGAACTGTTCCGTCACATACGTCAGCGGATCCTTGAGCTGCGCGGGGACCTCAGCATCTTCGACCGCGCCATCGCCGGTATCGACGTCGATGTCTGCGGCAACCAGTTCCTCCTCGCCTTCCGACACCGCGGCCTCGAGCACGGGATGCACCTCCATCACCAGTTCGTCGCCGAACCAGCCGATCTTCACCGGGGCATTGATGATTCTCACCGGCGTGTTCACGTCAACGTTCGGAAACAGGTACTCGATGTCTTCCGGAAACATGCGAATACAGCCGTGCGTAACACGCATGCCGACGCCGGCGGGCCGATTGGTGCTGTGAATGAGGTATCCGGGCAGTCCGAGCCGCATGGCGTACTTGCCGAGCGGATTGTCCGGTCCGGGCGGCACGATGCGCGGCAGGGGCCTGCCCTCCGCCGCATGCTCATCACGCACGGATTGCGGCGGGTACCAGCTGGGATCCTTCACCTTCGAAATTACGTTTGTCGAACCAAGCGGCGTTTCCCAGTCCATACGCCCGATACTGATCGGATAGGTCATGACGTATGCCGGCTTGCCCTCGACCGGCTCCGGATAATAGTAAAGCCTGTACTCTGCGAGGTTCAGTACGATGCCGCGCCGCTGTCCCGGCGGCAATACGAAACGCGTGGGCAACACGACTTCGGTGCCCTCACCGGGCACCCAGATGTTGACGTCGGGGTTCGCGCGAACGATATCGTGATAGCCGAGTCCGTTTCGGCGCGCGATGTCGATGAGCGTGTCTTCCTCGCGCGCCGTCACCGTCGCGACAGCGCCAACGACGTCGTATCCCACCGGCGGAAGTTCGTAGATTTCTGCGCGCAGCGAAGCGGCGCACAGGAATCCGAAAACGGTCAGCGTGATGCGCACCGGATTCATTGGCCGACCTCTTCGCGCTCGATTACTTCGACTTCGGTTTCGCAGGCCAGCAGCCACTCCTGCATCGCTTCGCTCTGCAAAACACGCTGCGGGTAATACCCCGCGGACTCGGGGAGGTTGATACCGTATGTCCTGAGCCTCAATACGACGGGCGCATACATGGCATCGGCAACACTGAAGTCACCGAATAGCCAGGGCCCTGTGTCGCCATACCGCCGGCGGCAGTCCGACCAGATTTCGATTATCCGGTCGATATCGTTGGTCAGTTCGTCCGGAAGTGCGACACGACGGCCCATGGCACGGCAATTCATCGGCATCCGCGAACGAAGCTCGCCGAAGCCTGAATGCATCTCTGCACTAATACTGCGCGCATGCACGCGTGCCACCTCGTCTTCGGGCCAGAGTTTCT
>JABAHO010002066.1_pt2 | contig 11028 bp, 16 predicted proteins | sample 7062071 | NCBI WGS metagenome assembly JABAHO01 (sample SAMN14534356, study PRJNA622989) | marine sediment metagenome | biome: marine biome [ENVO:00000428]; feature: marine pelagic biome [ENVO:01000023]; material: deep marine sediment [ENVO:00002113] | place: India: Gulf of Kutch | collected...
CAGCCTCGAAGCCAAGCCAGGGGAAATGCTGGGCATTATCGGTCCTAACGGCTCAGGTAAATCAACCTTGATTAGAGGCATAACTCGCCTGATTTCACCTAGCTCGGGACAGATTTTCCTAGACGGGCAGAATATAGCCAGTATGAGCCGCGGTGATTTAGCTCGTCTGGTAGCCGTGGTGCCACAAAATGCAGTTTTGCCTGAGCTATTTACTGCTTTCGAAGTAGTGCTAATGGGGCGGACACCTCATCTGGGGTTGTTTCGGTATGAAGGGGAGAATGACCTGACTATCGTTCGAAATGCCATGGAGGTCACGCAGACCACTGCCTTTGCTGAGCGGAGAGTAGGCGAACTTTCTGGCGGCGAAAGGCAACGACTGATTGTCGCCCGGGCTCTAGCTCAAGAGCCAAAGGTAATCCTTTTAGACGAGCCTACTGCTCATCTCGACATTAACTACCAAATAGAAACTCTCAGCCTGATTCGCCAGCTATGCCTGGAGCAAAATTTAATTGTGGCGAGCGCATTGCACGACTTAAATTTAGCCGCTCAGTATTGCGACCGATTGGTTATGCTCAGTGATGGTAAGATTTACTGTCAGGGAGTCCCAAAGGCAGTGATTAGTAGCCAAACCATTAGAGAAGTTTACGGGGCTGAAGTCTGTGTCTTTCCCCACCCAATTAATGAGTTACCCGCCACCTTTATTGTGTCCGAAAAAAGAAGCAAGCCGAACCAGAAATAAAGCATGGAAAATATATTCATTCTGTTTATAGCTCTTGCCCTTGACCTCGCCTTTGGCGAGCCGCCCAACTCCTGGCACCCAGTAGCCTGGCTGGGCAAGCTAATTTCACTAGAGACAAAGTGGGCTCCCCGAAACGGTAAGGCAGTACAACTAGCTTTCGGCATATCTACGGTTTTGCTAACACTGGGGGCAATTACTGCACCCATCTATTTCCTGTTTCTCTATCTAGGTGAGATAAACCAGCTTATTTATGTCATTGTCGCTGGAATCCTGCTCAAGTTCACCTTTTCTCTTCGCGGGCTGAGGCAGGCAGTAGCTACGGTTAAAGGATTTTTAGCCCAAGATAAAATAGCTGAGGCACGTAGCAGTTTAAAGTCACTCGTCAGCCGCGACACTACCGACGTNNCTCGTCAGCCGCGACACTACCGACCTTAATAAAAGCCAACTGGTATCAGCCACCGTTGAGTCGGTAGCTGAAAATAGTTGCGATAGCTTTGTTGCGCCCCTATTTTACTTCCTGTTTTTTGGTGTGCCCGGGGCAATAGCCTATCGTATAATCAATACCTTTGATGCTATGATAGGTTATCATGGGAGGTGGGAGTACCTGGGGAAATTTGCCGCCCGATTTGATGATGTGGTTAATTTCATCCCGGCTCGAATTACGGCTTTGATAATAGTCCTGGCTGCCTGGATATGTAAAAAGAACACACGGCAAGCCTGGCACATTATGCTCCGTGACCATAAAAAAACGCAGAGCCCCAATGCTGGCTGGACAATGAGTGCCATCGCCGGTGCTCTGGGAGTACAATTGGAGAAAGCCGGTCATTATAAACTGGGCGATAACCATTATCCCCTATCACTGAATACCTTAGATGCTTCCCGGCAAATGATAATGATGGTAGCCCTTACCTGGAGCTTGGTAGCTATATTAGCTGAGGTGATATATCTTGTTACAACCTAAGCCAAATATAGATAAACTTGTCCCCTCCCCTCATGGCAGCATCAATTATATTGAGCTTGAGAAACTGGGGATTTCCCCGGAGACCATTGTAGATTTCAGCGTCAGCACCAACCCCTTTGGACCACCACCAGGCATAAGAGAAGCTTTAAGCAGTGCCTCTATTGATTACTATCCTGACTCTGAAGCCGCTGAACTGAAGAAGTCGCTGGCAAAGAAGCTAAATATAGCTCCAGACAACCTACTAATCGGTAGCGGCTCAACTGAGCTAATCAGGCTGGTAGCCGTTGCCTATTTTAGTGCTGAGGACTCGGTACTTATTCCTCAGCTCACTTACGGCGAGTATGAAGTCGCCTGCCACCTTGTCGGGGCTCAAGTGCTGAAGCAACCGATGCCGAAAGAGACGAACTTCCAATTAAACATAGCCGAGACCGTAGACTTAATCAGAAAGCACCAGCCCAGGGGCATCTTCCTCTGCAATCCCAATAACCCTACCGGGCAATATCTATCCAAAGAAGAGGTCAAGCAAATTCTGTCCATTACCAAAGACAGCCTGGTTATACTTGATGAAGCCTATATCGCCTTCACTGAAGGGGCGTGGACATCTTCCGACTTAATAAGTGGGGGCAATTTAGTTATCCTGCGGTCGATGACCAAAGACTATGCCCTAGCCGGATTACGCCTTGGCTACGCTATATCGGCTGAGCCAATCATTTCTGTTCTAAAGCGAGTCAGTCCACCGTGGAATGTTAATTGTATAGCCCAGAAAGCCGGGATTATTGCCCTAAACGACGATGCTTATCTTGAGGCGTGTGGGCTAAAGATTCAAGAAGCCAAGGAATTTTTGATAACAGAACTGACATACCTTGGTCTATCGCCACTGCCCTCGCAAACCAACTTCTTCCTGGTTAAAGTTGGCAATGCTGCCAGATTTAGGCAAGCTTTGCTAAAAAGGGGATTTTTAGTTCGCGATTGTGCCTCCTTTGGTTTGCCAGATTACATTCGCCTAGCCCCCCGCACCCTATCTGAATGCCAGAGGTTAATCGTAGCGATAAAGGAAGCTTACCGTCATGCCAGCTAAGACTTTAATGATACAGGGCACCGCTTCTTCGGTGGGCAAGAGCATCATGGTGACTGCATTATGCCGCATTTTTCACCAAGATGGTTTTCGGGTTGCCCCATTTAAAGCCCAAAATATGTCCTTGAATTCCTTTGTTACCAAGGAGGGTAACGAAATCGCCCAAGCCCAAGCCGTACAGGCTGAGGCAGCCGGCATTGAGCCCTCAGTCCACATGAACCCTGTCCTGCTTAAACCCGAGGCTGAGGCTAAATCACTGGTTATTGTCCTGGGTAAAGTGTCTAAAGAACTCAATGCCAGCCAATATTATGAGTATGCCCCTCAATTTCTGGGAATAATAGACGATTCCTTAAGCCAACTACGCTCTGCCTACGACATCGTGGTTATTGAGGGGGCTGGCAGTCCAGCGGAAATAAATTTGAAAGAGAGAGACATAGTTAACATGCGGGTGGCCCAAATGGCTGGTGCTCCTGTCCTGCTGGTGGGTGATATCGACCGCGGTGGCGTTCTCGCCTCCGTCGTCGGCACTCTAGAACTGCTGACCAAAGAGGAACGTGACCTGATTAAGGGGATTATTATCAACAAGTTTCGTGGCGATCTGGAGTTGCTAAAGCCAGGGCTACACTTTCTGGAGAAAAAGACGGGCAAGCCAGTTTTGGGGGTGANNAAATGAGGCGCAATATGATAAACTAGCTGAGATAATCAGGCAAAACCTCGATATGTCACAAATCTACAAAATAACCCTGGGGAAGAATTATGGCTGATTCTTTAGACAGGGTATTAAAAGCAATAAAGCCACTGGATAGTTCAGCAATGGCAACTGCCCAAAGCCGCCAGAACCGTTTAACCAAGCCAGTGGGCAGTTTAGGCAAGCTGGAAGAGTTATCCGTCCAGATTGCTGGAATTAGAAGTGAAGCGATACCAAAACTGGAACATAAGGCTATAATAACTATGGCTGCCGACCACGGGGTGGTGGCGGAAGGAGTGAGCCTCTACCCCCAGGCAGTAACTAAACAGATGGTTCTCAATTTTCTTCAGGGTGGGGCGGCGATAAATGTTCTAGCCAGCCATATAGGCGCCCGAGTTATAATAGTTGATATGGGGGTAATGGGTATGCAATCCTTACCCGGCTTATTATGTAAAAGGATTGACTTTGGTACCAAGGACATGGCACGAGAACCGGCAATGACTCGCCAGCAAGCCATAGCTGCTCTGGAAGCCGGCATCGAGGTAGTCCAAGATGAGGTACGGAAAGGGCTTGACATTATTGGCACCGGAGACATGGGCATTGGCAATACCACTGCCGGCAGTGCTATTTTTGCCGCTATCAGCGGTCAGCCAGTTGAAAAGGTTACCGGCCGAGGGACTGGCATTGATGATAAGCAATTAGCCCACAAGGTAAAGGTAATAGAAAGAGCCTTACTGATTAACCAGCCAGATTCCAAAGACCCGATAGATATATTAGCCAAGGTTGGCGGCTTTGAAATCGGTGGCTTGGCTGGAGTTATATTGGCCGGAGCTGCTCAAAGAGTCCCGGTAGTTATTGACGGATTTATTTCTGGGGCGGCGGCACTCATCGCCACCAGCCTATCACCCCCAGTAAAAGATTACCTTATCGCCTCCCATGTCTCCGCCGAGACCGGGCACAAGTTTATCCTTGACTTCCTTGGACTAAAGACTCTGCTTAACCTGAACATGAGACTGGGTGAAGGCACTGGAGCTGCTTTAGGTATTTTTCTGGCTGAAGCGGCAGTGAGGACTTTGAGTGAGATGGCTACTTTTGCTGAGGCTGGGGTCTCTGAAGCCGAACCACCACAAATCAAGGAGGGAATCTAATAGTGGGTTTCTGGACAGCCCTGGGGTTCTTAACCATATTCCCCACTCCCCGCCGTCGGAAGATAGACGCCGAAGGCTTTGGTAAATCCCTGCCTTACTTCCCGCTGGTGGGTTTGATATTGGGAGCAATCTTACTCATCCTTAACTATGGGCTATCGTTAATTCTGCCCTCTTCAGTGGTAAATGCCTTGATTATCATCGCCTTAGTCATTCTAACCGGCGCTCATCACCTAGACGGTCTCATTGACACCTGTGATGGCATTATTGCTGGCAAATCCAAGGAAGAAAGGCTAGCCATAATGTCCGACAGTAAGGTAGGCGCCTTTGGCATTGTGGCCGCTTTCCTCCTGCTTCTACTCAAATATGTTTCTCTGTCGGCAGCGCCCATATTGCCGGCTCTGCTGCTTATGCCCACCTTGAGCCGATGGGTAACGGTTAGCGCTATCTTTACCTTCCCCTACGCCAAGAGCTCCGGCATGGGATTAGCCTTCAAGCAAGGCGCCACCTGGCAAAGGTTGACCGTATCTACACTCATAGCCTTAGCCGTTGCTATTATAATATTTGAGTTGGGGGGACTGTTATTAGTAGCTGCCTTGTGGCTCATCATCTTTGGCATTGCCAGCTACTTCCGCTCCCGTCTGGGCGGACTTACCGGTGACACCTACGGAGCCATCAATGAACTGGCTGAGGTTTTGGTGCTTCTAATCATTGTTCTGATTTGGGGGTCATGATATGATGGACAAATACGTTGCTTCCTGGAGCGGTGGCAAGGATAGTTGCTTTGCCTACTGGAAAGCGATTTCCCAAGGCTTGAAGATCAGCTACTTGCNNAGACCAGAAACTCATTGCCTTACAGGCTCAAGCTATGAAGCTACCCATAGTTCAGCGAGAAGTCACCTGGGAGACTTACGAGACAGGATTCAAAGCCGTCCTGACGGAACTGAAATTTAAAGGTGTCACCGGATTAATTACTGGCGATATTCATCTGCAAGACCACAAAGACTGGATAGACAGGGTTTGCGGTGAGTTAGGCGTGAAAGCAGTACTGCCTTTATGGCAAATGAATACCTCTCAGCTTTTGACTGATTTCATCGACGTCGGTTTTAAAGCTATTGTAGTCAGCATCAAAGCCGAAATCTTCGGTAAAGAATGGATAGGGAGACAGATAGATAGTAAACTAGCCAGTGAGCTCTACCAGCTTGCCGAAAGGCTAAATATCGACCCCTGTGGTGAAGCCGGAGAACTGCATACCTTTGTTTATGACGGACCACCCTTTAGCAAACCCATAAGGATAATAAACAGCACTCCAATATTCAGAGACAACCGCTGGTTTTTGAACATTTTGGAGTATAGCCTTGGCTAAGAAGAATATTTTCATTCTGGGTGGTGCTCGCAGCGGCAAAAGCCGCTTTGCCCAGGAATTGGCTAAAAAGCTCAGCAAGAAGGTCCTCTTCATAGCCACTGGAGAACCTTTGGATGAAGAGATGCGGGCTCGGATTGACGAGCATAAAAAAAACCGTCCCAAGAGCTGGCGAACCCTGGAGATACCCACCAATATTGGCCGACAACTGGAAGCCGAAATTGGCGATGCTGAGGTGGTAATTATAGACTGCCTCACCCTGCTTGTCTCCAACCGACTTGGTGAAGAGCTTGATTACCTGAAGGCGGAAAAAAAAGTCATGGCTGAAATAAACGAGCTTATTGCCGATATGGACAAGCTCCCTGCCAGCTTCATCATAATCTCCAATGAAGTCGGTGCGGTGCAGGCTTGGTGCCCGAAGCCAAGCTAGGCCGTATCTACCGTGACATCTTAGGCAAAGTCAACCAGCTCGTTACCCAGCGCTCAAGTGAGGTCTACTTCATGGTATCAGGCATACCAATGAAAATAAAAGGCGGCTAAGGCTTTTCAATAAAAACTTGTATGGAGGTATAAATGACCACGACTGTACTCCTTGTCCGTCACGGACAAGCCAATTCAAATATTACTGGCTACTATATGGGCTGGTCTGATGAAGACCTGAGTGAGATTGGCTATACCCAATCACGTAGCTTGTCTTCCCGGTTGGCCAGTTTGCCCATCGCTTCGGTTTACTCTAGCCCATTGCAGAGAACCCGTACTACTGCCACGATTCTAGCTGAACCTCACAACCTTGAGGTGGAGACCTCGGACGATTTAATTGAGATTCGACTCGGTGACTGGCAGGGGCTGCATATGGACGAAGTCAGACAAAGGTGGCCAGAACTTTGGCAGCAATCGCGGACTGACCCATCAGATGTAACCATGCCTAACGGCGAAAGCTTCCAGCAAGTAACCGAGCGGGCAATTCGGGGCTTTAACCAGATAGTAGCAGCTAATCAGGGCAAACAGGTGATAATCGTGTCACACGAAATCGTGGTTAAGGTGCTGGCCGCTTATGCTCTTGGCGTATCGAACAGTATCTATCGCCGGTTCGAGATAAATAACGCCTCGCTGAGTATAATACGAGTTATCGATGGCAAAACTCGGCTTGTTACGCTAAATGATACCTCACATCTTGGGGCTTAGCCTCGGCTATTGTGCCTGAAAGCTATTTAGGTTACAATGGTTCTGTGTGTGAAGTGGTTTAGATAAAAAGGAGAGCAAATGGAGCAGATAGAATTAGAGGTGGCTACCCGGGAGATTCTAGGTAAAAAGGTCAGGTTTCTACGCCGCCAGGGTATCACCCCGGTGCACCTCTTTGGTCACGGTATCGAGTCAGAAGCATTGCAGTGTGATACTGCACAGCTTCAGCGGATCTTGGCTCAGGCGGGGAGGACGAAGCTTATCGATCTCAAGCTCGACAAAGGGAAAAAGCCAAGAAGAATCGTGATTCGCGAAATCCAGAGAAACCCGCAAACCGGCGATTTACTTCATGTAGATTTCTATCAGGTGAGAATGGCAGAGAAAATAAAGGTGGAGGTTCCTATTGTCTTGGTTGGAGAAGCGCCAGCCTTGAAGTTAAAAGAAAATATGCTAGTGCAGGATCTGACCAGCCTNNACTGATTCGAGTAAAGGAGATTATACTGGGTGAGAGAGTTACCGTTCTCAATGACCCGGAACATACCGTGGTGAAGATCAGTTCACGGCCGGTTGAGAAGATAGAGGAGGAGGTAGTAGAGGAAGAGGTGGTCGAGGAGGTAGCCGAGGAAGAGGCGGAGGAAAAGGTAGCCGAAGCTCGGGAAAGGTTACCTGAAGAGGAAGCAAAAGAGGAATAGGACAAACGGAGCCCCGGCCATGCCAAAAGTCTTCTAGGCTAGCTCCTGGACTTCAGGTCACCCTTAATACCGATAGTGACCTCTTTAAATGGTATATCTTTACCACTGGCCAGAATTGCCTGCTTTGCCATGTGCGCCAATCCAGAGCAACAAGGCACCTCCATAACCATCACGGTAAGGCTCTTCACCTCTGAATGACGCAAGATGTCGGTCAGTTTCCTCAAGTGAGCCTGGAAGTCATCCAGTTTAGGGCAGGCTACAAGTACCGCATGCCCTTTGAGAAAGTCATGATGAAAGCCAGCATAGGCGAAGGGGACACAGTCTGCCACCAGCATCAGGTCAGCCCCTTGAAGGAAAGGCGCAAAGGCAGGGACAAGGCTAAGCTGAATCGGCCAGTGACCGAGCATTGACGGCAGGGAAGACGCCTCTTCCTGGGCACTCTCGGCTACCTCCTGCCTCTCAAACTGTCTAACCGTAGCCGAGGGACAACCATGGTGAAGTTCCTCTTTGGTATGTTCCTCTTGCTCCATTTGTTCCATGTGCTGCTTTGCTGCCACTTCATCGAACTCCTCAGCCTCTCTCTCCTCGATGGTAATGGCGCCTTGAGGGCACTCCCCAAGGCAGGCACCTAGACCATCACAAAAATTCTCTTTTACCAGTTTGGCTTTCCCGTCAATAATTTGAAGGGCTCCCTCGGGGCAGGCGGGGACACAGAGACCACAGCCATCGCACTTTTCCTCGTCGATTTTGATTATCTTTCTTACTGTTTTTGTCGTCATATTACACCTCTAAGAAGTTTATCGATTGGGTAAAGCGTCTTAGTCGCCACCCATCAACTGCTTCCACCTTTCTTCACCCAAACACTGCCGTGCCGAAGCACACCAATCGATGCAGGAAGTTATCTTCTCCTTGCAGACCATTTCACCACAGTTATGGCACCTCACCTTGATTTCATCTGAGAAGATTTCAACCTCAGCACCACAGCTTGGGCATTTATATAGTTCCACCCGTAGATTTCTGCCATCCTGACCCGGACACCGACTATACATTCTCAGCACCTCCTTACCACGGATGCTTGGTCTTTCTACAGCCATAATATAATTGATTAGTGCTGCCGAGAATGATTTAGCTCATATAAGCAGGAAAGATAACCAATTGCGGCTAAAGAAGATAAACAGAGGTAGTAATATAGGTCTTCGCTTGCGGTTTTATACCTGCGGTGGCCCTTCACTCAACAGTCTGAGCTTGGTCTCATTAAGAATAATTATCTTGCCACGAGTAGAACGGATGATTCCTCCGTCTTTTAGACGACTCATAAAGCGGATCGCCGTCTCGGTGGTTGTCCCCGCCATGTCAGCAATCTCCTGCCTAGTGAAGGGGAGGGTAGAGCCAAGCTTGGCAGAAAGCATGAGCAGTGTCCTGGCAAGGCGCTGCTCAACCCTCTCCCCGGCCAGGTCCTTAAGGCGGCTCTGGGCATCCCTGAGGCGTCCCCCAAGAATGCTGATAATCCTCAAGGCTACCTGAGGGCGGTGGGCAAGAAAAGACAGGAAGTCTTCTCTCTTGATTCCCAATACTTTCGTCTCGGCTACAGCTTGAGATGAGGCGGGATAGGGCTTATTCTCAAAAACAGCGACCTCACCGAACATCTCACCAGGGCCGAAAAAGGCGATGATGAACTCCTTCCCCAGTGAGGAGTGTTTGACAACCTTTACCCTACCCTCGGCGATGATGTAGAACCATTCCGGGGCATCCCCATCCCAGAAAATGAACTCGCCCGGCATGAAGCTCTGTTCAATAGCTAGACCAGCCAGCTCAGCAAGTTCATCTTCCTTCAAGCTGGAGAAAATGAACGATTGCTTTAGAATCCCAGCCTTGCCAGTATTCGGCAAACTGTACACCTTCTTTCACAAATGATATTGCCCAAAGTATATTTNNAATTACGGTTGTAGCTAGCACGCAAAAGCAGATATAGTGTAAAATACCTCAAGAGAAATAAAGGAGCAAAAATGAAAAAGCGAGCATTTTCTGGCATTCAGCCAACCGGTGACATCCATATTGGCAACTATCTGGCGGCAATCAAGCGTTGGGTAGCGTCACAGGCTGAATTTGATAATATCTTTTGCATTGTTGACTTGCACGCCATCACTGTTCCTCAAGAACCTGAAATCTTGAAAGCCAAGATACGTGAGGTGACCGGCCTTCTCTTTGCCGCCGGCATCGACCCCAAACTGTCCACTGTTTTCGTTCAATCCCACATTGGTGCTCACGCTGAATTGACCTGGATTCTTAACTGCTTCATCCCAATGGGATGGATGCAGAGGATGACCCAGTTTAAAGAGAAGTCGAAGGAGCTGAAAGAGCAGGTTAGCCTTGGGCTCTTCGATTATCCAGCGCTTATGGCAGCAGATATTCTGCTTTATGAGACCGATGTCGTACCAGTTGGTGAAGACCAAAAACAACATGTGGAACTTGCCCGGGATGTTGCGCAGCGGTTTAACTCAATATATGGCAAAACTTTTAAGGTACCAAAGGCGGTAATCCCCGAAACCGGGGCAAGGATAATGGGGCTTGACGACCCCACCAAGAAGATGAGCAAAAGCGAGACCAGTTCGGGTCACGCCATTAACCTGCTTGATTCACCAGATACCATACGGTCCAAGGTCATGCGAGCCACCACCGACTCACTGCGCGAGATTTGCTTTGATGAAGACCGCCCTGGAATCTACAATCTGTTGGTCATCTATGAAACTTTCACCGGGCTCAGTAGACCCGATATAGAAGCGCGGTTTGAAGGAAAGGGTTATGCCAATTTCAAACAAGAGCTGGGGGAGGTGATTGTTGAAGGTCTGCGCCCACTGCAGTCCCGTTATCAGGAATTAACTGCCGAACCTACCTACATCGACTCGCTGCTTGCTGAGGGAGCATCCAGAGTCCGTCCTCTTGCCGAGAAAACCTTGGCTAGCGTCAAAAGCAAAGTAGGCCTCGGCTGATAAATAGCGTTCTGCTGTGCGATTTCAGTTATGTTAACTCGGCTTTGCCTTCCGCTTGATAAGAAGCCAGTTCTTGCCATCGGTATGAATTAATGCGTAGCCACCCGATAGCTTCTCGCCCCTCAGAGTGAATTCCAACTGGTCGGGAGTCCGCCTATCAAGCACAAATTCACCCTTATCCCAGATTTCCACG
>JABAHO010000899.1_pt1 | contig 11024 bp, 8 predicted proteins | sample 7062071 | NCBI WGS metagenome assembly JABAHO01 (sample SAMN14534356, study PRJNA622989) | marine sediment metagenome | biome: marine biome [ENVO:00000428]; feature: marine pelagic biome [ENVO:01000023]; material: deep marine sediment [ENVO:00002113] | place: India: Gulf of Kutch | collected...
ATCAATGATGGTCTGGCTCAATGCGCTTGCGTTGCGAGTGTCTTCGTCGGGCACGGCTTTCGCAGCCACGGCGGCGACGATGCTGCTGTCGATACTCGCTCTGGGTGACATCGCGACCGCTTTCGCCGTCCACGCGTCGGGCCGCCAGCCGATCGACATGCAGATGTACCTCTCGGCGGAGGAAGTTGCCGAGCAGTTGCCGCTGTATACGGACACTGCGCTTATCCTCTACCGGGCATTCGCGGCCGTGGACTTCCTGTTTCCGTTTGCCGCTGCACTGCTGACCGCTGCGCTGGCCGCCTATGCGCTCAGACAATACGTTCCCGAGATCTACAGCCGCGCGAGCGAGGGTCGGGTGTTCGCGTGGCTGTTCCTGCCCGGCGGGCTCGATTACATCGAAAACCTTTTCATGCTCGGTACTGCGAGCAGCCAGCCCGCTCACTGGCGGATCGCCGAGAACATCGTCGCCCTCGTTCACAATGCAAAGATCACGCTCGTGATGCCGCTGATGGCCTTGACGTTGATCTTTGCGACGGCGGCCATCNNTGATGGCCTTTACGGTGATTGTTGCAACGGCTGCCATCGCCGGGTGGTTCAGGCAGATCGGGAACGAAACCAACGGTTAGAAGTGACGGGCCTGCGCCACAGTCCATTGCGACGCAGACCCGCTGATGATGCGCTCACGCGCCCATCGCCGGCCAGGATGAGATATCAACCTGTTCGCTTGTCCGCCATGGCCTGCGACAGCCAACCCGATCGCCGGCGGACATGCGCGCAATTCCCTGCTTCCGCTTTGCCGACGTCCCTTTCGGCGCAGAAGAAGACCGGGAATGCCCGGTCGACAAAGGTCCCTGGAGAGCGGGACGATGCCCGGCTGCACGGTTGCCCGCAGGGGGGTGAGGCTCCGGCAACTCCGCTGTCATAGGCTTGTAGCCCTTAGACCGGTGGCTTTGCGTCCCTGCCTTTCGGCAGGTTTGCCCTTGTCGACGTGTCTTATCGCGCGCGTGAGACTGTCAGGTCAAGCACAAATCCTCGTGCATTGACATAAGAGGGATTGCGTCCAGCAATCCCACGGATCGTCCGGATGCTTATGTTGCGACTACAAGTCCGACGATCCGGTTTTTATGGAAAAGCCGCGCAAACGGACCCGCTCAGAACCGGTCGATGCTCTCCTCCACGGCGGCGGCGATCCAGCGCACGTAGTTCGGATGCTCCGACAGACCGCNNCCTGGGCAATGTGGGTCTGGACCTCGTGGCTTGCGGCTGCATAGGCAGCGACGATGACGCGCTGTCGCCGGCGATTGGCCTGTTGTATCCACCGGCGCAACTTCTTCACGTTGGCTGCACGAATCGGCGGCAACGCATCGTCCTGCAGATTGATGACCTTTACGTCAGCGAAATCGGTCTGTTCAGCGATCCGGCTCGCATGAACACTCAGACGCTCGCGATCGGGCCCATTGTCCTCGATGTCCTCGGGGCTGTGGGCACCAATACGATGCGTTACGCCCCGGACGCTTCGAGGTCGGACACCGCCGTAGAAATGACGTCAGAGCTCATCATCTATCGAAACCGCGTCAATATTTTGTCGACAAATTATCGAAAAGATGTTGACGTCATCGCCTTTTGGCCGTTGCAACGCCCGTTGTGCCTCGCGGCAGGTCGGCGTAGATTGCTCGCATGAAGAGGAATATTCCCGCCGGCCTCGCCGGGCCAACGATCATCGCGGTTGCCTTGGTGCTCGTCGCCTGCGCGCCGGAAAAACCGACCGACGCCGTATCCAATGACCCGCCACCCGCAACGTCAGATCGCGACCACGGCGCGCTTGAGATCCCCTGGCACGACGGCGATGTGGATTCCGCGTTCGCCGCCGCGCGCCGGTCGAGTAAACCTGTTTATCTCTACTGGGGCGCCGACTGGTGCCCGCCGTGCAACCAGATCAAGGCGACTATTTTCGCGCGGCCCGCATTCGTCGAACGCGCTCAGTCATTCGTGCCGGTCAACCTGGATGGTGACGAGCCCGGTGCACAGAAGCTGGGGGAACAATTCGGTGTCCTCGGCTACCCGACCGTCATCGTCTTCACACCGGGCGGCGACGAGATCACCCGTATTCCGGGCGGCCTCGACATCGAACTCTACGCGAGCGTCATGGACATCGCTCTGGCGGCGACCCGGCCGGCTGCCGCCGCCTACCAGGCAGCGCTCGACGGTACCGCCAGTGACGCCGACTTCCGCCTGCTCGCGTACTACGCGTGGGATCAGGACAACGAGCGCCTGGCCGGCGATGGTGATCTGGCAACGGCGCTTTGGCCTCTGGCGGAGAATTGTCCGCCAGGACTGCGCGCAGAAAGATCGCGGCTACTGATGCAGTCACTCCTGGCCATGGGCATGCGGAACGACGACTCGACAACCGTCGAGCCGCTCGCGGGCGAACGAAGAACGGCAGCGCTCGACGAGGTTATGGCCATCCTGTCGGATCCGGGTCTGACCAAGACCAATGCGGCTACCGTTCTCTATGGCGTGGAGCCGCTCATGGCTGCGCTCGACGTGACGGTCGAAATCGATAAAGGCGCGTTGACGGAAGCCTGGCGGCTCGCACTCGAAAGACTATTCGCTGATCCCGCCACCTCGGTTGCCGACCGCGTGGGTGCGCTCTTCGGACACATCGGACTGGAACGCGCCGTTGATCCCGACGCGCCCATTCCGCAAGCTCTGACCCGTCGGATCGTCGACACGATCGACGACCTCGACGCGTCGATCACCGATACATACGAGCGCATGGCTTTCGTCAATGCGGCATGGAACACATTGAGGGAGGCCGGCCTCGAGGACGCTGCCTGGGAGCTGACAAACAGAGAACTCAAAACCACGCAGTTCCCCGAATACGTCATGCTGGAACTGGCCGCGCTCGCTCGACGGGCCGGTCGCAGCGAAGAGGCTGTCGAATGGCTGTCTCAGGCCTGGAATTCGGCGCGGGGACCAGCCACGCGGTTCCAGTGGGGAACGAACTACGTGATCGGACTGATCGAACTGGCACCTGATGAATCGGCGGCTATCGAAGACACGACGATCGCGCTTTTCAGGGAACTTCAGACCGAGACCGATGCATTTCATCTGCGCACGACGGCGCGCATGGACCGGCTGGAAGCACGATTCGACGAGTGGAATGCCGATGGTGGCCGTCAGCCCACCATCGACCGGATCCGGGCGGAGGTCGTAAGCATCTGCGCCGCGCTGCTGGAAAACGAATCGCGTGACAACTGCCGGTCGTTCCTCGCGACCTGAACCGACCGGTTGCCCGAATTCAGCTCTCGTCCACTGTCCGCAGCCCGCTGATGCTGGCGAGCCCGATCAGCGTGAGCACGATCATGTAGAGCGGCACCGGCCAGTACGCGCCACCAGTGGCGGCCAGCAACAGCGTTGAGACGAAGGGCGCGAGGCCGCCGCCCAGCACCTGTCCGACCTGATAACCGAGCGAGGCCGCCGAATAACGTACGTTGGCCACGAAGAGTTCGCCGAAGAAGGCCGCCATAGGACCGTACAACGCTCCNNACATCGGGTATGCGTACAACAACATGAAAATGCCGGCACCGTAGAGCACCGGCCGTCGCCCGAAGATATCCGAGAGATACCCGAACACGATACACGACACGACCTGGATCGCCGACGCGATCAGTACGCCGTTGAGCATCACCTGCTGCGGCACACCGAGCGTAGTGGTGCCGTAAGACAACATGAAAGAAACAATGATGTAGTACGGCCCGCTCACCAGGACAAATGCACCCGCAGCGAGCGCGATCTGGCGTGGATAATTCTTCAGTGCGATAACGATCGGCATTCTTTCATCGCTGGCCCTGGCCTTGACCTCCTTGAAGACCGGCGTCTCGTCGACCCTGAGGCGGATATAGAGTCCCACCAGGACCGGAAGGATGCTGAGAAGGAACGGGATACGCCAGCCCCAGACGAGGAACTGATCGCCGCTCAAATCGATGGACAGCCCGAGAACGGCGGTGGCGATCAGAAACCCGAAGGGCACCGCTGAGTGTGGAAAGCTGCCCCAGAAACCGCGGCGATTCTCAGGCGCATACTCCACCACCATCAGGACCGCGCCACCCCACTCACCGCCGTAGGCCAGACCCTGGATGACGCGAAGTACGACGAGCAGGATGGGCGCGAGGATCCCGACCTGTTCATAGGTCGGCAGCAGCCCGATCAGCGTTGTAGCCACGCCCATGATGATTAGTGTCACGACCAGCATGGGCTTGCGGCCGATCTTGTCGCCATAGTGGCCTGCGATGATGCCCCCGATGGGCCGCGCGAGGAAACCGATGCTGAACGTGGAAAACGCCAGCAGGGTCCCGATGAGCGGATCCTCGCTCACTGGAAAGAACAACTGACCGAATACCAGCGCGGCCGCGCTCGCATAGAGCAGGAAGTCGTAGCCCTCGAGGGCCGTGCCGATAAAGCTCGCGGCGGTTACTCGCTTCATATTGCTTTCCTAGTCGAAATAGATGAGCCGAGTGTTACTGCCACCGGCGATATTGCGCAACTCCATTCGTGCCTGCCCGTCGCCGGGCCTGACGTTTACATAATATTTCGGCGTGCCGTATTCCACGTCCCCGGTGCGACCGAGGGCCAGGTCAGCGACCCCGTCACCGGTAACGTCGACGAGTTCGTGATCCTACCGATCGCGAGGAAAGATACGAACGCCAGGCACCGCATCATACGAATCGGACTTCGGCACGCCGGCCCCTGTATCCACGCCGATTGCGGCCGCCAGCAGACCAAAGAGGAGAGCGGTCGAAAACCGCGCAGGCAAACTCATGATCATCCGCCTGCACCCATCGCCTGTCCGGCACGCCGTGAGCGGTCGAAATGACGACTCGACATAATCAACAAACCCATAACCCGCCGGACATTAGTCAACTGGTAAGCTAAATGCCAGCCGCTTCATGGCGGCAAATAAGAACAAGAAAAATGCGATCTTATCCAATTGCCGTCGGGGCAACGCTCCGTCATCGAATTGCTGCGTCACGCACAAAGCCGTGAGTCGCAATGCACACAAATTGGTGGCCGGACTGCTCGGCCTGATCGCCTCGGTTTGTCACGCCGATGATTACGATCTTTACCTGCTGTTCGGTCAGTCGAACATGGAAGGCTATGGCGACAGCGAGATCCTCGCGCCGGAACTCGTCGAGGTGGCCGGGCAGGCGATGATATTTCATGGCAACGCAGCACCGGACGGATTGCCACCCGACGGACGCGGGATCTGGCAACGACTGCGGCCCGGTCACGGCGTCGGCTTCGAGTCCGATGGCACGAGCAATCGTTACTCGGCGAGTTTTGGCCTCGAGATACCTTTCGCGGCGCGAATGGTGGCGCTCCGTCCTGGCACGCGGATTGCAATCGTCAAGTATGCGCGTGGTGGAACCGCCCTCGACCCGGCCGCCAACCATCGAAGGGGAGCCTGGTCGCCTGCCGCAAACGCGCACTTTCGACGCGGCAGCGTCAATCAGTGGGGCCACGCGCTCGAAGCCTACAGACGCGCCGTCAGCATACGTGACATCGATGGTGACGGCGCCGAGGACCAGCTCACGCTCAGGGCATTACTGTGGATGCAAGGCGAACGTGACGCGAATGCACGCCGCTTTGTTGCCAATCGATACCAGACGAATCTCGAGGAATTGGCCGCGGCCGTTCGGCGCGTGGGTCAGACGCCCGATCTCCCGATTCTTGTGGGCTCTATCTTCGACTCCGGACGCGACCCCTCCGGGGTCGTGATGCGCAATGCGTCGCTCGTCGTGACCGGGCAGCAATTGATGACTCTCGGCGATCCGGATGCGTATTTCATCCGGCTCGACAACTACGGTTTCGTCGACCGCTACCATTTCGATGGGCTGACGCTGCTGGCACTCGGGCGAGAGTTCGCCGATGTCGCAGCGGACATCACACTGCAATAACACGCTGATATCATGATGTGAGTACCGAGACGGGGGACTCACATGTCTGATTCTCTACGTATCCAGCTCGGCCAGGGGCCTCGATCCGTGGGACGGATCGGACTCGGGTGCATGGGCATGTCCGACTTCTACGGGCCTGCCGACCGCGCAGATTCGATTGCGCTTCTGCGTCGGGCTGTTGAACTCGGCGTGGACTTTTTCGATACGGCCGACGTCTATGGCCGAGGACACAACGAGGTGCTCGTCGGCGAAGCGCTCGGGGATCTCATGGACAAGGTCACCGTCGCAACGAAATTCGGATTCATCCGCGATGATTCCGGTGCGTGGACGGGGTTCAATGGGCATCCGGATTACGTGCCCGAAGCTTGCGCGAGGAGTCTCGAACGACTCGGCGTCGACACCATCGACCTCTACTATGCGCATCGGGTCGACCCCAACGTACCGGTCGAGGACATGGTCGGCGCGATGGCACGTCTCGTCGACGACGGCAAGGTTCGTCAACTCGGTCTGTCCGAGGCGAGCGCCGACGAATTGCGTCGTGCCCACGCGGTCCATCCGATTACAGCCCTGCAGACGGAGTTGTCTTTGTGGAGCCGCGATGCGACCGGCGAAATTCTGGACACCTGCGATGAGCTGGGGATTACCTTTGTCGCGTATTCACCGCTCGGCCGCGGTTTCCTGACCGGCGCAATAAAGTCGCGGGACGCGTTGACCGAAGACGACTACCGGCTGCGGACGCCGCGCTTCGAGGCAGATGCACTTCGCGAGAACCTGGCTCTCGTGGAACGCATCGAGCAAGTCGCCGGCGAGCGTTGGACGCTGGCACAGGTCGCGCTCGCGTGGGTACTCGCCCAGTCCGACAACGTTTGCGCTATTCCCGGAACCCGCAGCGAAGCCCGACTCATCGAAAATCTCGGCGCGCTCGACATCGAGCTCGACGACGCAACGCTGGTTACCTTGGACCACGAGTTGCCAGCCGCCATCGGAGCGAGATACTGATGCGAAACCTGAGATCAAGGCTGCTCGTGCTGAGCGCGCTGACGTTGGCCGGAGCATGTTCCGACAGCGACGATCCGCCGGCCCCCGCGCGCGACGCCGCCACCCAGTTGCCGCCGCCGGGACCGTCGATGATCCGCGCCGTCGCGCCCGGGACGAGGATCTACCCGCTCTTGACCGTATCGGATAACGTCGCCGGATACAGGCCGCCCGGCGTACCGGATGGTCTGGGTGCCTGGCGTGTCGACGACGATACCGTGCGAATACTGCTCAATCACGAGCTCAGGCCGGATGCGGGTTATCCATACGAACTCGGCAACGGTACTCGTCTGACAGGCGCGCGGATCAGCGTGCTCGACGTGCGCCCCGCTACGCTCGAGATTGCTTCTGCCGGACTTGCCTACGACGAAGTCCGTGACCGCAGCGGCTTGCTCGTCAACGACCCGAGCCAGATCAACGAGATCGTCGGCGACGGCGGGTCTCAGGGCTTCGGGTGGTTTTGCTCCGCTGCACAATACCGATCGGGCCAATACGGTTTCGTCGACGACGTCTATTTCACGCACGAAGAGGCGACGACCCTCGAAGAACATCCCCACGGGGGATCAGTCTGGGCGCTGGATATCGGGCGACGGACGCTCTGGGCGGCGCCAATGCTGGGCCGGGGGTCCTGGGAAAACCTGACGGCCATCGAAACACCCGATGGATCTGAACCCGATGGTCACATCGCTCTGTTACTGGGCGACGACTTCGAATTCGGCGCGGCTCCACTTTACCTGTGGCTCGGCCGCAAGAACCCTGAGGGCAACTTTCTCGAACGAAACGGGCTCGCCGATGGGACCCTGCACGTATGGGTTGCGAACAATGGCGACGTGTCACCGGATCAGTGGCACGGCGATGGCACCGTCCGCGAAGGTCGATTCGTCCCCGTGCAGGCGCTCGACGAGAGTCGGGCCGGCGAACCGGGCTATGACCGTCTCGGCTTTCTCAACGACGTGCCCCTGCGCGATGCCGCCGCGGCGGTCGACGCCTTCATGTTCTCGCGACCGGAGGACCTGCACACGGATCCGGAGGACGGATCGCGTGCCGCGTTCGCCTCGACCGGACAAGGCGACGTATTTCCCACCGATGACTGGGGCATCCTCTACCTGATCGACATGTCATGGCCCGAGGACTACCCGGCAGCATCGCCGGACGCATCGCTGACTATTCTTCACGACGCGAACGGACCCGGCGACTTCGGGATCCGTAATCCGGACAACCTGGTCTGGGCCGGCGACGGCATGGTGTATGTCCAGGAAGACAAGGCCACCAAACTGAACGTCTTCGGCGAGAGAAGCGGGCGCGAGTCGGCGATCTGGCGCCTGGATCCGGACAACCCCGCGGATCGGGAGCGCATCACCGAGATCGACCGCCGCGTCGTGCTGCCATCCGATGCAACTGACAACAGGCCGAAAAGGATCGGACACTGGGAAAGCTCGGGCATTATCGATGTGACCGGCCTCTTCCCGCACGCGACCGATGAACTCGCACTACTCGTCACCGTCCAGGCCCACGGGATCCGCGACGGCGCTATCGGCGGCAAGTCAGAGCTCGTTCGGGGCGGTCAACTGTCACTCGTAATCACGCCGAAACCGGAACGTCCCTAGCCGTTTCGTCGCTGCCGGACCGACCGGCAGTTGGCCCGGGCTCGGTAAATGGGCGAGCCTGCGATCAGAAGTCGGGCGAAAGCTTCGTGGATCGGCAGGAAATTTCCGGAAACACGCGCGACATCGACGAACAGGCGTCGAGTATGACGTGCGGGCGCACGAGAGCCTGCGACGATGAACCGGGCAGCCGGAGCAATCGGTCGACGTCGCCGGGCCGAAGGTCGGGCGCCCGCTCGAGCAGAAGTGCGATAACCCCGCTGACGTGTGCCGCGGCCAGCGAACTGCCTGACAGAAAGTCGTAACCACCGTCCGGGACAGGCGTGATGATGTCGTCCCCCGGGGCGAGCACCGGCGCTCGGCGCGTGTTGAACAACTGTGCAACGGGTACCCGCGCCGGCGTCGATACGCCGATAACTGTATCGAGGCTTGCTGGAAAACCCGGGTCTTCGCCGTCGTCCGCCGCCGCCACGATCGTGATACCCGCACGGAATGCCTTCTCGAGCAGGCGTCCGAGCAGCGGATCGTGCGGCCCGGTGAGGCTCATGTTGATGACCTGTACGCCCGAGTCCAGAGCGTGCGCAATGGCCTGTGCCAGAGTGAAACTGTTGCACACGGCAGCGTCCGAGTCGTCCCTATGCCAGCAGGCCTTGAGCACCTGGAGCTTCGCGCCCGGCGCAACGCCGACGATGCCCTCACCGTTGTTCGCATTCGACGCAATAACCCCCGCGACAGCGGTGCCGTGTCTGTCGCTTCTGAATTCGGCGGGATCGTCACCGACGAAACTGCGCCAGGAGAACACGCGATCACGCAGCTCCGGATGATCGAAGTCCACACCGGTATCGATTATCGCGACCCGGACGTTCCTGCCACTCGAGAAGCCATGGACGTCCGGGATGCCGAGATCCTGAACATCCTGCTGTAATTGCCAATAGGGGTCGTCGTAGGTCGAAATGAGGGCCCTGAATGCGTTCAGCGCCTGGGCGCTCTCGACCCGCGAGTCCGCGACGAGATCGTCGAGCACATCGCCGATGGTCCTCCCGTCCGGGACGCGGAAAACGACGGCGTGTAAACCCAACGCACGGATCNNTCGGCCACTCGCTGATCGTCGCGAGACGCATCTCGCGCATCAGTGATCGGATGTCCCTTCTCACCGACCACGACCCGGCAGCAGAGGTTGGCGTCGCACCCGGTAGTCGGGTGCTACCCTGACCATCGTCCGCAAATGTCACGACGACGTCCCGCCCGACCTGTTGGTCAGGCACCGCAGCCTTCACGCCGGAGATGTCAACGAAACCGGAAAGAACGAGGGCGACAACCAGTATCGGCCGGAAGAGCGGGCGCGCAGATGCGCCGGCACGACTTACCAGGTCGAGATCGCCCTCTCCCGTCGACGAACTGCTCGGATTCAGCATCGAATTCCCCATTACCCTAACCGGACCGGGCGGACTGCCGAAAAATGACAGCCAACGCCGATGTTGCTCGCTCATCCATCAGCTCATAACGCACGGAGCGTCGGTTTGGCTGACGCGCAATCGGCGGAGATGTCTGTCGCCGCGCCGGGATTTCCCGTTTAAGCTGGTATCGAGACCCGGACCGAACGGCTCATTAAAGGACTGGTTTCATGCGCAGCGAGAAATCCGACGTGCGCCGACTGACAGGACGACGCGCCGCACTGTTCCGGCGCCTGCTGCTATGGCTGACCAGGCTCAATATCTGGTTGATCCGTAAAACCCGTGGCCGCATCGGCGCAAAGCTCGGCAGTCTGCCCGTCCTGCTGCTCGAAACACGGGGCCGTCGAAGCGGCAGTATGCGCACAGCAGCGCTGATCTATCTGTCCACCGATCATGGCTACGTCGTGATCGGATCGCAGGGCGGGCTGCCCGATCACCCCCACTGGTACCGCAACCTCCTGGCCGACCCGTCAGCGACTGTCACGTTCGACAAGGCCACGGTACCGGTCCGCGCCCGGACTGCGTCGGGAGAAGAGCGGGCGAGACTCTGGCAGGACGCGCTAAAGATGTGGCCGCCGTATGCCGACTATCAGGCGCGGACAGCGCGCGAGATCCCGGTCGTGGTACTCGACATCGTCGGGTGATCCCGGCGAGCTCAAGTGCGGGTCACCCTGGCCGGGTCGCGATGACGCCCGCGTGGTGGCGCCCCTCGTCGCTGCCTGCGTAGCCGGTGAAACCGGCGTCCTCGACCGTGAAACCCGAGCGTACACACTCCCGCGCGAGGATGACGGGGTCGAGCGGATTGAGATAGGGCAACATGCCCGGCGGGAGACCGCCCGGGAGATAGACCGTCAGATCTTCGATGTATCCCGGAAACTCTTCGCCCGCGGACTTTCGCCGCTCGTAGTCTTCAGCGCCGGGGGCCCAGAATCCGGTGTAGGGCGAGTCGGCGACGATGTACGCGCGACCACCTG
>JABAHO010006116.1_pt1 | contig 11023 bp, 13 predicted proteins | sample 7062071 | NCBI WGS metagenome assembly JABAHO01 (sample SAMN14534356, study PRJNA622989) | marine sediment metagenome | biome: marine biome [ENVO:00000428]; feature: marine pelagic biome [ENVO:01000023]; material: deep marine sediment [ENVO:00002113] | place: India: Gulf of Kutch | collected...
AAAAAATTCCATCGGGACCATGATCGCGACGCGGCAGCGATCGCGGATCAACGCGCACCAGGAGCTCATCGCCCTGGGCGCGGCCAACATCGGCGCGGCGTTCACCGGCGCATACCCGGTGGCCGGAAGCTTCTCGCGCTCCAGCGTCAACTACCAGACCGGCGCGAGAACACCCGTGAGCTCCCTGGTCTGCGCAGCGGTGATCGTTCTCACCCTGCTGTTCTTCACCCCGCTCTTTGCCTACCTCCCCCATGCGGCACTCGCCGCGATCGTCATCGTGTCGGTCACCAGCCTGCTCGACTTCAAAAGCTTCAGGAGCCACTGGCGCATCCACCGGGAGGACAGCGTCACCCAGGTGGTGACCCTGATCTCGGTGCTGGTCTTTGGTGTGGAGGCCGGGCTGATCACCGGCGTCGCGCTTTCCATCGCCTTCTTCGTCCGGCAGTCCAGCCGTCCCAACGTGACGGTGGTGGGCCGGATGGGCGATTCAGAGCAGTTCCGCTCTGCCCGACGCTACCCGGTGAAGACCTTTGACCACGTGGCGGCCGTGCGTGTCGATGAGAACCTTTACTTCGGCAATGCCAATCAGGTGGAGAACAAGCTTCTCAAGGTCGTGCATCGGAGGCCCGCCACCAAGCACCTGGTGCTGGTCTGCAGCGCGATCAACATGATCGACGTCAGCGGCCTGGAGATGCTCTATCGCATCAATCAGAACCTGACCGACATGGGGATCACGCTGCACCTTTCAGAGGTGAAGGGACCCGTAATGGAACAGCTGGCGGCCACCGACTTCATCTCGGCCCTGGCGGGGAGCGTCTACTTCACCACCGATCAGGCCATGCGCGACCTGGCTCCCCGCACCTGAAGGGTTCGCAGCGTGAACGACGAGCTCGACACCACCGACTGGCCATGCGTTCTTGAAGGGCCCCGCGCCGCCATGAAGGAAGCCGGCTTCGTTCTGACCGCCGTGGCCATCGAGCACCGCATCGAGCTCTGCGGCCGCTCCTCCCGGCTGCTGGTCCCTCCTGCGCAGCTGGCCCAGGCCATGGCGGAGCTGGAGAGCTATCGGCAGGAAAACCGACCATTGCCGGGGACGCGTGCCGGGGTGCCCACCATGGACAGCGGATGGGTGGGCGTGCTCGGCTATCTGCTGGTGATCTGGCTGCAGCCCTCTCTAGAGGCCAATCAAGCGTTCGGCTGGGACTGGCGCGAAGCCGGACACCTTCAGGCANNGGCCGCCGGCGAGTGGTGGCGCTGCGTCACGGCCCTAACCCTGCACGGCGACCTGGGCCACATCGTGGCCAATTCCCTCTTCGGGTCGCTGTTCGGCCTGTTTGTCGGCCGTTATCTGGGCTCCGGGTTCGGCTGGCTTCTCATTCTTGCCAGCGGCGCGCTCGGCAACGCCCTGAACGCGTGGATCCAGCCGGACGCGTTCAGCTCCATTGGCGCCTCCACCGCGAGCTTCGGCGCGCTCGGCGTCAGCGCGGCCTTCGTGTGGCGCCGCGGGTACTACCGGAACCGCGACTGGCGCCGCAGCCTCGCTCCGATATTCGCCGGCATCGCCCTGCTGGCGTTCACGGGCACCGGTGGTGAGAACACCGACGTGGTCGCGCACTTCACCGGCTTTGCGGCCGGGGCCGTTCTTGGAACCGCCGCCGCGGCGTTGGACATCCGCCGCCTCGGTGTCTCCGGACAGTATCTGGCGGGCGGAGCGGCCCTCGCCCTCATCTTCACCGCCTGGTCGTTCGCCGGCACCGTCGGGTGATCAACGTCTGCTGCGCACGGAGGCCGTCAGCACCACCCGCATGGCGTCCTCGACGCCGATGTCCAGGGGCGAGACCCGATCTTCCGGGACCATCAGCGTGTAGCCGCCAATCTGATAGCTCATGGGAAAGTAGACGGCGATGCGCCGGCCGCCGTCTTCGCCCATGAACGCCGGCGAGGCGCCGGTGACGAAGCCGATGACCGAGACGTCCTCGGCAACGTCCACGCTCACCACCCTTGCCGCCCCCTCCGCCGGCCCGCTGGAAAAGAACTGAAAGAAATCGCTGATGGCGGTGTACACCGTTTTGACCAGCGGAATTCGGTCGAGCAGATTCCGGACGTGCCGCCAGATGCTCTGCAGGAAAAAGACCTGAGCGAGCACGCCCACGGCGTAGACCAACGCGATGCCGAACACGAGGCCGAGACCCGGCAAGTAGAAGTCCTCCGGCAGAATGACCAGGAACGCGGAGCGCAGCAGCGACTCCGTCGCAACGGCCAGCCAGACGACGAACCAGATGGTCAGCGACAGCGGCAGAACGACCCCGAGGCCGCGCAGAAAGGTGGTGGTGATGTGGCTCATGACGATACGACCTTCAATTCGATGCCGGGGAGTCTAGCCGTTCGGGCCGTCCCGCGTCGGACGGCGGAGCCCGGCGCGCGGCCTCGACTTGGGTTAAGCTCGAACCGAACCTTGCGCAGGAGCTGACGATGAAACTGGGACTGTCCCTCGGGTACTCGGGCGCATATCTGAACATCCCGCTGAAGAAGGTCCAGCTGGCCGAGCGGCTGGGCTACGACTCCGTCTGGACGGCAGAGGCATACGGCTCCGATGCGATAACTCCCCTGGCTTACATCGCGGCCCACACCGAGCGCATCCGGCTCGGCACCGGGGTCATTCAGCTCGCCGCCCGCACACCGGCCAACGCCGCCATGGCGTTCGCCACCCTTGACCAGCTCGCGGGAGGCAATCGGGCCATCTGCGGCATCGGGGTTTCCGGTCCGCAGATCGTGGAGGGCTGGTACGGGCAGCCCTGGGGACGGCCCTACTACCGCATCAAGGACTACGTCGCGATCATGAAGAAGATCTTCGCCCGGGAAGAGCCCGTCACCCACGAGGGCAAGGAGATCAGCCTGCCCTACACGGGCGAAGGCGCGCTCGGCATCGGCAAGCCGCTGAAGTCGATCCTCCACATGAACCCGGACATCCCCATCTGCCTGGGTACCGGCATGGAGTCCAACGTGCGGCTGACGGCCGAGATCGCCGACGGCTGGCTGCCTTTGGGATTCGTGCCCGAGACCTCATCGCTCTACGACGACTGGATCGGCGAGGGCCTCGCGAAAGGGGGGAAGACGCCGGATCAGTTCGAGCGACAGGCGGGAACCTCGGTTCAGGTGACCGACGACGTGAAAGGCGCTCTGGATCGGCTCAAGCCCGGCATCGCGCTCTACGTCGGCGGCATGGGCCACAAGAACAAGAACTTCCACAAGGAGATGATGATCCGGCGCGGCTACGGCGATGCCGCGGAGCGCATCCAGGAGCTCTACCTGGCAAAGCGCAAGGAGGAGGCCATCGCCGCCGTGCCCGACGAGTTCGTCGACCAGGGCGCCCTCGTGGGCCCCAAGGATCGGATCGCCGGACGTTTCCGGGACTGGGAGGATTCCGGCCTGACCGGTCTGACGATATCCGGGGACGAGGAAGCCGTGCGCTTCATGGCCGAGTGCGCGCGGCTGAACTTCGCCGCCGATTGAGCGGACGGCGACTAACGCCGGGAGAAGCCTGCTGAGCGTCCCGCGCCCAGGGCGTATCGCAGGCCCACCATCATCGAGTGGGTCTGCTGGTACGCTTCCACCGGGCCGCCGTCCGGGCCCGTCATTTCAAGATCGCCGCTCGTAATCCAGTACCGATATTCCGCCGAGACGGTCAGCCGGCGTGAGACGCTGACATCTGCGCCCAGGCGAAACTCCACGGCGTACCCCTGATCCTCGTCATCCACGAACAGCTCATCGAGCATGCTGACGTCGTAGTCGGCCCACACGAGCCCGGCGCCGACCCCCAGATAAGGCCGGGTTCTGGCACCGGGCCAGAGCTGGTAGGTGCCGGACGCCAGCAGGCTGGTTGAGCGGACTCGGCCAGAACCCTGCTTGGATCCGAACCTGAGACCGAAATCGAGAAGCTCGACCTCGTTCTTCCGAAACGCGGTTTCCAGCTCGAAGCGCCAGCGCCGGTTCAGCGCGTACCCAATGCCGAGCGCCGCCACCGGGCCCACGTCCAGGGCATCGAAATTTGCCTGACCCGGATCGATCTCGACGTCCACGGAGAAACCGGCGCCCGCAAAGGTGGTGAGGTAGAAACCCCGGGGCGAGGGCCTGGGCGAAGCCGCGGGCCAGGATCGCTCGGCACCCCCCGAGCGGTAGCGGAGCTGCACCCAGCNNACCCAGCCCGAGTGGACGGCGTGCTCCGTATCGAGCTTCTGTCCGCTGAAGTCCTTCAGCTGCAGCGATGGCGCCTGCCAGTATCGGTACTCGACCCCCAGATCCATACTCGGGGTCAGCGGCAGGCTGATTCCCCCGATCAGCTGAAACGCGAAGCTCGTGGCCCGATCGTCCACGAACGGGTCCCTGGGCTCCGGATCTATCTGCGCCTCGATGCTGCCATCGGTGATGTCGAGCTCGGTCCAGGCCATTCCGACCCCGACACCGAGATACGGACGAAAGTCCGTTCCCACCGCAAACTCGCGCACCGCATTGATGGCCAGGGTAGTGGCAGAAAAGGCATTGCTCGGCTCGGGATCGAGCGCGGGCCTCGGCCCTGAAAACGAGACGATCTCCACGTCATTGTTCTGGCGCGATGCCTCGATCTCCACGCGCCAGTCGGACGCGAACGCCCAGCCCAACGCCGCCGACCACACCGGCGCGCCGAAGTCGTAGTCGACGACGCCGTCGAGCTCGCGAAGCTTCATGTTCTCTGCATGGTTCCAGCCGATCCCCACGCCCGCGTACCAGCCGCTACCCTGATCCGCAGCAACACACGCGCTCCACAGGACGGCGGACCCGAGCACGGATAAGAGAGCGCCCCGGCCCCACCGGCGGTTCAAGCTGGCATCCCCCGCTAAGCTGACGTTTGCCGACACGACTTCATTGCGATTCCTTACCCAGCTCGGCACACAGCTCTCCCATTCGAAGCTCGCCCTCCCGGGTTTGCCCGCCAATTTCCAGGAACCGGCGCATGTTGTGCTGGGCGCCCTGGGTCCGCAGCAGCCGCTGAAAAAGGTAGGCCTCGCTTGCGAGCCCATGGTGAACGGGCGACTCTGCCCCCAGCACTGCCTCCTTCGCCAGCCGCACCGCCTCCACCGGGTACGAGGCGATTCGACGGGCAAGAGCGTCTACGAACTCGCCGATCTCGTCCGGCTCAAAGATGCGGTTCAGATAGCCCCAGCGCTCGGCGGTCTCGGCGTCGAGATCGTCGCCGCCCAGCACGATTTCCAGCGCGCGTCCCCGGCCCACGAGCCTAGGCAACCGCTGGGTTCCGGTCCCGCCGGGGAGAATGCCCAGCGGCACTTCCATCTGGTTGATCTTCGTCCGNNACGAAAGCTCTTCGGAACGCTGCGCTTCGCCGTCCACCGGAAACGAAAGAATGGCTTCCACGTCGAAGTGCGCGAGGAAGAAGTCGGGATCCGCGCTCTTCATCACCACCACCGTCAGATCCGGGTCGCTACGCAGCTCAGCGCCCAGCCTCGCAAGCTCCAGATACAGAGGCACGCTGATGAGATTGATGGGCGGATTGCTGACGGTGACCGTGGCCACGCGCCCATCAATGTCCACGTCGAGCAGGTCGTAGTCGTACGCCACGGATATCTCCCCTCCCAGTGTTGAGGGCTGGCGGGGCGGCCTCTGGAGGCGTGCCGCCGTATGCCCCATACTGCGGCGCATTATATCGACCTGATCGGAATATGGACGAAACACAGCAGGCCATCGTCAACCGCATTGATGAGCTCGCCGACGAGCTGCTCGCCGTGTCCCATGCCATTCACGCCAACCCGGAGCTCGCTTTCGAAGAGCACGATGCCTGTGCGCTGCTGGCGAGCACCGCGCGGCGCCTCGAGCTTCCGGTGGAAACAGGCGTCTTCACCCTGGAAACCGCCTTCGAAGGCAGCTTCGGCGGGGGCACGTCCGGTCCCACCGTGGCGATCCTCGCGGAATACGACGCTCTGCCCGGCATCGGCCATGCGTGCGGGCACAACCTCATCGCGACCTCGGCGCTAGGCGCCGCTCTGGGCCTCAAGGCGGTGGAAGATTCACTGCCCGGAACCGTGCGGCTCATCGGGACGCCGGCAGAGGAGCGCGGAGGCGGAAAGGAGCTCATGGCGCGGGCAGGCGCTTTCGACGGCGTGGACGCGGCGATGATGATCCATCCTGCCGGCGTCAATCTCGCCACCATGCCTTGCATCTGCGTCGCCGAGGTGGAGGTGATCTACCACGGGCGGTCCGCTCACGCCTCGGCGATGCCCCATCGCGGCATCAACGCCCTCGACGGCATCCTGCTCGCCTACCAGGCCATCTCCAACCTGCGCCAGCACATCCGCGATCACGAGCGCATCCACGGCATCGTCACCGAAGGCGGCCAGGCGCCGAACATCGTGCCAGACCGCGCCGCCGGCGCGTTTTACGTGAGAGCGGCCAACGAGCAGGATCTTGCTCGCTTGAAGCCCCGGGTACANNGTACAGGCCTGCTTCGAAGCCGGCGCCAAGGGAAGCGGCTGCGAGGTGGAGGTCAACTGGGCAAACGTCGACTATCTGGATCTGAACACCAACTGGCCCCTGGCAAACCGCTTTCAGGCCCACGGCGAGGGTCTGGGCCGAGAGTTTCTGAAGCCGAATTCCCTGGGCGGTGCGGGCAGCACCGACATGGGCAACGTCAGCTACCGGGTTCCTTCGATCCATCCCATGCTGGCCTGCGCGCCCCCCAACGTGGTGATTCACAACCCGGAGTTCGCCAAGTGGGCACGGTCCGAGCAGGGCGACGCCGCGGCTATCGACGGCGCCAAAGCGCTGGCCCTGACGGCCGCCGACTACCTGTCGGACGGTTCGCTCCAGGCTGAGGTGAGCAAAGCCTTCTCGATCTCGAAAGGTCTGGCCTGACCGAGCGCACCGCCGGATGAACGTCTGGCTGTTCGGCTACGGCTCCCTGATATGGCGTCCGGACATCGCCTACGTTGAGCGGCGTCCCGCCCGCCTCCACGGCTGGGAGCGCCGCTTCTGGCAGGGCTCCCACGACCATCGCGGGGTTCCCAACCGACCCGGCAGGGTGGTGACCCTGATCGAGGAGTCCGGCGGTCACTGCGACGGGATGGCCTATCTGGTGGACACGAAAGACGTGGAGGCCATTTTCGCGGCTCTGGACCAGCGGGAGAAGAACGGCTACGAGCGCTTCGACGTGGACCTGCATTTCTCGCGCGGGAACCCTGCGCCCGACACCAAGGGCGTGGTCTACATCGCGCCCCCGGACAATCACGCCTTTCTCGGGCCGGCCCCGCTCGGGGAGATGGCCCGCCAGATCAGCTACTGCGCGGGGCCCAGCGGTCGCAACGTCGACTACCTGCTCGACCTGGCCGAAGCGCTGCGTCACCTTGACGCCCAGGACGCCCATGTGTTCGAGTTGGAAGCGGCCGTCCGGCGCGTTTCCGGGAGCAGCTAATGGACATTTCATTCAGCGCGGAGCACGAAGGCTTCCGCGACGAGGTTCGGGCTTTTCTCGACGAAGCCCTGGACGACGATCTGCGCGACGCCCAGCGGTTCTGTCCCGGGATCTTCCTTGACTACGAGCACAACATCCGCTGGCACCGCATACTGCATGCCAAGGGCTGGGTCGCGCCAGCGTGGCCGCGGGAGTACGGCGGCACCGGCTGGGACCTGACGCGCCGATACATCTGGTCCACGGAGACCACGCTTGCCGGAGCACCTTCTCTTGCGCCCATGGGCCTGGGGATGTGCGGTCCGATGCTGATCGGCTACGGCACCGAAGCCCAGAAGGCCTACTACCTCCCGCGGATACTCTCGGGCGAGGATTACTGGTGCCAGGGCTACTCCGAGCCCGGCTCCGGCTCGGACCTCGCTTCGCTCAAGCTCAGGGCGGACGACGACGGCGATCACTACGTCCTCAACGGAACGAAGATCTGGACCACCCACGCGCACTTTGCCAATCGGATGTTCTGCCTGGTCAGAACCGACGACGGCGGACGCCCGCAGCAGGGCATCACGTTTCTGCTGCTGGACATGGATACGCCGGGCATCAGCGTGGAGCCCATCGTGTTCGCATCCGGTACTCACGAGGTCAATCAGGTGTTTTTCGACGACGTCCGGGTACCCAAGGCCAATCGCGTCGGCGAGGAGAACGACGGCTGGACCGTCGCCAAGTACCTGCTCGAGTTCGAGCGCGGTGGCGGTGGCAGCGCCGCGTATCGGACCGCCCTGACCCGGGTTCGCAACCTGGCCGGGCAGATCGCTGCCGATGGCGCCTCCCTGGCCGAGGACCCCGATTTCAAGCGTGCCCTGGACGAAACCGACGTCAAACTGCAAGCCATTCAGTACACCGAGTTCCGCATCATGGCCGCGCTGTCCAAGGGCCAGAACCCCGGAGCCGAGTCTTCGATCATGAAGAACCTGGGCGCGGACATCGGCCAGCGCCTGACGGAGCTGACCGTCGAGGCCATGGGCCAGTACATCGCACCCCACCAACCGGAAGCCAGACAGGTGGGCAGCAACGTGCCGGTGGTAGGTCCCACCGAGGGCGCCGTCGCTCTGCCGCGCTACTTCAACCTCCGCGCGAGTTCCATCGCCGGGGGCACCAATGAGGTGCAGAAAAACATCGTCGCCAAGCTGGTCCTCGGGCTGTGAGCGGGCGGCTCAATGACAACGCCAACCGGAGGACACATGAGCGACCTCGTACTTCGTGACGACCGCGAGGGTCTAGCGATCCTCACCCTGAACAGACCCGAAGCCCTGAACGCGTTGAGCCCAAACCTGTTCGTGGAGCTGCGCGGGCATGTCGACGACATCGCCCAGGACATCGACAATGTCGGCTGCGTGCTGCTGCGCGGTGAGGGCAGGTCCTTCTCCGCCGGGAATGACCTGAAAGCCATTCAGGCCGGCGAGCGAGCACCAGGGCCGCACTTCCAGGCCGAGACGCTGGACGCCATCGAGGCCCTGCCGCAACCCGTCATCGCCGCGGTCCAGGGACACTGCTACACCGGCTCGCTGGAGCTGGCGCTGGCCTGCGATCTGATGATCACCGCTCGCAGCGCGAAGATAGCGGACACGCACGGCAAATGGGCCATGTCACCGACCTGGGGAATGAGCCAGCGGTTGCCACGCAGGGTCGGCCTGGGGCGCGCCAAGGAGCTCATGTACAGCGGCCGGGTCATCGATGGCGAGGAGGCCGCCGCGATCGGTTTGGCGGTGCGATGTGTACCAGACGAGGAGTTGCTCGAGGCAGCCGTCGCGATGGCGCGCACGTTCCTGGACAACTCGTGGTTCACGCTGCGCGCCGACAAGATGCTCGTCAACGGCGGGCTGAATCACACCCTGGCCGATGGCCTGGAGTTCGAGCGGCGCAACAGTCCCGGCAGGGGGCCGGACCTGGAGGAGCGGCTGGAGCGGTTCGGCCGCTGACGCCGCCGCCGGCCCGGGCATCAGGCGCGCCGGCCCTGGGGAGCCTTTTTCAGCCGAGCTCGTCGATGCTCGCGATGATTCGACCCACGATTCCGTACTCCACCGACTCTTCAGCGCTCATCCAGTAGTCGCGGTCGGTGTCCTCCTCTACCCTTTCGAGAGGCTGGCCCGTCTGCTCCGCGATGATTGCGTTGATGCGCTGACGGGTTCTGACGATCTCGCGGGCGTGAATCTCCACGTCCGACGCCGAACCGCCGAAGCCGCCTGCCGGCTGGTGAATGAGAAACCGCGTGTTGGGCAGGCAGAAGCGGTCTTCCCGGTCGGGCGCGAGGTATATGTGCGTGGCGATGCTCCCGACCCAGCCGGTGCCCACGGTCTTCACCGTGGGTTTGATATAGCGGATCATGTCGAAGATCGTGTCGCCCGATTCCACGTGACCGCCTGGCGAGCCGATGTAGAGCACGATCGGGTCATCAGACTCGTAGGCCAGCGCGAGAAGTTTCTCCGCCGTGCGCTGCGCGACGTCCTTGTTGATCTCCCCGAACAGCGTCAGCGTGCGGTTTTTGAGCAGCGTGTTCTCGAGAAACTGAAACTGCTTGGCGACCTCCGCCGCCTCTTCCACGCCATCAAGCCTCGTCATCCGGTGTCTCCAGATACCTTTCCGTTTAAACTGGGGGCGCATTCTACACGGGGGACACGAATGCCGTTAGCACCGGAGCACCAGAGTCTTCTGGAGCCACTCGCCCGGGTGCCAGGTCCCCCCATTTACGAATTGATGCCCGAGGATGCCCGCGCCGCCTACCGGCTCAGGAGACCGCGCGACGAGCAGCTCGCCGTAGGTGCGGTGAACGAGCTGGCTGAACCCGGCCATAAGCGGCGCGCCGGATACCTTAACAGCAGGGTCGCTCAGCCCTGCCCTACTGACGTCTGATTGAGGAGATACCATGCTCTACGTGCTGATCTGCGAAGACAAACCGGACAGCGAGGCGCTGCGCCTGGCGAACCGGGCGGACCATCTGGAGTGGGTGGGTGGCAAGACGGCGATGATCCGGTTCGCCGGTCCAATGCTCAGTGACGACGGCGAGCGTATGTGTGGCTCCCTGTTCATCATCGAGGCGGAGTCTGCCGATGCGGTGCAGCAGTTCAACGGAGAGGATCCGTACACGCGCGCCGGGCTTTGGGGCAACGTGACGATCCGGCCGTTCCGGCAGGTTGTGCCTGCAGACTCTTGAGGAGATCCAGAACATGAAAACAGCCGTCATCCTGGGCGTAGGCCCCGACCGCGGGCTCGGCGCCCAGCTGTGCAAAAGATTCGCCGCCGAGGGCCTGCACGTGATGGTCGCCGGCCGAACGGCCGAGTCGGTGGAGGCCGTGGCCGAGGACATCTGCGCCACGGGCGGCGNNAGAACAGCTGGCGCGTGGGCTGCTTCGGCGGTTTTCTATTCGGCCGGGAGGCCGTTCGCCGCATGGTTCCAGCGGGTGGCGGCACCCTGCTGTTCACCGGCGCGAGCGCTTCGCTGCGCGGGCGAGCCAGGTTCGGCGCGTTCAACTCCTCCAAGGGAGCGCTGCGCAACCTGGCCCAGGCCATGGC
>JABAHO010013488.1_pt1 | contig 11022 bp, 14 predicted proteins | sample 7062071 | NCBI WGS metagenome assembly JABAHO01 (sample SAMN14534356, study PRJNA622989) | marine sediment metagenome | biome: marine biome [ENVO:00000428]; feature: marine pelagic biome [ENVO:01000023]; material: deep marine sediment [ENVO:00002113] | place: India: Gulf of Kutch | collected...
GATCCTGCGTTATTTCTCCGTCTACGGGCCCCGGCAGCGCCCTGACATGGCCTACCATATCCTTATCCGCGGCTTGTTCGCGGGGGAGCCGTTCACGATGTACGGGGACGGCGAGCAAACCCGCAGCAACACCTACGTCGACGATTGCGTGGCGGCCACGTTGCTGGCGTTCGAGAACCGGGCCGCTTCACTCGGCGAGACATTCAATATCGGCGGTGGCGAAGTCGTTTCCCTCAACAAGGTGGTCGGCATCCTGGAGGAGTTGACGGGCCGGAAAGCAAAGATCGAACGCCGGGATCCCCGTCCCGGCGACCAGAAACACACGGCGGCCAACATAGACAAGGCTCGCGCCATACTCGGCTACGCCCCCGCCACCCGGGTGTATGACGGGCTGAAGGCCCAGGTCGAATGGCAGCGCGGCGGCTCAACCTAGGCCGCCCCGAACACCAAGCGCGCGCACGCAAGCCCCCCTCTCAGCATCGGCCCGGTCAAGCGATGCAGCTTCCGCCCCTACCTCACCGCTGGAATGTCACGCCGCAGCAAGCGGTTCGGACCCAGAGAGCGCTTGCTTCCCGCGTGGTCGTGGCCGCATACGATGCTCCGCTACGCTACGTGGCCGGCATCGACGCGGCCTTCACGCCGGGGGGCACGCGGTGCCTGGCTGGCATCGTCGTCTGGGACTTGCGCGAGAGCCGCGTAAGCGAGACCCGCATCGCCTCCCGGAAGTTGAGCATGCCCTACATCCCCGGCTTGCTTTCCTTTCGCGAGGGCCCCGCCATCGTCGCGGCCTTGCGGGAACTCGTGTTGCGACCCGACCTCCTCATGTTTGACGGACACGGCCTGGCCCATCCGCGAAGGCTGGGCATCGCCTCGCATATCGGCGTGGTCACCGGCCTGCCCAGCCTGGGTTGTGCCAAGCGTCGCCTCGTCGGGGCGTACCGGGACCCCGGCTCCCGGCGCGGCGCCCGCACCGCCCTGTACGACGGGACGGAACGTATCGGAACCGTGCTGCGTACACGCGACGGAGTAAAGCCGGTGTTCGTGAGTGTGGGGCACAAGGTGGACCTCGCCACCGCGGAACGGGCTGTCCTGCGGACCGGTGCCGGGTTCCGCCTGCCCGAACCCATCCGGCTTGCCGACCGCCTCGTGACCGAAGCCCGGCGCCCAAGCCGGAGGTGAAGCCCCGTCAGCTGTTGCGTGGTGCGCCCGAAGGCCTGTCGCCGCCCGGCCCGCCTGGCCGCGGCACCGCCATCGTCCCGTCGGCGAATTCGATCACGTGCCCCTTGTCAATCAACCACCGCAGGGGTGTCAGGACCTCGCCTACCTCGGCCGACGCCGGGTCCTTGCCCGGGCGTAGCCGCTCCACCAGTTCATGGCGCGTGCAGCCCGGATGCCGGTCGAGGTCGGCGAGGACTTCGCCGATCGGCTCAACCGTCTGCTCCGGCGAGAGCGGGTGCGGCTTGGCCGCCGTGACGAAGGCAGCCTGGCCGTTGGCCCGGAAGAAATGCATCTGCATGTGCCGCAGGGCCGGGCGCAGGGCCCGCAACAAGGTGTACGGTTTGCGGCTCTCGCGCACCCAGGCCTCGCTGAGCGCCCGTCGAATGCCCGGGTCCTGCACGTCCCGCAACGCCGTGGCCGGCGCGATGAAGCGGGATCCCTCGACCACGAGCGAAGGCAAATGGTGTTCGGCAAAATGGGCTTCCGCGGCCTCGGGCTCCATGGGCGGACCCGGCTCCCCCCCCTCCTTCTTCTCGCGATACATCTTTTTCTTCCGCTGCTCCTGCTTCCACTGTTCGATGAGCTCGGGGTCGCGCACGGTCTCAATGCGACCGCGGTACTCGTCCAGACTCATGTGGGCGAAGCGCTTTTGGTGCAGCTCCTGGACTTTTCCGGCATAGCTGTGGTGGTTCGGCGGACCGAGCAACGTCCCGCTCATGGGGCACCGCGNNACGAAGCCATGCACCGGCTCCGGGCATGGGCCTGCGCGGCCGCGCGGTCGGTGAAGATGGCACGCGTCCGAGTACACTGGTAGAGGCGCAGCGACGGGCTGGATGCTCCCTCTCGACGAACCTCGACCTTCACCGCGTGGTGCGTCGGCTTGGACAGGAAGAGGTGAGCCAGTTCGTTGAGCCGGTACGCCCGGCGCGACTCGCGCAGGTCTTTCACCAGAATGCCCAGCGGCTCGCGGTCCGGCAGAAAGGAGATGTCGAGGGGCAGAGCGGACCCGGCCTCGCGGTCCGGCCGCCTGCCCTCGCGCCTCCGCGTTCCTCCGGGCTGCGGGCCGACGCGCCGTCCCCCCGGACGCCGCTCGGCGGGACGGCGGCCAGGACGCTCGCGCGGCCCGCCCTTGCCGCGCTCACGGGCCCCACCACCACGGGGGCCCCCTCGCTCCGGTCGCTTATCCCCGCGACCCGGTCGTCGCGCCTCGCGCTCCATGAAGTCGGCGTACGGGTTGCGCGTGGGCGGCTGGCGTGCCCACTGGGGCACGAACGCCAACTCGAGCGCCAGGTCCTGCACCTCTGGCTGGCGTGCCGGCGGGGAGGATCCGGCGGAACCTGCTTCGGGGGCGGCATCCTCGTCTGGTGTGGACTTCTCGCTCATCGGGAAACGCCTTGCCGCCGCGGAAGGGTTGTCGCAGCACCAAGGGCGTAATAGACTACGCTCAATGAGCGAGCCGGCAAAAGCCAAAACGCCCGCCCCCCCCCCGGAAAGCCTGGTGGAGAAGTACTCCTGTGCCGTCACGCTGTCGGACATGGAGATCTTCATCTACCCGGAGCTGCTCTACAGCCTCGTGCTCGCCAACATCATGTCGCCGCGCATCTGGGCGTGGCGCGAGGACCGGTGGTTCAGGAACATCGACAAGATGANNAAGCAGTTCATCATCGATCACTACGAGTTCAACCTCGACCTTGATACCTGGGGCCTGACCACGAAGCACCGGGAACTGGAACGGTTCCGGCCCTGGATGAGTGAGGACACCATTGCCGAGAGCAATGCCCTTTTCGGGTACACCGGCGACAAGTACTACTTCGACATCGATATCCGCCGGCACTTCGGCCTCGACCAATACAACACCGACGCGATTCCGTACTGGAAAACCGAGACCGTGGAAGCGATGGACGCCTTTCGGCACCGGGATGGCTACGGGACGGGAGCGGGTGAGTGTGTGTCGCTCTCCACCCTCTACGCGGCGGCGCTTTTCATCGTATGCCGCATCCCGCTGGAAGACATTTACCTGATGGCCACCCCCCTGCACTCCCAGAATTTCATCGACGTCAAGGAAGGCGTCCTCACCAACAACCGTCGCGTCGTAACGAAGAACATGTGGTTCAATGGAACGGAACTCACGGCCCGCGCCCAGCGCGCGCTGCGCCACGAACGGGTTACCGTCGTGTCCCACAACTCGGGCTGGATTCACACCGTCTATCCCGAGGCCACGATCAGCGAGGAGGCCTATCGGCATTTCGGCAGGCAGCTGCACGACTATCTCGAAACCGACCTGACGATGGAGATTCTCTCCAACTTTCTCCGTCATCACAGCAGGCTGCAGTCCTGCTTCCAGATGCGGCACATCTATCACGGCAAGCCGCGGTATATTGCCGCCGAAAAGGTCTACAGCTACGAACACGGCAGTTCCTTCAAGGCCAGCGACGCCACACGCGACAAACTGCTTGAAGAGATCGATGAGTACGAATTCTTCGCCGAACCCATCGAAGGGCGAATACCCTTGAGTGCGTTCGAGGAGTTCTTCCGGCAACACACGGGCGACCTCGACGACGAGGAGTACCAACGCGGGTTAATGCAGGAATTTAAATGCTGCAATGAGCGGGCCTCGGATATTCTTCACGAACTCAAGACGTTCGTTCGCGTGGAACCGCGGCTTCCCGACCTGGACCGGCCCAAGACGTTCGTCCCGGCCCGTCCCATCGTGCTCACACCCGGCATGGACCGCGAGGAGGTGGTCCGCTACCTCGAAGGGCGCCGCGGCGACAGCCCCGTCGCCGACCTCGCCTTCTACGCCTACCGCGATGTCGTGCGCACGGGCTGGGCGCCCTTCCTGAAAGCCGCGATGGAGAGGAACCCGGTTTCGATTGAAGGCACGGCGAAGCTGGACGATGAGCAACTCATCGCGAAGCTCTCTGCGCTCGATGAAACCTCCATCTATGACGAGCAACGCCTCGCCCAACCGGACGAGGTCTGGAATTACGGGCGGGGCGATGGCATCGAGCGTGCACTCTGCCTGGCCAACATCTGGCGGCATCGTCATCCGGGTGACGCGATCACGCTCGTTTCCGCCGCCGGGACCGTCGGGCTTGAGCTGCCGGGCCGGTCGGTGACGCTGCCCACGTCCAAGGGCCTCGAGGCGAACCTGGTGCTCTGAACCGGGGTGGACGACCCGTGTCCTTGGCCCGCCTAGGCCTTTCCGCCGTCTTCGCGGTCCTGCACGGCGCGGCGACAGACCACGCCGGCCGCCTCCAGCAGTCCCTGTGACGGTTCCGAAAAGGGGTAGGCCTCCTCGAAGACGACCTCCTGAAGGCCGGCATTGATGATCATCTTGGCACAGAGCAGGCAGGGACTGCACGTGCAGTACAGGCTGCCGCCCCGCACGGAAATACCGTGGAACGCAGCCTGGACGATCGCGTTTTCCTCCGCGTGGGCACAGATGCAGGCACCCAGGTGCTCGCCCGACTCCGCGTCACTTGCGCAGCGCGGGCATCCGCCTTCGTGGCAGTTGCGGATGCCGCGCGGGGTTCCGTTGTACCCGGTGGAGATGATACGGCGCTCCTTCACGATGATCGCAGCAACTTTACGACGCCGGCAGTTGCTGCGCGTCGCCACGACGTGCGCGATGTTCATGAAGTAGGTGTCCCAGTCGGGCCGCTCGTCGATGGTCTTCATCCCGGAAGCAGGATGCGCGCGCCGAACGGGCCCGTCAAACGTTCAGTCCCCCGGCCTGTTCCCGGGGGGTGGGGCAAAGACCTCCGCGGGCAGAAACACCACGGACACTTCATCCAGATGGCCGATGCGCCAGGTCCCGGAGCTTTCCAGGTGTTCGATGAGCGCGCGGCACAGGGGATGGCGCCGCTCCAGGACAACGGCACTCCATCGGTAGTGCTGGGCGGCAGCGTCGAAACGCCCGGGTTCGAGCAGGAGGCCCAGGTACTCCGCGATGAGCTCCGGTCCGTAGACGTTGCCGACGTCACGGCCGTCGATATAGACCCACCCGCCCTTCGGATGCAGCCACCAGATGAGCCAGCCCCCCGTGTCGTAGGTATTGAACAACGGGCCCAGCCGGTTGAACCGTGCGAGGAAGCGACCCGCCCCGTAGCCCGGCGCCCGTTCGCTCACGCGAAGACCCCACCGCTCTTCGCGGCCCGTCAGCCGCCAATAGGTCCCGGTCAGGAAGGCCGCCCCCATGAGCAACAGCACGACCAGGGCCACCGCGACGGCCCACCTTGCCGGACCTCGTCCGCCCCCCCCGCCCGTCACCCCGCGCAGCGTGTCACCGGCCAGCACGACCAGGGCAATGGCCGAAAGGGGCATCGCCCGCACGTGTACAAAGGGAGCGAAGACCGCCAGCAACCATATCGCCCACTCAAACCACCCCGGCCTGTAACCCTCGCATCGCCACAGGCGGTATGCCGCGATGAAGCACAAGCCGGCAAAAGCCAGGAACGCCGGGTCGCCCAGGTTCGACGCGGTGGAGCACCAGCGGCCGCCACTCAGGGTTCGCCCCACCGGCCGAGACTGCGGCCCGGTGCGACAGCAGGGACCAGGTCTGCGACCAGCCGTAGGGCGTCAGCCACGAAGCGAGCACCAAGCCGAGGAACAGCACCGCCGTCGCGCCGGGGCGGCGTCGCTCGAACAGGCTGTCCACCAGGAGCAGACCCGCCACCAGGAGTGCGGCGAAATAGCTGCCGTGCACGTTCGCCCAAACCGCCTGCAGCACCAGGAGCCGGAACGTGCTGCGCGGCGCACCGCGGCGGTGGGCGAGGATGCCGGCCAGCATCAGCGCAAAAAACAACCTCCCGGCCGCGTGCGGCCGCACCGAGAACCTCGCTTCGCAGACGAGCAGCGCGAGTGCAAGCATGCCGAGGCCGAGGACGTGAACACCGCGCCCGCGAAACAACGCCCAGGCCAGGGTGGCGAAGGTGAGCACGTTCAGGAGAGCATGCAGCAGCAGCACGCCGGCGGCCCCGCCCGTCTGCCAGGTCACCTGGCTCAATACCTGATAGAGCCATTCAAAATCCCGCCAGGCCTCACCCCGTGCCGTGTGCGAAAAATCGTCCGCCCTGGGTACCGAGCCGGTTTCCAGCATGACCCGTCCGGCGGCCAGGTGAAAGCCGAGGTCGGCATTGNNGAGGCTTGCGGTGAACACCACCCCGAGAAACACTGCGAGTGCGCACCCTCCGACAAAAGACCGCTTCTTCGAGAACGCCGACGGCCCTTTACCCGAGGTCATGCTCAACACCCTGACCCTTCAAGGCGGGGTAAAGCCTGAGGAGCGCCGGGGTGACGTCGGCGAGGCAGGCCACCTCTTCCCACAGTTGCTCTGCTCCGTGCCCGATCGTCACGAAAGGCACGGGGTTGTGTGTGTGGCACCTGTTCCTCAGGTCCTCCACGTTGCCATGGTCGCTGGTCAGGATGAAGAGATGACCCGGCCGGGACCATAACGGCAGCACGGCCGACAACAACCGGTCCACGTCCGACAGCACGCGTTGTACGTCTTCCTCCGTGCCACGGTGCGCCATCAGGTCGGTCTGGAAGTACTCAAACAGCGTAAAATCATACCCCTCGGCAATCGCGACCAGGTGTTCGCCCGCCTCTTCGGGGGAGACCGTGGGCCCCGCGTAACCGCGCTTTACAAGCACATCCCGCGTCAGGTCCTGATAAACGGCCTGGTTGCGTTTCAGGTCCTCGCTCGTCCTGACCTGGCCGAACGCCTTGAGCGCGGCCACGGTGCTCACCGATTGCCGGCGCTGACGTTCGATCTCACTCAGGTCATCGATGTAATAGGCATTGGAGAAGGTGCTGCGATAGCCCCGGGCCGCGAGTTTGTCGAAAAAATTGTGCTCCCGCACAAATCCCTTGAGCCGCGGGCCGGGACAACCCTCGACGTGCCGGCCCATGAACTTGGCTGCGTTCTCTCCGGTGAAAAGCGTGGCCTGGCCCGTGGCGCTCTGCGGCGTACCGGCTGTGTCAAGACCCGCATCGATGGCACGTGCATGCTCCCGCAGTAAGCGCTCCAACCTGGGACAACAACCCCCGTGTACCGGGTTGATTTCCGGATGCTCCGGCCCCAGCCCCAGGCCGTCGATAAAGAGGAACAGTGTCTTGGGGTGCTGATTCATGGCCCCACATTAAAACACAGAGCCCGTCACGCCGCCAACCTGNNTTGACAGGGCCGGAATTACCGCATAATATCTATCGGATTAGTGTAGATTGTTTCCCTCATGATGTCTAATCGCTGCAGATACGCGCTCAAGGCGATGCTGGAACTGGCCCTTCGGGAGGGTACCGGACCGGTACCAATCTCGGGCATCGCGGCACAACACAACATACCCTCTCGTTTCCTGGAGGCCATTCTGCGGAATCTGAAGCAGGCCGGGCTCACCGACTCGGCCCGCGGAAAGGACGGCGGCTATTTTCTCGCCAAGCCCGCCCGTACGATCCGGGTGGGCACGGTCGTTCGCTTGTTTGAGGGGCCCCTGGTGGCGGAGCAGGACGTCCCCTCCGATGCCAAGGGGGCACCGGACGTGTTCACCGACCTGTGGCGGCAGGCGGAAAAGGCCCTGGCTTCCGTGTANNTATGCCATCTGATTTGCTCTTGGAGTTCACGCGGCATATGACCATCCACGAACAACTTGCCGAACCATGGCGGGATATCGACCTGACGGACCCCGTGGCCGTGCTTGCGCATGCCCTGGCCACCCATGAATCGGCCGTCGCCTTGGCCTGCAGTTTTGGCCTCGAGGACGTGGTGCTGGTCGACATGTTGATGTCCATCGACCCGGGTGCCCGGGTTTTCGCGCTGGACACCGGCCGGCTCAATCCCGAGACCTACGAGTGCGCCGACGCGATACGCCGCAAGTATGGACTGTCCGTGGAATGGTATTGCCCGAAGCACGACGCCGTGGAGCAGTTGGTGCGTGGGAAGGGGCTGTTTTCCTTTCGCGAGAGCGTAGAGAACCGCAAGGAGTGCTGTTTCCTGCGCAAGGTGGAACCACTCACGCGCGCCCTGGCCGGACTCGATGCCTGGATCACCGGGATGCGGCGGGAACAGAACGTCACGCGCACGCGCCTGAACGTGGTCGAAATGGACGAGGCACACGGGGGCATCGTCAAAGTCNNAAAGTCAATCCGCTGGCCGCGTGGTCCCTCGCCGATACGTGGGCCTACGTGCGTGAGCACGATGTGCCGTACAACGCCCTGCACAGCCGGGGTTATCCCTCCATCGGCTGTGCACCCTGCACCCGGGCCATTGCCCCCGGCGAAGACAGCCGGGCCGGGCGCTGGTGGTGGGAGCAACCCGAGCACAAGGAGTGCGGGCTCCATTTGGGAGTTGATGTCGAGAAGGGCGAGGGTATCTAGTGGGCCGCGAGGTCCGCACCCCGGAGAGGAATGAATCGGTATGCTGAGCTATAGAATGTCACACCTTCAGACGCTGGAGTCGGAAGGGATCCATGTCATGCGGGAAGTCGCGGCCGAGTTCGAAAATCCTGTGCTCCTCTTCTCCGGCGGCAAGGACTCCATCTGCATGCTCCGTCTGGCCGAAAAGGCCTTCCGGCCGGCCAAGTTCCCTTTCCCGCTGTTGAACATCGATACCGGGCACAACTTCCCCGAATTGAATGAATTCCGGGACCGCCGCGCCGCGGAACTGGGCGAACGCCTGATCGTGCGCACCGTGGACGAGGNNGCCTGATCGTTCGCACCGTGGACGAGGCCATCGAGAAAGGCATTGCCGTGCCCGTACCGGGCGAACTCAGCAGGAATCGCCTGCAAATCCCGACCCTCCTCGCAGCCCTGGAGGAGTTCCGGTTTGATGTCGCCATCGGAGGGGCCCGCCGCGACGAGGAGAAGGCACGCGCAAAGGAACGTTTCTTCTCGTTTCGCGATGCCTTTGGGCAATGGGATCCCAAGAACCAGCGGCCCGAGCTGTGGAACATCTACAACGGCCGGATCCGCAAGGGGGAGCACATGCGGGTCTTCCCCCTCAGCAACTGGACGGAGTTCGACGTCTGGGAATACATCAAGCAGGAGGAACTGGAGATTCCCAGCATCTATTACAGTCATGAACGCGACGTGGTGTGGCGGGATGACCAGTGGCTGCCGGTTAACGACCTGGAACCTCTTCGCGAAGGGGAGGAGTCCAAGCGCCTGAAGGTGCGGGTGCGCACCATTGGCGACATCATGTGCACCGGGTGCATCGAATCGCCGGCCACGGACGTGGAGACCATCATCAAGGAAATCTCTGCGGCCCGCGTCACGGAAAGGGGCAGCCGCGCCGATGACAAGACCTCGGAGGCCGCCATGGAGGACCGGAAGAAGGAGGGGTACTTCTAATGGATGACGCCACCACCCTGTCGCACAACGTGGAACTCCTTCGCCTGACGACTGCGGGCAGTGTCGACGACGGCAAGAGCACCCTCATCGGACGGCTGCTGTACGACACGAAGTCGATCTTCGAAGACCAGATGGAGCAGGTCGANNCGGCCTGCGGGCCGAGCGGGAGCAGGGCATCACCATCGACGTCGCCTACCGCTACTTCGCCACGCCCAAGCGGAAGTTCATCATTGCGGACACGCCCGGGCATGTGCAGTACACGCGCAACATGGTGACGGGGGCCTCGACCGCCAACCTCGCGATTATCCTCGTGGACGCCCGCAAGGGCGTCATCGAGCAGACGCGCCGGCACAGCTACATCGCTTCGCTGTTGCGCATTCCCCACCTCGTGGTCTGTGTCAACAAGATGGACCTCGTGGATTACTCCGAGGACGTGTTCAAGCAAGTTCAGGAATCGTTCAATGATTTCTCCACCCGGCTGCAGTTGCGGGACATCACCATTATTCCCATCAGCGCGCTCCGTGGGGACAACGTGGTGGAGTACTCCGACAACATGCCCTGGTACCACGGGGGAACGTTGTTGAGCCATCTCGAGGAAGTGCATATCGCCAACGACCGCAACCTGCACGACCCGCGGCTGCCGGTGCAGTGGGTTGTGCGACCGCAATCGGATGCCTATCACGATTTTCGCGGGTTCGCGGGACAGATCGCCGGGGGCGCCTTCAGCGTGGGCGACAAGGTGGTGGTCTTGCCTTCAGGCCGGACGTCGCGGGTCAGCCAGATCTACACGCTCGACGGTACGCTCGACCGGGCCTACACCCCCATGTCCGTGACGCTGTGCCTCGAAGACGAGATCGACATCAGTCGCGGCGACATGATCGCGCGGCCCGACAACACGCCCTACGTCCGCCAGGACGTCGACGTGATGATGTGCTGGATGCACGAACAGCCGATGCAGGTCGGCAGGAAATATGCCTTCAAACACACATCGAAAACCGGGCGATGTGTCGTGCGTTCACTGCCCTTCCGTGTGGATATCCAAACCCTGGAACGCGACCCGGAGGCCGAGACGCTCGCCCTCAACGAGATCGGCAGGGTGTCGCTGATGACCACGGTCCCCCTGGCCCACGACGCCTACAGCCGCAACCGCTACACGGGCAGCCTGGTTCTCATCGACGAGGCCACGAACATCACCGTGGGCGCCGGCCTGATCTGCGAGCCCACCAAGGCTCCCGAACTCCCGGCCTACGAGGGCTACGTGATCTGACGCCAGGCCCCCTTCGCGAAGTACGCGTACCCGATGCCGACCCCACCCGAAGCCCCACACCGCACCGACCGGCTCAAGGCATTCCCCCTCGCCTGGGTCACGACCGGGCGCCACCTTCTCCTCGTGGGTGGCTGTGGCGACAGGTTGTGCCGTCTCCGTCATGCCCTTCACTTCGACTGGGCCGGCATACG
>JABAHO010004233.1_pt2 | contig 11018 bp, 16 predicted proteins | sample 7062071 | NCBI WGS metagenome assembly JABAHO01 (sample SAMN14534356, study PRJNA622989) | marine sediment metagenome | biome: marine biome [ENVO:00000428]; feature: marine pelagic biome [ENVO:01000023]; material: deep marine sediment [ENVO:00002113] | place: India: Gulf of Kutch | collected...
GAAAGGGGTAACATGCCACTTAACTATGTACGGAATCAACGTTGACGAATGCTTAGACAAGATTTCAAAAAACAAGGAAATCCTAGTCATAGTCGGCTCGCAAAAAGTTCCAAAAGATGTCTTTCAACTAGCAGATTTCAACATTGCAATAGGCAATCAACCCCACTCTGAAATAGCGGCATTAGCCATATTTCTGGACAGACTGTTCCAAGGGAACGAACTCACAAGGAATTTTGAAGGAGCAAAAATGAAGGTAGTTCCGCAAGAAAAAGGAAAGAAAATCATTTTTGATGGAACAAACGAGACCGCACGATGAGTGAAACAACACTGGAGAGAGAATCAAGCGTTAAAGGCCCCGCCAAGCTGTTCCACACGTCCTCTCACCTTGTCTGCAAACCATGGCAGTGATTCAAAGACGACGTTTACGCTATCACCTTCATAGTTCAAGTCTCGCACATCAGCGTGGCTGAAAAGCCACGAAACAAAAGACAGAGATTCATTCGTTGTCTGGACGGAGAAGGACGCTTTGATGTACTCTTCTAGGTGAGCGATTGTTTCCTGCTTAAGCGAATCCATATTCATCTTGTGTAGAGCGGAGACAGCCACAGGGTTCGGCACTATTTTGCCTAGGGCAGCAACTTCGCGTTGCATCTCACTATCTGACAGCAGATCTATCTTGTTCAGCACTGTTACGATCGGTATCCCTGAGGCGCCTATCGTCTGAATCGTGTCGAGGCAACAGGAAAGTTTTCTCTTAATCTCGTCGTGGGGCTCGCTGATGTCTACGACGAGAAGAATCAGATCTGAGAAAATTGTTTCTTCGAGGGTTGAATGAAATGCTTCTATCAGCGTCAGCGGAAGGCGGTCTATGAACCCAACCGTATCGGTTAGCAAAATCTTTCGGTCAGATAGGCCTATTGTCCTGGTTGTTGTAGATAGAGTGGTGAATAGACCGGGGTCTACGGGAACAGCTTCTTCGGCGAGGGCGTTGAATAACGAGCTCTTTCCTGCGTTGGTGTATCCGGCCATGGAAATCATGGAAAAGCCCAGTTCGACTCTGCGAGCTCGATGTAGACGTCGTTTCTTTCTTATTTTCTTCAGCTTGCCTCGTATGGAGTAGATTCGCCGTCTTATTGTCTCGTAGTAAAGGTCCACCTCATACTTCCCCAGACCCATGAAACCTGGCTGCTCACCTACCCGTGCCAGCCTCACCCTTTCTCTCGCACGAGGTAACTCGTATCTCAGTTTGGCCAGCTCAATCTGAAGCTTGGCTTCGGAGGTTGAGGCTCTCCGCGCAAAAATTTCGAGAATAAGTTGGAAACGGTCAACGGCCTCAACGCCGGTTGTTTTGGTAAGGTTGTACGCTTGAACGGGTTTCAGTTCGTTGTCAAATATGGTTTTCTCAACCCCGTTTTCGGCGACTAACTCCGCCAGTTCCTTAGCTTTGCCGCTGCCGATCTGATAGCTCGGATCCGGTTCTCTCACCTGTTCAATGCGTTCCACTACCGTGTATCCAGCTGACTCGGCGAGGCTTTGAAGCTCATCTATGCTGGAGCGCTCAGATGGTAGTCGCCGCTGAACTACGACTGCTCTCGTTCTTAAGTTACCTCCGCTTTCTTCTTCTTGACACGAGCTACTTCTCCGAGAGTTGCTCCTCGAGGCCTAGATTGACGTGTCGAAGGAACCTTAGGTTCTGAGAGTGGAACGAGCAGCTTCACTCTAAGAGCGTGTTCGAGTCTGCTCGCAAGTTTGTGATCCGGAGTCATTTTTCCGCTCTCGATCTTTCGGAGAAGCGAAACCTTTTCTCTTATTTTTCTACCCAAATCTTCCTGACTTAACCCTGACTTTTTTCTTCCCTGTCTCACGCGCAGACNNAGTTTCCAAGAGCCAGAGCCCAGCTTGGCGCAGTTTCTGCAAACAATCATTTTGGCTCCTTCAATCGTCTCTCTGTAGGATTTTCCTATTATTCGGCGTCCGCAGACCTCGCACTGCACAGAATCTTCACCTAAAAGGGTGTGTTGTCATCAGTCCTTTATACCAATCGAATTATTTTAAGTCTACTCGAATAGTCCGCTACCTAGGCAACGCGCGCGCACCATCGCATTAGTTCGTCGAGAAAGAAACTAATTATACTGGTTAATGGATGAGTTTCATCAAATCTAAATGGTGAAAAAATGGGCGAAAAGCTAGCTGCACTCCGAAAGATCAGAAGTATAGCAAACTACCAGTTTGGAAAGGGAGTAGGAGAGAAACTCTTCCCAGACGAGGTTGAAATCATTCACTCAAAGAGAACAGGTAAAATACGTCATGTCTTTCTCGATAAAAAAATTCTCGCAACACTGCGACCCACCAACGGTCTTTTCTCTTTAACTATTACGGGAGCCAGAAGAATGTTTGAAGGCGCAAAAGCTCCAAGGCTGTGGGTCAAGGTTGCAGCAGAAGCTGAACCGTTTGTCAGAAGGGGCAAGAGTGTCTTCGCAAAGCACGTGATGGACGCTGACAAAGAGATTCGCCCTCAAGAGGAAGTGATCGTTACAAACCAAGACAACAAAGTCATAGCAGTGGGAAGAGCATGGCTAACTGGAAAAGAGATGAAGGCTTTTGAAAGAGGGGTGGCGGTGCGAGTGCGGAGAGGCGCCGCAGAAGAAGTTAAGAAGGAAACGCCGAGAGTATAGTAGACGAGGAGAACCACGTTGAGAAGAAGAAGTGAGCCCGAGAGAAGCAAAACGAATGATGCAACGTATGGGACTCAGCATGGAAGGAATATCTGACGTCGAAGAGGTAATCATCCGAAGCAGCAGAAAAGAAATCATCGTGGAGAATCCGGAGGTCACTGTACTTGACCTTCACGGTCAGAAAATCTTTCAGGTAACAGGACAAGTTGTCGAGAAAAAAATTGAAAAGAAGACAGAAATTCCAGATGAAGACGTTAAACTCGTTGCAGACCAGACAGGCAGAAGCATGGAAGATGCGCGACAAGCCCTTGAAGAGACAGATGGAGACCTCGCAAAAGCTATACTTCTCCTTCAAGCAAAAAGCTAAGCGAATTCTTGCAACGGCGTTTCTGCGTGTGGAATTGATTCAGCGTCAGAACTGTTTGAGCACATCCTGTTTTTCCATGATGTAGCCACAGTAATGGCACTTCAGGCGAAGCGGTTCCTGACGTTCCACATAAAATGTGGGCTGTATCGGCTCAGTACTGTTCGACACGCAAGCGGGGTTTGCACATTTGACTATACCACGTATAACAGAAGGTAACTTAACCCGTTGTTTTTCCACAACCTTATAATCCCGAATTATGTTGATGGCAGCGCGGGGAGCCAACAAAGCTATTTTATCCACCTCTTTTGAATCGAGTTCTCTTCCCTCCACCTTTACCATGTCTTTCACTTCAAGTTTTTTGCTCGGAACGTTCATTGCTACAGTCACAATGCCTCCCGTGCGACCGGTGATTCCAAGAATCTTCACTACGTCAAGGGCGTGGCCAGATGTGATGTGATCAATCACTGTACCGTCTTTGATCTTTGACACCCGAAGGGTCTTTTCAGCCATCTCAACAGCCTCCCGAATCATTATTTAGAGGCTTGTAAAGAGTATTTATGACTTGTCAAGATTGTTCTCCTTGCGCGAGCGGCAACCTGTACAGTTCGGTTCTCATCTAGAGAGCTACTGAATCTGGTAATCTCGAAAACTGACATACGGAGAACTTGAGATGCCATTCGTGCGCGGACGAAAAAAGTTATTTAGCCTCCCTGAAAATTTGTTTGGTGCGAAGGTTGAAATTTAAGGGAAGAGACATAATCTCCATAAAAGATTTCACCCGTGAGGAAATCGATTACATTTTGAAAATGGCCGCTGCTATGGAGCCAATTGCGCAAAGCGGTTCTGACATGCTTCAAAGGAAGATACTTGCCACCTTGTTCTACGAGCCTAGCACACGAACTCGACTGAGCTTCGAGGCGGCTATGCACAAGCTTGGAGGGTCCACAATAGGGTTTGCACAGGCGGAGATCACCTCAGTGAAAAAGGGCGAAAACCTCGCCGACACCGTCAGAGTTGTGGAAAGTTATGTGGATGTCATTGTTTTACGACATCCTCTGGANNGAATTCGCCGCGGTTCCGGTAATTAACGGTGGGTCGGGCGCAGAAGAACATCCGACACAGGCGCTCTTAGATTTGTACACCATTGTGAAGGAAAAGGGACGAATTGACGCGCTGAATATTGCTCTGATGGGTGACCTGCGTTACGGACGCACAGTTCATTCCCTCGCGTACGCGCTTTCGCTCTACAATGTGAGATTGCACTTGGTCTCACCTGAATCTCTGCGGATGCGGAAGGAGGTTTTGGAAGTCATCAAGAAAAGAATAGAGGTTACGCAGCAAACAGCAATTGAGAAGATTCTACCAGAACTGGATATACTCTATGTGACAAGAATTCAGAAGGAACGGTTTCCAGACTTAGCTGAGTACGCGAAGGTTAAGGGCGTCTACAAGATAGACCTTGAGACGCTGAAAAACGCGAAGAAGGACATGATTATTTTGCACCCGCTTCCGAGGGTTGGAGAAATCGCCGCCGAGGTGGACGAAACACCTCACGCNNGGCGAAATAGAATAACTCTGTCTACGACGCAATCCTGTATCTGTCAAGGAGTTCTTTCTTTTTCGCTTCATTCCACCCGCTAACTGCTTGGTAGTAGCCAGTTACTCTCGACCACCATTCTACATCAGGCGATCCGCAATTGGGACACTGCTCATTGATGCCTCCTGTAACCCTTCCGCAGCTGTTGCAGATTGTTAGGTCTTTTGTGTAGGCGTAGTAGCCTACGTTGGTCTGGGTGGCAATCCTCTGGGTTAGTTTGTAGAGCGCCTCTGGATCCGGAGAGTTTTGTCCAAGCCACACGTGGAACATGTCTCCTCCGCTTAAGAGTGGGAAGAACTTCTGCTCTATGTTTATCCTCTCAATTAGGTCTGTCTTGGCCCCTACGTAGACGTGGGTTCCGTTGCTGTAGTAGACGGGAACATCTTTTTCCCCAGCGACAAGCGCGGACCTTGCTCCATTTAGGTCTCCTTTAACGAGTTTCTCAGCTTTATCACGATAGTCTTCTGTTAGGAGGTCTGCTACTGCGAATCTCTGAGCTGTGGACTCAGCTGGGGTTCTAGCCAAAGTGAGTTTTAGTCCACTCTTCTCTTGGAGTTCCTTTCTGTACTTCTGCATTTCTACAATTAGTTTAACCAGTATCCTGATGGCATCCGGATGCTCGTGAAGTTGATAGCCTGTGTGCCACTGAGCCATTTCGTTTCCGCCCACAAAACCCATGGTGAAGACAAGTTCGTCGAAGTCTACAGCTGGAGGACCTTTCCGACGAGTTTTGGGATCCATCGGGCGTTGAGTGGCGAAGGGAATACGATTGTGCTTTACTATTAAGTTCATCCACTTCTTTTTGATTCTAAATATTTCAACTGCATAGTCCATGAGTCTGTGACTTTCCTCGAAGAGCTTGGAGTCGTTTCCGTTGGCCTTGTAGGCTATTCTCGGAAGATTTAGGCTTACAACCTGCCAACTTCCCATGGTGAAGTGCTTTCCGTTATTGAAATAGAGCTTATCTTCGAAGTTCGGACTGTCTTCAGGCGTTTCAACAAAGCAGTAAGCGCAACATTGATAACATGATACGCCTTTGCCGTAGCCCCTGTAAGCTGGCATCATGTTGTCGAAGTAGGGGGTTCCAAACTTGGCTACAACCCTATGAACGTCCAGCCAGAACTCGTCGTACTCCGGCTTGAAAAACTCGGGGCTTATACTGTTTTCGAGCTTTGGGAAGTTGAAGGGTTTCCCCCAGTAGTCACCCTGATAAGCAACGTTGTAAAGCGCCTTGAACATGAGACGAACCTCGTCTTCATAGTCTCCGTAGACGTCTGGTCCAACTCGCCCGTTCATTACCACGGGAACCTTTCTCCAGAGCTTCGGGACTCCAGGCTGCACCTGAACGTTGCTGAAGACGAGTTGCCCGCCCCTGGCCACGTAGGCCTGAGTGTACTCAAAAAACATCATCTGCATGAGCTGCTTAACTCTTTCATAGCTTAGTCCCCTTATGTAGGGAGCAAGGAAAACTAGGAAGTTGTAGAAGCCCTCACCGCCTGCGAAGTTTGTCTGTGCAGAAGCAAGAATCTTGGCGGTGTGAAGAATCGCAACCTCTGGATGCTTAGCTGGACCTGCAATGCTTGTTCTGGTGCCCATGCCGTCTGGCATTAGACCGTAGTAGAAGAAGTAACGAAGGTCCCAGTCTTGACAGAAGGGTCTCGTTCCAAAGTATTCCAAGTCATGTATATGCAGGTCTCCGGCAAGGTGAGAGTCAGCCAGTTTTGGAGGCATCAAGAGAAGATATTCTTCTCCAGAAACCCAATCGGCCTTTCTCTTGTGAGCGGTTTCAGCGTTTGGCTGCAGATTCGCGTTTTCGTTAGCTTTGTATCCGTGTCCCACATCCATTAGGTAGGCGTCGTAAACGGGTGCTCCGACCCTCGTTAAAATATTGCGATAAGTAGCGTACTCCGGCTTTTCCTTCGACTTGTCCAACAAGACGTTGTTTACCAGCTCCCTTACGAGCGGTCCGCTTATGAAGCTGAGCCGTAGGTTTAAGATCTTTCCTTCAACCTCGGTGGCTATTTGCTCAGCCTCGTCTTTGCTGATCGGCCTTACTTCATAAAACTCTTTGGCGAGCTTTGTCTCTGTCAGCAGCTGTTTCACGATAGCATTTCGATCCCACGGCACAATGAAGCCGTCGCTTCTCCTGACCATGGGCCGCTTATCATCAGTGCTCACTACCTTCCCTCTAAAATCTCTAAAATTTTTGCGTCTGCCAACCTGGCTCCTTCAAAAATTTGGTCTTCTGTATAAACTTCGTCTTCAACCTCCAGAGCTGGCGCCGACAAGACTACGAAATTTCTCATGACCAGATCTGTCATAACATTGACATCATCTAGGTTCTTCTCTTCAAATTCAGCGTTCTGGTCTTTCAACCACTCCTTCAACAAAATGCATCTAGGGCATCCTTCAGACGTGTAGACTATGATTTTACATGTCCGAAAAAGCAAGTTCCCAGTGTGTTCAGATAGACCCATGAAAACCACCTCGCACGGTGCAGTGAAGCAAGTAGGAAGTAGGGATGCGAGTAGTATTTTAAATTTATTAGAACAACTTGTTTAAAATTCTGTATTAGATCACTCTGAAATTAACATGTACGGTGCTCGCTCGCCCAAAGCAATACGTTGGGCTGGCGTCCATCGAGATGATGCTAAATGTCTAGCGGGTACACGGCTGAAGCAAACCAGCATATTAACTGACCCGCATAGAGGGCACTTTGAAGCTACGCCATAAAAAGCTTTTTGACAACGAGTGCAGTAAGCTAGGTTACGGTTATACGCATAAAGACCCACACGGTATGCCCCAGTAATTTCTCGTGTCACTGACAAAAGCTTGTCAGGGTCAAGTTCCAAGTCGGCGAGCTGTATGAGGGCAAGGTGGCTCCCAGGAGTCAACCTGTGAAACTTCTGCTCAATTCTCAGGCGTTTTTTCCACGGAATGTCAGCGTTCAAGGGAGCAGCAACCATGTCTGTGTAGAAAGGCAGTTCCTTGGTACCCTGAACCTTAGCTTTAGCCCAGCCATACTTCTCCACATCCAATTCGGCCAGCCTTTTCGCAGCGTCAGCATTGGACACCATGGAAAGGACTGCCCGAGTCTCAGGCTTTTTCGCACCTCTTTTAACCCCACTGAACAGGCTCGTCACTATTTCTTCGGCCAAATCGAGGGCCTCTTGACCTGCATGCAGGGCGTTACCACACAGTGACTGAACCGCCTCGTTGAGCCCGACAAAACCAACACAGCGTAAGAAGTTCTCAAGTCGGAAGTAGCGGTCTCCATCAGTTTCTTGAGCGAGGAAAGGGAGCAGATCCTCCTTTGCCCGGCGCTTAACCGTTCGGTATTTTATTTCCAAGGCGCGCAGCGCCATCTCCAATTGTTCGTCCAAGAGCCTGAAAAATTTCGTGCGATCTTCGCCTGATGCGTACGAAACTCTCGGCAGGTTTATTATGACGCTGTCGAGGCTTCCCGTTTGCAGGGTGTCCAGCTCCCAGTCTCCTTTCCAGTCGGCGGCGAACCTGCACCCCGTTGCGGTGTAGGAAGCTTGCCTTTGTTCTTTGGGGCAGAGGTTGGCGAAGTAGGGGAGTCCGGTTTGAGCCGCGAGCTTGTGGGACTGGAAAAGGAGATCCTCGCACTCTTTGCTTCTAAGCGTTTCGGGTCTTAGCCCAATGATCACGCCAGGATTAAAGAGAGGTTTGTGCCTGTCATCTTCGAACATCACTTCAAAGAGAAGTGAAGAGATTAAACGGGTTTCCTCTGAGAAATCCGCGTAGCAGCCGACCTTTTTTCCACCGGGTCCAATAGCGTTCTTTTTCTCTAGGAACTCGGGGACAACGAGTTCTATTCCGAGCGACGCTTCTATGGGAAGGCCCCTGTCTGATAGGAACTGGTTTAGGTTTGAGACGAAGAAGCGTAAGCCTTCTCTTACTCTCTCTGCTTTGAGGCCTTGGGCAAAGGGCGCTAGGAAAACGTTGAAGAAGTCTAGGGCTTGCTCTCCAGATATTTCTGTGGCGGCAAGCTTGAGGAGATTGGATGCTGCCAACAGGGCGGACTCGAAACTTTTGGGAGGTGGATAAGAGGGTCCTGTGAAGCCGGTTCTTCCGGGGTTCAGTCCCTCTTGGAAGAAGAAGCGAAGGTCGTGCATGAACTCGTTGGGTTTCAGTATCCAGCAGCCCAAATTGTTGATGTGGAGTGCTCCGGAGAGGTGAGCGTCGGCGATGTCTCGGGGAAGCACGTTTAGGAGGGTGTACTCCTCCAGCACCGCGTCTCCAGCTGCCTTGTGGACGGCTTCAACGCCGAGCGATTGAGCGCCCATCGACCGTATTAGTTGAGTTACGTCGTGAACTGGGAGTCCTAGACGTGTGAGTTTGTGTCGGTATTCTTCTAGTCCCTTTTCTATCAGGATTGCGTTCACGATTTCTCTTATGAGCGGAGCTGTGAGGTATTTTGTTTTGAATTCTGAGAGGCGTTTTTCTGTTTCTCTTGAGATTTTTTNNGTTTCTGTCAAACTCTTCCATTGCCAAGCGGGAGGTGCGAACGAGCATTTTTTTCCTTTTCAAGAAGCGCTCTCTGATTTCCTCGGCGACGCCAACCATCATCTGTCCGAGTTCGGTGAGGCGGTACTTCTTGGTTTTCACGTCTGGCTCGATGAGGTTTGCTTTTAAGAGGAACTTTAGGTGGTAGGCGAATCTGCCGGCGTCTCGACTGGGGTTGAGGCGGAGGATGTTCATGATTTCAGTGTAGGACAGAGGTCCCCGCTCAAAAAGCAGATTCAGAACTTTCAGTCGCACGTTGGATGAAACGGCCTTAAGCACTTTCACCCCTGACCGCCGGCGAGACAAAGCATTCACACCACGGATACTACTACTGCTTTAGTTTAAAAAATTAGGGTAGATGGTTTCATTCAGATTAGAAAGATGTTTACGCCTTCTTCTCCGCACGCAGTGGAGATATCCCCCGCAAAACCCCCTCTTTTCTATTTTTGCAAGGTTCCAAAAAGAATGCGCGCGCATTTTTGAAGAGAATGCTTATGTAAAGCTTGTTGTTAGACATGTTTTGTTTGGGGGCTGTCGGCTAGCTTGGTCTAGGCTCCGAGACTCGGACTCTCGGGACCCCGGTTCAAATCCGGGCAGCCCCACCAATCTTGCGGAAGAGACACGCATGCATGCAGTCACCGCAAGCTGAGAGCGCCCGAAAAAGCTTTCTAAAGGATTCCTCGGTTTTGCCAGGCGTTGCACAACCGCACGATTAAATGTTAATAGCCTTTGATCATAATAATCAATGTGGTAAACATGTCTTCTGAATCAACCAAACTTCCGAAAACCGATGAAAATCTCAAAATAATCTCAAAATACTTCATGCATGGATTAGCATTTACTGTAATACTGTACGGCTTGACATTCGTGTGGACATCCGTTTTACCCTTTCTAACGGCTATAGGATCGCGTATTGGACTCGTGGTAGGATTCGTAGTGTTTATCTTCATCTTAGGCGGTCTTAATAGCTTGCTAGCTCAAAACATATGGTCATTTTCTATCAAGACAAAGTGGACGAGCCTTTTAGGTCATGGAGTCGTACTTCTCATTGGATTAATCACTACATATATTCCCTACATAATTATCGAACGGATTTGGCCGAGCTTTACAATATCGATGTTGTTTTTCGAAGTTTTCATTGACGGCATCGTAGCCAAAAACGTAGCCAGCTGGTGGAAAGAAGGTTATCGAGAAGAAACGAGCGCACGTAAATTTTGATCCCCGCACGTGCACGCGCAGAGTCCCTCGGTTATTTTGCGGGTTTTTGTCTCTTCAGGATTTCTCTGGCGACGATTACTCCTGAAACTGAGGCTTGGATGAGGCCTCTGGTCACGCCTGCTCCGTCTCCGATCGCAAAGAGGTTGCGAATTCTTGTTTCTAGGCAATTACTCAATTCTAATCGTGACGAGTAGAACTTCACTTCTACGCCGTAGAGGAGCGTGTGGTTTGAGTTCACTCCTGGTGCAATCTGATCTAGGGCTTCTTCCGATTCTTTCTTCGGTTGAGCGACGTCCAGCTTTTAGGTCGCCGAGCCTCTGAATTATCACTCCGCCACTAAGGAGGTTGGTGAGCCGTGCCAAGTATTTTCCGTAGGCAATGGGCTCTCTAAACGGTTCGGTGAAGGAAGTGCTGACGAGAATGGCGAAATTTGTGTTTCCGGTCTTCCTTTCGGCATAGCTTTGGCCGTTCACTGTTAGAATACCATTATACGACTCGGTGATGACTTCGCCTTCAGGTGCCACGCAGAAGGTTCTCACCTGATCGTCGAAGGATTTGGAGTAATATATGAGCTTGGGCTCATACAACACGTGTGCCAGTTCCTCCAAAACGGGAGCCAAGATTTCAACCC
>JABAHO010001633.1_pt1 | contig 11007 bp, 11 predicted proteins | sample 7062071 | NCBI WGS metagenome assembly JABAHO01 (sample SAMN14534356, study PRJNA622989) | marine sediment metagenome | biome: marine biome [ENVO:00000428]; feature: marine pelagic biome [ENVO:01000023]; material: deep marine sediment [ENVO:00002113] | place: India: Gulf of Kutch | collected...
CTGGTCCTTCCTCCTCACCGACTCAGCCACTGGAGAGGTACTGCTGCACGGCAGTCAGGAGCGCATCTGGGACTACAGCCATGAGTATGACGGCTATGCCATATATGACCCCGTCTCGGGCGAGTTCTACTTCAGCACGGGGTGGGAGAAACTCAACGCCGCGGCCCGACAGACCTACGCCGAAACACAATTCGGCAACGGGCTTGTCGTGGAAGTCGTCGAAGCCGGCAAGGTGATGACCATCGATCAATGGTCGGGCGNNCAATGGTCAGGCGACCTCACCATCACCGAGATCGCTACCGGGACGGTTATCTACGAGGGCAGCGAGGAAGATCTGTGGCGCGGGAAGCCGCCCACGATCATCAACCCTCGCACCGATGAGGTCCTGATGACCATCGGTTGGGATGAATGGGATGTCGCCCATCAGGCCGTTTACGGATTCGAAGGCGAATACCCCGACGAGTATTTCTCGGAGGCGTTGCTGCTCCGGTCCGAGGACGCCGGAGAGAGCTGGAGTGAAGTCGACATTGCCGGCGTGGCCGGTGATCGGTTCTGGTTTGTCGATCTGACTCTGGGCCCCGACGGCTATCTAGCGCTCGGCAACGAACAGCTCCCCTACGGCGAGCACGAAGGCTTCGACACAGCTCCTATCGTGCTGCGGAGCAATGACGGCCAGGTTTGGGAGAAGGTAGCGACGGATCTCGCCAGCGCCGGCTGGATCCACGGTCTTCTGGCCACCGACGATGGATACCTGGCGGTCTTTGGCGGAGAAGACGGCACCCGCATCATCCAATCGACGGACGGTTCTCACTGGACCACTGCTTTGGACGAGTCCGATCTTTTGCTCCCTCTGGGTTCGGCCTATTTCGACCGGATGGCGGTAGGTGACCTGGGTCGATTCGTGACTGGCTCGCGAGACGGCTACGGCTATGACGAGCCCGAGCCTGTTCCGGGTGTTATCTCCAAGCAGGGTCGAACCCTCACAATCGACTTCCCGATTTACACGCTCACGGAGGACCTCACTGGCGAGGTCCTGCTGCGCTACGACGAGAGCGATTACCACGAGCACGAGTATCCGTCGGACCGCACCGGGATGCACTGGGGTAATGGTGGCATCGCGATATTCGATTCCGACGGCACCGTGCTGTTTGCGGCATCGCATGATGAGTACGAGGAAGCGGTCTCGCACATGTGGAGTGAGCCCGATGTCTGGTACGAGAGCGAGAACTTCCTGCTTTACGACGACGGTCAAGGGTGGAAGTCCGTGCTGATGCCCGACACGGTGGGCCGTGACAGCTGGTTCTCCGGAATGACGGTTTATGACGGCCGGTTGGTGATCTCCACCGTCGCCGAGGAGCACCACCCGCACCTGGGTTACAAGCAGAATCTCATGATTCTGGTGGGAGCCCCCCGCTAGGTCTCCTGCAAAGTTCCCGGCTCGGCCCCCGTGGCAACCGGGTATGCGGCGGTCGACCAATCGCTCCACGATCCCGGGTAGAGCAAGGACCGGCCCAATCCGGCATGCTCCATCGCCAGGATGTCGTGGCAGGCAGTCACGCCGCTTCCGCAGTAGGTCACCACCTGCCTGGACCCGTCGACACCGAGGGCCCGGAAACGAGCCACCAGCTCGTCGACGGGAAGGAAACGCTGTTCGGGTCCGAGGTTTCCCTCGTAATCGGCGTTGACCGCCGTCGGGATGTGACCGGCAACAGGATCAATCGGCTCTTCGTCACCCCGGTAGCGAGCGGCGGAGCGAGCGTCCAACGTGAGCACCGAACCGAGCCGATCCCGCAACTGATCCCGGTCGACGGTCAGGCCGGGTTGAGGCTTCACAGATAGCTCGGTCGGCGGATACTGGCTTGCTTCGTCAGAGAGGGCATGGCCGTCGGCGGTCCAGGCGGTGAGCCCGCCGTCGAGCACGTAAGTATGTTGATGGCCGATCGCGTTGAGCATCCACCACAACCGGGCTGCGATCGCGCCACCCTGATCGTCATAAGCCACCACCCGATTCTTGTCGCCGATTCCTAGCTCACCCATGCGCGCTGCGAAGGTCTCCCAATTCGGGAGCGGATGCCGACCGGGTCCAGTCGGTGCCGACAGATCGCTTTCCAAATCGACATAGACCGCCCCCGGGATATGGCCTTGCAGGTAGGCCTGATGGCCTCGTTCCGGCTCACCCAAATACCACCTGGTGTCTACCACTCGCAGGATCGAATGGTCGAGGTGCTCGGCCAACCACTCCGTGTCGACCAACGGCGATTCTTTGGCGGCAGCGCTCACGCCTCAGGTAGACGGTTCGGCGGCGGTCTTGCGACCCTCAGCAGTGAGAAGTTCGGGAGCGAAAGCGACGGCCTCCCAGGGCCTCGCAACGACATGCCAGGCCAGCAAACCCACCGACACTGGTATGGAGATCGGGGCATTGAACCTCACCCGGTTGTAGTTCACCGTCGAGCCCCGCAGCCAGGCGGCGGGTTCACTGCCGACCTCCAGCGCCCAGCGGCGCGGGGTCAGGCCATCGTGGATCAATCGATATGAGAACCCCACGCCAGTGATTTCCCAGCGGTTGCCCCAAAAGGAGTCGCGGGTTGCGCGGGCGAAAGGCACGTCGTTCTCCACTGCTCGGACCACTCCCCAGCCGTCGGGCTGGAGTGTCCAGCGGGTTCCGTCTTGGAGGGTGACCCGGGTGTACGCGTTGCGGGGCCGCCGAATCGCATTGGCCAAAACTTCTCCGTGCTGAACCAATTGCCACTCGTTTGAGAACAGGCCACTAACCAGCTCGGCCTCACCCATGATCATCCGCGTATCGGCGCGACTCATGGGGCCAACGGTAGTACCGACACCCGCGCCTTGAGGTCGTCATCGTAAGATCGGGCGCATGCAGCTGCACCTGCTGGACGCCACCTACGAGTTGTTTCGTTCCTTCTTCGGTGCTCCCGAGCGGAACGCTCCCGACGGTCGCGAAGTCGGGGCGATCGCCGGTCTCATCGCATCAACCCTCGGGCTTCTCCGTGAACCGGGCGTCACTCACCTGGCAGCTGCAACCGATCAGGTCATCGAATCGTTCCGCAACGAGATGTTCGCCGGCTACAAGACCGGCGAAGGCGTGCCCCAAGAGCTCATGGACCAATTCCCGCTCGCCGAACGAGCACTCGAGGCGATGGGCGTGACCGTGTGGGCGATGACCAAGTTCGAGGCGGATGACGCGATAGCGACCGCCGCCTGGAAATATGCCGACGATGTCGAGCGTGTAGTGATTCTGAGCCCCGATAAGGATTTCGCCCAATGCGTGATCGGAAAGAAAGTGATCACGTACGATCGCCGTCAGGAGCTGGCGCGCGACGAGGATGGTGTGATGGAAAAATTTGGCGTGCGCCCGTCCTCGATCCCGGATTACCTGGGTCTGGTGGGAGACACCGCCGACGGCATCCCCGGCCTTCCGGGTTGGGGAGCCAAGTCGACTGCTGTCGTTTTAGCTCACTATCGAACCATCGAGGAAATCCCCAACGAAGCGTCGGAGTGGACCGTCGACGTCCGGGGCGCAGCACGGCTGGCGCAGACTCTGGCCGAACGCCGGGACGACGCACTTCTCTTTCGTGACCTGGCCCTGCTCCGACGCGACGTTCCGCTATCCGAGTCGATCGACGACTTGGAGTGGCTCGGAGTCCGGCGCAAGCCCTACATCGAATTGTGTGAAGAACTGGAGTTCGATCAACTGGTCGAACGGCCCCACGTGTGGCAACACCACTAGGGACCTACGGCCGTAGGCGCCGGTTTTCCGGTTCGATACGGTGAAATCGGAGGGGTTGGCGATGTTCAAGCATGGGTTGGTCGAGCGTTCCTGTCCTCGCCGTCTCGTGAAATGCGTGGCAGTATCTGCGCGTGGACCAGCCTGACGTGTCTTTGACGGACTACGACCTCGCCATTATTGGAGCCAACCGCTCTGGCCTGTCCGTAGCACTGGATGCCTTCGAAGCCGGCGTCAAACGGGTGGTGATAATCGACGAGGAGACCCGCTCTTTGCCAGAGCTAGGGGGAGACCCCGACACCCTGTTCGGCGCTCCCGCTACGCGGATCCTGGAAGGTGAGCATGTCACGGTCGAAGGCGACGGTTTTTCGGTGACGGCTCGGGCTGCGGTGGTAGCGACCGGATTCGCCAAGCAATCGATCAAGCCGTCATACGAAATCCCCGAATCCCTGACAGACCGGATTCATTACACGCTTCCGAACGACATACCGGTCGAAGATGACATCCTGGTGGTAGGAATCGGCGAAACCGCGGCCGAGCATTGCGAGAGCCTGGTCGAAAGCGGCCACACCGGCGTCGTACTCTCTCTCCCCAGCACGTCATTTGACAGCCTGGCAACACTCGTACGGCGCGACCTTCTCGAAATCGAGGCATCCCGCAAGGCGGCGATCTTCTGGATGGCCCACCCCGAGGCGGTGATCGACGTCGACGGCTATCCGATGGTGACGTTCTCGGATCGGGGCACTCCGGATCTGCAGTTCGATCGCATTATCTACGACCTCGGGGGCGCCAACTTGACTGGCCGTCTCGAAGCCGCCGGCATCGAACTCGTCAACCAAAGGGAAGGGCCCCCGGCGGTCTACGTGCTCAGCGACCACGACCACAGTCCGGAGGAGACTGCGGCCGCCGGATTCGCGACCATCTCGCCCGGTCATGCCTGGCGGGCACTGCACGATGATCACTTCCCCGACCTGGCCGGGGTGCCGGACCTGCAGGCNNAACTACCACAGCGATCTGTGGATTCTCCGGGTGAAGCCGGACGTCGGCGACGCCAGCCACAAGCCCGGGCAGTACGTCACACTGGCACTGGGCTACTGGGAGCCCCGGCTCGATGGCGAAGACGAGCACCTCGATGAAGCCAAAGTCGAGAAACTGGTGCGGCGCTCGTATTCGATTTCATTTCCGATGCTCGACGAGAAAGACCGCTTGTTGGCGCCCGAAGACATTGACGGACTCGAGTTCTATATCGTGCTCGTGCGCCCCGAGGAAGGCATGGACCACCTACCCGAGTTGACTCCTCGTATGGCCTTGAAGAAGGCCGGGGACCGAATCTTCATGGGGGCCAAGATGGCGGGCCGCTACACCCTCAAGCCGGTAACCGACACCAACACCGACGTCGTATTCCTCTCTACCGGGACCGGCGAGGCGCCGCACAACAACATGACCGCCGAGTTGCTTCGCAACGGTCACAAAGGGCGGATCGTCAGTGCCTGCACCGTCCGCTATCAGCGCGACCTGGCCTATCTGGACACCCACCGCCGCCTGGAGAAGCTGTATCCCAACTACAGCTATTTCCCGCTCACCACCCGCGAGGCCGACACCATCAACAACAAGGTCTACGTCCAGGACATGATCACCAACGGCATGCTCGAGGAGGTCCTGGGACACGAGATTGTTCCCGGCAACACGGAGTTCTTCCTGTGCGGAAACCCAGCAATGATCGGCCTTCCCGAGTGGGAGGATGAGACTCCGACCTTCCCTGAAAGAACCGGCGTCTGCGAAGTGCTTTACGAACGCGGGTTCACCATCGATCGTCACGGCGTGGAAGGCGACGTCCATTACGAGGAATACTGGTAAGCCGCGGGGGCAACGCTCCCATAAAGAGAAGTAAACCTTTCTAAGGCTCCAGGCGTGTTACCTATGTGACCATGACCGAAACCAGGCGAGAGACCCCACTCGTGCAGGCCATGCCCGCATTCGAGGCCTTCTATCGAGCCGAATATCGCAAGGTTGTCGGGCTCGCCTACGTGCTTTCTGGGAGTCGGCTAGCCGCCGAGGACCTTGCCCAGGATGGCTTCGTCGCTGCTCANNCTGAGCCAGTACGACGAGCCGGGAGCGTGGGTGCGTCGAGTGGTGTCGAATCTGGCCGTCAGCCGGTTTCGCCGTCTCGCCCGTGAAACCAAAGCCTTAGCCCTGATGCGCAGGGACCAGGCCCTTCCGGCACTCGAGCCAGAGGACGACGCCTTCTGGGAGGCGGTGCGAGCGCTGCCGACCCGCCAGGCCCAGGCCATCGCTTTGTTCTACTTGGAGGACCTGCCCATCAACGCAATCTCTGAGATCCTCGAATGCTCTGAACCGACGGTCAGGGTTCATCTCCATAAGGGTCGCCAGCGACTCGCCACCATCCTGGGAGGTTCTCATGACTGATCCAATTGACGATCGGGCGCGTCGCGCCGCCGACTCCGTCCATGCGGCAACCTCGAGCACCAACGTTCCACCGATCGATAAAGTCACGCGCCGAGCGGCGGGTGACCGCATTCTGGGATTCGCTTTTGTCGTGGCCCTGGTCACTGGACTCATTGCAGTCGCGGCGCTGGCCGGGACGAGCGGAACCGGCGACGATGCAGCCCAAGGGGTTGGTTCCACCACCTCCACGTCGCCGCCCCCGACATCATCCACACCTGAAACGACCAGCACGTCCGTCTCGGGCGAGCTACACGACGTGTGGGACGGAAAGGGGACGCTGAAGGTCGAGCTACTCGAGCCTAAGAGCTTCACCCTGCTGGCTGCCGCAGAATGGACGGGTTCCGAAGAGGCCGAGATCCACTTCGGCAGCGAAGCTTCGGAGATGGCGATCCGCCTCCGCGTCAGCGGAGAGGGCGAGCCGGGTTCTACCGTGCTCGTTAGCGGTATTCCCGTCGAAGTCGGGACGGACTCTGTCTGGTCGCATGAAATCGACCTGACTCTGTTCCAGGGTGAAGGGACGGTCCTGGTGATCGAGGTCGAGGGTAAGGCTTACGGATTGAAGCTCGAGCTCGACGATGATGGTCCCGCGGAGCATTTCACCGGAACCACCCTTGCCCCCGGACACGATGGCGACGACGACTCCACCGTAACTACCGTCGAGCACGAACATGACCACGATGACGGTGGCCTGAGCGAAGAAGAAACGACAACCACAACTATCGGTTAGAACCGCAAAAGGATGCCGAGCCCGGCGAGATCTACGAGCGGGAACTCACCATCGGCCATCGCCGCTTCGAAGTCGGAGTTAGCCGGATCGAAAGCCACCAAGAGGCTGGTTGTCTTCCGCCCGCGATCGGGCAATCGCACGAACCGAGGCTTCGGCTTGAGACGACTTCGCCAGAAGTCTGTCGAACTCGTCCCGGCTCAAGCTGAGTGTCACAGTCGACGTCACCGCTCTAATTGATGCATTGCGCGGGGCGTCGTCCAGCAAAGCCATCTCCCCAAAGAAGTCGCCGTCTTCGAGGTGAGCGATGACAGTCTCCTTCTCTCCTTCAGACACCACCACCTCCACGACTCCTCGCGCAATCACGTAGAACCGATCGGCCGGAGCCCCCTGCTCGAATACGAGCTCGTCCTGCTCATGATGATCCGATACCAGCTGATCCCGCAGCTCCTCGAGCAGCTCCTCGCTCAGTTCGGAGAACAACGGGATCGCCTTCAATCGCTCCTGGCTGACCCGGGCACCCCGGCCATCGCCGCTAATGGTGAAACCGCTNNACTCCATCCCTCAGAACGACAATCAGATCTGCGCCTGTCACTGATTGGAGCCGGTGGGTTACGGACACAATGGTCCGGCCGCCCCGAAATCCTTGCAGGGTCGCGTTGACATCAGCCTCGGTCGCCGGGTCAAGAGCGGACGTCACCTCATCCAGAAGTAGCAGAGGCGGCTGACGAAGAATCGCCCGGGCAATGCCGACTCGCTGGCGCTGACCTCCGCTCAGGCGCTGGCCCTTCGGTCCGATAACGGTGTTGAAACCGACAGGAAGCCCGGCAACCATGTTGCCGAGGCCGGCCAACGCCGCAGCGTTTTCGACATCTTCCGGCGTTGCCGTCGGATCGGCCAACTTTATGTTCTCTTCCAGCGTTGCATCGAAAAGAAAGGTGTCCTGGAAGACGACTCCCAAACCCGAGCGGAGCTCATCGCGATTTACGTCTCCAAGATTGGTGCCGTTGATGCTTACAGTTCCCGCCTGTGGATCGTAGAAACGCAGAAGCAGACTGAGCAGAGTGCTCTTTCCCGAACCGCTTGGACCGACAATGGCAACAGAGCTTCCGGCGGGAATAACGAGGCTCACGCCATCGAGCTGACGTTCTCCGTCCTCGCTGTAACTAAAGATAACCTTGTCGAATTCAATGTCCCCACTCAAGTCAGGGGCCGCTTGCTTAACCGCGGGCTCCTCGAGAACGGGACCAGCCTCCAACAGTTCACTGACGCGACGCATGCCGGCACCTGACGCCTTGATCTCGGGGATCACCTGGCTGCCGATAGTGGTTACCTCCCATGTGAATCTGGTGAGCAGCGCAACAAAGCCGGCTAAGGCTCCAGCTTCGAGGTTCCCGTTCAATGCCAACACCGCGCCGACACCGACGATGAAAAGCTGGACAAGAGCGACAGCAAACCTGGCCACCACTGCCAGCAGGCCCACACGAAACCAGGCCCGAATTGTCGAAGCTTGCAGGCGATCAATCTGCTCTCGGAACCTTGCACCGGAGCGGTCCCGCAATCCGAAAGCCCGTATGACGGGTTGTCCATCTAGGTTTTCGTGGACCTCGTCGAGCACGCCGGCTATGCGGAGTTTCTCGTCGTCGAGCGCCGCATCACTGTCGGGCGAGAAATGCATGGCGGCGTACAACGCGAGGGGCATGAGACCCAGCGCCAACAGCGCGAGACGCCAATCGAGCAAAATCATGACAGGCAGATAGAGGGCCAGAGCGGCCAGGCTTTTCACACCCTTGAGCGGTCCGGTGACCGCTCCTTGCCACAGCTCGGCCATGTCGGTCGAGAACCGGGCGAGCAAGTCCCCGATGTGGGAACCGACATGGAACCCCATCGACAAGCGTTGCAGGTGATCGAAGGCCGCGGTCCGCAGATCAGCCATGATGCGGGCACCGGCGGCGGCGCTCAGGTATTCAGCCGCTACCCCGGCTCCCGCAGATACGACAAACCCGGCCACCAGCAGCAGCACCACCGGACCGGCATCGATGTTCTTCGAATCGTCGACGACCCCGTCAATGACCAGCTTCAATGCCAGGGCCAGCACCACCGCGAACACCGTCTGCAGCAGCATGGTGAAGAGAAGGACGAATCCGGTCCCGCGGTGTGGCCTCCACATGGCAGCTATTCGCCTGAGAGTTTGTCCCATACGGTCCACCTCGCCGCTGCAACCAACCTACGTTGATTCGTGGACGCGTGCGGGGCCTATCGGATGGCTTGCTCGAGATCGGCAATGAGGTCTTCTGGTGACTCCAGCCCGACAGACAGCCGCAAAAGCTCCGGCGGGGCATCTCAGCCCATCTTCTTGAGGATCCGCCCAACAGTCAGCCAGGTGCGAGACGAGATCTGCCGGCCGAATTGCTTCTCAATCCAGCGCATGTTGTCCACCGGTCGTCGGCTCGTGTTGTCGGCAACAGTGAAGAGCTCCCGATCGGTGGCGCCAATGAGCTGCCAATCCCGGTCGGGGGGTTGGAACGGGAGATTAACCGGCACCTCGAGCGGGTGCTTGGAGAACGTCACGAGCAGGTAGTTGTTCTCCGAGTGCAGGCGATCACCGAAAGGCTGGCTAGCGACCAATCTCTCAAGTTCGGCCCGTTCTCGAATGATGGTGGTGCTCTCGAACCCGAGCCGGGCCGGCCATGCCTCTTCCAACATCGACTCCAGCAGCGGGGCGTCGATGCCACCGGTTTCGAAGATGATGTTGCCGCTCGATATGACCGTCTCCACCTTGGAGAAACCCAGCTCTTCGCAAACCCCCCGCAGGTTCTCGTTGCGCATCCTCGGGTCGGCAGGCCCGATGCCTCTCAGCAGCGCCACATATTGGGTCATCTCGGCTTTCGGGTTATCGACATTTCGGTACTGTGGGCAAACGAGCGTGTCTCCGGTCACTTTAAGCACACTCGATGAAGCGGCTCCCGCACCTACAGGCCGCCGCCGTCGACGCGAGGGGGTTGCTTGCGGCGTTCTCGCTGGAAGAGCATCGTGGTGACCAGCAACGCTCCGATGATGGCCACGATGTTGGCATCGGCTTGACCAGGGTGCTCAGGCGCCCTCGAGCAGACGGGGGTTGAGCGTATAACGACCGACGACGGAAGCTTCAGCAAGGATGTGAAGCTCTATGGCCTCGCGTACATCGTCGCCGGTGAAGTCACCACTCACCGGGCACCGCTCGATATCGAGGGCGTAGACGGTGAACACGTACTCGTGCACCAGCGAGTCGTTCCAGGGTGGGCAGGGCCCGTCATACCCGAAGTAGAGCCCTTCCATGTCGGCGTCCCCGGCAAACCAGCCCGTGTAGTCGTTCAAGCCCTGCCGGGTGCCGCGCGGCCCCTCCGGGCCGTCCTTACCCCGCGGCGTCACCTCACTGGAGAACTCGCCTTCATCGAGATCCACCGCATCGCCGGGAATGTCGACCAGCACCCAATGGAAGAAGTCGGTCCGGGGAAGGTCGGGCGGGACCTCCCTGCCCTCCTGGTTGACGTCGTCGCCGGCGGTGGGGACGGTCCGATCCCAGCACAGCACAACAAAGGACTGCGTTCCTTCGGGCACGTCGTCCCATACCAGGGCCGGATTCCTGTTGGCGGCAAACGTGGCGTGCGATTCCGGGTCGACAATGCACAGCGCATAGTCGGGGGGAATCATCTGTCCGTCATCGATGCCGATCACGTTTAACTTCACGGCTACCTCCTGCCCACCAGCCTAAGAAGGGCTTTCCTGAAGTGCATCCCCGGCTCACAACAAGTGACTGAATTGGGTCTCGAGCCAGCGGCCGACGATGAGCAGCCACGCGACAAAGGGAGTGGCGAGAGCCAACATCGCATAGCCCCTGGTCAGGCCTAGGGCGACTTGGGCGGCGGCGACTAGCTGGAGCGGCATCCACACGAAGACCGCGAACAGCGCCAGCCAAATCACCACATCCGAAAGCCGCAGGGTTACCGACAGAAACTGGATTGCCACCGCCACGACCAGCAGAGCGAGATGGGCGTGCCCAAAAAGGCGCAAGACCAGCTCGAAGGGTGCA
>JABAHO010003273.1_pt2 | contig 10993 bp, 14 predicted proteins | sample 7062071 | NCBI WGS metagenome assembly JABAHO01 (sample SAMN14534356, study PRJNA622989) | marine sediment metagenome | biome: marine biome [ENVO:00000428]; feature: marine pelagic biome [ENVO:01000023]; material: deep marine sediment [ENVO:00002113] | place: India: Gulf of Kutch | collected...
TCCCGAGCGAGGCCCGCGATCTCGAGCTCGGTCACCTGAGTCCCAACTTCGACCGTGCCGGGTTCCACGCCGACCTGAATGTCGTGTATCCGATCGACCGCCTCGAAGAACTCGCGGCCCGCGGAACGATCGGAAGTGTCGCGAGCCACCACTACGCCTTTGCGGGCAACCAGCCCGAGGGACTCTCCGAGCTGCGTCTCGACACGGGTCCGGCCTGCGCGGCAAAGCTCAAGGAGGACGGCGTCGACGTCGTCCTGCTCACGCCCGTCTGACCGCTGTGCCCGCGTACCGTGTGTACGCTCGCCCACGTGTTCGAAGCGGCCGGTCTCTCCACGGTCGTGATCACGCCGATGCGGGGCATCGCCGAGCGCATGCGGCCGCCCCGGGCACTCTATGCCGAGTTCCCACTGGGTCTTCCGCTGGGGAAGCCGCGCGACGCCGAGTACCAGCACCGCGTGCTCGAGGCCGCGTTCGCGCTCCTCGAACGCCCGGCCGGCCCGGTGCTCGAGGACTTTCCGGAGGACATCCAGAGCAAGGGGGGCGAGCCCCTGGCGTGTCCGATGCCGCCCCGCTTCGATCCCGATCTGCACCCCGCCGTCGACGAGGCGCGGGCGCTGCGCAGCGCCTACGACCGCGCCGTCGCCAAGAATGGGCGGACCAGCGTGGGCCGCGTGATCGGCCCCGATGACATCCCGGATGCCCTCGAGCGATTCGTGCGGATCGCCGACGGGAAGCCCTGGGACGAGGTAGGCCTCGCCGGGCGGCCGATGCAGGTCGTACACGACATCCGCGCGTACTACGAGGAGCTCGCCTTCGAGCTGGCGGGCGACGGACCGATTCCAGCCTGGGGAGTGGAGCGGTGGTTCTTCGACACCACCGAGGCCGGCAAGCTGCTCATCGAGGCGCGACGGCGTCTCAAAGCCGAAGGCGCCCCGCAGCCGATCTGGTTCTACATGGCCCCGGGCTCGCGCGAATAAACGCTGCGGCGCCGAGAACGCGGCTCAGGAATCGCTCTCGGGCATCAGCCAGATCACCAGCGTCACCCGATCCGGGGTCCGGCCGAGCGCGCCGTACTTCTGTTCGACCAACGCGGTCACCCGCTCGACGTCGGCTTCGGGCAGCTCCGACGCGAGAACGGTCGAGGGGCGAAACGCGGAGGTCTCGGCGCCGCGCTTCACCTGAATCCGCTCGGCGTCGATCCAGTCTTGGACGACCGAGCCCGGCGCGTCGTAGAACACAACCGGTGATTCCTCGTCGTCCATGACCCAGGTCCGCACGCTGTGGGTTTTCTCGCCGGCCTGGATCGAGAGCTCGACGACCTCGCCCTGCTCCCACACGGAAACCACGTAGAAGAAGATCGCCGGCCACGCCAGCAACCAGATCCCCCACACGACACCCACAGCGAGGCGATCGCGGGCGGAGGGAATGAGGATCGATTTTGCGACGAACAGGGAGCCGAGGCCGGCGCCTAGCCACGCCAGCGCGCCCCCTTGGTAGAGCCCCAGCGCGACACTCACGAGCATGAGCGCGACCGCGGCCACCACGCTTAAAAGGTCTCGGTTCACGGTAGAGCGCCCCCTCGGACTTCCGGGTAGACGACCCGACCCTTGCCGCCTTGGCAGATCCCTATCACGCCGCCCGAACTCACGGGCGGGTTAGACCTTTGGCATCTCGCAGGTCGTGAACCACTGGTAGTTCTCCATGAGATTGCAGATGCCCAGGAACGCCTCGACGGACTCCGGATTGTCGTCGGTCAGCGCCTTGTAGGCCTCGACGTCGAAGGGGTGTTTGTAGTGGAAGATCCCGAGNNTCCGGCCATTGCCGTAGTCGCGCATCGACATGTGATAGGGCTCGAACTGCAAGCACTCGGCAATCGGATCGCCGGGCTCGCCAAACTGCGCGAATTGCTCGAAGAACTTTTCCAGGTTCTCGGCGGAGACGTCCACGATGTTGACCCCGAAAAAGGGGCGCGGCGTCGTCGCGAGTTCTTCGGTGAAGGTCAACAGGAATCGCTTGGCGTCGAGCGGTGACATCGGCATGGTGGGGTGCCCTCCAGGTGAGACGACGCGCCTATTNNTGAGGCATCAGCACCCGGCCGGATTTTGGGGTGGTCGGTGGCCCTCGCGGCGGGCGTGGCGCCTGAATTTTCGCGGAAACGCCTCGCCCGCCGCGGGCGGCGTCCCGCTCCGAGTGCGACCATGGTGGATCGGCAGAGATCGCAGAGAGGGGGCCCATGGCCATCGAATTCAAGGTCAACGGAAACACCGTGCGCTTCGACGGCTCCGGAGACACGCCGCTGCTCTGGTACCTGCGGGACCACGCAGGGCTCACGGGCACCAAATTCGGCTGCGGAATCGCGGCCTGTGGCGCCTGTACGGTGCACGTCGATGGGCGGGCGACCCGCTCGTGCACGCTCCCGGTTTCGGGGCTCGCGGGGCGCGAGGTGACCACGATCGAGGGCCTGGCGGACGGCGCGACGCTGCACCCGGTCCAACAGGCGTGGGTCGAGGAAGATGTCCCCCAGTGTGGCTACTGCCAGGCCGGACAGGTGATGGCCGCCGTCGACCTCCTCACGCGACACCCCGACCCGAGCGACGCCGACATCGCGACCCTCGAAAATTTGTGTCGCTGCGGCACCTATCCCCGCATCCGCAAAGCGATCCGGCGCGCCGCCGCCCGGATCAATACCGGTGGGGGCGCCCGATGACGCCGGCGTTTACGCGACGAGAATTTCTGAGTGTCTCGCTCGCGGCGGGCGGGGGCCTGCTGCTCCGCGTCTCCCCCCTCCGCGCCGCCTCCGAAGGGGGGCCCCAGGCTCTGGGTGTCTTCGTGCGGATCGACCCGGCCGGCCCGATCACGATTGGCGCAAAGGCTCCGGAGATCGGCCAGGGCGTGAAGACCTCGCTGCCGATGCTCATCGCCGAGGAGCTCGANNCTGCGCGAGGCGGGTGCCACCGCGCGGCGCATGTTGATCGAGGCCGCTGCGACGGAATGGGGTGTCTCCCCGGAGGCGGTCCGGACCGACGCGGGACACTTGATCCACCCGACGACGGCGGTGCGTCACCCCTACGGCGCCTTCGCCGCGGCTGCGGCGCGGCGCGACATTCCCGCCGANNACCCCGCCGAGTTCCGCATCATCGGAACGCCGATTCCGATCGTCGATACCGAGCGCATCGTCACCGGCCGCGAGCCCTACGGCATCGACGGCAGGATCGAGGGGATGGTCTACGCAGCGGTCGCCCACTGCCCCTATTTCGAGGGGGATATCGCGTCTGTCGACGACAGCGCGGCGCGCGCGATCCCCGGTGTGCTCGACGTGTTCCGTCTGCCCAAAGCCGAGAACGGTTTCAGCGGACATCGAAGCGCCGGGGTGGCGGTCGTCGCCGCGGACACCTGGACCGCGTTCAAGGCGAAACGCGCACTCGAGATCGAGTGGGTGCCGGGCCCGTGGGGCGGAGACTCTTCCGCGGCGCTCGAACGCCGCGCACTCGAGGCCTTTGAGGGAAGCGGCCAGGTGATCCGCCGCGACGGCGATCCGGCCGCGGCTCTCGCCAGCGCGCCGAACACGCTCACGGCGGACTACTTCGTCCCCCATCTGTCTCACGCCACCCTCGAACCGCAGAACGTGCTGCTCGACCTTCGAGACGATGGCGCCACGGTGTTCATGTCGACCCAGACGCCGGCTCAGGCCGTGGGCACGATCAGCGCGATGACGGGGCTCCGCCCCGAATCGATCGAGTGTCATCTCCCGCGCTCGGGGGGAGGCTTCGGGCGCCGCCTGCAACACGACGTCACCGCCGAGGCCGTGCTCGTCGCGCAACGCGTGAAGCGCCCCGTCAAGCTCGTCTGGACCCGCGAAGACGATATGCGTCACGATTTCTACCGGCCCGCCGGCGTGCAGCGCATCCGCGCGGGATGGGACGACGGAGGAAGGCTCACCGCCTGGTCGTACCGGAGCGCCGCCACCGACCTCCAAGTGGCGCGCGAACGCGCGCCCGCGTGGATCGCCTGTCTCGACCCCGACGCCGCGCCGGCCGGCTCGCTGGAACACTACGAGGCGGAATTCCTCCCCATCGAGTGCGGATTGGCGCGGGGCTTCTGGCGCGGTCCGCAGCCCACCTTCTGCACGTTTGCGGTCCAGAGCTTTTTCGACGAGGTCGCTGCCGCGACCGGCCAGGATCCGCTGGCCTTCCGCCTGGCGTTCCTCGGAGACGACCGCGAGCTCGCCTACCGCGACCACGGCGGCCCCACCTACAGCACCGGCCGTGTGCGCGCCGTGCTGACCCGCGCCGCCGACACCATCGGCTACGGGCGGGAACTCGCGCCGGGCCACGGAATGGGGTTGGCCGCGAGCTTTGTGTTCGGGGGGTACGCGGCGCACGCCCTCGAGGTGTCGGTGCGCGAGGGCCAACTCAAAGTCGAGCGCTGTGTGGCGGCCATCGACGTGGGGCGCGTGGTCAACCCGAGCGGGCTGGAGGGCCAGATCATCAGCGGCACCCTGGACGGTCTCTCGGCCGCGCTCGCCCTGCGCGTCTCGGTGGCCGAGGGCCGGGTGGAACAGGGCAACTTCCCGGACTATCCGCTGCTGCGGATGGCCGACGCACCGGATGTCGAGGCCCTGATCCTCGAGAGCGACGCGCCTCCCGAAGGCGCCGGCGAGATGGCGGTGCCCACGGTGGCGCCGGCCCTCGCTAACGCCGTGTTCGCCGCGACGGGGAAACGGATCCGGCGCCTGCCGTTGCTTCCGGAACTCGCGCGCGCGTAGCGACGGTTCGACCGGCCTGTGTGCGCTCGGCGTGCGCTGGCGCCGCCGGTGCGGCGCGCCGCTAGCTCCCGCCGCCTGCGCGGCGCAGCGCCTCGGCCCAGACGTCGAGGTTGCCTTCGTCGCGCACAATGCGGAGTGCGAGGTGCGTGATGAGCCAGCCCTCCGCGCCGCGGCGAAANNTGTGCTGGGTCGCGTCGAATTCACTGAGTACCGCGCGCGTCCCGGCCACGTGATCGGCGCGCGCGACCGTGGCGGGCGCGAACGAGGCATCGATCCCGCTGAAATCGGTGTGGAGTGGGTCATCAAAGATCGCGGCCCACGCCTCCCAATCGCGGTCGTCGATCCCCGAGCCATAGCGGTCCATGAGACGCTGTATCGCCCGCTCGTCCTGTAAGACCTGGTCGCTGATGGCTGGCTCCCCCGCACCCCTGTGCGGGCTCCGGTGGGTTTCATACGCTAGAGCAAAGCGCGATCGCCCGGCGGGCCCTCTACGCCGGACGACCGCTTGTCACCCGTACCGGAGGACCCGCCCGTGCCCAAGATTTCCGGAGCCTGCCTCTGCGGCCAGGTCCGCTACGAAAGCCCCGCGGAACCCGAGATGACCGCCATCTGCCACTGCCCGGATTGCCAGCGGCAAACCGGCACTTCGTTCTCGATCGTGGTCGGCTTCCCGCGCGCGCACTTCGATGTGCGGGGAGAAGCCGCGCAGTACACCACCACCGGAGAGTCCGGAGCCCTCGTCCACCGCTATTTTTGCGCAAACTGCGGTTCGCCCCTCTACACGCTTCCCGACGCCCTGCCGGACATCGTCTTCATCAAAGCCGGCACCCTCGACGACGCCTCGTGGCTCGAGCCGCAAGCCGAATTCTTCTGCGACACCGCCCAGCCCTGGGTCGCGCTAGAAGGCGGTTGGGAGCGTGCCCCCCGCAATCCACCGCTGGGGTAGCGCTCGCTCGCGTCCCATCGAGATCAATCCGGGGAGAACGCCTCTCCGAGTGCGGCACTGTCGATGTACTCGTGGTACTCGATGATCTTGCCATCTTTCCAACGGTTCGCCATCACGATCTCTTGCTCGAGCGTCTTGCCGGTGGCGACCACGCGCACGCGCTCTCGGTAGATGGCTGCGGTGCGGTCGCCGGCGCCCAGCACCTCGACGACCTCCAGGTGCTCGAACTCCACGAGTGGCAGGACCTCTTCGAAGATCTTGCGAAACGCGCTCTTGCCCTTGTGCACGCCGAGCGCCGGATGGTTCGGGGGAGAGGACACCTCCCAAACGACATCGGGATGGATGCTGTCAAAAAAAGTTTCCGGGTTTCCCTCCGCGAAGTCCGAGAAGAACTTCTTCACCCGATCGGTGAGTTCGGTCGTCTCCATGCGTGTCCCTCCCCTTTCGAGCCGGGTCCATTCCGTCGGCCGGCCGGCAGTTCTTCGCGTTCTCGCGTCAAGACCTGCGGTAGTCGCTTCCCAGCGCGACCGCGCGCACACCCTTACTGTCCGTCGGCTGGTGCCCCACCGCGTGGGCGGGTGCCGGCGTCTCGACCACCGTGTTGCTGAGGCGCCCGATCCCTTTCACCTCGACGTCCACCACGTCGCCCAGTTGCATCGGCCGCGAGTGGGCGGGTGTGCCGGTGAGGATGACGTCACCCGGAAGCAGCGTGATGTGCCGGCAGAGATCGGCCAGGATGTAATCGATCGGGAAGGTCATCTCGGAGACCTTCCCCTCCTGGACGACCTTGCCGTTTTGAATCGTGCGGAGCGTGCTCTCGCGCACATCGACCCCTCGCACCAGCCCGGGCCCGATCGGACAAAAGCCGTCCTGCCCTTTCACCCGCAGCATGGATCCGGCGTNNTCGTTTGCCGGTGCAAACCCCGCGAGGTAGTCCCAGACGTCGTCGCGGGCGACGTTTCGCATCGGCCGCCCCACGACGGCGGCCACCTCGCCCTCGTAGTTCAAATACTGGCAATCCGCGGGCCGGCACAGCTCTCCGCGGTGGCCGTTCAGCGCCGTGGTGGGTTTCTGGAAATAGGTGGGTGTGACCAGCTCGGGCGCTTTGAATTCGAGGCGCCGCGACTCGTAGTTGAGATGGATGCAGAGAATCTTTGTCGGTTCGCACGGCGCGAGGTAGATGGCTTCCGCTTCGTCGACCCGGCGTCCGTCGGGAAGGACGAGCGCGTCCCCGTCGAGGTCGACCCAGACCGGAACGCCACCGTGGAGGATGCGGCGCGTTTCGCGTCGCGGGCCTTCGAGAACACTCATCGTGATGCTCCTCCGCGAGCCCCGATGGGCCTCCGCTCTCGAGCGCGGGGCAGCGGGTCTAGGCCGCTTCGAGCGCGGGTTTCACCTCGGACGCAAAGAGCTCGAGAGTCCGCTGCGCCTCGCCAAAGGTCATGTCGCCGGTCGGGATCTGCAGCACGAAGTAGTCGCTCATGCGGCCCTGGATCAGCGGACCCAGCCGATCGATGATCTGGCTCGGCGTACCGGCCCCGGCGCGCACGGCCACGTCGATGTTCTTCGAGATCTTCCGCAAGGGCTCGAGTGCCGCATCGGCGCCCGCCTCGCCCAGGAGCTCGGTGTCCCACTGGTGCACCGCGTGGGTGCGGCGCATCAACCCCTGGACGGCTCGCTCCGCCGCGGACAGCGCTTCGCCTTCGTCCTCGGCGAGCGAGATGAGCATCACGCACCCCACACGCGGCCCGGCGCCCGGAGCCTCGAAGCGAACGGGGTCTCCGCGGTGCTTCTCCCAGGCCTCGGCGTAGAGATCGTAGGCCGCCTGCTGGATCGGCCCCGGCCACATCAGGTCCATCCCGAAGCGTCCGGCGGTGGCCGGGCTCCCGGGGTACCAGAAGCGAATGTGCTCTTGCACCGGCTGGGTGGTCATCGGCATCGTGCGGAAGTCGTAGAACTTGGAGCCCTCGGCGCTGATTTCGCCATCCTTGAGGGCTCGCGCGACGATGCCAAGCGCGTCCTCGAAACGGCCGTCGGCCTCGTCCCAGCTTCCGCCGAGCCAGTAGTGCTCGACCGGCGCCACCCCGCGGCCGACGCCGAACTCCACCCGGCCGTTGGTGAGGTTGTCGAGCACGCAGAGGTCCTCAACCACCCGCACGGGATGATGCAGCGGCAGCAACTTCACCATCGGGCCCAGGCGGATCGACTCGGTGATCTGGGAGGCCGCCGCGAGGAACACCTCCTGGTTGGGCGCCATACACAGGTCGGTGCCGTGGTGTTCGGCGAGGTGGAAGCCTTTGAACCCCGCCTGATCGGCCGCGCGGATCAGGTCCAGGCGATCCCGAAAGAGCTGCGCGGTGGACGTGCCCGGGATGGCTTCAATGTGGTCAAAGAGCCCAAAGGAAGGTTGTGCCATGGTCCTGCTCGCTCCCAGATCGGATTGGCCGGCGACTCAGTCGATTCGGAACCCCTCGTAGCCTTCCCGCGCGACCTCGTCGCAGCGCTCCCGATAGGCCGCCATCCCCCCGATATAGGGCATGAAGACCCGCGTTTTGCCCGGAACGTTCGCCCCGGTGTACCAGGACGCGGCGCGCGGGAAGAGCGTCGCATCGGCGACCTCGTTCACGTGCGCGACCCAGGATTGCTCCGCCTGCGGGTCGGCCTCGATCGTGGTGCGGCCGTTCGTGCGGAGATAGTCGAGGCAATCGGCGATCCAATCGACGTGCTGCTCGATCGNNTTCCGGGCCCCGTGATCATGAACAGATTGGGAAACTCCGAGACACAGAGACCGAGATAGGTCTCCGGGCCCCCGCTCCACCGATCGCGCAGGGCCACGCCGTCGCGGCCCCGGACATCGACTTTGTCGATGGCGCCAGTCATCGCATCGAATCCGGTGGCGAACACGATCGCGTCGAACTCGAAGCTCGTGTCGCGGGTGCGTACACCCTCGGCGGTGATCGCCTCGATCGGGTTCTTGCGCAGATCCACCAGACGGACGTGGGGCCGGTTGAACGTCGCGTAGTAGTCGGTGTCGAGACAGATCCGCTTGGTCCCGATCGGGAAGCTCGTCGGACACAGCGCCTCGGCGGTGTCCGGGTCGTCCACGATGGTGCGGATCTTCGACCGCACGAATTCGGCGGCCGTCTCGTTGGCCTTCGCGTCGATCAGCAGGTCGTTGAACTGCTGCATCACCGCCACGATTTCGCCGCGTTGCCACGCCGCCTCGTAGAGGCGCTCGCGCTCGGCGTCGTCGACGTCGAAGGCGGACTTGTCGAGCGGGGCGTCGGGCACCCCAAACCCCGAATAGCGCGACAGGTGGCGATGCTCCGGATAGCGAGCCTTCCAGGCGTCGCGCTCCTCCCCGTCGAGTTCCCGGTTGTAGGCCGGGAGGCTGAAGGCCGGGGTGCGCTGGAACACGACGAGCTCTTCCGCCTGCTCCGCGATGAAGGGGATCGATTGGATCGCGGAGGACCCGGTGCCGATCACCCCCACCCGCATTCCGCTGAAATCGACGCCGTCGTGCGGCCACGCCGCGCTGTGATAGGTGGCCCCCTCGAAGTCGTCCTTTCCGGGAATGTCGACGTCCTTCGGGGCCGAGAGGCAGCCGGTGGCGATCACNNTCGATCACGTAGTAGGTGGCTTCGACGGTCTCTCCGCCGTCGGTCTGGATCCGCCATTGCTTCCCCGCCTCGTCGAAGTGGGCGGAGACCACCCGGGTCTCGAATTGAATGTCGCGGCGCAGGTCGTAGCGATCGGCGACGTGGTTGGCGTATTCGAGGATCTCCGGCTGCGGCGCGTACTTCTCGCTCCAGTCCCACTCCTGCTGGAGCTCGTCGTCGAAGGAAAAGCAGTAGTCCATGCTCTCCACGTCGCAGCGCGCGCCCGGGTACCGGTTCCAGTACCAGGTGCCCCCGACCCCGTCGCCCGCTTCGAACACGCGGACAGAAAAGCCGAGCCCGCGGAGCTTGTGGAGCGCGTACATCCCCCCAAAACCCGCTCCCACCACGACGACGTCAAACTTCATCCCGTTCTCCCACTTCTCGTTGAGCCCCCAGGGCCACCGGACCGCTTGCTCGCGCGGCTCCTCTCGAAGCTATCCCATCGCCCCTCGGGTCGCGATGCGGGGTGCATTGCGTGCGTAGTGCGGGAGCAGGCGCGACGGACGCGCCCCGCCTCGCACCCCCGGCGTGGGTTTCGTAGCATCTCNNACAACACCTATCAGTCGAAGGGCTATCCCCCCTACGACTGGTCGGAAAACCGCGATGCGCCGCTCACGAAGCTCTCTCGCCCGCTCTCGGAATGCACCGTGTCGATGCTCACCAGCGGCGGCATCTCGCACAACAGCCGAGAGCCCTTCAACCCGATCGCCAAGAACGACTTCCGGCTCGACGCGATCGACCCGAGTGCGGCGGGTGACGAGTTCACGCTGAGCGACGCGTACTACGACACCCGCGACGGCGAGAAGGATCTGAACGTCATCTTCCCGATCGAGCGCCTCCGCGAGCTCGCCGCCCTCGGCCACATCGGCCGCGTCGCCGATCGTTTGTGGAGCGGCTTCATGGGGCGCATCTACAAACGCTCGACGGTGCTGGGCGAGGCCGCGCCGCGCTTCGCCGAGGAGCTCCGCAAAGATGGGGTGGACGTCCTGGTCCTCGTCCCCGCCTGACCCCTCGATCACCAGACCGTGGGTCTGGTCGCGCGAGTGGTCGAGGAGACGGGGATTCCGACGGTGAACGTGTCGACGGGCCGCGACATTACCGCCAGTGTCCTGCCGCCCCGGTCGGTGTTCGTGAACCACCCCATGGGCAACCCCTTCGGCCGCCCCGGTGAAGAGGCGCTGCAACGTGAGATCCTGACCAAGGCCCTCGACGTGGTCGCTACCGGCGAAGAACCCGGGATGATCGTCGACCTGCCCTACGACTGGGGCGAGACGATTCCAACCATCTACGACCTCGAGGACGCCTTCAAGATCAGCGCACCCGATCCCACCACCGGGAAGCAGAGCACCTGAGTGAAGCCTCGCAGGTGAGCCCGGTTCTCCCCGGGCCGCCGGGCGGGGCACGAGCGGAGGCAGGGTGAACGTCGAAGAGCGACTCCACGCGCTGGAAGCCCGCGCCGCGATCGAGGGGCTCATCGCGGAATACGGCCGGGTCCTCGACGACCGCGACTTCGACGCGGTGGGCGAGCTCTACACCGAAGACGCCGTATTCGAGACCCTGGCGGGTCGCATGGTCGGCCGTCAGGGGGTCGTCGACTACTACCGAGAACGCGTCACCCCCTTT
>JABAHO010010772.1_pt3 | contig 10978 bp, 9 predicted proteins | sample 7062071 | NCBI WGS metagenome assembly JABAHO01 (sample SAMN14534356, study PRJNA622989) | marine sediment metagenome | biome: marine biome [ENVO:00000428]; feature: marine pelagic biome [ENVO:01000023]; material: deep marine sediment [ENVO:00002113] | place: India: Gulf of Kutch | collected...
CACTTGCTTCGCAACTGTCACGCTACGCTTGTGGATGATCGACCTGCTTATGTTGGTATGTTGAAGAAAGCACAGCACTTTCTAACTTGGGGCGAAACTTCACAGGAAAACATCGTCTTGCTGCTGAGAAAATGGGGCAGACTAGTTGGCAACAAGAAAGTGACAGATGAGTATGCAAAGGAGATAGGTTACAAGTCGCTGGAGGAACTTGCCGAGGCTATCCACTTGGCTAAAGTGGAATTTAATAAATTGCCGCGGATAAAACCGGTGTTTCGGTTGCATCCGCCGAGCAAAGGTTTCAAGGGTAACGTGAAGAAGAGCTTCACTACCGGAGGAGTCACGGGCTACAGAGGGGAAAACATAAACAACCTCATTAAAAAAATGACATAGTGTGTTTCTGAAATTTATGCGTCTAGCTTCTAATGATTAGCTAGAATGCTGAAGGCTCACGCACAAAGGCGACCGTACGCGCGCAGTTCAAGTCATTGCTCTTTACTGAACAAGAACCACAACTTACATAGCTACATTTTCTGAACAGAGTTTCACATCAATGGGAACAAGTCAACTATGAAAATTGGCTAATCAACTCATGTATATCTGGATAACAGAAGATTTTAAATGGTTTCTCAGAAAGAAGCCATTCTGGAGCCGAGTGAACTAGTGTTACTTCACAGAAGGAGCATATAATAATTTATATTCTCCTTTGAACGCTGGTCCATTCGAGAAATAATCCAAAGAAGGTCCAAGCGCTTTGAGTGAACGTTGGTGGAGACATAGGAAGAAGCGACGCCGTGACCCACGGTTCAACGACATAATCGACGAATTCGACCGTATAGAACGCATGATGGACGAAATGATGAACCAAGCTTTTCAGACGCCAGATTCCGAAAGAAGAGCTAAACGTATGACCCGAAAGGAACCCTATGTCTACGACTTCTCAATGACCGTAGGACCAGATGGAAAGCCAATCATCAAAGAATATCAGAACGTCAAGCCAAACCGCCAACAATCAAGAGCTCATACAAGAGAAGTGAAAACTGAAACAGAGCCTCTAATCGATATTCTCGAACATGACAAGGAAATAATCATCGTCGCTCAACTACTAGGGGCAAAGAAAGAAGACATTCGCGTACATGTTGCCGAGACCCAAGCAACGATATCTGCAGACATTCAGGAACACACCTACTGCAAGAAGCTTCAGTTGCCTGCAATAGTAGACCCCAAATCCACAATGACTTCGTACAAAAACGGGGTTCTCCAAATAAAACTTCAGAAAATGCCGCTGGCAAGAATCCCTCTCGAAGAATAATCCCCTCTCTTCGGTGTCTTTTAGGGCGTTTCTTTCAGAACCAACTCTACAATCAGCTTCTGTGAACCTCGAACAACCAAAAGCCTAATTTTATCTCCAATCTTCCTCTTTTTAACCTCTTTCTGTAACTCTTCAACACTACGAATACGGCTGTCATCTAGTCCCACAATTACATCGCCCTTATCCATACCCGCACCTTGAGCAGGGCCCCGAGGCACAACCTCAGCAACAAGAACCCCGCTGTCAACTGCTAGACTGTAGTAATCCGCAATCTCACGCGTCACACTTAGACCACTAACACCGACCCACGGTCTCACAACTTTGCCATGAAGAACAATCTCTTCCGAGCACATCCGAGCAGAGTTGATAGGGATCGCAAACCCGATTCCTTGCGCAAAGGGAATAATCGCCGTGCTAATCGCAACAACACGACCTTGAACATCAACAAGCGGACCACCGCTGTTCCCAGGATTTATCGCAGCATCAGTCTGAACCAGACCCTCAAAAACTCCCCGCTCGGATCTGATCGACCTGTTTACAGCACTGATAACGCCAGCTGTCACACTGGGGCCACCCGCCAAGCCGAAAGGATTCCCAATGGCAAACACCCTTTGTCCCACCTTTAACTTGTCAGAATCTCCAAGATCGGCAGCAGGGATCCCCGTGCTTTCAACCTTGATTACCGCAATATCCGACGTTGCACACACGCCAGCCAGCTTCCCAGCCAGAACCTCACCAGAGGTCAAAGTCACCTCGATTTTCTCTGCTCCCTCAATGACGTGATTGTTCGTCAAAACATAGCCTTTGGAGTCGATGATTGTTCCAGAACCCATTCCTTTGATCGGAACCACCCGATAGAACACGTCTTGAAGGAGCCGAACTGTGTTGATGTTAACCACGCTTTGGCTAACCTTTGCAACAACGTCAAGAACCGCAGCTTCATCATACGGCACAAATTGTCTCTCCTTATATTCCTACTACATAATGGAAGGCGAAATAAGAATTGTCATCAGCCATCTTGGTTATTCGTCAACCTCGTCTTTCAACGTTTCAGTACAGATTGAGATAACCAATGCACGAAACTGGAAGGTGCGAAAAACCTCTTCCCTAGAGTTCTATTGGTTCTCCTTTCGGTTTCTTCTTCCTTTCGGCTTTTTTCAACGTAACCTCTAGAACGCCGTTCTTGTAACTGGTCTTAGCAGACTTCGGATCAACGAGATCCGGCAGTTCTAGTTCTTTGAAATATTTGCGGTGAGATGTGTCCACTGATATCGTAAGTGTCTCTTCCGTTCCATGAAGTTTGATGTTCTCTTTTTCAACACCTGGCAACTCAGCAATGACTTTCACTTCTTTGTCTGTGGTTATCACGTCCACAAGAGGTTCACGTTCCTCTCGGACATCAAATTGCGGTTTTGTAACTCCAAAAGGTGAAGGCTTGAGCGAGGGCTTAACGTTGCCGAACTCTTGTATCTTCGGTTTTCCGTCCGGTCCAATGGTCATCGTGTAACCGTACACGAAAGGTCCCCATTCGCGGATATTTTTGCCATCTGGAAGTTTACGTTCTCTCATGTAATTCTTTGGAACGCGTGTTGTAAACTCCTTGAATTCCTTTTCCATCATCTCTTCAATGTCACGCATCATCTCTTCGATGTCGCCGAAAAACCAATCTCGGAAGTATGGAGAGCGACGCATTCTTCTTCTGATCCACTCTGGAAAATAATCCCAACTCACAAAGGTTCACCTCTAACAGAAGAAGTGAAATAGACAGTTTTATAAACCTTTCAATTTCGTTGAACTCGGAACCCTAGGAACAATTTAATGAGCTGTGGCAGAAAACGTGCTCAGTCGGCAGATGAAGGAAAGAGAGACTGTTGTCAAACCGAAGCTATGTGTACTTCTGTCATAATCGCGAGGACATGACCATTTCTTATATTCTCCTACTGCGAGATTCCAACTTCAATTCATCGATCATGTGAGACGAGGCGACCCTCAGCACAGTTTCTCTGAGCGGTCTTAATCATCTTTGCCGTGCCGATCGGCTCTTGAGTTTAACTTGCTGGGTTCCAGACGTGAGATACAAGTCTGAGTAGTCTAGAACTCTATGTTGCAACTTTCTGTCTCTCCTACTCTTCCCTTGATCTCCTATGAAGTTTAGTTCTTTGAATCAAATCCATGCTCTTGAACCTTCTCTTTTGACACGTTTGTGAAATACCAAAAAGGGTATGAGTAAGACGCATCATCGAATCTTCGATGGGCTAATGGAAATAATACAATTTTCTATATATTTCAATGGTTTCCATTGGACGTTTTGAGCTTTTATTGGATTGTTCATGAATATCCATCGATTGTGAAACATTCGTAATGATGGAAACTCTTTTATTCATTTACCATTAACCAACATATCCGATCATTAATGGAGGAATATACGTGGCCAAATGTCCAAAATGTGGAGCTGACGTGGGCTCCGCGAGAAAATCGTGGAAGATGGCTGGGCGACCGGACAGAACTGGCAAACGGATGCAGTTAACCATTGGACTTTTCGACTGCCCTCGTTGCAAGAAACCGTTTAGAGTTGTTCTAGACAAGCGAAAGATCTAGACTCGTGCTTCATGCAGCCTGAGTTTCAGCAAACCCGTAGAAAAATCAAACTGGAAGCTGAAGAAACATAGATCTAGCAGCCTCTCAGCTATCATCCCCTAATTTTTTTGAAGCGTTAAGTTTTTAACATAAGACAGGAATCTGTTCGGCTATCGACAGCAAGACTTGAAAAACCAGCAGCAGGTTGAAACTTTGAAATCCAAAAAGCTCTCAAGAATTCTCAAAAATGACTACATCCAAACCATTGTCTTAACCGTCATTCTTTTTGGCGGCATTTTCGCTTTTTGGTTTGGTCTCAAATTCGGCCTTCAAACCGAGTTTCCCCTACTTGCAGTAGCTTCTGGAAGCATGGAACCAGTCCTGTACAGAGGTGATCTGATCCTCGTACAAGGAGGACTCAACTTCGCCGAACTCAATGCCGCACCCAAGGACGCTCCAACTCCGGGCGAAGTCATTGTCTACTACGATCCCCGATACGGCAAAGACCTGTATCACCTGATCGTCCACCGAGCTGCTGAAAAATTCCAGCATGAAAATGGAACTTGGTACTTCTACACGAAAGGTGACGCTAGTTCGGGCTCAAGCTACGACCCGTGGAGCCCAATTCGACAAGATTTCATCGTTGGCAAGGTGATTGGCAAAGTGCAATGGTTAGGTCATATTCCGCTGTATATGCATGAAAATCGAACCTTAGCCGCGTTGATAATCATCCTATTGTTTGCATTTTTGATCATCACAGACTTCATTTTTCCTAAGAAGAAGAAAACGAAAACTGCAGACGAAGAAGAAAAACTGCCCAACACCGCTCACACAGACGACCTACTGCGCGCGTCGTCTTGTTCATTTCTTGAGAGTATTCGTTCTTGTTCAGAAAGAGACTTGAGCCTAAGCTAAGCCTTATAAATACCCTTCAATAATGATTCGTAGAGCTCGAGCTTTATAAGAGGAGTGTTTGTATGCCGAAGGTAAAGGCTACAATCCGAATTGAAAACGTTGTTGCTTCTGCAACGCTGAATCAGAGAGTGGACCTAAACGCTGTGGTGAAAGGTTATCCTGGCGTCGAATATCGTCCAGAGCAGTTTCCCGGTCTAGTTTTCAGGTTGAAACGACCGAAAACCGCAACTCTGATTTTCAACTCTGGTAAAATGGTTTGCACCGGAGCAAAATCGGAGAAAGAAGCCAGAAGAGCAGTGATGAAGGTCATCAAGGAACTCAAGAACGGCGGAATCATCATTGTCAGCAAGCCGGAGTTGAAGATACAGAACATCGTTGCTTCGGCTAGCCTCGGAGGCATGATAGATCTGGAGAAATCAGCCTATTCTCTTGGAAAGACCATGTATGAACCCGAGCAGTTTCCAGGGCTCATCTATCGGATGGCTGAGCCAAAAGTCGTGATTCTCCTTTTCGCAAGCGGAAAATTAGTATGCACTGGCGCCAAACATGAGGAGGACGTATACACCGCAGTCGAAAAGCTTCATGAAAGACTTGAGAAAGAAGAACTAATCTACTACGAATAGCTACGTACAAACTTCCTGTTTCCAGTTTTCCAATCTTCAGACAATTCAGCTGTCACTCGCCCTCCGTGATCACCCGAGGTCTTGTTCCCGCTGTCAAATCAGAGGAATACATGACCGTTGTTCTGGCTAAGAAAGACTTTTACTGATGAGCTTTGCTGTATCTCTTAAATCTTGGTTGTCGAGGATGAAGGAAGATTCGAAGAATGTCTTCAGTCTACTCGTTAAGCCCATTCGGAGGCTTATTGAACAGAGAGGATTCTCATCTCCAACGGAGCCTCAGGAGAAGGCAATACCCAAGATTTTGGAAGGAAAAAATGTTCTCCTGATCTCTCCAACCGCAACTGGAAAGACCGAGGCTGCGGTTCTGCCGGTTTTCAACATGCTTCTCTTGACGCCAGAGCGTCCTCCTGGAATCAAGATTCTCTACATTACACCGCTTCGAGCTTTGAATCGGGATATGCTCGAGCGACTGCAATGGTGGTGTAACAATCTAGACATTAAGCTCTCCGTAAGACACGGCGATACCGAAACCAGGGAAAGAACAAGACAATCTCGCAGTCCCCCCGATATTCTCATAACCACACCTGAGACGTTGCAGGCCATAATTCCCGGTTGGATTTTACGTCAGCACCTAAGGCAGGTGAGATGGGTCATTGTGGATGAAGTTCATGAGATGGCGGACAGCAAACGAGGCAGTCAACTCTCGCTTGCTTTGGAAAGGTTGCGATGGATAACCGGCAAGGATTTTCAAATCATAGGCTTGTCTGCAACCATTGGGAGTCCAGAGAAAGTTGCACAGTTTTCCGTGGGCAATGAACGTCCGATTGAAATTGTTAGAGTTCCAGTTGCTCGGTCGATGAAGCTCCGCGTTCTGTTTCCGCAGCCTTCACGGGAAGATGTGGAGCTCGCCTCTGCGCTGTTTACTCATCCAGAGGTGGCTGCCAGAGTGCGCATTATCCGCAAGTACATTGAGAAACAACGATCTGTGCTTCTGTTTACCAATACACGTGCCATTTCAGAGGTTCTTGCTAGCCGATTCAAAATTTGGGATATTAACTTCCCAGTTTCCATACATCATGGCTCTCTGGCAAAACCTTCGCGGATAGCTGCTGAAAAGGGATTGAAAGAAGGTGAACTGAAAGGTCTTGTCTGCACGAGTTCGCTGGAGCTAGGCATCGATGTTGGACGAATAGATATGGTTATTCAATATATGAGCCCTCGGCAAGTGACACGGCTCATCCAACGCGTGGGAAGAAGTGGACACAGAGTTGGTCGCATGGCCCTTGGGCTCATTATCACAATGGATTCCGATGATACGCTTGAAGCCATGGCAGTTGCTCGCCGAGCCTATAAAGAAGAACTCGAACCGGTAGCTATTCCTGAGAAGCCGTATGATGCTTTAGCTCATCAGATAATTGGCTTGTTAATCAGAAAGAAACGCTGGTATTTCTACGAAATCTATGATCTGTTCAAGAAAGCATATCCCTATGCCAATCTCGCTTTGGAGGACGTGCAAAAGGTTTTGACCTATATGCACTCACGGTTTCCGCGTCTAGCATGGGTCTCCTTCGAAGACATGATCGCCCTAAAACCTCGCCGCACCAAGGCACTCTACGAATACTATTTTGGAAACCTGTCCATGATTCCCGATCGGAAGCAATACTTGGTTGTAGATCAAGCTTCAGACGTCGCAGTTGGGGTGCTCGATGAAGCGTTTATGGCGGAGCATGGAAAGCCAGGAGTTAAGTTCATAATTCGAGGAAGCCCGTGGCGAATCGTCAACGTGTATGCTGACAAAGTCTACGTCAAAGCCGTAGATGACCCTACAGGGGCCATACCAAGTTGGATCGGTGAGGAGATTCCTGTTCCGTTCAAGGTGGCGCAGGAGGTTGGAGCCATACGCGGGTTTGTTGAGAAACAACACCGAAAGGGAAGAAAACCTGAGCAGATGGCTGAGCAGCTATCCGAAAGGTATCCCGCGGATAAGGACACGATAGCTCGGGCGTTGAAGGAAACTGTTGAACATGTTCAGCTTGGTCTCATGGTTCCCACTGACAAGCGCGTGGTGCTTGAGAACTGGGAAGACTTGGTGATTATTCATTCGAATTTCGGCTCTCTGACTAATCGGGCTCTCGCTCAGCTTCTTGGTCATTTGTTAACAGAGAATACGGGCTACACTGTCGTTGTTCAGCATGACCCTTATCGCATCTTTGTCCAAACAATGGACGTGGCCACGTTTACCAGTGTAGTCAATTTGTTTGATGAACTTAAGAAGATGGATGAAGCAACCGTTCGAAGCATGCTAACACGGGCGGTTGTGAGAACGGGCCTGTTCAAGCGGAGAATGATTCACGTTGCTCGAAGATTTGGGGCACTCAAAAAGTGGGTTGACTTCAGCACGGTAAGTTTAAGGAGTCTAATGAAAAGCTTTGAAGGCACAGCCATTTATGATGAAGCACTCAAGGAGGTTTTCATGAAAGATTTGGACCTTCAACGTCTTTTGTACGTTCTTGACCAGCTACGCAAGGGCAAAATTGAAGTTGTAAGACTGGGGCCCCAAAGCGAAGCTACACCGGTTGCTCTGGTTGGTATCGAACGCGTCAGCATGAAGACTGACTTGATTCCGCCTGAGAAGATGAAACTTATCCTACTGAAGTCAGCTAGGGTGCGTTTGCTCAACGAAGTACGCGCCTTCATATGCACCGGCTGCTGGGACTATCTTGAGATGATTTGCATCAAAGATCTGCCTGACAAGCCAATGTGTCCGAAATGCAATTCTTCCAACCTAGCCGTGCTCCGCAGAGAAGAGGAGCAGCTGCGTGTGCTCGTTGAGAAGAAAGGTGAGAAGCTGACGGCGAGTGAACAAAGGTGGCGAAAACAAGCTGTTAGAACGGCCGAGCTTCTGGCGAGTTATGGCAAGCCGGCGGCTGTGGCTCTGGCTGGGCGGAAACTTAGAGTATCAGATGTCGAGAAGCTGTTCTTGCAGGAGAAGAAACTGACGGATCGGTTTTTCGAGCTGATAATTGAAGCTGAAAGGAATGCGTTGAAAAGACGATTTTGGTGACGAAGCTATCTATTCAGTGTCTTTTCCCATTGCAGGATTACTAGCTCTGAAAGAAGAGATTCTTTCTCCTCGCTGGTTCTTGAAGTGAGTTTTGGGAATGTGTAGGCTCGTCAGAGTGGTCTTACGTATTTATTAGCCGATTCTGAGTTATCATTATTGCGTTGAATTAAATTCTGCCTTGCAGAAGCAATCGTTGCGACGGATGTAGGTATCAAAGCGTAGGTTTCAGCCGTTGACGCGTTCAAGATGAATCAGTAGTCGTGACGTAGAATTCCAAAACTATAAAAGCATTGGAACAACAGTAATTTTTCTCTGAAGGAGGTTGCATGGAAATTAGCTTGGAGTTGAGCCGCCAAAAACTACGAGAACAGACACTAGGTCGTTTCAAGTACCTCAAGACATGCGTCCTAGCCAGAGAACTATGCCTGCTAGTGCGGACTAACCGGGTGGCTTTCAACGCAAAAGATGCTCATGACTGCTGTGCCTTCATTTCTCGCCTTTGTGCGGAAGCAGGCTGCAAAGAACAAAGCGACCTTTGCGGAAAGGCTTCAGAAGCCATCTTGGACAGCGAGAAAGAATATCTGAATATCTGTGCGCAAAGCTGCACGAAATGTGGGGAAGCGAGAAGACCGCAACAACCAAAGAAGAATACCCAGTATGTTGCCTAACAGCTTTCACCCCTGCAACCTGTTGTGATCATCTGAATTTCCGTTTATTATCTTCGAAAAAGAAATAAGCCTCTAGAGAAACAATACAGCATCACAAACTTGATGGGAGAAAAGGCTTGTTCATTGCCCCATTCGTTGCAACACCGCTCACAGTCGTCCGCCGCATGCTTACGTTAGCTGAAATAAAACCTGGCGAAATCGTGTATGATCTTGGTTGCGGCGACGGACGCGTGGTCATCATGGCTGCGCAGAAATTTGGGGCCAGAGCAGTTGGCGTGGAAATGCGCGAAGACCTTGTCAAGCAAGCGCTGGGAAAGATTTCTGAACTCGGTTTAGATGGCAAAGCCAAGATTGTGCACAGTGACATGTTCAAAGTAGATTTGACCCAAGCAGACGTGGTTACGTTATACCTGACAACTAGCGCCAATGACAAGGTGAAACCCAAGTTGGAATCCGAACTGAGGCTCGGAGCCAGAATAATATCACACGACTATGAAATCCTCAACTGGCGGCCGCAGACAATTGATAACTTCTGCGAAAACCCAAGGCTCGGCTATCCATCGCACACCATATACGTCTATCGTAAGGCATTTTGAGCTTATTGTAGGGGTTATTTGCGCTTCCGAAAGATTTTGCCGCCGTCCACGTAAGTTCCTGTGACGTATTCAAAGCCGACTTCCACAAGCTCGCAGGCGTCTTCCACATTCTTGGCGATTCGCACGTGGAATTGGTCGTTGCCAGGGTGGTAGAGGGCTTTTTCGAGCTGGATGTAGCGCATGGTGTTTCGGATGTCGCGGTGGCCGAGAAAGTCCATGACGTAGAGGATGTCCTTGGTTTCGTGGTAAAGCATGGTGGCTTTCCAGTGACGGATGGTGTGGAAACTGATTTTCTGGAGTCGTGGGTTTTGCAGGCGCTGTGCGACTCGTTTGCGAAANNCGGGCTTTGCTGTTCTTCTCCGGCGTGTTGAGCGTGATTATCTGCCTTTTGAAATCTACGTCGATCCAACGGAGGCGCCAAGCTTCTCCGATTCGTAGGGCTGTTTCTTTGAGCAGCTGGAGTAGTGTTGCGGTTTTCTTGCCGCCGGCGGCAATGAGTTGGTCAATCTCCGCTTCTGTAGGTATGAACGGGATTTTCTGGTGTTGTCGGTAGCTGGGTGGGTCCCAGGCTAGGTCGTTCTGAAGAGTGAAGAGATGAAAAGTTGCCGTGTACTGTGCTTTAGTGTCTTCTATGCATTGAAGTTTGGCTATGACTTCCTTGACGCTTTCGGGATCTAACAGGTTGGCTCCCAGTTTAACCAGTGTCTTCAAGTGGTGAGTTCTCGTTCCTATGGTGCTTTCTTTGTACCCATTCTTCTTGAGCCAGAAAACATGTTCAACGATTTTTCCCTTCATTGTGGCGCTGTCAAGTTTTGTGGCCCCCGCAGCCCGCTTTTCAGTTCGGGTTTCTACTTTGGCCAAGTTTTTCGAGCCTTCTGTCAAGAGCTCGCATACTTGACGAGGCAACGTATGGGTTGACGCGTTATTTATTGACCAGCGTGAACGATTTTGTAATGGTTGCGAACGGTCATTCGGTGCTGTGTGGCTGAAGCGGTAGCCGCAGTCCCGGCACACGTAACGTTGCACGTCGCCATGGTTGGTAAGTCTTACTCCGTCTTTCCATACTCTTTGCGAATGGCATTGGGAGCATGTCATGGGCTGGGCGGCCACTTAGTTCGCCCTTCTCGTTTCGATGATCTCGGAGAAGAGCGCGTGACAGTCTTGGCAAACGTGGCCCCATTCTCCTTGGACGGTTTCCACCTGCCAGTGTAAGACTTCGGTGCGGT
>JABAHO010011005.1_pt1 | contig 10977 bp, 7 predicted proteins | sample 7062071 | NCBI WGS metagenome assembly JABAHO01 (sample SAMN14534356, study PRJNA622989) | marine sediment metagenome | biome: marine biome [ENVO:00000428]; feature: marine pelagic biome [ENVO:01000023]; material: deep marine sediment [ENVO:00002113] | place: India: Gulf of Kutch | collected...
GCCAGTCTTTGGACAGCGGCCAGCAGAGAGCCGTCTTCAATACCATCCCGCGCAGCCACCAGGCCTTCCAGCGCCTCCAGGTGGCGAATGCTGTGAGGCGACACCTCGTCCGATCGCATGGATTCCTCAATGAGCGCTCCTGCTGATATCCACTCGGCAGCATCCGAACCGGCCGGCGGATGCCAGAAAAGTGTCGCGGAGGCCTCTGAAAAGTACAGCAGGCGGGACACGAGTTCGCTGATCGATTCCACCGCCGGGTTGTTCTCATGACCTCCGGCCGAAGCGGACGCAAAAAGGCTGCGCCGCACCTCGGGAAGCCTCGCCAGGAAAGCGGAAACACTCAGGTTGGTTGCCGATGCAAATACACCGGGCAGAAGCGACGCCTCGACATCCAGCCGCTCCCGCGCAAAGTCCAGATGGTGCATGAGGAATTCGAAGTCGCTGACATTGTGCGCGAGGTTGACGACACCGTTCTGGGCTGGCGAGCGTTTGCGGGGCTCTATGAGTCCATGCTGCTGGGACAACTCGTACAGCTTTGCTCGTAACGGGTAGAGTTCCGAGTAGCTGTAGCGGTCGCGTTTTTTGGCTTCGGCCGGTTTTGACCCGGTATTCAGCGCGCTCCCGCACTGTTCGCAGGCAACGGAAAACGCGGCCACTGCATGGTTGCAGGACGGGCAGTTTCGGGCGGCATGCGGCAGCCCTCCCAGGCTGACAATTACTTCGGAATTATCGACAACGAAGAGAGGAATCTCCGTCATGCGTTCGGGATAGATAAGCGTCTGCACCAGCCATTCGGCGGCATCCATTTTAAGCGTCTCTTCACCCATGACAGCGCTGAGCCGCCGCTTGCCGTGGATTTTCAAAAGCTTAAAACGCGCATAGGTATCCAGCGGCTTAACCCGTCCACCGTCCTGGACCGGCATGGTTCGCATGGCCTCCACGATCTCGGCGGGCAACCGCATCGGGAGCTGTGGGTCTACGCCATGCAGGACAGGCACTTCGTGCCCATGGCTGTGGTGGTCATGATGACCATGATGGTCATCCTCGGCCCGGGCAATCCCAAGCAGCAGGCCGCTAAGAAGAATCAGCAACCGGATACTCATGCCGACCTCCTTTGCACCAGGTGCCTGGAGAGTTTTTGAAAGAAATGAATCAGCATCCCGATACCCACAATAATACAGGCGTAAAGCGGCCAGTGATCGGCCGGATTTTTGACCACGGCAAAGCCTGAATAGAGCGGCGTGCCCGGAGGTGCCCCCTCGGGTCCCCAGGTTGCCTGGAATAGGGTATAGCCCCGATAGCGCAACGGCTCATTCATGGCAATTTTCACCTTCTCCTGGGAGTAGCCGTCAATCTTGGTCACATCACTTAAAAAGACCTTTGCTATCTCCGTATTGGGGTGCTTTTCCATGGTGAACCGGTCCAGCACAATCGTGAATGGAAGCGGCCACGTTTTCCGAGCCATGGCAAAACTCCAGGTTTCATCCCCTGTCCTGACCACGAAAGGCGCCCTCTCAAGGCCCCAGACCATGCCTTTTTGACTGCCACTCCCGGAGCGCACGGTAAGGTATGCTCCGGCGACATTTCTCTCCGCTTCGGTCTCCCTGGGCAGCGTCTGCAGGTAGAAGCCGTCTACGGCAACGACATGCGGAGCCTGCTCACTCGGCATGGCCTTGCAGTTGACCGCATAGCCCGCAACCTCGATCTCAAAAGGAAGTTCCGGATTCGCAAACACACGGGTATCTGACGGGCCAAGATGCTTCAGGGACCGGGCCGGAATTTCGTACCGGACTGTTGTCCCGTCAGGCGCATGCCGCCTCGCCTCTATTACCCAGTCATAATAACTGTAGAACGAGGATCCGGCCTGTCCTTCGTAAAGGTGCATGCTTCCGCTGAGTGAAAAATGATGGGCGACAAACCCGCCGATGAGCAGGAAAAGAATTCCACTGTGGGCAATCAGCATTCCAGGTCGCTTCCAGTACCAGGGCGCGCGTATCAGCGCTCCGCAAAGCATGTTAATAAACAGCAGCACCATCAGCAGGTAGACGCCGGGCAGCGGTATCGGAATCACCCCGAACAGTCGATGAACGAGAAACAGCGAATCGAAGTATTTTTTCTGCACCTCGTACAAGCCGTAGTTCACCTGCTCGAGCGTTCCGAGCAGGGTCAGGATCAGCATGAACGAGAGGATGACAACCCCCANNGACGAGCATGAACGAGAGGATGACAACCCCCAGCCCATAGGAGGCAAAAAATCGGAATACAGCCCGCCCGGTCGAACGGACTTTACTCGTGAAATGCTTGTCATTGGTCATTGAGGCAGGCTCCAGCTCTTAATCAGGCGTCAGCGGCACGCAGGGATTCACAGAACGCAATGAAGTGTTCACGCTCCCGCTGCACGTCCTCAGCCGGCCCCACCATTTTCACGAAAATACTGTTCCCATTCGCTGTTGCCAGCGTTCCGAGAAAAAGGCTTCCGGGCCGTTCCGGACCGCGCATTCCCTGGTAGGTTCCGCGCAATTCGAGCAGCGGCGCAGGCTGGCCGAGACAGGTCAGCTTTGGCAGTCCGGCGATAACCTCGTCTGTCATCGCCGGATGGCCCATTTGTCCGCACCAGCGGTTCAGGTTCGCTGCTGCGCCGCCCGCATCACCGGGCAGCACCGTTATGTAGCACTCCACTGACTGGTCGGGCCCAGAAAGAAGCGTTACGGCACGCATGGGTTTTTCCGGTCCCACGGTCCACCCTTCAGGGGCAGTCCAGGCAAGCCCGGAGGCATTTTGTTCAGAGCCGGCTACAGGCGTTGTGCCCGAACCCTCCGCCAAACCGCTTTCCGCAGCAGACCGATTTACGGGCATCGCCGTACCGGATCCCTCTACACGGCTGCGGTCATAGCCGAAGCGCTCGGCACTTGAGGCATCAAGCCGCTGGGATGGGTATCCTTTTTCTTCCCCGGTTCGTTCAATATCTCCAACCGGGCCGGATCGGCTGCAGCCCGCTGAAATAAACACTGCAGCCAGCAATATTCGAATTGTAATCATCCTGCCTTCTCTCTCTGGCGACAAAGGAAAGCCCGGACTATACCGCATGCTCCGGGTGATTACGAGCCCATTAGCCCTGATTTCTGATTTCGGCCGAAAAAAGGAGATGGAGTCATGGGCTTAATCGCTTAAAATTTGAGCAAAACAGAGCCTGCCTATTTTGCATCGCCGCAAAGTGTTTGCAGTGCATGATCCGCATCCCGACGAACCCGCGCATCGGGATGCACGGCCAGTTCAGACAGGGCATTTGTGGCCGGGGCATACTCAAGAGAAACCAGCACACCGATCATTTCGCGAATTGCCCGCGGGGAAGCTTCCGGAAGCCCTTTCAGCACCTCGGCGACGGCCCTGTCACCCAGTCGAGCCAGCGCCTGGCCTGCCGACTTTCGCACGGTAAAAACCGGGTCATCCAGGCACATCATGAGATCGGGTATCGCTGCCGGATCGCCAATATCGGCAAGGGCACGCACGGCCACCAGCCGCCTTCTCTCCCGCTCGTGTGCCAGCAGCGGAACGATACCAGGCACTGCGTTGGTAACGGCCCACTTGCCAAGCGTTCGGGCCGCAGCTCCACCGGCTGCCTCATCCGGCAGGAGGGACAGCACCGCATCCGCATGCTCAGGCGTGTTGCAGAACCCGAGATAATAGGCGGCAAACCGACGGGTTGTGTCATGCTCTGAATCAAGCGCATTCAAAAGGACCTGTGCCGCGAGCGCATCATCAAGATGCCTGCGAATCAACTCATCAGCCAGCAGGGATACATAAAAATTTCCCAAGTGATAATTTTGGACCAGGAACTCCAGGGCATTGGTGCCGCGCGAAAATATTTCCGCGCGCGCCATACGGCGTACATCTCTTTTTTCCAGGGAATCACCATACTGCTGGGCGTGGACAACCAGCATTTCAAGGTCGGCAGCGGCGGCATCAAACTCCGCATTGCCGGCGTCCTCCCCCGCAACAGGCAGGGCCGATCCGATACAAACGACCAGGGTTGCTGCCGCAATGCTCCATTTTCGGAACAATAGCATGTTAAACCTGTTGCCTTTCCAGCCCATCATGGCTCCACATCAAGAATGACCCCGTGATCGGGACGCGGCAGGGTCATGCCGTTTTCCGCTCCGCTGCTGTACACATCGCGGCCGGAGAGGTCGACAAGCACGCCAAGTGCAGGTGATTCCCGCGTGTCTCCGTCATGGCCAAGCCCCTGGTTTTTGTCGGGATGCCGGGCGAGGTAACTGTCATTTCCTCCGGAATCCATCAGCAGCCCCAATGCGTTAAAAAAACCTCTGCCCTGCGAGAGTTCATTTGCCGTGTAGGCATCATTTCCCGAATGGTCCAGGAGCATGCCCACTCCAAAATCATGTCCGCTTCCCTGCACGAGGGAATAGCCGGTGTAAGCATCGTCCCCGCCGCCGTCAAACAGGAGACCCGAACTCATGTGGATGCCCGCTCCCTGGCCGTACTGATGAACGGAATAGGTATCAAACCCGCCGGCATCCAGCAGCATGCCGAGAGAATACCAGTACGAGGCACCCTGGCCGAAAACGTCAGCGATATAACTGTCGCTGCCCGCGAGATCAACCAGTGCGGCTATGCCGCCGCCCGCGCGGGGTCGCATTCCTATCGCAAAGCCCTGCGCCATTGACAGGTAGCGGCGGTCATGGCGGTCGTGATCGGGCTTCCTGCCGCCCGAGAGATAGCGGTCATTTCCCCTGCTGTCTCGAAGAATACCGACGGAGCGCAGTCCCGCGTATGCCTGCCCCATAAAGCCCACGTCATAAAGATCGTGCCCGTCATCATCCAGCAGCAGGCCGAGCCCGCAATATGCAGCCGCCTGCCCTATTCCGCGGGCGCGATACACATCGTCTCCGGAAAGGTCATGCAGCACGGAAACCCCGAATACGGCAGCCGCCTGTCCGGCGTAGGCTGCGCGGTAACTGTCGTCCCCCTCCGCATCGCAAATATACTGAACTCCCCCCAGTGCCGCGCCCGGTCCCAGCAACCCGTCCCCTTCATAGCGGTCGTTGCCTGCCAGATCGAGAATCACAGAAACGGTTTCGTCCTGCAGACCGTTCACAAAGCCCGCGCCGCCGGTATACAGATCATCCCCACCCGGATCCACAATCAGGACAGCCGGCGTGGTATAATGATCATTTCCCGGTGTACCGATAATCACAGTACCGGCCTTCGTGCGGTACTCGCCGGCGGCAGGAAGACCAACACCTCCACGAAATTCGGATCGCCACCGCTCGACCTCGCCCGCAAGGCAGGATGCCGCCTTCACCAGTAGAGAAAGGTCCGGTGCCCGAACAGCCGCCAGGTGCTGCGTCGCGGCTGGTCCGGGGTCGAGGGCATAAGCATCTTTCAGAACCGACTCGATCGCGCCGGCTGATACTCCCAGCCCGGATAAACGTCTTTTCACGCTTTCGTCATGCTCCATGACAAAAGCGCCGCCCAGGACCGCTGCTACCGCTTTTTCACGGTCACTGCGTGAGAGACCGGAGAAAGCATTGCTTATTAGCTCCTGTGCGAAGGAGATGACCGAGTCGGCACGGTCTACCGGGGACTGCTCCATGCCGACGGGAGCCTCCAGCGCCTGGGGCATGGCTTCCTCCAGCAACCCGCAGGAATAAACAATCAATTGGTGCGGCGTCGCATCGGGGCCAAGGGCATTCAGCACCCCGTCAGCCACCTCTGCCAGGACCAGGGGACGGCGAAGCACCTGCCGAACGTTGGTAAACACCATGTCGGGTTGTGCTACGTCCCGGGTAAAATCAAGATCATTGGTAGTGAGGTTGATGGCGGCAAGGGCTTCCTCAAGGTGCGCGAGCCGTCCGGAGTCAATTATCGGCTCACCGGCGCAAGCAGGCGCAGAAACCACGAGGTAAAGGCAGGCAGCAGCCGCACTTCGCGAATTGAACCATTTCCACCGCTTCATTGACCGGCATTCTGTCGGGCNNCTCGGGCCCTGCACGGATTCGCAAGCTGAACCTGCCCCGGACAAATCAGGCACTTTTCAGCCGGCCGCGGCCGGACCCTTCTCCACCATCAGGGCGCCGCCCTCAACACGTGCATGAATCGTGTCACCGTCACCGACGTCACCCGCCACGATTTGACGGGCAACCGGAGTTTCCACGTGCTGCTGGATAAACCGCTTGAGCGGCCGCGCGCCATAGACCGAGTCAAAGCCCTCCCGCGCAATGTAGGCGCCAGCGCCGTTATCCAGCGCAAACCCGATTCCCTGCGTTTCCAGCCGTTTCCGGAACTCCTGCAGCAGCAACCCGACGATGGCCTCAATTTCCCCGGGCGTCAGCGGCTTGAACAAAACCACTTCATCAATTCTGTTCAGGAATTCAGGGCGAAACCGGTCACGCAACTCGCCCATCACCTTCGCCCGGATGTCTTCACGAATACCGCCCTCCTCATCAATGCCCTCGAGCAGGTAGGGTGATCCGACATTACTGGTCATGATGATAATGGTATTCTTGAAGTTTACCGTGCGCCCCTGTGAGTCGGTCAGGCGCCCGTCATCCAGAATTTGCAAAAGGATGTTAAACACATCCGGATGGGCTTTTTCGATTTCATCCAGGAGGACGACACTGTAGGGCTTCCGACGCACCGCTTCCGTGAGCTGCCCGCCCTCTTCATACCCGATATACCCCGGAGGGGCTCCGACCAGCCGTGACACGGAGTGTTTTTCCATGTACTCACTCATATCGACGCGCACGATATTCTCTTCGGTATCAAAGAGGGCTTCTGCAAGCGCCCGGGCAAGTTCGGTTTTACCCACACCGGTCGGCCCAAGAAAGAGGAAAGAGCCGATCGGACGAGAGGGGTTCTGAATTCCCGCCCGTGAACGCAGCACCGCATCTGCCACCGCCTGCACAGCTTCATCCTGCCCGATCACCCGCGCATGCAGCAGGGAATCGAGCTTCAGCAGTTTCTCTCGCTCGCCCTCGAGAAGCCGGGTAAGGGGAACCCCGGTCCAGCGCGCAACCACTTCAGCGATTTCCTCCTCGGAAACCTCCTCCTTGACCAGGGTCGGCTTCTTTTCCTCATCGCCCATCGAATGTTCGAGACCGGCCAGTTTTTGCTCCAGGTCGGGGATTACCCCGTGACGCAGCTCTGCCACGCGGTTGAGGTCATAGGCGCGCTCCGCAATATCACTGTCACGCCGGGCGGTCTCGAGTTTTTCCCGCAGGTCCCGCACGGAATTCAAGGCTCCCTTTTCGTCCTCCCAGCGCGCACGCATTGCATCCGCCTCGGCCCGCAGGTCCGCCAGCTCCTCGCGCAATGCGCTTAAGCGTTCGCGGCTACCCTTGTCCTTTTCTTTTTTCAGGGCGGTTTCTTCAATTTCGAGCCTCATCACCTTGCGGGTGACGGCATCAAGTTCTGCAGGCATGGAATCAATCTCGGTCCGAATCGAGGCGCAGGCCTCATCTACGAGGTCAATGGCCTTGTCCGGCAGGAAACGGTCACTGATGTAGCGGTCGGACAATACTGCAGACGATACCAGCGCTCCGTCCTGGATTCCGACTCCATGGTGAATTTCGAACCGCTCCTTGAGCCCGCGCAGAATTGAAATCGTGTCCTCCACATCCGGCGCGTCCACCATGACCGGCTGAAACCTGCGCTCCAGGGCGGCATCCTTTTCGATGTGCTTGCGGTACTCGTCCAGGGTGGTGGCGCCGATGCAGTGCAGCTCGCCCCGGGCCAGCATGGGCTTGAGCATGTTGCCCGCATCAGCAGAGCCTTCTGTTTTTCCTGCCCCCACGATCATGTGTACTTCGTCTATGAAAAGAATGATCCGGCCTTCAGCAGCCTTAATCTCATTCAAAACGGCCTTGAGGCGCTCTTCGAATTCCCCACGGTACTTAGCTCCGGCCATCAGGGCGGTAAGATCCAGCGCAAAAATCGTTTTGTCCTTTAGCCCCTCGGGCACATCCCCCTTGATGATGCGCTGGGCGAGACCCTCGACGATCGCGGTCTTGCCCACTCCGGGCTCGCCGATCAGAACCGGATTGTTTTTCGTTTTTCGGGACAGAATACGAATGACACTCCGTATTTCATCGTCGCGTCCAATCACCGGATCGAGCTTTCCGCTTTCTGCCAGGGCAACAAGGTCGGCGCCGTACTTTTCGAGGGCCTCGTAGGCATCTTCCGGGTTGTCCGTCGTCACCCGCTGGTTACCCCGAACTTCTTTGATCACCTTCAGCAGACCTGCACGATCAACACCGAGTTCCTTGAGTATTTTTCCAGCCGCCGCACTCAGCCCCTCCTCAGTAAAGGCAAGCAGAAGATGCTCGACAGAGACATAGTCGTCCTTCAGTCGCTTGGCCTCGTTTTCCGCCTTCAGGAGGAGCTTTTGAAGCCGTTGGGTGACATAGACCTTGCCCGCTTCCACTGCACCACCCGTGACACTCGGACGACGCTCAAGGTCTTCATGCAGGCGTGTGCGTATCGCGGAGGCAGAGGCGCCGATTCGCTCAACAAGACGAGGCACCAGCCCATCCTCCTGCTCCAGAAGAGCAAACAAAAGATGCTCGCAATCGATCTCCTGGTGTCCGAATTCAACTCCTTTGTTCTGGGCCGACTGAAGAGCATCCTGGGCCTTTTGCGTAAATTTAGGCGTGTTCATCACCAAATCTCCTTATAAAAACTTTAACCTAACAAATGATATGCAATTTGAATGCCAAATAAAACAAACAAGCACAACATGCTTTTAATAAGCAGCTTACAAAATGTATCAACAGATTTCTTGTGGGCTAATTTGTCTCTATTAAAAATCACAACCCCTTAAACTTGNNTATTTCAGGCTTAAAACGCGTCAGGATCGCTGTTTTAATCTCCGCTTTTTCAGAATCCCTTTTTTGGCGAATTTCCGGGCTGACAATTCCGGTCATCCTGGCTTCCGCTTCACCGGGATGTTTTTTTCGGGTGTTTTCAGCCAGGATTTCCAGCACGCGCTGCTGATTTTCGGGACTGTGCTCAAAGACGCCGAAGCTGACCCCGTACCGGCTGTTCACCCGCTCCATAACCCTGCCAAAATCATTCGTAACCTGCTCAAAGGTCGCCACCACTATCTCTGAAAGGTACGGCATCACAGCCACATGGAAATAAAGGTAATAATCCACAATCGTTTTCAGAGAAAGGGACGGATGAAACACCCGCAGAGACGCCATGGCCTCAAGAGGTTCCCGCACAATAAGCAGCACAGGCAATCGGCGACGCACGCCTGACATGATTTGAACCGGCAGGTGAACATGATGCGCAAAAGGCACCGGCTCCGGTTGTGACAACCGAAACGCACAATCGGCAAAGGTATTTGCCGACCGGGGAAACGCCTCTATCACAATCCTTGTGCCGGAATTGACAATTCCCCTGTGACGAGGATGCGTCAGCCTCCAATAAGGATAAAACAAGGTCGGCCTTGTCCCCAGGAACATATTAAATCTGTACTGCAGGTCTTTACGCATCCGCATACTCCCCCAGCGGGAACTGCACGACATTCACACCATGCCCGGAAAAGGGATTCGGCAGCTCGTTATGGCGAAACACGATACTCGCCATCCGCCCACTGCTCGCGCGCGAGGACTTCACCCTCTTCTGCCGTTACCACCGCTTTGATAAACCCGCTGGGATAATAGGACGTGGAAACCCCGTGCGGCTTACCCGCGCGAAAGGATGCGCGGTTCGCGACGGTTCCGTCCTTATTCCATGTTGTATACCCCCCGTGAATCTGCCCCTCTACAATTTGAGCTTCGGACTTCCGCAAACCGCTTGAATACCACTTTGTACGCGTACCATGCGAGACACCGTTCACAAATTCCTCTCGGACCTGCAACTGCCCGTTCGTATACCAGGCCATGAACGTACCATGCAGCCTGTCATTATGATAGCCGGCGCGGGTGCGTAAACGGCCATCGGGAAAATAGGTTTCTTTGGTAATCGTATCCCTTGATTCCGGCGCGGCTACGGGTATGGGACGGGAGGCCTCTTCTGCGGGTGACGGGTCACCGGCATTCTCACGATTCTTCTCTCGCTGCCGAATGAACACGGCAAGGCAAATGCCTATGCCGACACACAGGACAATGAACGCAATCCGCTTTGTCGAAATCCTGAACATAAGCGCAGAAAGAAGGGCCGTTAACGCGATGGATTAAGGCCGAAGGGGTCGGAAAGCAGAACTACTGCACATAACCACGGAAAAACACAGTTGTATTTGTGGAGGGAATCTCGATCACAAGAGGATCCACGTCCTGCCCGGCGGCATATTCCGATCGAAGATCTGCTCCCTGCGCGGGAATACGAAATGATTCCGTGGTCCATGTCTGCATATCCCGGGAGCTCTTGATCTGGTAGGTGCGCCCCTGGATGGCCAGCAACTCGATCACCGTATGGTCTGCATTTCGTTCAAGAATCTTCAGACCAAACCCATCTTCCGGGTCGAAGGCAAACGTTCCGGCGATATATTCCTGAAGGTTGCTGAGCCCGTCATTGTCTGAGTCATCATTCGGATTGATATCTTCAAGCGTTAATCCACCGCCAAGCTGTGCGATCAGGATTTCCTCCCAGGAATCCGGTAATCCGTCACCATCACTGTCGACACCCAGTGTCAAATCGATTCGGGTGCTCGCACCCGGCTCGCCGAGATTTCGAAATCCGCCGATCATTTCGATCGGCAGGTTCGTGGTGGTGCCAATCACGACGAAGAGGCGGAAAGGCACCAGTTGCGAGAGCGCATCCTCAACGTAGGGGTCCGGCTCAACCCCCGCATCCATCGGGATTACCAGCCGGTAGTTTTCGCCGGGAGCCAGGTTCGGAATAATGCTGCTGGTGATCTGCACACCGTTTGTTGTCTCTAAAATGATTACGGCGTTTTCCTGCATGAGCGGTTGCCCGTCTTCACCGCGAACCATTCCGTATATTTCATGATGC
>JABAHO010001604.1_pt1 | contig 10961 bp, 6 predicted proteins | sample 7062071 | NCBI WGS metagenome assembly JABAHO01 (sample SAMN14534356, study PRJNA622989) | marine sediment metagenome | biome: marine biome [ENVO:00000428]; feature: marine pelagic biome [ENVO:01000023]; material: deep marine sediment [ENVO:00002113] | place: India: Gulf of Kutch | collected...
ATCGCCGCACTCGAGGGGGAACGCGACGTGCTGCGGGGGCGCGTCGAGGGTCTGATGGCCGAATGGGAACAGCTCGAGACCGACCTCGGCTGAGACCCGCGCGTCGCCCGCTCAGAATCCCACGATTTCGATCGCCGACACTTTNNGAGCGTGAAACTTCGCATGGTGCCGACCAGAAAGCCGGCCTCGGCGTTGATGTCGAAGTCATCGAGCACCGGCGCGCCCTCGATGGCGACGTCGAAGAACCGCTGACCCGGATTCGCGAAGAAGATTTCGGCGAAGAACAGGCGCACCTCGAGGGGCCGACCCGGCGTGACGGCGAAGGCGTAGGAGAGCGTCGGGGGCGTAGGGGGGTCCCAGCGTTCCGAGGTGAAGAGGGCGACCGGGGTCGACGCGGGAATCGTGCCGTCGAGGAGAACGGTGGCGTTTGCGGAAAACCGGGAGCCCGTATTGACGAAGGAGGTGTCCGGCTCCCAATCGGCGAAGGCGTCCAGCGCGGGTACCGCGCTCCCGCCGGCGTTCACGCGGTAGAGCACGACACCCGTGCCCGGGCTCGTCACCGTCCAGGAAAAGGGCACGGTGGTGGTGCCGGTCCCGTCGCTGACCCGAAGTGTGACCGAAGCGTTCCCGGTCGCGCGGGGGATTCCGGAGATCAATCCGGTCGACGCGTCGAGGCGGAGGCCGGTGGGCAAACCGGTGGCGCCGTACGCGAGGGGGTCGAGATCCGGGTCGGTCGCGGAGATCTGGAGGGTGACGGCTTCGTTCACGACGGACGATTGAGGGCCCGGATCCGACACGATCGGGGGCCGGTTGCCGTCGAGCTGAACGATCTCGATCGCGGAGACCTTGGGGTTTTCCACCTCGTGGAGGAACTCGACGGCCAGCGTGTCCGAGCTCGCGGTGACGGTGACGCTCCGCATCGTCCCCGTCGCGGGGCCCGCCGCCGCGACGATGTCGAAGTCGTCGAACACCAGTGCGCCGTCGATCCGGACATCGAAGACGCGAGCGCCCGGACCTCCGAAAAAGATCTCCGCGAAATAGAGGCGCACCTCGTAGCTCGCCCCGCTCGCCACCGGGAAGTGATACCGGAGCTCGGGCCCTCCCGCGGCGTCGAAGCGCTCGCTCTGGAAGATCGCGGCGGGTGTGCTCGGCGGGACACTTCCGTCGGGGCTCGGGACCGAGGCCGCGCTGTAGCTCCGACCGGTGTTGACGAAGACGATGTCGGACAACCAGGCGCCGCGGCCGTCGGGAGCCGGCGTCGTGGCGCCGCCTGCATTCACGCGGTGGACGACCGAAGGGCCACTCGGGTCGGCGACGTTCCAGTCGAAGTGCACCACGACCGGATCGATGCCATCGCTCACCGTGACCGAGACCATGGCAAGGCCGGGGGCGCCGAGTGTGCCGCTGATCAACCCACTCGCCGCATCGATGGCGACGCCCGCCGGTAGCCCCACGGCCGAGAATTGCAGCGGGTCGAGGTCTGCGTCGCTCGCGACGATCTGCAGGGCCACCGGATCTCCCGCGAGATCGCTCTGACTGCCCGGCGACACCACCTGGGGCGGGTTGTTCGGGGGCGGGGTGATGGACCAGGTGAAGCTCGCGAGCGACGTGTCGCGTCCGTCGCTCACCGAAACGGAGACGTCGAGCGGTCCTCCGCTCGGGGCCGTCGGGGTTCCCGAGATGAGGCCGCTTCCGGGCGAAATCGACAAGCCGGCCGGCAAGCCCGTCGCGCTGTAACTGAGCGGATCGAGATCGAGGTCCGTCGCGACGATCGGTAGGGAGACGGATTCGCCCACCCCGTGCGTTTGATCGCCCGGCGGCGTGATCGCAGGGGGATTGTTGCCGCTCGGATTTCGGATCGTCCACTGGAAATCGACCCGCGTGACGTGCGTCCCGTCACTCACCTCGACGGCGATCGGAAAGAGGCCGAGCGCCGTCGGCACGCCGGTGATCCGGCCGCTCGACATGTCCAAGGCGAGACCGGGGGGCAGCCCGGTGGCGCGATAGGTGAGCGGGTCGCCGTCGGGATCGTCGGCGAGAATCGTCACGTCCACCGGGACACCGAGGTCGTCCGCTCGGTTCGTCGGTCGGACCACGAGGGGGGATTCATTGATTTCGGTCGCGACGATCTCGATTCCCGAGATCTTGGGGTTCTCGACGAGGCGTGAGAACTCGAGATCGAGCGTGCTGCCGGACGGGCTCACTGGGATCGCGCGCATCGTGCCCACCCGCGGGCCGACCTCGGCGGCGATATCGAATTGCGCGAGGGCGCGCATGCCTTCGATCAGGACGTCGAAACGTCGAGACCCCGGAGACCCAAAGAAGACCTCAGCGAAATAGAGACGGACCTCGTAGTCGGAGCCGGGGACGATCGGAAGCGAGTACCGGAGGTTCGGCGCGGCGGGTTTGTCGAAGCGCTCCGAGAGGAAGAGCGACGTCGGGACGGCCGTGGAGACGGTCGCATCCGGCGTGACGGAGCCGCCCGCGCGGTAGGGGAGACCCGTGTTGGCGAACGATTCGTCGGGGAGCCAATCGCCGCCGTCGTCGCTCGCGCCGAGGCGTGGACCCCCGCTGTTGATGCGGTAGAGCACCGCGTGATCCGGAATCACCTGGAGGTAGTCCCAGCTGGCGGGGAAGGGGCTCCCAGCGGCGCTGCTCGAAATCAGCCCCACGGCCAGCGGAGTCTGGGCGTCGAACCAGACGGCGGGAAGCGCGATGGGGGCACCGAGGGGGACGAGCGCACCGCGTACCCCACCCTCGGTGACACGGTACGAGGCCTGCGCGGTGGCGGCTGCAGGATCGATCGCGAGCTGCAATTCGACCGANNACGACGAGGGGAACACTCGGCCCACTCGTGTAGGAACCGGCGACTTCGAGGGCGGTCGCGACCCCCTGCGGCGTGACGACGACCTTGATGTAGTTGTCCTGGTCACCCCTGCCCACGTAGAAGCCGATCGATTCGCCGCCGCTCGGGGCGAGCCCGGCGAAGGGTGCGGCGATCGCCGTGGAGGCGACGATGGGTCGCCCCTCCGGGACGAATCCGACCTGCAGGGCGAATTCCTGATCGTTGGCGTTACCCCGCGCGTCGCCCGCCGACACGCTTCCCACCGTCGTCACGCCGGCGGCGCCACCGGCGGTCATCGAAGCGGGGTCGAAGAGCGTCGCGTAGTCGTCGACGCCGTTGGTCATCAGGCCCTGGAAGCCGAGGCCCAGCAGGCCACCCGCCCGGGGTGCGTCGTTGTCCCAGCTCAGGAACACCGGAAGATGGGTGGTGCTCCCATTGTCCGGGTCGAGTGCAAAGGGATCCGAGGTGTCGGGGAGTCCGTCGTTGTCGTCGTCGGGATCGAGCCGATCGGAGATGAAATCGCCGTCGATGTCCGGCGGGGTGTCGCCCGGGCTGCAGGGATCGGTTCCGTTGTCGATTTCGTCGGTATTGTCGAAGCCGTCGGCGTCCTCGTCGATCGCGGGATCGTCGTCGCCGGTGCAGACTCCACCACCCGGGTTTGGCTCGTAGACGACGATGTTCCCCGAGAGGTAGTCGGCCACCCAGATCGTTCCGGGAAACTCGCCGTCGTCGCCCTGGGTGGTGAGGTCGAGGGGAAGGGTGTCGACCGACGAGAACAGGTCTTCGACCAGCACGGCCGTATCGCCCGCTTCGTTGGTTTTGACCCGCTTGATCTGATTACTGAAGCTCGCCGCGAGAAGGTCACCCTGCATCATGCCGCCGAAGGCGGAGGCCGCGTATTCGGCCAACCCGTTCGTCGAAGCGGGAAAGGCGGTGAGTGCGCCGTTCTCCACGACGGGCGACAAGAAGTCGCACTCGATCGGATTCTCGAGGCCGGGGGGTACGGGGCTCTGGGGGTTGCTCGGGTTGAAGGTGTTGGAGCGGTTGGCCCTCGTCGGGTTCGGGTGCCCGCCGTAGTACCCGGGTCCGTCCACGAAGTGGAGCCCGTCCGGAACATCGGTACCGGGTTCGCTCACCTCGTTCGTGCACAGTGCGATCGGTGGATTGCCGACCGGGGGGCCTTCGCCGACCGGGACATCGCCCCAGCCCGCGTTCGCGCCGTTGTCGACGGTGTACATCCGGCCGGCCTCGGTGAGAAGGATGTCGTAGACATTGCGCCACCCCGGCGAATACACCTGGACGGGGCCGCCGGGGACGAGCACTGCCTGGTTCTTGCCGTTGTTGCCTCCGAAGGGATCGTTGGCGTCGGGGTTCGGGCGGTCCTCGTCGTCCAGGGTTGGGAGGTCGTAGGTCGTGTCACCGATCGCATCCAGGTCGATGCTCAAGATCGCGGCGGACAGCGCGTATTCGGGAACGAAGGCGAAGTTGTTCGAGACACCCCCCATGTTGGTGAAGCCGCCGATCGTCGCGTACAGCGTGTTCGTGACCCCGTCGAGCGCGAGTCCATTGATCGAGTGGTTCTCTTCGGAGCGCGGGAGCCCGCGGACGAGGTCGAGTGCCTCCCAGCTGGAGCCGCTCCATCGAAGGCGGGTGAGCACGCCGGAGTTGGTGTCGAGATCGGTGTCGCCCAGCACCGTACCGCCACCGATGCGGGGGTCGCTCGACCCGACGTAGAGGGTGGGGTTGGCCGGCGTCCCCGCCACCAGCAGTCCGGTGATCTGACGCCCAGGGACCGATGGGTTCCGCAAGCCGTCGTCGTTGTGATTCGGGATCTCGCGAATCCGGGTGAGTGTCTCGGTGCCGACCACCGAGAAGTCGGAGAGTCCGTTGCGCTGCACCGTCAGAATCTGGATCAGGCCGTCCTGTTGGCCGACGTAGAGTCGACCGTCGGGCCCGAACTGCAGCGTGGTGGGATTCGTGAACGCGGTGCCGGCGAGCTGGGTCTTGAAAAAACTGATCCGGCCCAGCGCCGGGTCGTACTCGAGCAAGATCGGGTTCGAACCATCGCTCGTGCCCACACCGTGCTCCACGGCGAGGAACACATTGATTCCGCCGGCGAGGTCGCTCCGCCGGAGCGTCAGGTCGACGAGGGCTTCGCCCGCGCCGTCCAGCGTCACGACCTGCTCGCTCTGTGCGATCACCGAATTCGCTTCAAAGGGGTCGAGATCGAAGCCACCCCCGGGAACACCCGCAGTGAAGAGAGCAGCCTCGAGCTGCAAGAGGGTCACCTGCGCATTGGGTGTGCCCTGGACGCGAACGCGCTGGCTCGCCTGCCCGACGACGCTCGGGGGCGCCAACCCGGGAACGGTGAGTCGTGGCGCCGGCGGGCGGTTCAGGGTGGCCACGAGCTCCGACGCACTATCGCTCCCCGGCAACGCGAAGGGGGTCCCGACGAGGGCCGCCGCCGGCTCGTTGTCGAACTCGATCGTGACGGTCGCGCCGCTGAGCTCGAGGCCGGACACGCTTCCCGACTGGCTGGGGCCCGGTGGGGGTGCGCCCGCGATGCTCGTGGGGTCGATGTCGATCGAGAAGGTGAACAGCTCGTTCGGATCGAAGTGCTGGGCTCCGCTTCCAAACAAGATCTCCAGCCCCGAGAAGCCACCGGCCTGGGCGGGATGGTCGTGACCCGAAGACACGAGACCGGTCTCCGCCGCACCCGAATCTGCTGTGAACGGTTTTCCGACCGGATCACCGGCGGTCCCATCGGGATCGAACACCAGGTCGGGAAGGACGGCGGTGCGGAGGTCGATGTGGATTCGGGTGATCCGTTCGCCCGCCGTCGACAAGTTGCGGACTGCGAAGGAACCGGAGGCGAAGGTGCTGGCGTTCTGCCCCCCGCCGATCGGTCCAATCGTGACTCGCGCGCCGGGCAGGGCGCGGCCGTCTTCAGGGAGGAGGCTCAGGCACAGCGCTGCCAACACCGCTGCGACGAGTCGCCGCGGCGGGCCCGCAGAGCCCCTTCGGAAGCGGGAGATCAGGATGTCCAACGAGCGCAGGGAGGGGAGGTCATCGGCAGTCCCGCGGAAAATCGAATGAGAGGCCCGGGGCGGAGACCCGCTCATTCCCGCATTATGTATGGGGAAAACCATACATAAATGCACCGGTCTTGGCGCATTGATGCGTTCTAGGTGCACGCGGCCTGCGTCCTGCTGAGACGCGTTCTGGCCGCACCCCTGCACCCCGCGGGAATCGGACCTCAGCCCGCGAGCCGGCGTGAGATCACGATCCGCTGGATGTCGTTCGTCCCTTCATAGATCGAGAGGACCCGTGCGTCGCGATAGAACTTCTCGACCGGGTAGTCGCTGAGGAATCCGTATCCGCCAAAGATCTGGATGGCCTGGGAAGCCACCCACTCGGCGGTTTCGGATGCGAAGAGCTTGGCCATCGAGGCCTCGGCAATGGCGGGCCGCCCCGCGTCCTCGAGGGCCGCCGCGTGAAGGGTCATGCTGCGCGCTGCGTGGACCCGGGTGGCCATGTCCGCCAGACGGTGGCTGATGGCCTGATGCTCGATGATCGGGACCCCGAAGGCCACGCGCTCCTGCGCGTAATCTCGGGCGGCTTCGAGCGCCGCGCGCGCCACGCCCACCCCCTGGGCGGCGACTCCAATGCGGCCCCCGTTGAGATAGGCGAGCGCGATTTTGTAGCCCGCACCGAAGGGCCCCAGGACGTCGCCGGGTCCGACCTCGACGCCGTCCAGCTGGATCTGCGCCGTGTCACAGTTGCGGTGTCCGAGTTTGTCTTCGAGGCGGATCACCCGGTAGCCGGGCGCGTCGGTCGGCACGAGGAATGCCGTGATGCCGCGTTTGCCCGCGCTGGGGTCGCTGCGGGCGATCACCATGGCCACATGGGCGCTCGCCCCGCCGGTCCCGAAGAATTTGGTGCCGTAGAGACGAAAACCGTTGCCGTGGGGCTCGGCGCGTGTCTCCAGGGCGCTCGCTTCGGACCCCGCCGCGGCTTCGGTCAACAAAAAACACCCGCGTTTTCTCCCCGTGGCCAGATCCGGGAGGAGCTCGCGGCGTTGCGTTTCGTCGCCGTAGTCCCGGATTGCGGCGCACACCGGCGAGTTCGACGCATTCATCAGATTGCAGATGCCGCAATCGGCCGCGGCGAATTCTTCGGTCGCGAGGGCGTAGGACACGAAGTCGAGGCCGCTGCCGCCGAGGCTTTCTGGGACGAGCATCCCAAAGAAGCCCAGTTCGCCCATCCGCTGCAGGACCGCTTCGGGAACCCGCGACCCGGCGCTCTCCCAGGCGGCCGCGTGCGGCGCGATCTCACTCTGGGCGAAATCGCGCGCCGCTTGCTGCAAGATCACCTGTTCTTCCCGGAGTCTCAGGAATCGTCCTCGGCGCTATTCCGCCGCCTGGGGGCGCAGCAATTCGAGCGCGGCGGTCGAGAGTGTGCGTACGCCCGCGGCGAGCGTCGGCTCGATGTCCGGGTAGTAACGGGAGGAATGAAGAGGCGGGGGGACTTCCCCCTCGGCGGCATAGCGTTGGAGCCGGGTTGCACTCACCGAACCGAGGCGGATCATCAGGATGGGAACCCCCGCCCGCCCGTAGCGGCTGAAGTCCTCGCCGCCCATCACGGGTTCATCCCGTCCGACATGGTCTTCTCCCAGGGCCCCGACCAACACCGGGCGCAGACGATCCGCGAGCGCTTCGTCGTTTTTGAGGGCCGGGGTGCCTTCGGAAATTTCCACGATCGGCTCGGGGGCTTCGTCGCTGGCCGCGACCGCCCGCGCCTTGCGCGCGATGCCCTCGAGGAGTGCTTTGCGGACGTCGTCGCGATAGCTGCGGNNTAGCTGCGGACCGTGAGCTTCAAATGGCAGCTGTCCGAAATGACATTGTGCTTTGCGCCGCACTGGAGTGACCCGACGGTCACGACCGCTGGGTCCGTCGGCTTGGTCTCGCGGCTCACCAGGGTCTGGAGATCGACGACCAGGCGGGCCGCCTGCACCACCGGGTCGATCGTCGTGTGGGGCGCGGCGCCGTGCCCCCCGCGTCCGCGCATCGTGATGTCCACGCTGTCGACGTTGGCGAGCATGAAGCCGCCCGCGAAGGCGATCTTGCCCGCGGCGAGATCGGACTTTACGTGTACCGCGAGGGCGTAGTCGGGTCTGGGAAAGCGTTCGAAGAGCCCGTCTTCGAGCATGGCCCGCGCGCCGGCACCGCGCTCTTCTGCGGGCTGCCCGATGAACATCAGGGTCCCACTCCATTCGTCGCGCCGCCCGGCAAGCTCGCGAGCGGTACCCACCAGATTGGTCATGTGGACGTCATGACCACAGGCGTGCATGACCCCTACGCTTCGACCGTCCGGTTGCGTGGTGGTCACCGTCGACTTGAATTCGAGGGGGGTCTCTTCGGTGACGGGCAGCGCATCGAGGTCGCTGCGCAGCATGACGACCGGTCCGGGCCCGTTCCGGAGAACGGCGACCACGCCGTGGCCGCCGACACCTCGGGTCACCTCGGCCCCGACGGCTTCGAGCTCATCCCCCAGACGCGCGGCGCTCTTCTCCTCGAAGTACGACAGCTCGGGCTCGGAATGGAAGGCGCGATAGACCGCCGTCAGCGGCATGGCCGCAGGGGCCTCATCCGCGTGGGCCGCGGGAATCAGTGCCGCGCCGACCCCTAGAACCGCCAGCCAGGCCGCCGCGTGGAGTCCGCGGCGCACCGTCCGGTGACCCGGTGGGGCGAGCCCGAGCGGGGCGTTTTGCGTCGAGCGTTCGAGGTCGGCGAGTCGGGCCACGGGTCCTCCGATTTTCCATCCGGTCTCGCGGGGGAGTATATTCGCTTCCAGATCGCGCGTCTGGCGGAGGGGCCTGTCCGCGGCGGCTGGCCGCGCCATCGCGTCGCTCGGGCGCGGTCGCCACCTCCGGAGGATTCGATGAGCAATCTCACCCTGATCACCTCGGAAGTTTGTCCCTACGCGCAGCGCACACGAATCGTGCTCGGCGAGAAGGGGATCGCGCACGAGCAGGTGGAGATCGATCTCAACGACAAGCCCGCGTGGCTCGCGGATCTGACCCCCGCGAACCGCGTTCCGGTGATTCGTCACGGCGAGGTGGTTCTCTGGGAGTCGGCGGTCGTGAACGAGTACCTCGATGCGGTCTTCGATGGGCCCGCGTTGCGGCCGACAGACGAGGCCGGCCGCGCGATGGTCCACATCGAAAGCCGCCACTTCGACTCGGTGTTCCTGCCCGTCTTCTACAAGCTGCTCTTCGAGCAGGATGAAGCGGCGCAGGAGAAGCTTCGGGGCGAGGTCGAAGACGGCCTGCGCTTCCTCGAGAGCCGACTGGAAGTGCTGCAGGGCGCCGGGCCCTACTGGCTCGGTGACCGCATGGGCCTCATCGACGCCGCGGTGTTCCCCTTCTTCGAACGGATCCCTGTCTTTGAGCACTACCGCGGGTTGCGCATTCCCGACGATTGCCCCCGGCTCCACCGCTGGTTCGAGGTGATGCGGGCGCATCCCGTCGTGGCGGAAACCTGCCACAGCCTCGAGTACTTCATTCCGCTCTACGCGCAATACGCCCGCGGAGCTGGCGATGGGCTCTCCGCGCAGGCCTTTCGGAGCGGAGCGGCCAACTAGGCGCAACCCGGCCCGATCGGGCTCGTTGCATCGTCGGTCATCGCGCGCTCCGCGTGCCGACGAGCCAGCCGCTGCGCCGCTGCGTGTTAGCCTGCCCCCATGGTCACGCGGCAGATCTGGCGAGACGGAGAACTCATTCCCTGGGACGAGGCCTCGGTGCACGTGCTCTCCCACAGCATGCAGCGGGGTTCCCTGGTCTTCGACTATCTCGGTGTGCATGCGACCGAGCGCGGTCCGGCGCTCTTCCGTCTCCCCGAGCACCTGGCGCGTTTCGGACGGTCGCTCTCTCTGGTGGGACTCGGCTCGCCGTGGTCGGTGGATGAACTCAAGGCGGCGTGCCGTCTGACAGTGGCCCACAACCCGGACGCCACCGCCGTCAAGATCTGCGCCTATCTCCCTTCGGTGGAGGTCGACGTCGTACCCATGGACCCGCGGATCGAGGTGATCATCGCCGCCTACGACGCCCAGCGGGATCTCATCGACACCAAAGAGCACCCCGTGCGCAAACCGGCGACCTGTCGACTCAAGCTCGACCGCGAACGCAAGCGCATCGACGCCCACCTCCCGCCTCAGGCCAAGGCGGCCGCCAATTACCTCGGGGTGATGATGGCCAAGCGCGCCGCGCGTCTCGAGGGCTTCGACGAGATCGCCACCCTGGACGAGCACGGCAACCTCGCGGAAGGGCCCACCACCAACCTGTTCCTGGTGGACGACGCGGGTCGCGTTCTGACGCCGGGTACGGAAGAAATTCTCGCCGGCGTGACGCGCGATTCGATCCTGACGCTCGCGCGCGACGAAGGGCTCACAGTGCGCGAAGAGACGCTGGCGGCCGAGGCGATTTTCGAGGCGAGTGAGGTGTTCCTGTCCGGGACCAGCGCGGGGCTCTGGCCCGTGGCCTCGGTCGATGGTCGGCCCGTTTCCGACGGTGCACCGGGCCCGGTCACCGAACGAATTGCGGCGCGTCTGTCGCGGGTGGTGCAGGGCGACGACCCCGGCTACTCACATTGGCTTTCCTACGCCGACGGTGTCGGTGAAGCGCGACGGGTGTCTTGATGCGGATCTTGTCGGGGATTCAGCCCTCTGGGGCTCCCCATCTCGGGAACTACTTTGCGGCGATGCGCCAGCACGTGGCCTACCAGGAAGAACACGAGGCGATCTACTTCCTCGCCGACTATCACTCGATGACCACAGTGCGCGACGCCGAAGAGAGGCGACGCTTCACCCTCGATCTCGCCATCGACTACCTGGCGGCGGGCCTCGACCCGGCGCGGGCCATTCTCTATCGCCAGTCCGATCTCCCGATTCTGTGCGAGCTGGCGTGGATCCTGACGACGGTGACACCGATGGGGCTCCTCGAGCGCGCCCATTCCTACAAAGACAAGATCGCCGCCGGGGTCGCGATCGATCACGGCCTTTTTGCCTATCCCGTTCTCATGGCCGCGGACATCTTGATCTACAACCCCGACCGCGTTCC
>JABAHO010001680.1_pt1 | contig 10961 bp, 11 predicted proteins | sample 7062071 | NCBI WGS metagenome assembly JABAHO01 (sample SAMN14534356, study PRJNA622989) | marine sediment metagenome | biome: marine biome [ENVO:00000428]; feature: marine pelagic biome [ENVO:01000023]; material: deep marine sediment [ENVO:00002113] | place: India: Gulf of Kutch | collected...
CCTCCACCCGAATAGATGACGGGGCGTTTCGCTTTGAGCAGAACGTCCACGGCCTTGCGGATCTGCCGCCCGTTGCCGCGCACGGCAGGACTGTATGAGCGCATGCTCACCGATTGAGGAAACGCATAGGGAGCGGTGATGTCCGGGTCTGTGGTGTCCTTGGGCACGTCGATCACCACGGGCCCCGGACGTCCGGTGCTCGCGATGTGGAACGCCTTCTTGACCACGGAGGCAATCTCGCTGCAGTCCTTGACCAGGAACGAGTGCTTAACCACGGGTCGCGAGATACCGACCATGTCGGTCTCCTGGAACGCATCCGTGCCGATCAGCGGGTTGGGCACCTGGCCCGAGATCACGATCATGGGAATCGAGTCCATGTGCGCTGTAGCGATGCCGGTGATCGCGTTAGTGGCGCCGGGGCCGGAGGTCACCAGCACGACGCCAGGCTTGCCTGTCGCTCGGGCGTACGCGTCCGCCATGTGGGTCGCCGCCTGCTCGTGACGCACCAGGATGTGCTCCACCTTCTGCTGACGGAATATGGCGTCGTAGATGTGCAGCGCCGAGCCGCCCGGGTACCCGAAGATATAGTCCACGCCAGCATCCTGAAGCGCCCGTATGAGGATATCGCCACCCGAGAGCTCTTCGCCAATGCTCTGACTCTTGTCTGTACCCACTGTAATCCGTACCCGCTAGTCAACCAGATGCCTCACCCGACCTTGACCCGAGCCCATAAACGTTTGATTTTGCACGGGGTTTGAAAGCCGGGCCCGCCGGAGCCGCGTATTCTTGGGGTTCGCCCACGGCATGTCAACGAACGGCCCAAAACGTCAAACTGCGAATCGGCTCACATATCCGGGGTAACTGCCGCAAGGGACGGACGACCGCGGCGCTCTAAAATCTCGGGTTGGAATGCTACGCCCGACCGCCGCTTCCGGGAACGACCCGGCGGCCGAGGCAGATATCAGGAGTATCTGGATGATGCGCAAGTTCACTAGTCTCGCCTTGTTCGCTCTGTGCGTACCCGTGCTGGCGACCGCCGACGTGTACCGCTGGGTGGGCCAGGACGGGGTCGTCAACTACACTCAGGTGAAACCCCAGGGCGTCCAAGCCGAGCGGGTCCGAACCCAGGGCGGCAGGCCGACGGCAGCAGCTGCGCGCCCCAGCCAGCCCGCTGAGCAGGCGGCCAGCCAGGCTGCCGACGCCTCACAGCTTTCCGCGAAACAGCAGGAAATGCTGGACGATCTGCAGTCCGCCGAGGCTGCGCGGAAGCAGGAAGTCGCCCGGATCCGGGAAGCCAACTGCGAGCGCTCGAGACGGGTGCTCGATCGCCTGTCTGCCAACGCCCGCATACGCGTGCGTGACGACTCCGGCGTCGAGCGCATCATGGGCGAGAACGAGCGCCAGGATCGCATCGCCGAAGCACAGCGGGGCGTGGCCGAGAACTGCGTGTCCTGACCCTTCCGGGGCCCGCAAGCGCGGGCCCATCGCCACCTCACCGAATCCAGACCAGCGTCGCCTGGCGACCCGTGGCGCCATCGCGCCGATACGAGTAGAACCGGTCGTCCGACCAGGTGCACGCCGTCGATCGCTGCACGTCTTCGATCCCCGCGTGCGCAAGCTGCCGGGTTGCCAGCCCGGCAAGGTCCAGAAGATGTTTGCCGGCCCGGTTGCCGGGGCTCAGACAAACTTCCGCCTTAGGCCCTAACTGCCGCACCGCCTCGGCGACGTCTTCGCCGACCTCGTAGGCAGCCGCGCCGATCGCCGGCCCGATCCAGCCCAGGTAGCCGCCCGCCCGTGACGGCAGCTCGCCCAGCGCGCTGGGGATGATTCCGGCTACCAGGCCCCGCCACCCCGCGTGCACCACGGCAACGATGCTTGCATCTCGTGCGGCAACGACGACGGGCAGGCAATCGGCGGTGAGTACCGCCAGCACAAGTCCCGGGACACCCGTCCATGCGGCATCCGCTTCCGGGACCGTGTGACAACCGGCAAGCGTGGCCTCTACACACCCCGTTCCATGGACCTGATCGAGCCACTGTACGCGGGAAGCCCCGAGCGTTTCGAGCAGATCGCGCCGGTTGCGGGCAACGTCCGAAGGATCGTCCGATACATGGGCCGCGAGGTTGAAGGACGCAAATTCACCCTTGCTGAAGCCGCCCCGACGGGACGTGGTCACCGCGGCGACCCGCGCGTCGAGGCCCTCATCCGCCCAGGTTGCCCACTCCCAGCTGTCGGCATCAGCCATGGTGTCGAACGTCCTCCCGCAGGGCGTCGAGGAGCTCGGTCAGGTCGTCAGGATCGGGGGCTTCGAATTGCAGCCTTACTCCATCAACCGGATGATCGAATGCAAGCGTCGAGGCATGCAGAGCCTGGCGGTCGAAGCCGCGGAGCGCCGTCACCAGACCCTCCTGCGCGCCCGGCGGCAACCGCCCCCGCGCCCCGTAGGCGCGATCACCGACCAGCGGATGGCCGATGCTGCTGAGATGCACCCTGATCTGATGAGTACGCCCGGTTTCGAGCTGCGCGGCCACCAGGGTGTGGGCCCGGAACCGCTCGACCACCCGGACTCGCGTGCGCGCCGGCCGACCATCGGGCCGCACGCGCTGGAGCTTCCTGCGCGCCGGATCGCGACCCATCGGGGCATCGATGTCCAACCCGCTGATAAGGACGCCTTCGCAGAGGGCGCGGTAGCCCCGCTCGACCGCCCTGGCCTGCAGGGCCCTGACAAGGCAGGCGTGCGACTCGAGATTGGCCGCAACCAGAAGCAGACCCGAGGTGTCCTTGTCCAGCCGGTGCACGATGCCGGCCCGCGGAACCAGGGCCAGAGAGGCCCGGTGATGGAGCAGCCCGTTGACGAGCGTGCCAGCGGGATTGCCCGCTCCAGGATGGACGACGACGCCTGCGGGCTTATTGATCACGAGCAGGTCGGCATCTTCGTAGATGACCTCGAAGGGCACGGGCTCCGCCGTTTGCCAGTCTTCCCGGGGGGAGATGACGGCATCGATCACGAGGGCTTCGCCGCCCACGAGCTTCCGTTTGGGCTTGACCCGGTCACCGTCCACGGTCAGCGCCCCGTCCTGGATCCAAGACGTCAAGGCCGCGCGGGAGAACTCCTGGAAGAGCTGGGCAGCGACCTTATCCACCCGCTCTCCCGCCAGGTCCGCAGGCACCGTTGCTCGTTTCTGGATTTCCAGCTGCTCGGCCATCGCCCTCTGCTCTGGTTGCAACCGTACGCTAAATCGTTAAATTAGCGAAACTTTCCGGCTCACGCCCGACCCGACGCAGCAGGATCCATGCGCAATCTAAGCCCCAAGCTCTTTCTCGTACCCCTTCTGTTGCTGGGACTGGGGTCCGCCGGCTGCTCCTGGATGCCCTGGGTCGGAAAGGACAAGGACAGGGCGGAGGAGGATCTCAACGCGACGGAGCAGCAGCTCTACCGCGACACACAACGCGCGCTGAGGGCCGGCAACTACGACCGCGCGATCCAGGGTCTGCAGCAGCTGGAGGCTCGCTTTCCGTTCGGCCGCTACGCGGAGCAGGCACAGCTGGAGATCATCTACGCGCAGTACATGTCCTACGATCACGACACAGCCCGCGCCTCCGCAGACCGTTTCATCCGCCTCCATCCCCAGCATGCCAACATCGACTACGCCTACTACATCAAAGCGCTGGCCGCCTTCAACAAGAACCGCGGGCTGCTCGACCGTATTTTCGCCACCGATCTCTCCAAACGGGACATGACAGCCGCCCGCGACGCTTACGCGGACTTCGCCCAGCTGCTGGCCCTGTACCCCGAAAGCCAGTACGCGCCGGACGCGAATTTGCGAATGGTCTACTTGCGGAACCTGCTGGCCGAGGCGGAGATCCACGTTGCCGACTACTACATGCGTCGGGGGGCTTACCTCGCGGCCAGCAACCGGGCGCGACACGTCATAGAAACTTATTCCAAGTCGCAATCGGTGGCCGATGCGCTGGGGATCCTGGTGGAAGCCAACTGGCGCCTCGGGCTCGAGGAAGCTGCCAACGACGCCCTCCGCGTGCTGGCGCTCAACTATCCCAACTACCCAGCGTTCGATGAGGACGGCAATCTGGTCCTGGCGAGCACGGTGCGTAATCGGGACCGATCCTGGACCAACATGGTTACCTTTGGGCTCCTCGATCGTCCCGAGGTCCCGCCGCCTATCACGATCAAGCACCCCGAAGGCTTCGAGCCGCCGCCCGTCAATCCGGACGCTGCACCACCGCCAAAGAAGAAGAAGGGCGGTATTTTCAGCTGGCTTCCGTTCGTCGGTTGAGCAGAAAGCTGTTTCCGGTCTCAGCAAACGCCCGACCGTCATCTAAACTCACACAAACGAGCCGCGAATCAGCGGGCAGCAGGCAGGCCGACGGATGACGGGTCAGCACGAGGAAATACAGGCGGGAGGTCGAGCAGCGCCGGTTCGAAGTCAACACCAACCTGCTCCGCATCTACAACTACTACCGCGTCTTCGCGGGGCTTGCCCTGTTGGCAGTGTTCATGACCAGCCTGATGGGCAGCCGCCTGGGCGGGCTCGCCCCGACCGTCTTTATGTGGTCGATCCTCACATACATCGCCATAAACCTGGCTACGGCCGTGGCCGTGCAGTTTCTTCCGCGCCGCTACATCCTGGGCCAGACCACGGGCGCCGTCCTTGTGGTCTTCGACATATTAGCGCTCACCTGGCTGACCTACTTAAGCGGCGGGGTTGCCAGCGGCCTGGGGCTGCTGATACTCGTATCGGTCTCCACGGGTTCCATCATCGTCACGAGCCGCGCCACCGCGGTCNNTCCATCATGGTCACCACCCGCACTACAGCTTTGCTGGCGGCCACGGCAAGCATCGCCGTGCTGTACGAGGAGTTCTACCTGTCGCTGGCCGCACCGGCCCTCCACGACGACTATTTCCAGGCCGGGGTCCTGGGCGTTTTCTACTTCGCCTTTTCCCTCTCCATTCACCACCTTGCCAGGCGCATTCGGGAAGACGATCTTCGGGCCATGACTCAGGCAGCGGAGCTGGCGGACCTTGAGCGGTTGAACCGTCAGATCGTTCAGAGCATGCGCACGGGAATCATCGTCGTCGATGGAGAGAACCGCGTTCGGATGATGAACCAGTCTGCCAGAGCGCTGCTGGGCCTGGCGGGGGACGAGGAGTTGAGGTATCTCCCAGCACAGCTGGAAGAGCGGCTCGAGGATTGGCGAGAGGACTCACGTCTGAGGGCGCCTCCCTTCCAGGTGCAGAACGAAACCCCGGAGGTGCGCGCGAACTTCTCTGCGGTGCGGGCCGGCGGGGACGTCACGATCTTTCTGGAGGACACCAGCGAGCTTCAGCAGCAGGCGCAGCAGCTCAAGCTGGCGGGGCTGGGTCGGCTGTCTGCGAACATCGCCCATGAGATCCGCAACCCTCTTGGCGCCATCAGCCACGCGGCCCAGCTGCTTCGGGAGTCCCAGAATCTGGACGAGGGCGAAACCCGCCTCACGCAGATCATTCATAACCATTGTCAGCGGATGAACGGCGTCATAGAAAACGTGCTAGAGATGTCACGCCGCAGCCCATCGGCTCCCGTTAGACTGAGCCTCAAAGAGCTGCTGGACGAGTTCGCGGATTCGTTCAGGGAAGCGGTCAACGATGCCATCATTGACATAGACGTCATGCCGGAAGATACGGAGATTCGGGTGGACAGGAGCCAGATGAGCCAGGTGCTCACCAATCTGGCCGGCAACGGCATCCGGTACAGCTACGAGGCGACCGGGAAGCCGTTCGTTCGTCTGGAAGGCGGCATCGATCCGCGCACCGATCGACCGTACCTCAACGTCATCGACCATGGGCCCGGCGTGCCGGAGGATGAGGTCGCCAATCTGTTCGAGGCGTTTCACACCACCGAGCGGGACGGCACCGGGCTGGGCCTGTACATATCGAAGGAGCTCTGCGAGACCAATCAGGCGCGGCTATCCTACTCGCGACACGCCGACGGAGGCAGCTGCTTCCGGATCGCCTTCGCGCATCCCGATCGAATCACGGCATAAGGAGAGGCCAAAGTGACGGGCGACAAACGTGCACTCATCGTCGACGACGAACCAGACATTCGCGAACTTCTCGAGATCACCCTGGGGAGAATGAGCATCGAGACGTCCGCCGCCCAGGATCTGGCGACCGCGCGACGTTACCTGGCAGAGGAGGAGTTCGACCTCTGCCTGACCGACATGAATCTCCCCGACGGCAACGGCATAGAGCTGGTCGATCTCATCGCCCATGAGAAGCCCGGTCTGCCCGTGGCGGTGATCACCGCCTTCGGCAGCATGGACACGGCGATCAGCGCGCTGAAGGCCGGCGCCTTCGACTTCGTCCAGAAGCCGGTAGATCTGGACCAGCTGCGAACACTGGTGGATACCGCACTGAAAATCCCCGACATGAGCGGTTCTCAAGCCGTCGATCCGGCAAGGCTGACGGGACAGTCAGGGACCATGGAGCGGCTGCGTGAGCAGATCGCCAAGCTCGCCCGCAGCCAGGCGCCCATCTACATCAGCGGCGAGTCCGGTTCGGGTAAAGAACTCGCCGCCAGGCTCATTCACGAGCAGGGTCCCAGGCGGGATGCGCCGTTCGTTCCGGTCAACTGCGGCGCCATTCCGAGCGAGCTCATGGAGAGCGAGTTCTTCGGGCACGTGAAGGGCAGCTTCACCGGCGCCGTCGCGGACAAAGAGGGGCTCTTTCNNGGCCCAGGAACAGACCATCGACGTACGCATTCTCTCGGCGACTCACAAGGATCTGGCCGAGGAAGTGGCCGAGGATCGTTTCCGTCAGGATCTGTACTACCGGCTCGACGTCATCGAGCTGCCCATGCCGAGCCTGCGGGATCGCGCCGACGACATTCCCGAGCTGGCGGACCAGATTCTGACCAGGCTCGCAGCAGAGTACGGCGAGTCTAAGCCCGCGATCGGCGAGCCCGCATTGAGATCGCTCATGTCATACGAGTTCCCAGGCAACGTCCGCGAGCTCGAGAACATTCTCGAACGTGCGTTTACGCTCTGCGAGAACGATTGCATCGAGCAGGCCGACCTGCAACTGAGCGACGTCGAGCCGGTTTCGCCGAGCGAGAACGCCGCTGCGCCCCAGGCGCCATCGAGCCAGCCGGTCAGCGCGGAGCTAAGTTCGGGCGAATCGCTGGAGGACCACCTCGAGGCCATCGAGCGCAAGCTCATCACCGATGCGCTGGAATCGACGCGCTGGAACAAAACGGCGGCGGCCAAGCGGTTGGGCATCACTTTCCGCGCGTTGAGATATCGACTGAAAAAGCTGGGGCTCGACTGAGCTGAAATCCCCCGGGGAGCAGCGGCGATCGCCGCTTCCCGCGCCACCGCGCGTCAGGTGAACTGACGCGGTCATGATGCGCGGCTACTCTATCTTCGAGGCCCTCATCTCCCTGTGCGTGGCGTCGATCCTGATCGGGCTGGCGCTACCCAAGCTGGGCGAGCTGGTCTCCCGACAGCGGGCGGTAGCGGCCGTCAACCAGATCATTGGAGCCGTCGCCGCCACCAGACATGCGGCGGTCAAGCACCGCACTACGGCTACGCTGTGCCCGGCTGAAGCGGGCGTGTGCGCCGGGGCACACAGCTGGCACCTCGGCGCAATGATCTTCAAGGATGCCAACGCGAACGGCACCCGTGAGGCGGACGAGCTCATCCTAGCTCAGCTGCCTCGCATGCGGCGCGGGGAACGGGTTTACTGGCGCTCGTTCCGCAACAAGACCTACCTTCAGTTCTCCCCAAACGGGTGGACCGACTGGCAGAACGGAAGCTTTCAGTACTGTCCAGCCGACGCCGACGCCCGAATCTCCAAGGCCGTGATCATCAATGCCCAGGGGCGTGCGGCCGTTTCCCGCGATACCGATGGCGACGGCATCGACGAGAGCGCGGCCGGCACGCCATTGAGTTGCGGCTAGCCTCGCCCTCGTGTCCTCCCCCACTCTCCGCCTTTGCCGAGGTCCCCCGGATGGCAGACGTGCTTGGGCTGACTTTCTCCAGTATCGGTGTCGAACACGTGCCGGCTGCGACAGACCAGGCCGGGCGGGCCTTCGGATTGGCTCGGCTCGACGACGGAGCAGTCCAACGTCGACGAGCACTCATCGGACGTCGTCACCGATTCGATGAATCCAGTGCACACCATGAACGGTTCACCATCGACGCACGCACACGCGCACTCGGCGCGGACGGTCGTCGGGTAGACCCATAGCATAACGATGAGCATGGCGGGGAAAAGCGCTGATGTTGCTTTCATTCTCTGACTCCTCAAGCTGTGTTCGACTCCCCATGGAATACAAACACGCTGAGCGGTCGCGAATGGTTGCAGCCAAAGTGTGAACGGGTGCTTATTCGGGCAAATGAGCGCACCGTCGGGCGGGCGCGATTAGCAAGACTTGCTAGGAGGNNTCCAGCGTGACGTTGTCCGGTATCTGCACGACCTCTACCAGGTCGCGTCGACTGACGGAAACGATGAGGTAAGACATGCGTATCTTCATGCCCACTTCGAGCATCGTGAACGCCCCGTGGCTACCGGCGATCTCCACACGCAGCTCCGGCGTGGTGTGATAACGGTAACCATCGACGATCATCGCACCGGCCGCGAAGTCCAGTTGCTGGATCGTTCCCGTCTTTATCTTCTCCGGATAGACTTCCTGGGCCGACGCCGCAACGGAGGCCATCATTGCGCACAACATGAACAGGCCCATCGCCAGGCTCGTTAGTCTCACGCTAGCCATATCGGTTTCCTCCTAGTTAACGTCATCGATCTCGCGCCAGGACAGACGTCCCGTGCTGCTGTCGTTGATATCGGATATGCGGAAGGACGAAGTGTCGCTACCACCGCTGACGAACAGGAAGTCCTGGTCTCCTTCACCACCCAGCGTGGACAGATCCACCAGGGTACCATCGAGGTCTCCGGCGTTGAACAGCAGGCCAGCCGCGTAATCGCTGCCGCCAACCGCGACCATGTCACCGTCGTTGATGACGCCGTCATTGTTGAAGTCCACCAGCTGGTCAGCCGGGTCACCGCCAGTGGCCACGTCGAACAGCAGGATGGAACCGGGCCGGGCGCCGAAGCACGACGTCTCGCCGGTGGCCGGGAGGATGGTGGTTGTGATCACCGTTCCATCTCGGAAGATCATCCGCCGGACCGCTTTCTCTCCGGGATACTGCACGTCTGGGGGCGCGTAGCCGCCGATGTCGGGATTCTGCCCGCCCGATAGCGTCTCCGCGGCACGGACCATGTCGAAGTCGATGTACCAGCCGTACGTGCCGGGCTCGGCACCCTCAGCGACGTAGTCCACCAGGTTGCGCGACATGACGCGTCGGGTTACTGCCGGCGTCACGGTATCGTCGACAACGTTGGTGATCGTCTGCTCGACGAACCGCAGGGATTTACTGTCGGGCTGCGCGGTCGGCGGGTTCACCTCGCCGCGGTCCCAGATGGCGTAGATGGACTGAATCTCTTCGTTACGAGCATCGTCCCGCGTTACGTAGCTGCCGGTGCCGAAAATCACCAGGAAGCCAGGTTGGGTGGGGTGCTTGACCACCAATGGCCGCGCCGTTATCGGCTGAACGCGGTCGACGACTCCGTCGAAATAGGTCGCCGAGAACAGCCGGGTGGAGGTCCAGTTATCGGGGTTGGGATCGGTCAGATCGAATCGGAATAGGTTTCCGAGCCGATCGCCCGCGTAAACCCAATCCACTGTACCGTTCAGATCGATGTNNTCGATGTCAACGGATGTGGGATCACCCAGCCCATTGGGGAAGCCTGCCTTCTGAGCTGGCGCGATGGGGACACCAAATCCAGTATTGATCTTGACGAAGTCACCATCTTCACCCCACCCGTCCAGGCCTCTGTCCATGAACAGCACGAAGAGCTTGGCAATACCTGCCGTGGAGTTGGGCCCGTTGCCGAATATGGCCACCCACTCCTTTTCAGCCGGAGTTCCACCATCGCTAACGTTGCTCATCACCACGTTCGGGAGGGACAGCGCTACGCCGAGGTCTTTGACCGGCTGGCCGTACGGATCGGTGATGGCCCCTACAGCCCCGCCGAGCGGCACGCCCGCATCATCCACAGGATAGGTGTCGTCCTCGTCGGTAAACTCCCACAGAACGGAGTTCGCCGCCGCCGCCTCGCTCGCAAACATGGTGTCGGGATCGGTCACGTTGAGAGCAAAGTAGCCTTTACCGCCGCCGCCAAGGCCGCCAAGCAGTATGGTGTTCCACGACTTGCCGAGCGCCCCGCGGGAGGCCTTGACGTAGGCATCGTTGAACCGCGGCGTGAGGTCGACGTAGTACTTGTGGAGGTAGAACGGCGAGGTCAGGTCATCCAATGCGTTGCGGTAACGCTGCGAGCTGTCGATCAGTTTGTTCGGTATGAAACCGAACCTCTCGATGCCCGTCTGGGCCTCGAAGCCGTGCAGCATCCCGTCGTTGGCGCCCACGTAGACGATGGGCGTCCTGGTGGCCCGGGCTTCCGCGAAACTCGAGTAGAGACTGCCCGTGGGGTAAGGCTCCTGGTCCCGATTGATGGCGCGCGGCTCGCCGATGAACACCGGGCTGGCGTTGACGATGTCCCCAAGCAGACCATCGGCAGGAGGCCGCTCACGCAGGTACCCCAAAGGCAACTCCGCGGAACGCTCGCCTCGCAGGTAGTTCGTCTGGTCCAGCGACATCATGATCTGCTGCTCCGGAGCCAACGAGCCGTGGCGGAAGGGAATGCCGTTGCCCGTCGCGGAATCCGACGTCACCAGGACACGGTTAGTCGGCAGCTTGTTGCCGGGGTTCAGCATCTCCGATGCCCGCCAGGTAGGCGTATCGGCAAGGGTACCATCGGCGTTGACCACAGTTGCGGTGAGCTCACCCGTGTTGTCGCGAAGATCGTAGAAGCCGCGGAACAGGAACGTACCACCGCGCAGGGA